>Ga0310123_10000872_pt1 | contig 26365 bp, 25 predicted proteins | sample CB6_AW_1057_MG_FD_203505 | JGI IMG/M metagenome (GOLD analysis project Ga0310123, IMG submission 203505) | Marine microbial communities from Western Arctic Ocean, Canada - CB6_AW_1057 | ecosystem: Environmental > Aquatic > Marine > Oceanic | place: Canada: Western Arctic Ocean | collected... | reverse complement strand
ACCACCCCCGTCAGCACATCTCCCATGCCACCGCTTGCGAGATCAGACGTCCCCACCGTATCGACACGACACACACCCGCCGGTGGGACGACAATGGAGGGAAGGCCCTTCAGGAGAACGGTCACACCCGTGCTCTCGGCCAACCCCCGCGCGGCGGACACGCGGTCCCTCTCGATATCGTCCGCCCCCATCTTCGAGAGGCGCCGCATCTCTCCCAAATGGGGGGTGATCACGACGGGACGCCCGGTCGCCCACTGCTCGACGGTCGGTCCCTCGCCTGAGGCGGCACAGTTGAGCGCATCCGCATCGAGCACCGTCGGCAACCCTTCGCTAACCTCGCGAACGGACATCAGGAGTCGGCATGCCTCGTCACCGTCACCCAACCCGGGCCCGAGGGCCAACGCGCTCGAGGCCCGTGCGGCCTCCTTCACGGCCTCCGCATCGTTTCCGGGCACAAAGACAGCTTCTGGAACAGCGCCCTGTAGAATGGAGCGATTCTCGGGGGCCGAAACGACCCTCAACAGTCCCACTCCGGCCCGTAAGGCTCCACGCGCCGCCATCACGGCGGCTCCGGCCATACCGGCTGCTCCGGCCACCAGGAGGAGCGATCCCACCTCGTTCTTGTGCGTAGCCGGCTGCCGCGCGGGCAGAGCTTCCATGGCCCAGGCAGGCGTGACGGCCACAGCCCCAAACAGCCCCTCCTCCACCGGTGGGAAGCCGATCTCCACCGCGATGAGACGACCCACCTTGGCACGCCCGGGTTGAAGGAGGGTGCCGAGCTTAGGCCAGCCAAAGGCAACCGTCACCTGTGCTGCTACCGCAATCCCCTTGATGGAACCTGTATCCCCGTCGACTCCCGACGGAGTGTCCAAGGCGAAAACGGCACGTTCGGAGGCGTTGATCGCCTGGATGGCCCGGGCTTGCCGAGACCGGGGGGCACCACGGATACCCGTACCGAGGATCCCGTCGACCACGATGTCCGCTCGCCCGACGGCTTTGCCAGGCTCCCCCCCGTCGGTCGCCAAGAGGTCCGCGTCACTGCGCAGTGGCACGTCCCAACTGTGGAGCAGATCCTCCCGCACATCCCCATCCCCGACGAGAACCGCACGCACCGGACGTCCCCACGCTCGGAGCGTTCTCAGGAGGACGAGGCCATCTCCACCGTTGTTTCCTGTACCGATGAACGCCACGACCTCTCCACGCGGGAAGATCAGTTCGAGAACGTGGGCGGCGGATCTGCCCGCACACTCCATCAGCGTTTCCTGGGGAACGCCCTGATTATCGATGGCGAAGCGGTCGAACGCCGAGGCCTCGGCACCGGTAGGAGCCCATACCCGTCGCGCACCGAAGGGTCGGATCGGTATGGGGTTCATGCGAACGTGCCTCTACGGGACCGCTCTCCTGCGGACCCCGTCAAATCGGGAAGCGACCTACTTGTAGCTTTGGCCGATGCTTCGGCCCAGCGAGATCTCCCCATTATCGATCCGGATGTTGAACCCACACTCGGGGTTGGAGCACACCCAGGCCTTGTAGCGAATGGCGGCGCCATCACGGCCGTAGTCGGATAGGGGAAGCAGGATCCCCGAATCGCACTTCAGGCAACTAGGAAACCCAGTTTCTTCTGCCATCTTCTAGCCCCTCTCCCCAACGTAAAAAATTGACATATCAATTAGATCCCTGAAGCCCAGGGGTAACTGCTTTCGAACGCTTCCTCGAAGTCGAAGACGTCTCGAAAGTCTTCCCGGCTATCACCCTCTTGGCGGACGAGCACACCGCATTCTACCAGGGCAAAAACGATGTCTCCCAAATCCTCTGTCGCATGTATTCCCCAGTGCTGAAGCACAGTGCGCGCCATAGGCCCATAGCGCTCCAACGCCAGACGGCGAACACCATTCGCAAGCTCCTGGCCCGAGATATGACGTGGCTCTTCTAGCCCCTGTATGACATGATGCAGGGCGGAGAGAAGAAAAAGATAGGACTTCCCGTGGAATCGCGGGTGCTTTTCCTGCAGTTGATCCAGAACCTCTTCGGCAAATTGAAGATCGGTCATGGCGAAATCTGACGCGCTCGCGGCCCCGGCGCTACCCTAGCCACTTTCTCTCTTCGCCTGAGTGACGAGTTCTGGATAGAGCGGAAACGCCTCGCACAGCACCTCGACCTCGCGACGGGTCGTCTCGATCAGGTCGTCGTTCGACGGTTCGGCGAGCACTGCGACGATCCAGTCGGCGATCTGCCCCATCTCCTTCTCGCGCAGCCCCCTCGTCGTCACAGCCGCAGTGCCGATTCGAAGGCCAGACGTGACAAAGGGAGAGCGCGATTCCCCAGGGACCGTGTTCTTGTTCACGGTCATGCCCGCGCGCTCCAGCGCCTTTTCGGCTTCCTTACCGGTCAGATCCTCATGACTACCCCTCAGATCCACGAGGAGGAGGTGGGTATCGGTGCCACCACTCACCAAGGAAAGGCCCCGCTCGAGGAGCCGTTCGGCAAGCGCCCTGGCGTTGTCGACGATCTGCGACTGATAACTCTTGAATCCGGGTTCCAGCGCCTCCTTGAACGCCACGGCCTTCGAAGCGACGACGTGCATGAGGGGACCTCCCTGCGTGCCCGGGAAGACCGATTTGTCGATCGCTCGGGCGTGCTCTTCCTTGCAGAGAATGAGCCCACCCCTGGGCCCTCGGAGGGTCTTGTGGGTCGTCGACGTAACCACGTCTGCATGCTCCATCGGACTGGGATGGAGGCCGCTCGCCACCAGGCCGGCGATGTGTGCCATGTCGACCAGGAGGTACGCACCTACCTCGCGGGCGATCGTCCCAAAAGCTTCGAAGTCGATGGCCCGAGGATAGGCGCTCGCCCCGGCGATGATCATGTTGGGGCGAGTTTCCAACGCCTGCACGCGCAGGGCGTCATAGTCGATGCGACTATCCGACTCCTGGACTCCGTACGCCTCCACCCGGTACAGTTGGCCGCTGAAATTCACCGGTGACCCATGCGTCAGGTGTCCGCCGTGGCTCAGGTTCATCCCAAGGATCCTGTCCCCCGGCTCCAGCAGGGCGAAGTAGGCGGCCATGTTGGCCTGTGCCCCCGAGTGCGGTTGGACGTTGGCATGCTCGGCGGAGAACAGTTCCATCGCACGCTTTCGGGCGAGTTCCTCGACCACGTCCACGTATTCGCAGCCACCGTAATAGCGTTTCCCGGGAAGTCCTTCGGCGTACTTGTTCGCCAGCACCGTGCCCATGGTTTCGAGAACCGCCAGCGAGGCGAAATTCTCACTTGCAATGAGCTCCAGTTGCAGGCCCTGGCGGGCCACTTCGCCCTGTACGGCAGCGAATATTTCGGGGTCAGCGCGTTTCAGATAGTCCATGGGGGGGGCCAAGCTATCGTGCAGAGGCTCTTCGGTCCACCGGTCACTTGAGACCTCTTGCCCTCATGATCCGCTGGCAAGCGAGGCGATCAGGCGCATCGCTGGTCGAAATCCCGTCGTTCGCCGCCCGTTCGAAGATCCCGAGGAGCGTATCGTAGATGGCGCCGGCCTTCTTCTCGGTACGTTCTGCGGTCCATCCGTGAAGCTCGCCGTACACGCTGCAGAGGCCTCCGGCGTTGATCACGTAGTCGGGGGCGTACACGACACCTCGCTCGTGCATCACCTGACCGTGGCGGGCCTCGGACAACTGATTGTTGGCGGCCCCAGCCACGATATCGACCTGAAGGTGGTTCAACGTATCGTCGTTGATGACACCCCCCAAAGCGCATGGTGCGAAGATGTCAGCGTCGACCGCAAAGACATCTGTTGCCCCCACGGCCTCGGCGCCGAATTCCTGCACGACACGAGCCACCCGCCCGTCATCGATGTCCGTAACGGTGAGGCGTGCTCCGTCCGAGTGGAGGTATTTACACAGATAGTATCCGACGTGTCCGAGGCCCTGCACGGCCACGTGTTTGCCACGCAAGGAACAATCTCCATAACGGAATTGGGCGCATGCCTTGACCCCGCGGTAGACACCGAAGGCCGTGATGGGTGAGGGGTCGCCCGAGCCCCCCCGCAGACCCACCACCGAATCGGTTTCCATGCGAACGAACTCCATGTCGTCGACGGATGTACCGACGTCCTCCGCGGCGATGTAGCGGCCTTCCAAGGACTCGATCGCACGCCCGTGGGCACGAAAGAGCAGCTCTCGCTCCGTCGTGCGATTGTCACCGATGATGACCGACTTTCCACCGCCGAGTGCAAGCCCGGTGATCGCCGCCTTATAGGTCATGCCACGAGACAGCCTGAGCACATCGGTGACGGCCTCGGAATCCGACGAGTAGTTCCAGAAGCGGGTACCACCGAGCGCCGGACCGAGGGTCGTGTCATGAATCGCGATAAGTCCGCGATATCCCGCGGACTTATCGCACCAAAAGACGAGCTGTTCGTGCTCGCTCTCCCCCATTTCTTCGAAGATCTCCATCCCCTATCGGTACACTCCTTCACCAGTCATGGATGACCACGCGCCTTCCTCAAGATCTCACCCGCCATTACCACGCGCATGATCTCGTTCGTCCCCCCGTAGATCTCGGTGCCCTTCGCGTCGCGCATGATCTGTTCGACCGGGTAATCACGCATGTAGCCGTAGCCACCGAAAATCTGAACGGCCTCGTCGGCCACCCACATCGCGCTCTCGCTGGCAGTGAGTTTGGCCATCGCGGCCAGAGCCGACGCGGAGGAGATACCCTGACCGTCCTCCGTGTCGTCCGCTACCGCGTGCAAGAGTGCCCGCGATGCACCGATGCGGCTCGCCATGTCGGCCAGCTTGAACTGGATGGCACCAAAGTCCGCGATGGCGTGCCCGAATTGGTGACGGTCCAACGCGTAGGCGATCGCGTGTTCGAAGGCTCCTTGAGCGACCCCCACGGACTGCGCGGCGATTCCGAGGCGCGCTCGATCCAATGCGCGGAGGGCGTATTCGAGTCCGTTCGCCGAGTCACCCAGTACGCGATCAGAGGGAACCTGAATGCCGTCGAGCTCGACGGATACGATCTCGGAGGCTCGGAGCCCCATGGTCGTTTCCGTGGCCGTCACCGCATAGCCGGCACCCTGAGGGGAGACAATGAAGGCGCCCAGGGTTGGGTTCTCATCTCCGCCGGTGGTGGCGAAGACGAAAACGAGGCCCGAGCGCGCGCCGTTGGTGACCCAACGCTTGTGGCCGTCGATCCTCCACCCCGCCCCCTCGGGCACGGCAGTCGTGTCGACAGGGCGAACGCTCCCAGGATCTCGCCCGACGCAAGGGACGAAAGCCAGGTCTCCGTCTGTTCGTCGGACCCGTACTCGAGGAGCAGGTCGGTCACCGGGCCCGTGTGGATCGCCACGGAGAGTGCGACGCTCGCGTCCCCCCAAGCCAACTCTTCGAGAGCCAGCAGGTACGTGGACATATCGAGTCCCAGCCCGCCATATCGTTCCGGCACACGCATCCCCAAGAACCCCAACTCCGCAAGCTTTCCGAAGATGTCGTCGTCGAGGGCCCGGTCCCGGTCCCACCTAGACGTATGCGGCCGAAGCTCCCCCTCCGCGAACTCCCTAGCTAACGCACGGATCTCGAGCTACTCAGCGCTGAACATTCCGCTCGTCAATCCCCGTAGTCATAGAATCCACGCCCCGTCTTTCGTCCCAACCAACCCGCGGCCACGTACTTTCGCAGGAGCGGACACGGTCGATATCTGTCGTCTCCGAGATCTCGATGCAGGACCTCCATGATGTCCAGACAGGTGTCGAGGCCGATCAAATCGGCGAGCTGAAGGGGGCCCATGGGGTGGTTCATGCCGAGCTTCATCACGGTGTCGATGGCCTCGACTTCGGCGACGCCCTCCATGAGCGCAAATACGGCCTCGTTGATCATGGGGCCCAGGATCCGGTTCGAGACAAACCCGGGGAAGTCGTTCACCTCCACGGGCGTCTTGCCCAGTTCGACCGAGAGATCGACGACCGTCTCGGTCGTGGCGTCACTGGTGGCCAGTCCGCGGATGACTTCGATCAGCTTCATGACCGGCACCGGATTCATGAAGTGCATACCGATGACACGGTCCGCCCGCTCTGTCTGCGCCGCGATCGCGGTGATGGAGATCGAGGAGGTGTTGCTGGCGAGAATCACGCCGGGCGCCACCATCCGGTCGAGGTCACGAAACAGGGCGAACTTGATTTCGACTTTCTCGGGCACTGCCTCGATCACCAGCTGACATCCTTCGATCGCCTCGTCCATGGATGTCGTCGCAAGGATCCGAGAGAGAGCCTCGTCCCGAGTGGCGGAGTCGAGTACGTCCTTGTCCACCTGCCTGTTCAGGTTCTTTTCGATGGTGGCGAGGGCATGGGTCAGAACGTCGTCAGACACGTCTGTGATGCGGACTTCTCGGCCGCCCAGAGCACAGACGTGAGCGATGCCGTTTCCCATCGTCCCTCCACCGATCACGGCGATCCTGGTTATCGCCATGTCGCCCTCGGCTGTCACGCCCTCTCGACGGATAGCGCGACCGCGTTTCCGCCACCCAGGCAGAGCGTCGCCAGCCCCGTCGCCACATCCCGATCTTCCATGGCGCCAAGCAGTGTGACCAGAATGCGAGCGCCTGACGCTCCGATGGGATGTCCCAATGCCACCGCACCGCCGTGGACGTTCACTCGCTCCGGATCGATCTCCAAGGCCCTCATGTCCGCCAACGCCTGGACAGCAAACGCTTCGTTCAACTCGACGAGGCCATAGTCCTCGACGGTCCGCTTCTCCATCGCCATCAGCTTTTTGACAGCAGTGATGGGAGCGAAGAACAAGTCCTGTGGCTCCACACCGCCCGCCGCGTAGCCGGTGATGGCGGCCTGGACGGGGAGACCATGGGCCTCGGCGAACTCCAATGAGGCTACGACAACGGCTGCAGCCCCGTCATTCAACCCGGGAGCGTTACCCGCCGTCACCACCAAGTCGACGATGTCCTCGGGAGCGTCGTTCCCAAAGGCCGGACGGAGCTTGGCCAGCGCCTCCAAGGACGTTTCCCGTCTGGGAGACTCATCGACGTCTACCACGGTAGTGCCCCGACGGGTCTGCACGGAGACGGGGACCGTCTCCTGCACGAATTTCCCCTCGTCCATGGCTGCCAGGGCCAATTGATGAGAGCGAAGGGAGAACTCGTCGGCGTCGCTTCTGGAGATCTCCGCCTTGGCGGCGGTATACTCGGCGTGGCCTCCCATGTGACAGTGCCCGAAAGAGCACCAGAGTCCGTCGAGCAAGAGACCGTCTTCCACGGCCTGATTGCCGAACTTCACTCCGGAGCGTAGGCCCTTGATGTAGTAGGGGACGTTGGACATCGACTCCATGCCCCCCGCCACGACCACCTTCGCGTCACCTGCACGAACGGCCTGGGCAGCGAGCATCACGGCCTTGAGCCCGGATCCACAAACCTTGTTGATCGTGACGGACGGAACAGTCGCAGCGACACCGCCCGCCATGGCCGCCTGGCGAGCCGGAGCTTGCCCTTCTCCCGCCACCACGACGTTGCCCATGATCACCTCGTCCACCGTAGCCGAGTCGACACCGGATCGTTCCACCACCGCCCGGATGACGATGCCCCCGAGTTCGGGTGCGGACAGCGGACTGAGGCCCCCGAGAAAGCGGCCGATGGGGGTCCGTCCGCCGCCAAGGATGACCGGCGTTCTCGCCTTATCACTCATGGGAGGTTCTTCCCTCGTGGACTGTGTTCACTCGCGGAATCGGCAATGGAAGACGACAGAATCTAGAACAATCACCAGCCGTCGGGAGTGGGGTTCAGGTCGGGCGCCGGGCTCAGGAAGGAGAGTTGTTGCGCCCGCCTACTTGCGGTCCTCACCCGCCTCGAACCGAGAAAAGCCGTCAGGGCATGGAGGTCCGCGAGCCCTCGCCGGCTCGCTTCATCCAGAAGGCGCAGCAGGATGCGAGCCGTGACCAACGCATCTCCGTGCGCCCGATGTCGATTCTCTATCTCGATTTTGAAGTGGCGGGCCACCACGTCGAGGTTCCGCCGACGAAGCCGTGGAACCAGGTGTCGCGTCATTCGCACCGTGCAAAGACTCTCCACCCCAGGCACTTCCCCGGCCGACTCAGCCAACTGACGGCTCACGAACCCCCAATCGAAGCCCACGTTGTGCGCCACGAAGACCCGCCCCTCGAGCCGCTCCAGAACGTCCGTCGCGATCTGGTCGAAGTAGGGTGCTCGGAAGACCATGTCATTGTTGATTCCCGTGAGAGCGACGATGGCCGGAGAAATCGATCTTCCGGGATTCAGCAACGTGTGATAGGAGTCGGATACGACGCCATTCTGGACCTCGTAAATTGCGATCTCCGTCATACGGTGCCCCCGCTGATAGGGACCGCCCGTCGTCTCGACATCGACGACGGCATAGCGCAAGTCGGAAAGCGGCAGGCCAGGAGGAGGGCCTTCGAGCGACCATTGGCCCGTAGCATCGACGTGGAATCGGGGATCAGCGCCCAGAAGCGTAAAGACCGCGGCCGACGCCGCCCCCGGATTACCCGAGAGGCTCAGCACCTCTCGCGCTATGTCAAGCGTGTGATGGGGTTCCCGCTCAAGGAGGGAAGCCGCACGATGGATCAGGTTGCGGTCTCCTCTCACGCCTCTCCTTCTCGCTGACTGAGGGCGAAAGATAGAGCTTCCAGCTCCATGACCATGTTCACGTCCTTCACGACGACACCGTCCGGCACCTTCAACTTCGTGGGGGCGAAACTGAGGATTCCCCTTACCCCCGCTCCCCTTACCCGATCCATGACGGACGGGACCGCCTCGAGGGGAATGGAAAGAATCACGATCTGGACGTTCTCTTCCTCGGCGACCACCTCGAAGTCGTCGACGTGGCGCACCGTCAGTCCACCCCGGGTACCACCCACCTTGGATTCGTCCGAGTCGAAAATAGCCACGATGTCGTATCCGCGTCGACCGAATCCACCGTATTCCACGAGCGCCGAGCCGATACGACCCACGCCGATCAGGGCGAGCCTCCACCGTCGGTCGAGACCCAGGATCCCGCGAATGCGCTCGGCCAGCTCCGAGACCGGGTACCCGAGCCCGCGTTTGCCGAAGGATCCGAACAAGGACAAATCCTTACGGACCTGGGCCGCCGTCGTGCCGCTCTGACCCGACATTTCCTCGCTCGAGACCGTCTCACGCCCTCCCTTCTCCAGATTCTCCAGGTTGCGGAGGTAGAGAGAGAGGCGCCGTATTGCCGACTCGGAAACTTTTTTTGATATGGACACGTCGGATCCCACTTTCCCTTCCGTACCCACGCTTGTGAAAAGGTTCACAAAATGTAGGCGGACGAACCCACGAGCGCCAACACCGCCATCCGGCCGAAGATCCGTCGGGCTTCACCGAGGAGATCGGAGCGCTGGGTTACGGGTGCGCTTCCACCAAATTCGACAGGCGGATGAATTCTTCGGGAGAAAACGTCTCAGGCCTTCGAGTGAGGTCCCAACCCGTTTCTGACGCGATCCCGTCCACTTGGTGGGGGGCGAGCCGAAGATCGCCATGATCACGAAGGATCTTCTGGAGCTGCTTGCGTCGCCATTGAAAGGCCGCCCTCGTCAGGGTTCTCAGCGAGCGCTCCTCCGCTGCAGAGATCAGTTGAGGGGTGATCGGCCGGATTCGTACGACCGACGAGTCTACCCGCGGGATCGGCCGGAACGCCCCGCGCGGCACGCTGAACACCCGCTCCACTGTGGCAACGCTTCGCACCCCCACCGTCATGGCCCCGTACTCGGACGTCCCTGGCTCGGCGAGAAGCCTGTCACCAACCTCGCGCTGAACCATGAGGAGAACTTCTCGAGGTCGCGGCCTCTTGAGAAGCTTGAAGATGACCGGGGCCGTAATGTTGTAAGGGATGTTTCCGACGACGATGAGTTCCGTGACGTCCTCGACGACGGAGCCTAGGTCCAGCTCGAGGAAGTCTCGGTGATGGAGCTCGACCTCGGTACGATCCCCCCACTCCCGCTCCAGCTCCTCTACCAACGCATCGTCCAACTCGACCAGCACGAGACGCCCGACACGTCCGACCAGGTGACGTGTCAGCGCCCCGTGGCCCGGCCCGATCTCCAAGACCGAGTCCGTGGATGAGCAGGGTAGCGCATCTACGATCTTCCGCTGGATGTTCGCATCGACCAGGAAGTTCTGCCCCAGAGACTTCTTGGCCCGCATCCGACCTAGACCCTCGGACGAGTCCGGGTGCATCCCCGCGCTCAGGTTCTGAGGACGACGGCGGTCCGGTCGTCCGCCGGAACGTGTGGAGTAACCGAATCGGTGATCTCGAAGAGGACCTCGACAATGCGTGCCGGGGAGCTGGTCGCGTGCTCACGTACGGCGTCCAGAACCGTGCTCTCGCCGTTCCCTAGCTCGGGGGTCGCGAGTGTGTCCGACAGACCATCCGTGAACAAGAGGAGAAGATCTCCAGCCCCCCAAGGAGCCGTCTTCTTGCCGTAGGAGTCCGGCCCCGCAAATCCCACAGGAGGGTCGGTCGCCGCAAGACGTTCCCACTCGCCGTCCGCTCGGAGCACAAAGGCATGGGGATGGCCGGCATTGGAGTAACTGAGTTCTCCAGCCTCCACGTCGATTACGACGTAGAAGAGGCTGAGAAACATCTCTGTGGACTCGAGTTCGTCCCTCAACGCGTCATCGACCTTCCGAAGAACCTCGGAGGGATCGGGTGACTCGAGCGCGTAGATGCTCGCTGCGCTCATGGACAGAGCCATGATCAAGGCCGCGGGGAATCCATGCGTGGATACGTCGCCGAGCATGACCCCGATCTTCCCCTTCGGGAGCTTGAAAACATGGAAGAAATCCCCGCCCACCTGCTCCGCCGGAGCGACATGGGCTGCGACATCAGCTCGGTCGAACGCCTCGGGAGACTTGAGGAGCTTCATCTGGAGGTTGTGGGCCAACTCCATTTCTTGGCTCATCCGCTCCTGCGCGAGACTCTCCTGGATGAGTCGGTTGTTCTCGAGCGCCGCGCCGATCTGGCTCGCAATGGCGGAAAGGAGCTTCTCGTCGCTCGTCGTGAACGGATCGCCACGCGTCCGCCCAAACAGATTGATCACGCCTACGATTCGTGTCTCACCAGAACGGGGGCTGTAGCTGATCGGCACGGAGATGTCCGTCGTCACACCCGCCGTCCGCGGCTGTCCGAAATCGCCTCGATCGCCGATGAGTGACCGCCCCGCCCGGAAGACCTTGGAAGTGGTCGTGTCCGGTGTTGCGGGCCGGAACGGATCGGTACCGTGCCGATCCACCGACGCCGTGAGGTGAAGGACGTCCCGTCGCCGGTCGTGCACCCAAAGCGACCCCCTCTCGGCTCCGAGCACCTCGCAGACTTCTTTCAGGATTTCATCGGTGGCCTTCTCGAGATCGAGAACCGAGCCCAGAGTCTCGCTGATAGAGTAGAGGAGATTGATCTCCTCCCAGCGCTCACGCAGCTCTGCGGTGAAGAAGTCCACCTCCTCCACAAAGTCCAGCACCCTCTCCACGTTCGATCGCAGAAGCGAAGATACGGCTTCGACCTTCACGCCGTCCGTAGAACGAATCTCCAACTCCAGCGGTGCCCCTCCCTGGAGCTTGAGGGGCAACCGAACACTCCCCGGGGAGGGCGCTGGGTCGCCACCATCATCCTCGGGGTACAGGTGCCCGGGCGGGGCTCCCTCCGCCACGCTCCACAGATGGACGTCCAGGTCGAAAGCTTTCCGGAACTCGTCCAGCATGTCACGCAGGGGAGGTGGAAGGGGAGGGCCAGGCCCACCTTCCGAGTTCATGCCGTCGCTCCTCCTGCGACATCCGGACTCTCCTCCTCGAGGCGAAGGATCAGCGTGACCGAATTCCCCTCCTCATTGAACAGGACCTCGTCCATCAGCGATTTCATGAGGAAGATGCCTCGACCACCCGGCTTGTCGACATTGCCGGGGAGCGTGGGGTCCGGGATGGTCGTGGGGTCGAAGCCCCGACCTTCGTCGGTAACCCGTGCGGTCACTTGTTCCATACGGACAGTGACCTCCACCTTGACTCGTTTTCCCGGATCACGGTCGTTGCCGTAGAGCATCGCGTTGGAGAGAGCTTCGGTCAGTCCGACCCGGAAATTGAGATTCAACCTTCGGGCGAAGACACGGCAGTCGGAGCAATGGCTCATCACGTAGTCGACCGCGTGTCCGATCGAACGTACGTCGTTCGGTAATTCGAGAATTAGTTCCTGATCCACTCTCTAAAGACCCTCGAGAGCCTCTTCTCGAGAATCGGCAATTTCGAAGAGCGTGTCGAGCTTCGTGAGCTCGAAGAGCGTTCTGAGATCTTCGTTGAGACTCGCCAACCGAAGCACTCCCTCCTGTTCCCGGATCTTCTTCGAGAGTGACACGAGGACGCCTAGGCCGGAGGAGTCGATATAGCCGGTCTCGGAAAAATTCACCACGAACTTACGCTCCCCACCGTCAAGCTCGTCGAGGATTTTCTGCTTCAACTCCTGGCGATTTCCGACGATGAGCTGTCCTTCAACATCAATGACCATCACGTCGCCCGACTTGCTCACCTGGAATGCCATTGTGCCTCCGTTTGGGATAAGCTCGCTCGACGACGGCGGCAGGCGTTCATCAAGCGCTAAATCACGATAAGAGAATCAGTGCCAGGGGGAAATACTCTCGACTCCGGGGCGCGACCACCACCCCCCGGACAGAGGGCGTGGATCACGCGTCCTCGTCTCGGGCAGAGTCACCCCCCCCCGAACGCCCCCTTCAGACGCTCGAGCACGGAACCGGAAACGAAACGAGACACGTCCCCATCGAGTCGTGCCACCTCCCGCACGAGGGAAGCAGAGAGGAACGAATATCTCTGATCGGGAGTGAGAAAGATCGTTTCCACCTCACTCCACAATTCCCGGTTCATCTGAGCCATCTGGAACTCGTACTCGAAATCCGACACGGCTCTTAGGCCCCGGATCACGACGTGCGCCCCCAGATCCCGCGCCACGTCCACGAGAAGCCCGTCGAACTCGAGCACCTCGATCCGCTCGTCGTTCGCAAAGACTTCCTGGAGCATTTCCATGCGCTCCGAATAGTTGAACAGGCCTCCCTTGACCTGGGTCGCCGTGTGGGCAACGGCCACGATCACTCGATCCACGATCCGGAGCGAGCGGCGAGCGACATCTTCATGCCCCTTCGTGACGGGATCGAACGACCCTGGGTAGATGGCCACCACCGGTTGATCACGCGTCATGAATTCGCCTCGACGATCGAAATGACAGTTCGCCCGTATCTGCGTTGACGGAGCCCGGCCGAGGCCGGTATTGGGTCCGTCGTAGGATGCTCAACCCAGAGCTGGGACGCAAATCCGCCTTTTCGGAACACCTCGATGATGCGCGCAGCGAGTCCCTTCCCGTAGGGTGGGTCCGCGAGCGCTAGGTCGTAGGCTCCACCCTCGAGACCCTCAGCGAACGCGATCGCATCCCCGGTAACGATCGTGACCCCCGACTTCGCGTCCAGAAGCTCGACGTTGGCCCGGAGAGTGGAGAGTGCGCCTCGTGAGCGCTCGACGAAGACGACGCTCGACGCACCTCTGCTCAGGGCCTCGAGCCCGAGAGCCCCGGATCCCGCGAAGAGATCGAGAACTCGCGCTCCGCCCACATCCTCGCCTATCGCTCCCATCCAAGACTCGCGCAGGCGGTCGCTGGTCGGTCTGACGTCTCGGCCTCGAGGCGCTTTGAGGCGCCGCCCTTTCCAGCGACCCGCGATGATCCTCACGGCGCGCTCGCTCCGGGGACACTGTTCGCCAAGTCGGAGGGTCGAACATCCAGAATATGAGCCTCGACTTGGCGGCGGCCACGGAAAAAACTGAGCTTCAGCTTGAAGACGAGGTCCACCGGCCCGGTCCCCAGACTCTCGGGTGAAACCCGATGGACCAGATTGAAACCGATCGCGTCGAGCGAATGGCCCCGTTGTGAGAGCCTGAGCTTGAGATGACCCTTTCCGACTTCTCGGGCGGGGCCGAGCAGATCGACACCTCGAGCCAGAAACACGGGGCTCGGATTGCCGATTCCGAAGGGCCCGAAGTAGGACAGAAGGTGTGCCGCCTGCTCCGTGAGCTCAGGAAGCTGCACCTCGAGTTCCGGTCTGAGCGTGGGGTGCGGGACCTCCCCGCCAAGACGCTCTCGGGCTTCCGCGTTGAACGCCTCACGGAAGGAGTCGATTCGGTCCGCCGCGATATCCATTCCTGCAGCCGCGCGGTGTCCGCCAAAACGACCCAGGTGCTCGCGACATGCGGAGACCGCACCGAACAAATCGAAACCAGGGATGGACCTGGCGCTTCCCCTGCCCTTCCCATTCGAAAGCGAGATCAGGACGGTTGGTCGATAGACGCGTTCGACGATCCGGGAAGCCACGATACCGATCACCCCCGGGTGCCAGTCCTCACCATGGAGCACCACCCCGAAGTCACTCTCCGACTCGAAGGTGCCGGCAAGCTTGTCTAGCGCTTGCTCCAGGGTGCGCTGCTCCTCGTCACGGCGTTCGTCGTTGGCGACCTCCAGACGGCCTGCGAGCTCTTGTGCCCGCGCCCGGTCATCGGTCATGAGCAGGTCGAGGGCCGTCATCGCTTCCCCCATTCTCCCAGCGGCGTTGATCCTAGGTGCCAACCGGAACGCCACCTGACCCGCGTCCACACGTCCATCCCCGAGGCCGGCACGTTCGATGAGAGAGCGCAGCCCGAGGATCTTCGTGCGCTCGATCGCCTTGAGCCCGTACCGCACGAGCGTGCGGTTCTCTTGGTTCAGGGGGACCAGGTCTGCGATCGTCGCCATTGCGACGAGGTCTAGCGAAGCGTGAAGCTCCTCCTGCGCGATCCCTCTCCCCCGGGCCAACAGCTCGGACAGCCGGTATGCGACCCCGGTCCCACACAGACCCTTGTTGGGGTAGGGGCAGTCGGCACGGTTCGGGTTCACGACCGCGAGCGCCGGGGGCAGCGTTTTCGCCGGCGTGTGGTGGTCGGTGACGATGACGTCGTAGCCGTCCGCACTAGCTCGCGCCACGACGTCGTGAGCCCTGATTCCCGAATCCACCGTGACAATCAGCGCGGCCCCGGCCTTGCTGGCCGCTTCCAGGCCGGCGAGACCCAGATCGTAGCCATCCGCCACGCGATGCGGCACGAAGGGGACGGCACTGCCCCCCAGGCGGCGAATCCACCTCGTCAGCAAGGCCGTACCTGCCACGCCGTCCACGTCGTAGTCCCCGTGGACGAGGATCGTCTGTCCCTCATCGATCGCCTGATCGATTCGGGCTACCGCCTGTTGGATGCCGGCAAGCAGTTCGGGAGGGTCGAGATCAGAGAGGACCGGTCTCAGAAAGGCCTTGGCTCTCTCCGGATCCTCGTATCCTCTGGCCGCGAGAAGGGCGCAAAGAACGCCTGGAAGAGAAAGCGAGTCCTCGAGGGCGAGAGTGACTTGAGGCGGAACTCGTCCGGGCTCCGCCCATCTCGGAGCGACCACCGGGAGGACAGGGCGAGGCGGGAAGGCCGAAGCTCCCACGTCACCAGTCCTCAAAAGCCTGGCTAGACGCCAGCGTCGTCGTCGGTCACAGGACGGTCCGATGACGAATCGCCCTCGACGACCTCATCGAGCATCGGCGTCGAGTCCTCAGCGGCCTCCGAGCTGGGCGCGGCAATCGTGGCTTCCTCCTCAGCGAGAGCCGCCTCTGGCTCGGACTCGGCGGCTTCTTCGCCGGGAGCGGCTTCTGGCTCCGGCTCGACACCTCCATCGCCGAGCATAGCCGCGAGTCCTGTCTCGACCACCTCCTCGACGACAGCGGCCTCCTCGGCCGCCTCTGCCGCGATGGCTTCGGCAACGACCGCGCGCTCGACGTCCCGCTCCTCCTCGGTAAGTTCCAACGCCTCCATGATCCTCTCGTTCTCTGCCTCGGCGCGGGCTATCCCCTCAGCGGATTCAGGAGTGAGGATCACTCCGCACCCTTCGCAACGAATCATCCCGGTGCCGTGGCGGATTTCATTCTGCACCTGAAGCGGCACGACGCTGAAGCAATTCCCACAAGCTCCGTCCGGCATGAGCTCGGAGACGGCGACTCCCGTGGAACCCGCCATGATACTCTCATAAACGCGGCGCTCACTGGGGTCGATCCCTTCCGCGAACGTCTTCCTTTTCTCCTTGAGCTCCTCGAGACGTTCCTCCGTGCCCAAGCGTTCTTGGGTCAGCTCGACACGGCGCGGTTCTACTTCGGTCAGAGCCTCCTGATAGGCCGCGTCTTGTTCGTCGAGCCGCTCCTCGATGCGGCGAATCTGGTCGAGCAAGCTGAGCGCCTCCTGCTCGTCATTTTCGAGGGCGCGCCGAACCATCTCGAGCTCCGCATGCACAGCGGCTTCCTCACGCACGTTTCGAACCTCCTCCATGCGCCCCTCGAGTTTCTTGGATCGGACCTGGCGCTCCTCGATACTCAGTTCTACGCGCTGCTCGACCAGCTTGACCTCCTGGAGGCGCTTTTGGAGACCCTTCACATCCTGCTCCGAACGGAGAACCGGAGCGTCGACTTCCTCTAGTAGAAGCTCGAGTTCCTGGACGGCAGATCGCACCTGTGCGATGTCCTGATCCAACTGTTGGAGTTCCTTCAATGATGTACGTGTCTGCGGTGTCATGTAGTGCTCTTGGCTAAAGCCTAGTAGTCGCTCATAAGGGTCTTTCGGGCGGCGGCCGACCAGTCGAGACTCAACTCTCGTCTTTCTTTTCCCAACTGAGCCTTCTCAGCAAGGAGCTCTACACAACGCTCCTCGTCCGATGTATTCTCTATGAGTCGGTCCATCCCGTCGAGTCTTTCCTGCATTACTGTGCTGAGGATCCTGCCCAGAGACTCTTCGAAAACCCGGTGCGCCTGTCGGAGTTCCTTAGGATCTGCCAACAATCCCTCTAACACACTAGCGGCCGCAGAAGCCATTTCTGGGGGTGCATGGGTCAGCTCGTGGTCGGCCAACAGGGACTCGAAGGCAGCCGCATATGACAGATCGACGAAGTCATCAGGGGAGAGATGTTCGCCCACCTTCTCGATCCAATCCCGGTCCTTGGTCATTAATAGGAGCAGCTCCCGCTCGGCGCCCATCGGCGGAATCGCGGGCGTGGCCGTACGCCTAACGGACGGACGCCGGGGCGGCGGCGGGCCCGCGCGCTGCGTCTCACTCTTCAGCTCTTCTTCCAGAGTCTCTCTTCTGACTCCCGTGCGCTCTGCCACCTTGGCCACATAGATGTCCCGAAGGGCCGCATCCCGTGTAGCCCGGACCGTGGGCAGGAGTCGATCGATGGCGCTTCGGGTGCCCTCGATGCTGGCGAAGTGGCCTCGCTCGTCGAGGATCTGAAGCTTTCGATCGAGCACGTCGACACCTCGGTCGATGTGGGTGCGAAGCCCCTCCGAACCCTCCTTACGAACGATGGTATCGGGATCCTCCCCCGGTGGAAGAGTCACAACGGAGGGGTGCAGGCCTCCGGCCAGGAGCGTATCCGCCGCGCGGAATGTGGCCTTGAACCCCGCGGTGTCACTGTCGAACAGCAGGCACACCTTCTTCGTATAACGTCTCAGCAAGGCCGCCTGCTCGGGCGTGAGAGCCGTTCCGAGGGGAGCCACGACATTCTCGAATCCGGCGGAAGCGAGCGCCACTACGTCCATATAGCCCTCTACGACCAGGGCAACCTCCTCACGGCGTATCGCGTTCTTCGCCCAGCTTAGTCCATATAGAACTTGACCCTTGTGATAAATCGGTGACTCGGGCGAATTCATATACTTGGGGCTTCCCTCTCTGCCAGAGTCGAGCACCCGGCCTCCGAACCCCAACACCTTCCCCGAAAGACTCTCGATGGAAAAGGTGATCCGCCCACGGAACCGGTCGTACGGCTCCTCGCTCCTCTCGCTCCCGGTGAGGAGGCCCGCCTCCAACAGGGTCTGATCGCCGATCCCGTGATGGGCGGCGGCTTCGCGGAGGGCTCTCCACTCGTCCGGGGCGTAACCGAGAGCAAAGCGCTCCGCCACCGCGCGATCGATGCCACGGCCCTCGAGATACGCCCGGGCCACCTCACCCGAGGCTTGATCCCACAGACAATCCTGAAAGAACGTCTGAGCGAAGGCGTTCGCATCGTAGAGGTGGAGGAACGGATTCTCCTCACCCTTTCCCCTGTTCACCTCACGGATCTCGATGCCGGCATGTTGCGCGACATGCTTGACCGCCTCCACGAAATCCAGACCGAGGCGCTTCATGACGAAGGCGAATACGTCACCCGATTCGCCGCAGCCGAAGCAGTTGTAGAACCCCTTCGCCGGGACTACGTAAAAGCTCGGCGTCTTTTCGTCGTGGAAAGGGCAGCACGCCTTATAATCCTTCCCCGATCTTTTCAGGGATATGACCTCCCCGACGATCGCCACGATGTCGGCGGCCGCACGCACCTCTTCGACTTGGTCGTCCGGAATCATCGGAAACTCGCCACGGTGACCCCTCCGCCCCCTTCCCCGGGCCGTCCGAGTCGGAAATCCAAAACTCGCCCATCTCCTTCGAGCAGTTCCTTCACCCGGGCACGTACGGCCCCCGTCCCTTTGCCGTGGATAATCCTCAACTCGGTGAGATCACTCAGAATAGCCTCGTCGATGGAGCGGAGGAGCGGATCCCCCACTTCGTCCACTCGGAGGCCGCGCAGATCGACTTCGGTACTGATCGGGCCGGAAGGCGCCGACCAGGACGCGGAACCTCGTGGCTTGACGGCACGGCCCTCGGCACTGTCCAAGGGCACGAGATCGGTCAACGGCACTCTCATCCGGATCCCAGACGCGTCGACCACGGCGCGGCGGTCGCGGACCTCCACCACGACCCCCTCGAGGTCCCCGTCGAGCAACCGGACTCGCTCGCCCGACGTCAGGCCGAGAGCGACAGGACGCTGCCTGTCCGGGCGAACGGTCCGCTGACGACGAGCGGCCTCTTCCACCCTACGCCGCGCCGCGTGTGCCGCTTCCTCGAGATCGCCCGGCGATCGGGCGTCCCGCACCGCCCGAATGGCCTCCTCCACTTCCCCACGCGCGGCCATCAAGAATCGCCTCGCTTCCTCACGGGCTTTGCGTTCTGCGTCGCGCTCCTCACGCTTCAGGTCCGACTCACGGGCCTCCACTTCTGCCCTGAGGCGGGTGGCCAGACTCTGCTCTCGTTCGAGCGTGACAACCAACGCCCGAGCCTCCTTTTCACTCTTCTCGAGTCGCTCGAGGAGCTCGTCCACGGAGGCCTCACCCTCAGACACGTGACTTTCTGCTCGGTCGAGCAGAGATCCGGACAGCCCGAGGCGGCGTGCGATCGCGAGACCGAAACTCCGCCCCGGGCGGCCCTTCACGAGCTGGTAGGTGGGCTCCAACCTGTCCAGGTCGAACTGCAGAGAAGCGTTCACAATGCCGCTGTCTTCTGTATCGAGTCGCTTCAGAGTGCTGAGGTGAGATGTGACGATAGCCGTCGCACCTCGCGCCGCCAAATGCTCGAGGAGCGCACGAGCCAACGCCGCCCCTTCTGTCGGATCGGTACCGGTCCCCATCTCGTCCACGAGCACCAGGGATCCTTCGTCGGCGTGCTCCGCGATCTCCTTCCAATTCAGGAGATGGGCGGAGAATGTCGAGAGATTTTCGGCGATGGATTGTTCGTCCCCGATATCGGCAAAAAACGAATCGAATACCGGGAGTTTCGTGCCCTCGTCGACGGGGGGAATCACACCACTTTGGGTCAGAGACGATATCAGTCCGATCGCCTTGAGGAGGACGCTCTTGCCACCTGTGTTCGGTCCGGAAACGACCAGAACATGCTCTTCGGGATCGAGCGTCAGGTCGAACGGCACGACGTCTTCGCCCGCCGTCGACAGCAGAATCGGGTGGCGCCCTCGAACCACGTGCAGGCCGTCATGCGCCTCGGTGAGTGCCGGGCGTGTCGCCCCCCAAGCCGTGGCGGTCCGCGCACGTGCGTACAGGGAATCGAAGTCGACCAGGGCTTGCCGGCCGTCGGTCAGCATGCCGTGGTAGGGTCTCAACGCAGCGGTGATGTCGGTGAGGACCCGGTGCACCTCCCTCGTTTCTTCGCGCTCGAGGCCTCTCAAGTCGTTGTTGAGTGAGATCGCGAGGGGAGGCTCGACGAAGAGGGTGGCCCCCGTGTGGGACTCATCGTGAACCATCCCCCCCACATCCGCCCTTCCTTCTCTCCTGATGGGGACGACGAAGCGACCCTCGCGCACACCGATCGAGGCATCCGAGACGGCGAAGCGCTCCGGCAAGTCCCGAACGAAGGCCTCCAACTTGCCGACGATCTTCTTGTGAGCGCTACGGAGGCGAGACCTGATGCGCCGGAGGTCCCGGCTGGCACTGTCTTTTATGTCCCCCTGAGCGTCCACCGTCTGCTCGATGCGGAGCGTCAACTCCACATCGGTGGACAGGCGCTCCCGCAAAAAATGGAGAGCGGGGAAAGAGCCTTCACCCCCATCCATCGCCTCGACCAGGTCCCCTGCAGAGGCCAACAAGACTCCCAGAGTGTGCACCTGCACACCATCCAGGACAGCCCCATCGACGGCCAACCGAGCCAACGCTTCGTTACTCGCCGGCATCGAGGGAGGCGCCCAAGGAGACACCCCGTCGAGGAAGACCTGGGTTTCGGCGACCCGCGTCAGCTCACGGTCCACCCAATCACGGTCGGTCCGCGGCCGTAAGGAGAGAACTCGGTCGCGCCCCGCCTCAGACGTCGCGCGGCCCGCCACCACCTCGAGCGCCCGTGGGAAATCCAGAACGGCGAGGGCGTGGTCACTCATCCCACGACATCACGGGGAGCGAGCTTTCCATCATCCGAGCTCCTCCTGCACGATGCGCCTCGCCTCCGTGCCATCGAAGCGTCCCCGGATCTGCGGCATGAGTTGCCCCATGACCGCACCCATTTGATCGGCACCGGACGCAACTACGTTCTTGACGATGTCCCGCACGTCGGCTTCAGAGAGCGCGGGCGGAAGATACTCCCGGAGCAGCGCGGCCTCAGCGGATTCTTTGTCCGCGAGCTCGGGTCGGCCACCGGCTCGCATCTGTTCTGCAGCGGCGTGCCGCTGCTTGATCGCCTGGGCCACGACCCCCTGAATTCCTTCGTCGTCCAGGTCGTCGCCGAGCGCGATCTCCCGATTCCGCACGTCCGACAACAGCGTGGTCATGACCACGGTTCTTAGCCGATCACGTGCCTTTCGGGCAGTGACGAGGTCGCTTCGAAGACGCGACTTGAGGTCCGGTGACATGCGGGTGAAGCTATCCGAACCCGGGAGAAGGGTCAACGCGATTTCCGGCTCGAAACGGCGTCCCATTCAGCCATTCACCTGACCACATCGAACCCGTATCTGTTCCTACAGGATGGGACGAATTCGAGAACACAATGCCAGTCGGCTGGCGACCCAATGACGACGACACCTGATCTGGTTGAGAGGATCCTGAATCGCTCGATGGCCTACGCCATGCCCCTCCCCCTTCTGGTGGAGGCGGTGAATCGGGAAATCGGTGGGCCGAGGGTGAGCCCTGAAGACCTGTTGCGTAGCCTCCGGTCACGGTCCGACCCCTTCCGTACGCTCGATCCACTCGTGGGCCCATGGCGACGAATCGCGGCTCTGCGTTGGGTAGATGGCGGCTGGGCTCCGGACCCCTGGGTCATCGGCCTGAGTCCAGCCCGACGGCCACGATCGGCATTCGTGTCCCGGCTCACCGAAAGCCTGCGGTGTCTCGCCAAACAGGTGGATGAACGTTCGACAACGGCGACCGCGCGCTGGTTGATCCACATGGAGCTGGCTTCCAAGACCCTCTCGTCGGGCGGCATCCCCCGCGAGGGTGCTCCATCGAACTCTTGGCCTAGTGTCTAGTGTCGGAAGTTCGCGAGTCTCAGGACGGGGCTTCGAACCATCCGGAACGCCACTCCTCTTCGGCGTCCAGCGCCTGAACAACGAACCCGGCAGCCTCGGCCGACCGAACCACGAGGGGCCACTCGCTCTCAGTGATCCCGCCGAGGATGAGCCAATGTTTCGCAGCCTCGGCGAAGCCCTCCAGCAGTGGAACGAGAACCGCTGTCTGGATATTCGCCACACAGCCATCGAAAGGGCCGCGTTCCCGAAGCCAAGCCGGTGTTACGCTTGCGACCTCGACTCGAACCCGCCCGTCTACCTGATTGCGAGACACGTTCTCGCGGGCCGCTTCACAAGCATACGGATCGAAATCCACACAGAAAACACGCCGGGCGCCGAGGCGCGCAGCAGCGATGGAGAGAATGCCGGAGCCACAGCCCGCGTCCAAGACGACTTGGCCCTCACGGAGTGCCTGATCCAGTAGCCTCAGCACTCCTCGGGTCGTGGCGTGTTCTGCCGTACCGAACGCCATTCCCGGATCGATGACGACTACGGTGACCCCTTCGTCTGCTTCCAGGTCACATCAACTCGGGGTCACGACCAGCCGATCCGTGATCCTGCGCAGCGCCAATCCCTGCCTCCGGCGAAGAGCCCAGTCCTCGTGCTTCTGCCAACTCCAATCCACCGACAGGTGCTCCAGACCGGTTGCGGCGCGAAGGACAGACTCCGTCTCACGCATGAACGTCTCTGGATCTTCCGGCGGGGAGAGGTATGTGACCATGCGGCCATCCAGCTCTTCGACCCCCCGCGCGCCTAGTGCGATCAAGGGATCCACGAGGAGGTCTGCCGCGAGTGGACCCTCCGCACCGACCGACAGAACCAACCACCGATCCGGAACCGCTTCCCTGAAGTCGGGGTCGGGACTCACGCCTGCGTAAACACTTCCTTCACGCGGGACCAGATACTCCTCTGCGACCCCACGTCCAAGCGATCCGGAGCTGACTCCTCGACCTCCTGAAGGGCTCGGAGTGCTTCTTCGTGCTCGTCGCTGAGTCGTTCGGGGGTCCACACGATGACGCGCACGAACTGGTCTCCGGTCCCCTCTCCGTGAAGCTCGGGAAGGCCACGGCCCCGCAACCGGAGAACCTCACCACTTTGGATGCCCGCCGGGACGGTGAGCTTGACCCTGCCGATGATGGTGTCGACCTCGACCTCCGCCCCGAGCGCTGCCTGGGTGAAGGTGACCGGCAATTCGACGCGCACGTGCGCCCCGTCCCTTTGGAAGCGCGGATCTTCTTCCACTTCGAGGAGCACGATGACATCTCCGCGAGGACCGTCCCTCGGTCCGACATTTCCCTCCCCGCGAAGCGTGATGAAGTTCTCCGATGTAACTCCCGGAGGGATCTCCACTTCGATTTCTCGCTCCCCTCTCGAACGGCCATCACCGTGGCAGTTCGTACATGGCTTGTCGATCACGCGCCCTTCGCCTCCGCACGTAGGACACCCGACCACGCTGACGAATTGGCCGAATACCGTGCGCTGCATTTGACGCACCTCACCCGCCCCTCCGCAGGCCGAGCACGGTCGTGGACTCGACCCATCTGCGCTCCCGCTCCCGGAACACTGATCGCAGGAGTCTAGGGTTGCCACGCGGAGCCTCTTCGTCACGCCTGTGACGACTTCTGCGAGCGTGACACGCACCTTGATCTTGGTCGTCTGGCCCTTACGCGGAGCCGTGGCGCCTCCGCTCTGCTGCCCTCCGAAGAGGTCCTCCAGTCCCCCGAATCCGCCAAAATCCCGCATGAAGACTTCGATCGCGTCGGTAAAGCCGAATCCCGAGAATCCGGACGTTCCGCCCATCCCACGCCGGAGACCCTGCTCTCCGTACTGATCGTAGATCGCTCGCTTCTTCGAGTCTCTCAGAACCTCGTAGGCCTCGGTGACCTCCTTGAAGCGGATCTCCGTGTCCTTGGACCCTTGGTTCCGATCCGGATGATACTTGAGCGCGAGCTTGCGGTACGCCTTCTTGATGTCATCGGCGTCGGCGCTCTTACCGATGCCGAGCAGGTCGTAGTAGTCTGCCATTCGCTAGAAACCGAGGACGCTGTTGACCAGCCTAGAGGTATAGTCGACGATCGCGATCACCTTTTCATACGGCATCCTCGTCGGCCCGATCACCCCGATCACGCCCTTGAGCTGCCCTACCCGATATTCGGCCGTGACGAGTGTAAAATCCGACAGAGCCTCGGCCGCATTCTCACCACCGATCGTGATCTGGAGCCCGCCCTTGTGCTCCCTATTGCCGAGAACCCGTGCGAGAAGATCCCTCTGCTCCGTCAACTCGATGAGGCCCTTGAGCTGCTCGCCAGAGTTGAATTCCGGTTGCGCAGCCAGGACGCTCGTCTGTCCCAGCTGGATCTCTCCGGCCTCCGGGGGCGACCAATCGAAGAGCTCCGAGCTCGACTGCATGAAGATGTTGAGGAGTTCATGGGTCCCTTGGCCGTCCATCACGTCGGCGTCCCTCAGGCGCTCGGGGAGCGTGTCCCGAATCTCCCGGAGCGTCAGGCCACTGAGTCGCTCATTCAAGACCTGCGTGACGCTGGTCAGGACATCGGCGCGTACTTCGCCAGGGAGATCGACGTAAATCGTGCGCACGAACCCACTCTTGATGGTCAACACCATCAAGATCTTGTCGGTAGACACCTGGATGAGTTCCAGACGTTCGAAGATCGCCTTGTCCAGTCCGGGAGCGACGGCTACACCCAGCTCCTGTGACAGGAGGCTCAGCGCCCGGATCGCCCGCTTCACGAGGCGATCCACGGCCGAGGATCCATCCAACTCCATTTCCTGGACCAAGCGCTCCTGCTCCAACTCCGTCAACGGCTGCGGCTGCATGATCTGATTCACGTAGAATCGATAGGCGTGATCCGTCGGAATCCGCCCTGCGGACGCGTGGCGATGGAAGAGATAGCCCTTGGATTCGAGGTCACTCATCGTGTTACGCACGGTGGCCGCCGAAACACCTAGGTCGAACCCCTTCGCCAGGGTTCGACTACCTGCCGGCTCAGCGGAGTCCACGTACGTTCGGACCACCGCCTCGAGCACCTGGCGCTCCCGGTCCGAGAGCTCCTGACCCGCTGGATCGGATTTTATATCCATAACCTCAAATATCGCGAAATTTGCCCATTGGCGTAGCGAGGGGCCCAGCGAGTGGCGCAGGAAGATCGGATTTGGATTGGGATCTCGTCAACGCTCCGTGTAAATCTCCGTCCAACTCCACGGTCAAGCGATCCATGACCAGCCACCCTCTGGGCGTCAACCGAAATGTCCCATCCTCCTCGTTTCCTAAACCATCTTCGATCCAGCGTCGGGTTCTCCTCTCGGCGGCGGGAGGAAGTCCCTCTACCGAAAGTCCGCGCCGGGTTCTCAACCCCAACCAAATACGCTCGAGTCGCCTTTGGTCCGAGTCGAGTCTCTCTTCCCCATCGACCGGAGGCGTGGGCCCCCGGACCCCAGCCCGATAGACATCCCAGTCACGAAAGTTCCATCGCCTAACAGGGTGCTTGAAGCTGTGAGCGCCATTGCCGACCCCGAGGTACGGCTCGCCCGACCAATAGATCATGTTGTGCCGTGACAACCGGGACGCTCTGGCGAAATTCGACACTTCGTATGCTTCATACCCCGCCCCGGCGAGGCGGTCCACAGCGAAAAGGTACTCCCACTCATATCGTCGATCACTCGGGGGCGTCTCGCGTCCTGCCTCCACCGCCTGCCCAAGAGGGGTCGTGGGGTCGACGGTGAGTCCGTAAAGACTCACGTGGTCCACACCCAGAGCCAGAGCCTGACCCACATCGTACTCCCAGTCTCTCCCCAGATTCTCGGGCAAACCGAAGATCAGATCAATGCTGACGTTGGTGAGTCCGGCTTCACGCGCAATCCGAACGGCTGATCGGGCCTCGTCGGCTCCGTGCAAACGCCCCATCCACCGCAACGAAGGCTCGTGAAAGCTCTGAATGCCGAGGCTGACCCGTGTGACGCCCGCACGGCGCCAGCCGGCCGCCACCTCTTCGGTGAAGCTCTCCGGGTTCGCCTCGGCCGTCCACTCGAGGTCGCCTCCCTGAAGGCGTTCCGGGCCGACGACGCGGGCCAATCCGTCCATGGCGGCAGGCCCGAGGAGCGAGGGCGTGCCGCCTCCCACGTATATCGTATCCAGCGACGAGGCCAGCGTGAATTCGCCTTCGGTCTCCAACGCACGAAACTCCCACGAGAGGGCCTCCAGCCATTCGTCCGCGTTGGGCGGCGCGACCTTCACCGCGAAATCACAGTAGAAACATCGGCGGGCACAAAAGGGCGCGTGCACATAGAGGGAGCGGATCGCCCCGGCATCCACCGCAGTCTCGGGCTCCGACAACCGCACGGGAACGGACACTAGTGGCCTGTAACAGATGGTTGTTGGGCACCGAGAGCGAG
>Ga0310123_10000871_pt1 | contig 26387 bp, 20 predicted proteins | sample CB6_AW_1057_MG_FD_203505 | JGI IMG/M metagenome (GOLD analysis project Ga0310123, IMG submission 203505) | Marine microbial communities from Western Arctic Ocean, Canada - CB6_AW_1057 | ecosystem: Environmental > Aquatic > Marine > Oceanic | place: Canada: Western Arctic Ocean | collected... | reverse complement strand
GAGACGCGGAGGATCCGGTCGTGAGCCCGCGCCGAGAGTCCCATCTGATCCATCGCCAGGTTCAGCAACTTCCCAGCCGGGTCACTCAACTTGCAGTGACGGCGGATCTGCCTCGGGGTCATGTTCCCGTTGGTCCGTGTCGCCACGACACCATCCCTCTCGGACTCTTCAAACCGCTCCACCTGCACCACCCGTGCCCTCTCGACCTGCTCGGCCATCAACTGGCTGTTGGTCCCCGGCGTGTCATCGGCGAGCTCGTGAAACGGCACTCCAGGCACCTCGACATGGATGTCGATCCGATCCAGCAGCGGTCCGCTGATCTTGGACATGTAGCGTTCGATCTGCGACACCCTGCAATGACACTCACGCCGCGGGTCCCCACGGAATCCGCACGGGCAGGGGTTCATCGCGGCCACCATCATCAGGTTGGCCGGGAAGGTCACGCTGCCCAGTGCTCGGGAAATCGTCACCTGGTGCTCCTCCAACGGCTGCCTCAACACCTCGAGCGTCCGCCGGTTGAACTCGGGCAGCTCGTCGAGGAACAGCACCCCGTGATGAGCCAGGCTGATCTCCCCCGGCGACGGCCGGCTGCCACCTCCCACCAGTCCCGCCTCGCTGATCGTGTGGTGAGGCGAGCGGAAGGGGCGATTGAGCATCAGCGGGCGTCCCGGCGCCAGTCGGCCGACGGCACTCCAGATCCGAGTCGTCTCGAGACTCTCCTGCGAGGTCAACTGGGGCAGGATGCTGCCCAGCCGTCGAGCCAGCAGGGTCTTGCCGGTGCCGGGCGGACCGATCATCAGCAGGTGGTGCCGCCCGGCGGCGGCAATCACCACGGCTCGCTTGGCGGTTTCCTGGCCCTTCACATCCGAGTAGTCCATGTCGTCGCGTCCGTGAGCACGTATCTCCTGTTCCCAGCTGAACGCGGCCGGTTCGATTTCGATCGTCCCGGCCAGGTATCCGACCGCTTCGGCGAGGGTCCCCACCGGAATCGCGTCCAGCCCCTCGACCACCGCCGCCTCGGCCACGTTCTCCAGCGGCACCACGATCCCGACCCGACCCACCTCCCGAGCCGCCAACGCCATCGACAGCACGCCCCGGATCGGGCGCAAGCGGCCATCCAGGGCCAACTCACCCACAACCGCGAATTCTCCGTACCGGTCGCCCTGCAATTGGCCACTGGCCCTCAACAGGCCCAGGGCAATCGGCAGGTCGAACGATGCGGCGTCCTTGGGGAGATCGGCGGGTGAGAGAGAAATGACGACGCGGTCGCTGGGCCGAACGTAGCCGCTGTTGACCAGCGCACGCTCGATCCGATGAGTGCTCTCGCGAACCGCAGCCTCGGCCAACCCGACCAGGATCGTTCGAGGCAGGCTGCCCGAGGAAATGTCGACCTCAACCTCGACAGCCCGTGCCTCGATCCCAAACAACGAATACGTGAACAACTTCGCCAGCATGGCAAACACCTCGGGCCCGCGGATTCAAAGGAAACCATCCGCAACGGCTGCCGGAAGCGGGGTCCTTCCCGCGAAAACAGGAGCAGCCGCCCGAGGCGAGCGGTTCACCGCAGATGATTCTGCGGATCGCGGGGGAGCGTCCGCAAGTGCAATACGGCCCGATCCGTCTTCAGCTTGTGGCCGTTGGACCCAATCGGATAGCCTGATCTCATGCCCATTGGCCATCCTCTATCCAATCCGCCCATCGCACGACGCGACCTGCTGCAGGTTGGTTCGCTCGGCCTGACCGGCCTGGCCATCCCGTCGCTGTTCAGCCAGGCCGCTGCTGGCGGGCTGAGACCCGGTGCGGCCAAGTCGTGCCTGCTGTTCTTCCTCGACGGAGGACCCGGTCAGCACGACATGTGGGACATGAAGCCCGAGGCGCCGGCGGAGGTTCGCGGCGAGTTCAAGCCGATCCGGACCACCGTGCCCGACATCCACGTCTGCGAAGGACTGCCCGGGCTCTCCCGACAGATGCACCACCTGTCGCTAGTCCGCTCGGTGACTCACGACGTGATGGTCCACAGCTCGGCCACCTACTACATGCTGACCGGCCGTCACCCTCAACCGGCCGCCAACCTGATCATCAAGGAAGAGCCCGACAACTTCCCCCCCATCGGGTCGGTGATCGCTCAACACCGCCCGCTGCATGACGTCCCCGAATACGTGCACCTGCCCGACATCATGTGGGACGCGGGCCACGACCTGCCCGGTCAGCGTGCCGGCTTCCTGGGCCCGGGCTTTGACCCCCTGGTCGTTGGCGACCCCAGCGTGAAGAACTACCGCGTGCCGGGCCTCTCGCTGCCCGCCGAGGTGCCACGCAGCCGCCTGGGTCGACGTCAGACCCTGCTCGAACTGCTCGACCGTGCCCCTCACCAGAGAATCCCTGAACCGGCCTTTGACGCGATGGACGATCACGCCCGTAAGGCCTTCAGCCTGCTCTCTTCGGTCAAGACACGAGACGCGTTTGACCTGGGTCGTGAGCCGGCAGCGATGCGGAGGAAATACGGGTTGCCCGATCGCGAGGTCCGCACCAAGGGCGCCCGTAACTTCGGCGGCCTGCCCCACCTGGGCCAATGCCTGCTGTTGGCACGCAGGCTGATCGAAGCGGGAGTCCCCCTGGTGACCGTCTGCAGCGGCCGCCGACGCGACTCGGCCTGGGACGGACACCTCCGCCACTTCCCCATCCTCCGGAAATCTCTGCTGCCCTACTTCGACAAGGCCTTCCCCGCACTGCTCGAGGACATGCACGAGCGAGGACTGCTCGAAGAGACCCTGGTGGTGGCGATGGGCGAGTTCGGACGGACTCCCAAGATGGGCCAGGTCACCGTCGGAGCAGCAACGTCGGCTGGAGGCCGAGACCACTGGTCGCACTGCTACACGATCCTGATGGGCGGGGCCGGCATCCAGCCGGGCACCGTCTTTGGGTCCTCCGACTCGCACGCCGCCTACCCGGCCAGCAACCCGGTCACGCCCGAAGATGTCGTGGCGACAATCTACTACGCACTGGGGCTGAATCCGGGGATGCGGATCACCGACCCCCAGGGTCAGCCGCACCAGATCGCCCTGGGCCAACCCATCCAGGGCATCCTGGCGTAACTGATTGGGTCAGACGCCAACAGCTACCGCCGTCTCGCTCGATTCGCTAGTCTGGAGTGGCACCCGGATTCACGCTGCACTGGAGCCGTCTTGATGAAAACAACTTGGTCCTGCCTGCTGATTCTGATCTGTGTTTCACTGGTCTCGGCCGCCGCGCCAAAGGCCAAGAAACCCGCCGCCCGGCCACTGCTCAACGACGCCGGCCACGGATCCGTCAGTGGTCAGTTCACGCTCGAAGGTGACATCCCCCCGGTGAAACTCCTGGTCAAGAAGGGTGACCCCGAGGCCAAGGACGGGAGCATTTGTGCTGCCGTCGACCTGCCCAGCGACGAACTGGTCGTCGATCCCAAGACCCGGGGCATCCAGCATATCTTCGTCTACATCCGCAAGGTCGACAAAACCAAGATCCACCCCAAGCTGAAAACCAGTGCCCAGAAAGACGTCGTCTTCGACCAGAAGGGCTGCCGCTTTTCTCCTCACACCCTGATCGTCCGCACCGACCAGTCGGTGCTCGTCAAGTCGGGCGACAACTGCGCTCACAACACCCACACCTACCCGATCCGCAACAAGGCCGATAACTTCATACTCAATGCCAACAACCGCACGGGCCTGAGGTTCAACTACCCGATCGCCGAGTTCCTGCCGACCACCATCAGGTGTGACATCCACCCCTGGATGAAGGCCTACTGGTTGATACTGGATCACCCCTACATGGCCGTCACCGACGCCCAGGGACGATTCACCGTCACCGGGTTGCCACCGGGGACGTACGACTTCCGCTGCTGGCACGAACGGGTCGGTTACGTCGCAGCGGGCTCGAAGCGAGGCTTCAGCGTGACGATCAAGGCCAACCAGACGACCAGGCTGCCGGCGGTCAAGGTGCCGGTGGTGAAGTTCACCGCCGAGTAAACTCGCCCGGCCACGACTTTTTCTCCAGCCACTCACGCCAGGGCGCCGCGATGCGACAGCAGCTCGGCTTCGTGATGCAACTGGCCGTCCTGACACTGCTGCCTTTCCTGATCGTCTGGCAACTCAACGGCGTGATGCCGTTGATCTGGATGCCGGTCCTGACTCTCGTCGGCATTGGCCTGTTCGCCCTGGGTACCAGGCTGCGAGGAGGCCGGGCATGAACCGCACCGTCGGTCTGATCACCCTCGTCGTGTCGCTGGCCCCCGTGCCGGCTCTCGCCCAACCCACAACCGTCACCGTCACCGTCGAAAGCAGCACGGCCGCGCATCGCAAAGTCCGACTGGCCCAGGAATACCTGCGGCGGAAGGACTGGGCCGACGCCGTTTCGCTGCTGAGCAGAATCCTCGACGATCACTCCAATCATCTCGTCGAAGTCGAACCCGGCCGCTACCTCGATACCTCCTCGCTCGTCAATCGCCTGCTGGTCGACATGCCGCCGGCGGGCCTGACCGTCTACCGCGAGCAAGTGGACCCGCAGGCCCGGCGATGGTTCGAAGCCGGGACCTCCGAAAACGACCCCGCCGCCGTGTCGCGGATCCTCGACGAAGCCTACGCCAGCCGCTTTGCCGATGACGCACTCTGGTGGCTCGGCCAACAGGCCTGGCAGGCCAACCGGCCTCGAGCCGCCGCACGGTACTGGCGACAACTGCTTCCCCGGTCGAGGGCACCTCGAGACCCGAACCGCATCCGCCGACTCGGGTTTCCCGACAGTCGGCACCCCGAGCCGCTGGTCCGAGCCCGGCTGGTGCTCTGCCACTGCCTGTCCGGCCAACTCCAAAGAGCCCGGCTCGAATGGATCGAGCTGAAACGGCGGCACCCCGACGCCCGGGGCACCCTGGCCGGCAAGAGAGGCATCCTGGTCAACCTGCTCGCCGATTGGCTCGATCGGCCCGAACTCTGGCCCAGGCCCTCACCCGGCTCAGACCACACCACCTTCGGCGGCACGAGCCAAAGAAATGGCTCCGACACCACCCCGATCGATCCGGGTGCGCCGCTCTGGCAAATTCGCATCGACGACTCCCTCGCCGCGGCAGCGTCGCAGCATACCGACCGACATCCCGTCGTCTTCGACAATGTCCTCTTCGTCGCCGACTCGTTCGGAATCCACGCCTGGCACCTCCAAACCGGCCAACCTGCCTGGTCGACAGATGCCACACCGCAGCCGCTGTATCCTGCCGGACCCCCCGCCACCCCAATCCGAGCCGCCCAGCAACTCTCAGGACGTGTCTCCACCAGCCTCAGCATCTCCAACGGACGACTCTACGCTCGAATCGGATCCCCGGTCACCGCCGCGGCCGCTCGAGAACCACGCCCGCTCTTCCACGAACTGGTGGCACTCGATGTGGCCAACGGCGAGGGACGCCTGGTGCTGAAAGTCGATTCCGGTGTGATCTCCCTCGATGATGCCCGCGGCGGCTGGTCCTTCGATGGCCCACCGTTGGTCATCGACGATCGGCTGTACGTTGCCACCCGGCGAGGTCACCCGCAGGCGGAGGTGGGCGTCGCCTGCCTGGATGCTGAGTCGGGAGCACAACTCTGGCACCAAAGACTGGCGGCGGTCATCACCTCCGCGGACCAGGCACACAACATCGTTACCCACAACCTGCTGGCCGCCAGCGATGGCCGGTTGGTCTACTGTGGCGATACCGGCGTCGTCGCCCGGCTCGATTCCGCCACCGGCTCCGTCGCCTGGATCTCCACTCTCGACCCCCCCACAGGACCTGGCCCCTTCTGTTGCCTCCCCGATGACAATTCCGGCCTCGTCTTGGCCCGCAGCGGACCGCAACAGCTGGCCGCACTGGATCTCGAAGACGGACACACGGCCTGGTCCCGACGGCTGCCCGGTGGCATCGAACACCTGCTCGCCGTCCGAGACGGCCGAGCCATCGTCTCGGGTCACTCGCTCTTCGCTCTCGATGTCCATTCCGGACAGATCGCCTGGCAGAGACTGGCACGGCAACAGCACCGGTTTGGCCACGGCCGGGGACTCGTCGTCCAGGATGTCGTCTATTGGCCCACCCGTGAACTGCTCCACGTGCTCGAACTCGACTCAGGTCAACCGCTCAGACAACCCGTCCGGCTCGATGTTCGAGGCTGCCAGGGCGGAAACCTGCTGCTCTCACGCCAAAAACTCGTCATCTGCGGTAACGGCCAAGTCACCGTGCTGGGACGCTTCGCAGGTCTCCTGCCCAAACCGCGGTTTGACAACTCGACCAGTTCCGCTCGATGATACAACCTGACTCTCCGTCTCTCACACTCTTCCCACGAGCCTCCCAACGTGTCCTCAGACACACCCACACCGCAGTCCACACCGCAGTCCACACCGCAGTCCACACCGCAGTCCACACCGCAGTCCACACCGCAGTCCACACCGCAGTCCACACCGCAGTCCACACCGCAGCCCACACCGCAGCCCACACCGCACGTCGATCCGGACCAGGCTGCTGTCAAACGGCTGAACGATGCGGCTGAGCGGATCAACGGCGAGTTAGGCCATGTGATCGTCGGCCAGGCTGCCGTGGTCGAGGATCTGCTGGTGGCGATGCTGGCTGGAGGCCACGCGTTGCTGGTGGGCGTGCCCGGTTTGGCCAAGACGCTGATGGTCCGCACCCTCGCCGACACGCTCGGACTTTCCTTCTCACGCATCCAGTTCACTCCCGATCTGATGCCGGCAGACATCACCGGCACAGAGGTAATCCAGGAGGATCGGGGTAGTGGGACTCGGGACTTCAAGTTCCTGGCCGGTCCGGTCTTCGCCAACGTCGTGCTGGCCGACGAGATCAACCGCACGCCTCCCAAGACACAGGCCGCGCTGCTCGAGGCGATGGAAGAGCACCAGGTCACCGCCGGGGGACGTCGGCATCCGCTGCCGGAGCCATTCTTCGTGCTGGCGACTCAGAACCCGATCGAACAGGAGGGCACCTATCCCCTCCCCGAAGCCCAGCTCGATCGATTCATGTTCCAGGTACTGGTCGACTACCCGGCGGCGGACGAGGAGTTTGAGATCATCCGCAGGACCACGGCCGACGAGTCACCGACTGCCAAAACGGTGCTCGACCACGACGATGTCGTCGCCCTGCAGCAGCTGGTCCGGAGAATCCCGGTCGCCGATCACGTCATCCGCTACGCCATCGATCTCTGCCGCCTCTCGCGACCCACACGATCCTCCGAGGCCGAACCCGACGGGTTCATCGATCGGTACGTGCAGTGGGGTGCCGGACCGCGAGCCGGGCAATCGCTGGTCCTGGGCGGCAAGGCTCGAGCAGTTCTCGCGGGACGCACTTTTGTCGGCATCGACGATATCCGTGCGGTCGCCTACCCGGTGCTGCGGCACCGGATCATCACCAGTTTCAATGCCGAGGCCGACCGGGTTATCTCCAACGATGTCGTCGATTGGCTGCTCGAAGAAACTCCCGCCGTCGAGTCGATCGACAACCAGGCCGTGGCACGGATCTTCCGGGGATCCGATCCGTGACCGGTGACGGCCACCTGTCCACCGACCCGGCCCCCGCCGCGACCGACCCCAACCTGGTCGACTCGGCACTCCAATCCCGTCTCGCCGGACTCACGCTCGAGACCCGCCGTCGGCTCGAGGGCTCGGTGACCGGGCGTCACCGCAGTCGGCTGAGAGGGTTTTCGGCCGAGTTTGCCGAGCACCGCGAGTATGTCGCCGGAGACGACTTGCGGTACGTCGATTGGAAGGTCTACGGCCGCAGCGACCGGTACCACCTGAAGCAATTTGAGGACGAAACCAACTTCTCGTGCTGGCTGGTCCTGGACACCAGCGAGTCGATGTCGTACCGCTCATCCGAGGCACCGCTCTCGAAACTCGACCACGCCCGCCGGGCCGCAGCAGCCCTGGCCTGGCTGGTCCTGCGACAGTCCGATGCCGTCGGACTGGTCACGGTCGCCGAAAGCCTCGGACAACTCCTCCCACCCTCCACCCAACCCTCGCACCTCAGGCAACTCAGCCAGGCCCTGCTTGCGACGACTGCCGAGGGTCCGACCGGGCTGGGATCCGCGTTCAGCGACCTCGCCGCTCGACTGACTCGACCCGCCATCGTCATCTGCTTCAGTGATCTCTTCGATGACCTCGATCAAACCTTCGCGGGGCTCGAGCAACTCGTCTGGCGAGGGCACGACGTGGTCGTGCTGCAGGTGATTGACCCAGCCGAGGAGGACTTTCCCTTCGAAGACCCGACCCGGTTCGAGGGGATGGAAGGTGAAGCCGACCAGGTGGTTGAACCCCGGGCGCTGGCCGAAGCCTACCGGGGCGAATTCCGCGGGTTCCTCGACGACGTCTCGACACGCTGCCGCTCGATGCAGATGGACCACCAGTTGCTGCGAACCGACGTGCCGCTCGCCGACGTGCTCCCCCGCTTCCTGCAATCCCGCCGCCGTCGCCTGGGACGGGGGGCCACGCCATGATTCCCATCCCACTGCTCGCACTGGGTTTCGGCAGCCCGTGGCTGCTGCTGGGAATGGCGCTGGCGGCGATTCCGGCGATCCTGCACCTGCTGTTTCGACGCGAACATCGTGCCGAACCGTTCGCCGCAAACCGCTTCCTCGCCGAAGCGACCCGCAAGCACTCCCGACGACTCCGATTCCAGCACTGCGTCCTGCTGATCGTGCGGATGGTAATCCTGCTGCTGGTCGCCATCGCGCTGGCCCGACCGATGCTCGAAAACGCCACTGCCGAGACTCCCACCGACCGCGACCCGGTGCACCACCTCTTCGTCCTCGACGCCACGCTCAGCATGAGATACCGCGACCGCGGACAGCAGCGATTCGATCGGGGACGAGCGATTCTCCAACGAACCGTCGAAGCAGCCCACGATGGAGATACGTTTCGGTTGCTGGTCATTCGAGCCGTCGGCACGCCGGTGGTGATCGCCCAGGCCGCCGGTCGACGGGACGATGTACTCGAGGAACTTGCTCGGCTGGCACCGACATGGGAACCGGGTCGCGAACTCGAGACTCTCGAAACCACGCTGGCACTGCTCAACACGCCAATCCCCTCGGGCCGACTCCGAGTCTCACTCGTGACTGACCTCCAACGCTCCGCCTGGCAACCCCCCGAACAGGGCCGACGAAACCGGATCCGGGATCTGCTGCGCTCCATCAGCCAGCAATCCGAACTGGTCGTCTACGACGTCTCAGGCCCGGCCGCCTCCAATACCGCCGTCGTAGAGCTGAAGTCCGAGACGGCGGTGGCGATCGTCGGCGAGCCAGTGACACTGCAGGCCACCGTCTCGCACTTCGGTCCTCCCGAACCACTCACCACACAGATCCAAACACAACTCGAATGGTACATCGATGGCCGGATGGTCGCTCGCCGAGGACTCGAGCTGAAACCTCGCGGCACCACCACCGTTGAATGGACTCACCGGTTCGCTACAGCCGGCGAGCACCATGGCGAAGTGCGACTCAGCGGCGACGGACTCCCCGATGACGATCACCGGCACATCGCCCTGCCGGTTCGTGACCGGCTGAGGGTGCTGCTGGCCGGAGGCCGCTGGGGTGCGGGTCCGAGCCAGGCTGCCACGTTCTATGTCGAAGCTGCACTCGATCCGGGACTCGGCACAGCGGTTGACTCCACCGAAGCGATCGACTCACCACGAGTCGCGACGACGGTGATCTCCGAGAGCCGGCTCGTGAGCCAGGACCTCGATCGACATGACTGCGTCGTCCTGTGCGATGTCCCTCGACTCGACCGGCTCGAAGCATCCCGGCTGGCCCGGTTTGTCTCCGGGGGCGGAGGCCTGGTGATCGGGCTGGGTGATTCGGTTCACGCCGAGACCTGGAACCGGCTGCTCGGCCAGGCCGGGACCGGCCTGCTTCCAGGTTTGATCAGCGAACTCGTCTCCTCGGATGATCCCAACCAGCAGGCCGTCGTTTTTGATCCGGGCAATTACGCTCATCCACTGCTCGCTGTCTTTCGAGGCCTCGACGGGAATGGCCTGGGCACCGCGGTCACGCTCAGGTACCTCCGTACCATCCCCCGCTCCGACAGCCAGGTCGCCCTGGCCTACGATTCCGGCGACCCCGCCATCCTGGTGCGACGGTTCGGTCACGGACACGTGGTGCTGGTTACCACCTCGCTCGATCCGCGTTGGACCACCTGGCCGGTCCTCTCGTCCAGCTTTCCGCCGATGGTCCACGAACTGGTGCGGTACGCGACCTCCGGCCGCTGGTCGGCTCGGAATCACCTCCTCGGACATCCCATCATCCGCCCCATCGGCCCACAGGTCACCGCGGGTACCCTGATGGCTCCCGACGGCAGTAGCCTGGCCATGGACAATCCCGTCGCCACAAGCAGCGTGCCACGAGATGACCTCGACGAGATCCCCGAACCGGGCAACTCGGCGACCGGCCGGTTGATCAGCGACCCGCCGCTGGTGCCGGGCATCTACCGGCTGTCGCTGGTGCCACCGACCGAGGCAATCGAGACGTACGGGGTCAACCTGGACACATCCGAGAGCGACCTGGCGACAGCCGACGGCCAAACCGATCGAACTCGGCTCTCGGGAGTCGACGCTCCGATCTACACTCGCTGGCACGATGCGGACGCCGCCGCGGTCTTCCAACAGCCGGGCCGGCCACTGGGTCGGCTGCTGCTGAGCATCCTGCTGGGGCTGCTGGTGGTCGAACTGACCATGGCCTGGAAGTTCCGTGCCGGGGCCGTGGCACTGGGAGTGCTGATGGCAGCGGTGACAGTCGGGGTGGGAGGTGCGGTGGCTGCGGTGGTCTCGGTGGTCGCGGCGGCTGTGGTAGCTGCTGTGTGGGGGGCGAGGGTGCTGCGCAACCGCTACGGCCGTCACAGACGTCGTTTGGAGAGTACCGGCTGAGGCCGAACTGCTCTCGCCGGTCGCCATCGGACCGCTTACACTAGATCCAGTTTTGACGCGCAAGTCTGCGCGATACGCGCGAACGGAATCGCCGGTTGGCAGGCAGATTCCCCGCATCCGCTCAGCCGAAATCGGTTGTCGCGGTTCAAACTTCCAGCGAGATCTCTTTCGTGTCGACCACCCAACCTCGTCAGTCGGCCGCGCGGGACGCCGCGGGGATCAGCGGAGCCGACATCCTGGTCGAGTCGCTGATTCACCAGGGGGTCGACTGCCTCTTCGCCTATCCCGGCGGTGCCAGCATGCCGCTGCACCAGGCGTTGATCCGCAACGTCGGGAGATTGAGGACGATCCTGCCGCGACACGAGCAGGGCGGCGGCTTCGCGGCCCAGGGCTACGCCCGCAGCACCGGCCGCGTCGGTGTCTGCATGGCCACCAGCGGGCCGGGAGCCACAAACCTCGTTACCACTCTCGCCGATGCCAAGATGGACAGCGTGCCGGTGGTGGCGATCACCGGGCAGGTGTCCAAGCAGGTCATCGGCACCGACGCCTTCCAGGAGACTCCGATCGTCGAGGTCTGCCGTGCCGTCACCAAGCACCACTACCTGGTGACCGAGATCGAGGACGTGGCGAGGGTGGTCAAGGAAGCCTTCTACGTGGCCCGCACGGGCCGGCCTGGACCGGTGCTGATCGACTTCCCCAAGGACGTGCAGATACTCAGGCTCGACGAACCACCCGACTTCGATCCTCCGACTGACCTGCCGGGATACCATCCCGAGGCCAGAACGTTTCAGTCGGAACAGATCGGGCAGCTGATCGCTGCCATCCGCCGCTCGCGTCGCCCGATCCTGTACATCGGTGGTGGAGTGATCAACGGGGAGGCCTCGGATCTGCTGGCGACCTTCGCACACCGCACCGGCATCCCGGTGGCCAATACGCTGATGGGAATCGGTGCCTTCCCTACCGACGATCCGCAGTCGCTGGGCATGCTCGGCATGCACGGCACCGTCTATTCCAACTACGCCATCAACGAGGCCGACCTGCTGCTGGCGTTGGGAGTCCGTTTCGACGACCGCGTCACCGGCAAGCTCGAAGAATTCGCTCAACACGGCAAGATTGTCCACATCGATATCGATCCCTCCGAAATCCACAAGAACAAGGAAGCTCATCTCCCAATCGTCGCCGACGTCGCACCCGTGCTCGAACAACTCAACGAACAGATCACCGACGACGACGTGCCGCAGATCGGCGAGTGGCTCGAGACGGTTGCCGAGTGGAAAGAGGCCAACCCGCTGTTGTCCCCCGACGACGATCAACTGATCTACCCGCAAACAGCAATTCGCGAACTGGCCCGCCTGGCCGCCGACCTGGATCCGTTTGTCAGTGTCGGAGTCGGACAGCACCAGATGTGGTCGGCTCAGCACTTCCCCTTCCACCGGCCACGTCGCTGGATGAGCAGTTCGGGGCTGGGCACGATGGGCTTCGGATTGCCCGCCGCAATGGGTGCCCAGGCCGCCAATCCCGATGCACTGTGCATCGACATCGATGGCGACGGGTCGTTTCAGATGAACATCCAGGAACTGGCCACGCTGCACTGCGAGAAGCTGCCGGTGAAGATCCTGCTGCTCAACAACCAGCACCTCGGCATGGTCATGCAGTGGGAGGATCGGTTCTTCGACGGGCGACGGGCTCATACCTGGCTCGGACCCGTCGACGCACCCGAATACACCGGCGCCGGAGACGGACACCTCGAAGAGACCTACCCCGACTTCGTCTCGATCGCACGGGGATACGGAGTCGAAGGTGCCCAGGTCCGGCAACGCAGCCAACTCTGCGACGCGCTGGCCACCATGCTCGCCAGCGAGGGCCCGTACCTGCTCGACGTGATCTGCCCCTACCAGGAACACGTGTTGCCAATGATCCCCAGCGGCCACACGGTGCGAGACATCATCACCGAGTAGCCTGTCGAGGCCGGGTGCGGAGGTGTAAACTGGTCCGCCGCAGCCTGTTTCAATCGTGTTCCAAGTCCGAGATGACCGAGATGGCGAGTTACAAGAAGTTCGACCCGCGGCTCGAGTCTCTGGTTGTGGAGACCAGGACGGTGTTCGACCCGGAAGTCGAATCCGAAATCCAGGAATTCGATGGACAACTCGAGTCTGACGCCGGCACCGACGTCGATACGCACGCAACACTCTCGGCACTGATCCACTCGCAGCCCCAACTCGCCAGCCAGATCTTCTACGAGCGGGCCCATACCGGGTTCACTCGAGAGATCACCGTGACTCGGGCTGACGTCGAGCGGTTGTTCACCGAGTTGGCCACGGCCTCAAGCTGATGGTCGATCACGTCGAAATCCACGGCGTTCGCCTGTATCTCTCGTCGGCCGATCCGTCACGCGGCAAGTGGATCGGGCAGGGCGAGGTGCTCAGACAACTACTCGCCTGCTGGTTGACCGTCGATGACCAGGACCTGCCGCTGGCTCCCCGGCTGACCGGTGCTCCGGGAATCGGCAAGACCACCCTGGCCATGGCGGCTGCAGCAGCACGAGAGCAGGACCTGTTCGTCTACCAGTGCACCGCCGACACGCGACCCGAAGACCTGCTGGTCACTCCGGTACTGGCCGAATCGGGGACCATCCAGTACCACGCCAGCCCGCTGGTCACCGCGATGCTCACCGGAAGCGTCTGCGTGCTGGATGAGGGCAACCGGATGAACGAAAAGTCGTGGGCCAGCCTCGCACCGCTGCTGGACCACCGACGCTACGTCGAGTCGATCGTCGCCGGCATCACGATCCCGGCCCAGGACGACTTCCGCTGCGTGGTGACGATGAACGAGGACGAGTCGACCTTCGAAGTCCCCGACTACATCCTCAGCCGACTCCAACCCACACTCGTGCTCGAACACCCCTCGCGAGACGACGAGCGAGCGATCCTCGAGTACCACCTCCCCTTTGCCAACGCCGAAATGCTCAACCTCACCGTCGAATTCCTCCAGCAGGCCCACGAACTGAAACTCGACTTCTCGACCCGAGACGGCATCAACGTGATCCGCTACGCACTCAAACGCCTCGCCTCCGACCCAGATCACCCTCTCTCCAACGACCACGCCTGGGCCGAATCGGTTACCGCCTGCCTGGGCGACGACGCACTCGATCTCCAGACACTGGCCACCCAGCGACAACACTCCCTGGGCGGCAACATCATGCCGCTGGGACTAGGAGACTTCTTCTTTACCGGCGACGACCCGCTGCACCCCGACGTCGACGATGACGACGAGCCCGGTGACGACCGGCCCGGACCATGAGCAACGCAATCACCGGACCACTGGCGATCAGCGACAAGACGCTGGCCGTGCCGGTGATCCACGGCAGCGGCGATTTTGCCATCGCCGTTCGCCGAGTGATGCTCGAACACGACTTCGACTGCCTGGCCGTCCCGCTGCCGCCCTCGTTCCAGGCCGACACCGAAGCCGCACTGCAACACCTGCCCGGCTCCACGATCATCCTGCAGCACGAATCAGCTCGATTCGACGAACCCGGCTGGACGCCCGAAGAACAGCACGACGATGACCCGTCCGCGGCGCGGCGAGCCAGCTACGTGCCAATCGATCCGTGCCAGCCGGTGATCGCGGCCCTGAGAACTGCGGTGGGAGAACACATGCCACGGGCATTTGTCGACCCGGAAACCAATCCCTGGGAACCACTGGTCGCCGTGCTGCCCGATGCCTACGCGCTGAAGCGTGTCGAGCTCGAACAGTTCGCCGCCGCCATCCTGCCCGCACTGCCCCGGCCACCAGATGGACAACCCGCAGATCGGGTCGACCACATCGCCGCCCGAATTCACGAACTCGAGCAACGGCATAAGTCGATCCTGCTGGTCTGCAGCCTGCTCGATTGGCCGTGGATCCGCGAGTCGTACCACCGCGGCGGACGGCTTTACCAGGGCGAGGATGTCGAAGAGACCCAGGCCCTGGCCGTCGACCCCCGCACACTCGCCTTCGTCCTGGGCGAACTCCCCTTCATTACCGGGCTCTACGAGACCGCTCGAGCACGACTCGACGACGATCAGAACCTGTCCGTCGATGGACTCAAGGAACTGCTGCTGGAGACCCGCGACCGGTACCAGTCGGAATGGAAGTCGCGGGCACGTTCGATCACACCCCAGTTGCTCTCGACCTTCTTCCGCTACGTCCGCAACCTCTCGCTGATCGAACGACGGCTGACGCCGGACCTCTACACCCTGGTCACCGCCGCCAAGCAGGTGGCTGGAGACGAGTTCGCAATCACGCTGGCCGAAACCGCTCGCGACTATCCCTATGCATTGCCGCTGCCGCTCGAGGAGATCCGATTCGGGATCGGGAAGGGAGAACTGCCCGGCGGGGAACGGGTCGAGCTGGTCAGCCGCCTGCCGGGGCCACCGCTCACCTGGCGATCCGTGAGGCTCAAGCCCCGCCCGCCTCAACCACAACAGGACCAGTGGCAGATGCAGTGGGATCCGCATCGGCAGTGCAGTTGGCCACCGGAAGACAATGCGATCGAGCGGTTTCGGACTCACGTCAAGGACTCGGCCCTGTCGCTGCTCGGAGCCGACCTGGCCCGCTCCGAAAAATTCACCACCAGCTTCCGAGACGGTCTCGATATCCGCGAAACACTCAGGAACTGGCACACCGGAAACCTGTTCGTCAAGGTGCTGCCGCCCACCCGAGGCAGTCTCGACTGCGTGCTGATGTTCTTCGACTCACCGGCCGATCCCCGCGACTACCCATGGCGAATCACCTGGATGGCCGAGCATCATGACGAATCAACCCTGGCCCTGTTTGCCTCCGACTTTCAGGCCGAGCTCGCCGGGCCGGGCATCGGAGTGGCCAGCTACGGTGGGGCGATGTTCCTGTTCCCGCCACGACCGATTCCCGATGTCTGGGCCGACCCACGGTTCGATTGGGCCGACACGCTCGAGGAACGACTGCTCGCCGCGGCCTGCCACTACAGCCACGAACGACACATCGCCGTGCTCAGCCATGCCCCGCCCGGGGCCGCCTGGCGGCGGATCGCCCGACAACACCGTCGCAAGCTGATCCACGTGCCACTGGGCCGCTTCAGCCAGGAAACCATCTCCAGGCTGCGGCAGCTCCATGTGCTCAACGGGCAGGAAGTCCGCAGCTATGCCGCCCACTTCATCCGCAAGGCGTAGCCGACGGCACACGACGCAGCATCAGTAGGCGAAACTCCATCGCCTGCGATCCGGGAATCCGTGTCGCCCTCAAGACCAGGTCACCACGACCCCCAGGCAACTCGATGACCCCCATCCGCATCGCCCGGAAGTCCTTGACCAGGGACTCCTGCCGTGGTACCCGGTCGTGTTCATCGCCCCGGGCAGGCACGTCGTGCGGTTCTTTGATCGTTGCCGTCACCCGCGCCGACCCCCGGCTCAACTCGATCGTTGCTCCCACGTCCGCCCTCGACACCGCGTAGTACACGGTCACCTCGAACCGACCCGCAGCCAGCACATCGATCGGCCAGGTGACCCGGTCGGTGGTCTTCGTCCAGTTGGTGAAGTACGAGCAGTTGGGAAAGCGATTGGAGCGGTTGATCGTGCCGGTCGCTCGACCATCCCGGGCAGGCACCTGGGTCCACTCGGCCGCGGGATGTCCCACCGGGAACGGGCGAAGCCGGGTGGAGTCCAGTTCGTCAAGCACCGTCCGTTTCCACCTCGCGACGTCATCCCGCAATCGGCCTGCCATTTGCGGGCGGATCTTGCTGATGTCGCGACGCTGGCCTGGGTCGACCTGCATGTCGTAGAGCCGTCCCTGGTGGTCAAGCCGATGCGTCTGGGTCCGCACGCTGACCCGTCCGCGCCAGTGCGAGAAGATCGAGCGATCCGGCCAGGGCCTTGCCTCCCTGGTCGGGCTGCCCGTCAGCAGCGGCTTCAGGCTGCGGCCGTCCAACGGCTTCCCGGCATCGCCGCGGACCGGCACCCCGGAACAGTCCGAGAGCGTAGGCAGCAGGTCAATCGCTCCGGCAATTCGATCGACAACCAGCCCGCCGGGGATCCGCCGCGGCCAACGCACCAGCAAGGGCGAACGGACACCACCCTCGTCCGTCGAACCCTTGCGGCCCCGCATGTCGCCGTTCCAGCGAACACCGTTGGGACCGTTGTCGTGGAAATAGACCACGATCGTGTCGTCAGAGAGCTTCAATCGATCGAGAGTCGACAGCAGGCGGCCAACATTCCAGTCGATGTTCTCACACATCGCCAACGCACAACGGATGTGATCGATGTTCTCACGCTGACGCACCTTCAATCCTGGCTTCTTCGCATCGCGATGATGCTTCAACAGGGTCTTCTCACGAAATAACTTCCACCACCGATCGGGGACCTGCATCGGTGAGTGAGGCGTGTTGAAGGGTAGGTAGAGAAAGAACGGCTTGCTGTCGCGATCGGCCTGCTCGATGAGAGTGATCGCCCGATCAGTGAAGTCGTCGATGCAGAAACCCTTGCCACGGACCAACCGCCCATTGTGCTCCAGTGGCGGACTGAAGTAGTTTCCCCAGTGGCCCGAACAGAACCCATAAAACTCGGCAAAGCCCCTGCTGTTGGGGTGGTAGGGCGGCTGCATACCGTTGTGCCACTTGCCAAACGCCCCGGTCACGTAGCCGGCTCGGGTGAAAACGTCGCCGATGGTCTGTTCGTCCAGGTCCAACCGCTCACCGCCGGCCGACGTGCTGTAAACGCCGCCCCGGGGATGATATCGGCCGGTCAGGAACTCGGCCCGGGTCGGAGAACAGACCGGGCACACATAGAAACGGCTGAAGCGGGCACCGTCACGGGCCAGCGAATCGATGTGCGGGGTGCTGAGATTCGTATTGCCGTTGAGACTGAGGTCACCCCAGCCCTGGTCGTCGGTCAGGATGACCAGCACGTTGGGACGCGTCGCCGCGGAGAGACCCGTTGGCAACAGCATCATCCCGATCGCCAGCAGCAGCGGCCTCACTTTTTCGCCTTGCTCCCGGTCAATTCACCAAAGACGTGCTCGATGTTCTCTTCCCGTGTCTTCACATCCACCCCGGTCCACTTCTTGTAAAAGGGCAGATCGATCGACTTCTTGATCTCCGCCAGCGTCTTGCCGTCATCGATCGCCTTCTGGATGGTCTGTCGCAACTCGACGAAGTACCGCTTCTGAGTGGCGATCAGCGCCTTGCTCGACGTTTCACCATGCCCGGGTGCAATCGTCCTGATCGGCAGCTTGGCCAACTCGGTCAGCACCCCGATCCAGCTCTCGGTGTTGCTGTCCCCGGTGTAGTTGAACGCTCCGTTGACACAGCAATCGCCGGTGAAGGCGATCCGCTGCTTGGGTAGCCAGGCGATGGCATCGCCGGCGGTATGAGCATGACCAAACGTGATCAGCTCGACACGCATCGTCCCGTCGTCGATCACCAGCTTCCGAGGGAAGTACAACGACGGCTTGTCATAAGCCAGCGGACCGTACTCCTCTTTCTTCTCCTTCTGAGACTTCTGGAAGCCCGCGATGCCCTTGGTGTCGAACAGGGCTCGACTGCTTTCCGAGGCGATCGCCACGGCTCCCAGCTTGGTGTACTTCGCGTTGCCGTCGGCGTGATCACCGTGGTAGTGCGTGTCGAAGACGTAGCGGATCGGCTTGTTGGTCGTCTTGCGGATCAGCTTGATGACCTCGTCAGCCTGGTTCGGGAAGTTGGCGTCAATGACCAGCACGAAGTCCTTGAACACCACCCAGCCCTGGTTGCAACCAATGAACTCGGGCTTGGTCTGCGTCTTGCGAAAGAAGACTCCCGGTGACAACTCCGTGACCGTCGTCTCGGTCGGGATGAACCAACCCGAGGCCCAGCCCGAGAGACCCATCAGCAGGGCAACCGAGAGGATGCCGACGGCCAGTCGGTTTCCAACTGTCACAGGTGTCATGCGTTTCATCGGTCAAGCCTCGAGGATCTGGTCCGGAGTTGTCTTGCGGGTTGTCGTACTGTCGTGACGGTCGCCGTGAGCATGATGATCACGACCAGACATCGTCGGAGTCAAGCAGCTTGGGGTTGGCATCGGTCTCATCCAGTTCCTCATCGAGCGTGGGTGCGTCCTCTCCGTCGTCGCCCCAGACACGACGCAACTCCTTCAGCTTCGCCTCCTCCCCGAGCTGCTCGTAGCAGCCGGCCAGGGCGGAATAGGCGGGCGAGTAGTTAGCACAGTCGACGAGGACCAGTTCGAGTGAATCGGAGGCGCGCTGGATCTCCTCCTGCTCCAGCAACGCCAACGCCAGGTTGTACTTCACGCCGGCGGCAAACGGGACCTGCTCGAGCACCTTCTGGTAACCCTGCAAGGCCGCCAGCATGTCGCCCTTGCGGGCCTTCAGGTTGGCCGTGTCGAGGTTGGCCAGCACGCTGCCGGTGATCTTCCCTCCGTAACAGCGGAACAACTGGACAATCGCCACCGGCACACCCAGCAGAAACGGCAGGTTGCCCAGCAACATCTTCCATGCCTCACCACGCATGCACGCCGGGCAGCGATGAGTCACTCTTGAACTGAAGCCCCAGACGACGAACAGGAAGTAGAAGTAGAAGATCGTGAACCGCTTGGGCTTCGAGAACATCCCGCACTCCTCGCACAGCCCGAACTCGTGTTCGTTCGGCATCCCGCCGGGACCCGATGTCGTCAGCGAGTCACAGAAATGACAGTAGACCTGGGGAGTCTCGGGCATGTCCGAAACATCCAGCGTCGCGGTGCATTGCGAGCAAACCGTCGTGCGAAACGCCCCGCCACGACCCTCCTCCACCATCTTCTCGCGGGTCATCTCGGCCCACGTCGCACTGCGGACCACGTCGACTTCCCGCTTCAGGTCCACCGCCGGGACCTTGTAGACACGGAACGCCGCGCTGTCGGCCACCCCGCCGGCGATGAACGCCACGGCCAACCGCTCGTCGTAGACCTCCATCGAAATGATGTTGGCGACCGACAGTTCCACATCGTCCAGCACCAGTGTCTGCCCGTCGAACGACCCCCGCTTGCTCGAAAAGAAACCGGTTTCGTTGCCCTGTTCGTCAAGCCAGCGGAACTTGAACTGAATCGGAAGCTCACGCATCACGGTGCCTTCTCTTGATGATCGCGGGACAATCCCGTCAGCCAATCCTCAGCCGATCACCTGGGTACGACCAGTCGCCTGGGCCTGGTAGAGACCGTAAACGGTCTGCAGAGCACGCAGGCTGTCAGAAGACGAAATGGGGGCATCGGCCAGGCCGGCGGCGGCCCTGACGGCAGCCTGGACAAAGGGCGTGTAGCCGCGGGGCTCGGTGTTTCCCTGCCAGGTCTGCACACCCGTCTTCGCACCCGGCTTCCAACTCTGCCAGGTCAATGGCTTGCCCTCGACGCGTTCCAGCTGCACCCAGCCGTGTGAACCCCAGATCTTGATATGAGTGTGATAGCCGCGATCGAGGTAGTATCCCGAGGTCAAGGTGCCCAGCGTCCCGTTGGCGTACCTCAAGGCAACCGCCGCGGAATCCTCGACATCCAGCGGCTGCCCGCCCACGTTGGCCGAGAAACCTGTGACATGAGTCGCATGCGTTCCGGTCAGGTAGGTCGCCAGGTCCAGCCAGTGGATCCCCAGCCACGCCAGGTGCCCGCCGCCAGCGCGTGCCTTCTGGGCATACCACCGCTTGTGGTATGCCGGGCTCTTGAGACGTGTCTGGTCCGCGATGATGTGCAGCTCGATCCCGTACACCTTGCCAATCTCTCCACCGGTGACCAGCTTCCGAGCCACCTGGGTCTCGGGATTGGTACGGTTGGCCAGGGCCAGCATCAGGTGCAGGTGCTTGCTATCGGCCAGTTTGACCAGCTCGGAAAAATCCTCGGCCTTCACACACGCCGGCTTCTCGGCAAACACGTGGCAGCCTGCTTCCAGGGCCTGGCGGATCACGGCCGGTGCCGACCGCGATTCGAGCGACACCAGTGCCAGGGCCGGCTTCTCGGCCGCCAGCAACTCGGCATGGCTCCGGTACACCTTGGCGAGCTTCTCACCCAGGCCCCGTTTCGCGGCGGCACCCTGCTGGCCACTGGGGTCCCCCAACACCACCCGCTTTGCCTCCGGACTCGCTGCCAACGCGGGGAAGTAGGCTCCCAGGTGGGCGCCGGTTTCGTTGGTCAAAACGGCCGCGGTGATTGTCTTGGGCATTGTGAAACTCGTCGAGCCGGAAGAGGAGCGAACACGACTGAACACGACTGAACACGACCAAGGATACCGGGCACCGTTGGCGAAGCAACGACGCGGGGCTACTCGAGGTTGGTGTGCCTCGAGAACATTGTCTCGGCACTCTCACCACGACGCTCCATCAACGCCAGCACCACCGCGTCCAGCACCACCAGCAGGCTCTGCTCGAACAACGAACCCATCGGCTGGATCGACTCGGCCTCGCTCGGGCCGTCCAGCTTCGGTGTCGGAGCCGGCACAAACAGCTCGACGTCAGCCAACTCCCCGATCGGTGATCCGGTCCGGATCGTCACCAGTGCCATCCGGCCACCCGCCTCGACGGCACGCCGGGCAACCGACAGCAGTGATCCGGTAGAACCGGATCCCGAGCCGACCAGTAGCAGGTCACCGGGACCAAACAACCCCGTGGTCGTCTCGCCCACCACGTGAGCCACGATGCCCAGGTGCAACAACCGGATGGCAAACGATTCGACCGACCGCCTCGATCGACCGGCTCCGGCAACGAACACCCGCCCCGCCCCGTCGATTGCATCGACCAATTCCGCCGCCCGGTCGTCGTCGATCCGGCCAACCGACGCTCCGATTTCCTCAGCGATCCGCACCGCCCGGTCCCGCACACTCACGGTACCCGTTCCCCCATCAACAACTCGTTCATCTCGATCGCCGCCTCCCGCGGCCGACTGTGATCGGCCAGGTAGCTGCCCACGACAACGATCCGGGGTGCGAGTTCACGCACCTGCGGCAACGTCTCGGGCCGAATCCCCCCGGCCACCGCCGCTCGTTCCGAGGGGATCACTTCGAGTAGCTCGGACAGCTCCTCGAGTGGATTGGCACCGGACTGCTGGCGGTCAAACGCCGTGTGCACGCAGATCACGTCGGCTCCCAGCCGCAACAGCTCCGCCGCTCGACCCGGGATATCCGGGCAGCCGATCAGGTCGACCAGCACACGACCGCCGGCATCACCGGCCGCCTCGATCACGCCCCGTACCGTCACATCGGCGGCCACGCCCAGCACGCTGACCCAGTCGGCACCGGCACGGAAGGCCAGTGACGCCTCGAGACGTCCGGCGTCCATCACCTTCAGGTCCGCCAGCACCTCCACCCCGGGACACGCCTCCCGGATCCGACGTACCGATTCCATGCCGTACTCGATCACCAGCGGTGTGCCCACCTCGATGATCTCGACCAGGTCGATCAACTCGCGACCGCGAGTCACCGCGACCGCGAGATCGGGCTCGTCCAGTGCCAACTGCAACTGCGTCATCGCTTCTTCACCACCTGTTGGGTTGCCTGCTTGGCCGAGGGGATCAGGACGAACTTCTGAGCCCTCTTGCCGTTGATGTCGCCGCAGTACAGGTTGCCCGCCTTGTCGACCGCGATCGAGTGCACCCAGTTCAACTCGCCGGGCCGCTCCTTTCCGTCCTCCCCCTTGGGGATGATCACGTACTCGAGCACCTTGCCTTGGGTCGAGAACTTCACCAGCACCTGGTTGGCCGGCGGCACGCCCAGGACCACGTCGTCCTTGCGCCATCCCATCGGTCCGGATCCACAGACCCAGATCTCGTCGGACGCCGTCACGCAAAATCCCCACGGCACGACGATGTGCCGCCACTGGTCCAGGAACTTGCCGGCCTGGTTGAAGACCTGCACGCGAGCGTTGTTGCGGTCGGCGACATAGAGCCGGCCCTTGGAATCCATCACGATCGCGTGCGGCAGGCTGAATTCGCCGGGTCGCACTCCCAGCTTGCCCCACATCTTCACAAACCGACCTCGCTTGTCGAAATGCAGCACGCGACTGTTGGCGTAGCCGTCCGAGACAAAGATGTCGCCGGCAGGAGAAACGACCATGTCGGTCGGGTTGTTCATGTGCAGCCGGTCATCGCCCGACTCGCCACGCGTGCCCAGCACCAACAGCGTCTTGCCCGAGGGGGTCATCTTCATCACGCAGTGGTTCCCCTGGTCGGCCACCCATACGTTGCCCTCATGATCCAGTTTGATCTGGTGGGGCCGACCAAAGAGATCCGTGCCCCACGAACGGACGTGGCGGCCCGCGGTGGTAAAAATCTGTACCGAGGGGTTGGTGCGAGTAAAGATCCACACCTGCTGCCTGCTGTCGACATAGACACCCGGCACGTGGTCCCACCCGAGCCCCTCGGGCCGCTTGGGCCAGTCGGGATCGACCCGGTAAGTCCTCGAAGTGTTCAGCCGCGGGTAGTCCGGCAGTTCGGATTTCTGAGCCCGGGCGTCCGAGCCGAGCAGGCCCACGATCGCTGCCGCAACCACTGTCACCTGCATCACCAGTCGCCGACTCATCACGAAACCCCCCCGGGACTTGATCCCGTCACAGGTTCAGACCAGCCGATCATTCTGGACCACGACCGATACGAAAGTAAAGCGGCGACGGCGACGAGCACGTTGCCGAACACCGGGGGGCTGGGATATGTTGAGTCGTCACCCGGCACCCGCATTTCACCCACAGAGGATTCTCCGCTAGATGTCCCGGCTGTTCTCCAAGGACCGCATTGTCGCCGGACCCGGCTTCAATCGCTGGCTGGTTCCTCCCGCCTCGGTCGCCATCCACCTGTGCATCGGGTCGGTCTATGCCTGGAGCATCTTCAACCCGCCGCTGGAACGGGTGCAGGGTGTCGTTGGCCCTGCCGCCGACGACTGGTCACTGAGCAGCGTGGTCTGGATCTTCACCGTCGCCATCGTCTTCCTGGGCCTCTCGGCCGCGGTGGCCGGCAAGTGGCTCGAGAGAGTCGGGCCGCGGGTGGTGGGCACGGTGGCGGCGACGTGCTGGGGCGGGGGTTTCCTGGTCGGGGCCGCCGGGATCTGGACTCACCAACTGTGGCTGGTCTACCTCGGCTACGGAGTCCTCGGCGGCTGCGGACTGGGACTGGGTTACGTCTCGCCGGTCAGCACGCTGATCCGCTGGTTCCCCGACCGTCGTGGCATGGCCGCCGGAATGGCGATCATGGGGTTTGGAGGCGGAGCCATGATCGGAGCACCGCTGAAAGAATGGCTCCTGGGACTCTTCTACGTCGCGCCACAGAAGGTCGACGAGGGGATCCAGGTGGTCACTCGGGGTGCACGGCGAGTGGCCGAAGTGGCCGGTGAGCTACGGGACGTGGTCGAGGTGACCGAGAACGGGGTCGATGTCGCCTACGTGGTCGGCACCGGCAGCGTGGGCGTCGCCGAGACCTTCCTGGTGCTCGGCATCGCCTACTTCCTGGTCATGCTGGTCGCGTCGTTCTGTTACCGGATCCCGGCCGAGGGGTGGGTGCCCCAGGGGTGGACACCTCCGACTGAAGACAGCGCCCAGAAGAAAATGATCAGTGGACACGATGTGGGCATCGACGGAGCGGTTCGGACCCCGCAGTTCTACCTCGTCTGGATCGTCCTGTGTTTCAACGTCACCGCCGGCATCGGGGTGCTGGGCGTGGCCAAGACGATGATGACCGAGATCTTCGGCACGACACTTCCCGACCTGGTCGACGAGGGCTTTGCCACGACCTACGTGCTGATGATCAGCGTCTTCAACATGCTCGGCCGCTTCTTCTGGGCCAGCGTCTCGGACCGCATCGGCCGCAAGCCCACCTACACGATATTCTTCGTGCTGGGCATCGCGCTGTACCTCTCGATCCCGTTCGCCGCCGCCGGCGTCAGTGCCGACCCGGCCACCGTCTGGCTGGTCTACTTCTACGCCGCCACGATGATCATCTTCACCATGTACGGAGGCGGATTCGCCACCATCCCCGCCTACCTGGCCGACCTGTTCGGCAGCCGTTTTGTCGGAGGCATCCACGGACGGCTGCTGACGGCCTGGAGCACCGCGGGTGTGCTCGGTCCGCTGGCCATCACCTCGCTCCGCGAAAACCAGCGGCTGACCGCCATCAACGACCTGGCTGCCAAGATCGACGCGGTGGCGTTTCGCGAGAAATTCGACGCCGGCAAGGACCAGCTCGACGCGCTGGTCGCCGCCAAGACCGTCGACATCGGCAACCTGCTGGCGTTGCTGCCCGAAGGTACCCTTGACCCGCGCGCCACGCTGTACAACTCGACCATGTACCTGATGGCCGCGCTGCTGGGCATCGCGCTGCTGGCCAACTGGTTCATCAAACCCGTCGACGCCAGGCACCATCTCGTCGACGAATCGCCCGCAGGCGAGAGCTAACGCAACCAGTCCTCGCCAAACAGACGCCTCAACAAGCCGATCTGCCCGGCATGCAGCATCTCGTGCTGGGCAGACCATTCCAACGCCCCGCCCTTGGTACCAAAGACCGGGTGCGGCGGAGTAGAGGGCTCGGACAGGATGCTGTCGTCCATCGCACCGATCTCCTCCACCACCCGCGCGTGCACCGCGTCGAAGGCCGCACGCAATTCCAAGGGTGTCGCATTGGCCGACGGGTCGGGGTCGGGAACCGAGTCCTTCCCGTAAAGGCTCAACACCCTCTCGCCGATGAACTCCTCGTCACCCGGCTGAACCCCTCGCACCCGATCCAGCGCCAAGCGGTACTGGGCCATCGCCAGGTGACCCACCTGCCAGGCGACGTGAGTCACCCCCTCGGCCGGCTGACGAAACCACTGTGACTCGGGCACCGCGTCCACCAGGCTTACCGTGTACTCGCGGACCTGGTCGATCCGACCCACCAACTCGCTGATCCGTGACATTCCAGGCTGCTCCTCGTCCGATCGCCTCAGGCTGTTACTGCTCGGTCGGAATAACTTAGCATGCCCCCGTGACGACCGCATTGCTGCTTCCAGCCCCGCGGCGGAACAGCATCTCCCAACGCCTGACCCCCAGGATCCCGCCATGACCACTGCACGACGCGAGTTTCTCAAGACGGCCGGACTGCTCACTGCCGGTTCACTCGTCTCACCTCAACCCACCCACGCCGCCGCCGCCAAGCCACGCACGCCGATCGATGAATACGACCCCTGCAACGTCAAGCTGGCCCGCCGTGTGCCCGGATCGCTCACCGACGACGACATGACCTTTCTGCAACAGGTCGGACTGAGGTCGGTTCGAGTCGACCTGACTCGCCAACAGGCCAACCTGGCTTTCCTGAGGGATCTGCAGAAGCGGTTTGCCAAGCATGACATCCAGATCTATTCGGCCGTCCACCCGGTCCAGGGATCGGTCAACATCGGCCTGGGCCGACCAAAACGAGACGCCGAGATCCGCGAGTACCAGGACTTCCTCAAGGCCCTGGGACGACTCAAGATCCCCGTGGCCGGCTATGCGTTTCACCCGGGC
>Ga0310123_10000870_pt1 | contig 26391 bp, 9 predicted proteins | sample CB6_AW_1057_MG_FD_203505 | JGI IMG/M metagenome (GOLD analysis project Ga0310123, IMG submission 203505) | Marine microbial communities from Western Arctic Ocean, Canada - CB6_AW_1057 | ecosystem: Environmental > Aquatic > Marine > Oceanic | place: Canada: Western Arctic Ocean | collected... | reverse complement strand
CTACAGGGCCCCAGCCCCGGAGACGATGCTGCCTTTAACTGCTTGTTCCGCTACGCTCCACAAGCAGTTAAAGGAAAACCCCAAGAATGTAAGTTAGACGTTGGTTTCACCAGTGGGGGCAGGTCATTCGTCACGGATTTGTGCGTACCGTTTTTCATTGCTGTCTAACCACTCTTTCCGTTCGATGTCATGTTGGACATACCGCTCGCGAATTAGGTCGAGTTCTTGGCGCTGTAGATCGCGAATCTCACGAAGGTGTTTTAGAACTTCATCGTTTTCGCCCACGTCAACCTCGATTGATCGCACAACTTGTGATTAGCCGACACAATGTCGTCTAGTGTGTTGAGTATGGATGGTTTAGGTAGCCGACGCCAAGCCGGTTCCCTGGATTGTATCTCATTTACGCAGGGGGCGTCTAACGGGTTTGGATGGCCGATGCCAAGTCTGGTCAGCCATCATTCTGACGCATCAACCGGCCCTATGCAACGGAATTCAGGGCCACACACTTCCCCATCTTACCGCCCACGCCAGCACGCCCTACGACGCCCGTAGAGAGCGTTTCCCGGAACAGGGCTCACACGAGTCACCCGGCATGCCAGCAGGCTCGCACGCGGCCCTGTATGCGCCCGCACATTCCGGAAACGCACATGAAATGTACTCGCACTAACCGCGGGCGGCTGAGAGTGTAATGAGTGGCAACTTCCACCAGGCCGGGTGCGTGTAAAGATCGAGCACGCGGCGGGCGACGATGTGGGCCGTGCGGTTCGTAGGGAACCAGGACGGTTTGGGCCAGACGAAGAGCGGACCTTCGAACACCGTCTTTTCCGCGCCGTCGAGCATCGAGATATTGTGGACCCAGCCGATGCCGCTGTGCGGATCTGCGAGCGACGCGCCGGGAAAACCTCCCCAGGGAGAGCCCATCAGGCCAAATGCTACGCCAGCCCATTGGTTGACGGAGATGGTGCCGTAACGAAGCGTGCCGAGAAACTTCTGAAAGTGGGCTTCACCATGAGGCGTACGCCGATAGGCCGAGGGCACGGTCGCGTTTGCCGCCAGCGTGCCCCAGAGTCGGTTGTTCGCCAGCTCGGCGGCCGCGTCAAGAAACTCCTCGGTCGATGGTACACTGAGCGCCGTCTCACCGAGCACGCAGGCGAACGACTCTTCTTCGAACAGGTGCGCATGGTCGCGCGGATTGACGTCGCGCCGCAAGGTCCAGGGCAAGGTCTGGCCGTCGCCGTCGATCGTCTGGGCAGCGAATCGCTCGAACCGCTCGGCTGCGCCGGGATAGTACGCCTTGCGCCGCGGCACGCGAGAGAGGATGGATTCCAAGCAATCGAGAAACTGTTCGCGTTGCGGCCAGGATCGGCTGGTGACGATCATCTTGGTCGCCACGCAATTGAACGAAGCGTTGTTGACGATCGACGCGGTCAAGTTTTCAGCCTGAGCGCGAAGCTGTCGCTGACTGTACTGGCCGGGCACAATGATCCAAGGCGTCACGTTGCCCAGCTCGCTGGTGATCGTTTTCGTCAACAGCGGATCCTGATTCGCCATGCGGTGGGCGCGGTCGTCCGGGTCCGTTCCCCACACGATCGCCCGGTGTGTGGCCGTCGAGCCGGTGATATGCACGGCGTCTACAGAATCATGTTGCGTAGCGTAACTGCCGACCTCGGCGCCACCGTAGACCAGCCGCAGAAAGCCTTCGCGAAGAAGCACATCGAACGCGCGAGCGAAAAGCGGTCCCAGGTAGGCGTTGACCGGGTTCATCTTGAGCAGCACCGTGCGACCTTCTTGCAGCAGCTTGGTGAGCATGTCGGTCGCCGCGATGCTCGACACGTTGCCGGCTCCCAAGACTAGACAGACGCACGGCTCGCGTTGCGACGGGCGAAATTCGCCAGCCATGTGCTGAGCCAGGCTATCGAGTGTGATCCCGCTGCGCATCCAAACGGCGCAACGAAAGCCGATGAACAACAGCCGATCGTACATGGGACCGCGGGTGGGAAAGACCGGCACGATAACTTGATCGCCAGCGCCGACGTAGGGCGAGCCGGGCAACGTCGGGCGGCCTTGGTTCTGCGTGGCATGAAGTGCGTCGGCCAAGAGTCGCAAGAAGCGAACCGTCGCCATCGGGCCGGCGATGATCTCCTCGGCGGCCAGCGGGCTGCGCGGATCAAGGCCTTTCGTAGCGCACGATACGTCGATCCAATCGTCGGCCACGGCCGCCACACCCAGCAGGCACTGCCGAGCGAGGCGGGCACGCTCGGCGGCCGACATCTGTTGCAGTCGCGGCGCGGCCGCCCGCAACTCGGACAGGGATTGATCGATTTCGGAAAACGTGGTCTGCATGGGATGCTGTGCTATCACGGTAAGGAATGGATTATCAATGACTCCAGCGGGGAAGGGTTTAGGGTTCAGGGTTCAGGTATTTGGGGTAAACGTTTTCCCGAAATCTTGAACCAGAAAATGGCAGGAGTTATTTATCGGCTGTTCCCAAGCAAGCGTGTCTGAGATTGTACCGACAAAAGGTTAGGGTTTGACAGCCGAGATTTCGGGAAGGATGGGCGTCACCGGCCATGCCGCTGGCCGGTGGCGGCGCAATCAGGAACCGATCGAGGGCGAGAAAGATTCGAGGACCGACAAGCGGCGGACGGGCCGATCACGAAACGGGAGCAGTTCCGATGTGGCGGCCGACCGGATGGGATCGAACCATCAGCTCTTGCCGCCTTGGCGAGTCGCACGGACATGAGGTCAGCGATTGCCCGTTTTCCCCGATGAAAACATAATGAACGTGACCTCGGTATTTCGTATATCTGCTGTATTTCCTATAGAATCCCCTGAAATTCGCGCCAGAAACGCCGACGGCGCTGGAAGGTGATGAGTTTATCAACGGGCCGTTAAGCCAGCCTACCGGTTGCCGGGGGAAGCAACGGGCCGCGGCCGAGAGGTTACAAGGCGGCGGGGGTCGATTCGGACTCGAGTTGGCGGATTAATTCCTCGTAGGTACCGCGTTCGGCCGGCTTAAGCACTTTGCTTGTTAGCCCGAGTCGTTTTGCTTTGGTCATCGTGACCTGAGCGGCGTCGAGGTCGCCGGAGCGTGCCTGCGCCACTGCAAGGTGAAAGTAAAGGCTCGGGTCTTCGAGTTGTTCGAGAGCCAGCTCAATGTCGTGAATGGCATCGACATAGTTGCCTCCGGCGGTATGTACGCAACCGCGGGTGTCCAAGAGTGAAGGCGTCGGTCCCATGACTTCAATCGCCTGCTCCACATACTCCAAGGCCTGCTGGGCTTTGATCCCTTGTAGCGCCAGGAGAAACGCTAGATTGTTAGCAGCCAGGGCCTGATAGTGAACATCCAAGTCGGGGTGGTCGACCAGACGGGTGTAGATGTTTTCCGCTTCGACGTATTTTTTCTGGACGTCATAGAATTCGGAAAGTTCATAGAGCAGTGACGCCGAATCTGGATTTTCCCGCAGAGACTTATCGAGCCACTGCTGAACGCGGTCGTCGTAGGTGTCCCCGACGTCGTCACGATTGAGTCTCACGGCTCTTATACCGACACGAATGACGGGGGCCAGGTCGCGACTCAAAATGGCCAGGCTGTCCAAAATATCAAACGCTTGTTTCAGATTGTGGTGTCGGCCGTAAAAATCCGCGAGTTCAAGCTGTGCACTTGCATCGATATCCTTGCGTCGTTGATACATACGCTCGGCGGCCTCAGTCTGATCGATCTGCTCGAGCAGTAACGCGAGTTGCCGCAGTATCGGCAGATCTTTTTTTTCTCGAGTCTGTGGCATCATCTTTCGTACCGTGGCAATTGCCTCCGTGGTTTTTCCTTGCTTTTCCAGCAAAATCGCTTGCAAAGCCAAGGTTGAAGGTTGATTGGGAGCGAATTTTGCAACGCGAGCAAACGGTGCCGCCGCCTCTCGGACTTCGTCACGGTCAAGATGCATACGGCACAGGGTGCTGGCAATTTTTAGATCGTTACCATAGGTGCCGTATAATTCATACATAATTGCGCGGCACGTACTCCAATCTCCCGTTTTGTTGTAAAGCAGAGCCAAGTGTAGCGAATGCCCTTTGGTTAACGGGGATTTTTCTCGGGCGATTTCAAAGGCCGCGATCGCCCGGCGGTGAGATTCGGCGTCTCCTCGAGATCCGAGAAGTGCGGCGATCAATAGATCGTCTTCGCGCAATGATTGCCCATTGACGACGTTCTTTTCCATCAGTCTCATGGCACGAAGGATATCTCGGTGGACCTTGCTATCGGCGAGAAGGCCCGCTGTGACTCGGCGCGCCCAATGGACGATTGGGTCGGTGGCGGGTACGTCGCTGGCTTTGACCAGAATTTTTTTCAGATAGCGACTTGCTTTGGTACGGCCATCATTTGCGTAGTAACCTGGGCCGACGTAATAAAGGACGAACGTTTGCATCAGTTGCAAATTGTCTGGTTTGGCGTGGTGTGCCATTAAAAAATACTGTTCCGCTTCTCGCTTACGACCCAAGATCGCACTACACTTTCCCAAGAGAAGCGGGAGTTGATCGTCCGACAGGTGAAGATGAGCCTTTTGCAATTCGACTTCCGCCTCTTCGAGTTTTTGCCGTTCGACAAGCAGCTTAACCAAGGCAAGCCGAGTGTTTCCGTTATGCGGCACCAGCCGGACTGCCTCGCGGAGGGCCGTTTCTGCGCGGTCTTTTTTATTCGCCCGCAGATAGATTCCGGCGATCCATCGATGCTTATTTGCATTTTCGGGATCTGCGGAAACGGCTTCCCGTGCCTTGGCGAGGCCTTTTACCATTTCACCTCGACCGATCAACTCAATTGCTTTCTGTTCGAGAGGAATCGCACCAATTCGGTCCGGGCCGACCAATTCGCGCAATTTCCGCGCCTTAACAAACTCTCTTGTTTGTAGATACAGCCCGTACAGTACGCGCACCGACGACGCATCGGGTGATCCGTACTGGAAGGTCCGTTCGAAGCTGGCGATGGCGTCTTTAACCTTTCGATTTTGCAAGAAAAGTTGAGCTTGAAGACGATGGATGTCGTTCCACTCGGGGCGTTGTTTCATCGCTTGGTCGATGAGATTCTGGGCCTTTTCGAGCGACTTTTTGTCGAGGCGACGTACTTGAACCAGGAACATAATTCGCTTCGCTTCGCAATACTGCCAGACGCTGTCGTCACGGCCGACAAGATCCTCGATTTGGTCCAGGGCCTTTTTCATGCCGTCTGCGTCTGAGTTCGCCAAGGCCAATTCGAACACTCGTTGGCGTTGGGGCAGGCTAGTCGGCACGGCCTTGACCAGGCGCTGCGCGGTACGCTGGGCATCATCGAGGAATTTCGCTCCGGCATAGAGCCGACTGATTTGCTGCCAGAAGAACTGTTGTCCGTTTTCTGGAAATTGTTCGACGCCTTCTTCGAGCGCAACCAGGTCATCGCGCAGCCTCTCATCGTTTCGCCGGACAAGCATCCTGGCTTTGTTGATACGAAGCTGGGCACTATCGCCGAATTTTTCTTGGACTTTGGCGAGCGTCACGAGACCGACATCTGGATTGTCTTGGACGCTCCTCAAGGTGGCGGTGGCAAACCAAATGTTCGGATCGTCTGCATGCTCTTTGAAAGCGTCCGAGAGCACCTGCTTGGCGCGATCATATTCTTTAGCGGACATGTAGACTTGGGTCCGTAACAGCGCGATCTTGACAGGGGTAACGCCAGGCTTCTCTGTTACCTCAGCTACTTTCTGCTCAAATTCGCTCCAATCGCGCTGTTCGACGGGCAGGGCGGTGATACGATTCACGATACCCTGAATCGAATCATCCGAGGGAGCCGCCGAATTTCGAACTTTGGTGCGTTGGAGTGCTTGCAACACAGCTGCGCTGCGGTTGCCCAAATCGAACGCGCGCTGAAAAGCCGTTCGTGCCAAATCGGGCTTACCTGTGTATAAGTGGCAACTGCCCAACATGACGTCTATTTCGGACGTGACACCGCGTACCCACCAGTGTTGATGAGCGGCAATGATCGGGCGAATTCGGTCAAATTCTTCTACCGCTTTCACCCATTGGCTGTTGCCAGTAAGGATTTTTGCGTCCAATAGGTCCGCCATGACGGCGAACGTGTCCCGGAACACTCTGGTTTTTCGTAAGTCCGATACCGACTCGCGGGCCGCTTCCAGCTCGCCCGTACGAATCTGAAGGTCGACTCGTTCATACATCAATTGACTGCTTTTCTCTTCCGGAACGCTTTTCAGACCTTTTTCCACATGTGCCAGAGCAGCCTTCATGCGGTCTTTGACATCGCCTCCCTCGGTCTGCCTTTTCTCAACATGGCTTAGAAAAAAATAGGCACTGGGATCTTCAGGGTGTTTCTCTACTATCCGCTCAAGAAACTCGCTCGCCGCGTCCCACTCATCCCGGCTTATCTTGATATGGGCGGCTAACAGATTGGTTTGCAAGTCGTCGGGGCTCATTTCGAGCGCCTGCTGAAGATCCTCCTCGGCCAAGTCAAGGAATCGCTCGATATCTTCCTGCGAAGTAGCGCCGCGGAGGCCGCGGAATCGAAAAAAGTAACGACCACGTTCTAGATAGGCCTCATGCGAATCGGGGTTGGCCTCGACCATCTGGTTCATGATTCGGTCGGCCAGGACATATTCTTTTTCGTTATTTACGAAGTGGTCGCCAAGCAAGACGTACACTTTTGTTTTTTCTGGTGCGACGGCCTTGCTCACATCAAATTCTTCTTCCCCGTCAAAGCCGATCAGTTCATACGATGTTTCTGTTGCTTTTTTGAATAGTTTTTCCGCAAAAAGCGCTTCGCAGTAAGTTGCCCAATCGTCACGATTAACAACTTGCAATTCGATAAGTGTTTCGAGATGTGTCACCGCATCCTGGTAACGCTGTGCTCGGGGATCCATGGTGAATTTGATTAATCGGCGGCGGAGATCGTGCAATTCGGGAAATTTTTGTAACGTGAATTCCATTGCCTGATAGGCCTCCTGCCACTCTTTCCTCAGCTGGTTGTACGACTCGGCGGGTAATTCGGTGATGTCCGCAGCAATTCGAGCATATGCGGCACGTCGCTCAGCATCCTTCGGGCGGAGCTGCGTATACTGTTTCAGGGTGGACTTGGCCTTCCGCAACTCACCAGCCGCCTCGTATCGTTGGTAGCTCTCTTTCAGTTTTTCCGCATTGCGATCCATCTGGAAGCCGTGCAGGAAGTTCACACCGACCGCCATGACGGCCGTGCCGCCAAGCAACCAGAGGAGTAGTTTGATATTCAGCCTGCGACGTTGCATCGTCTGCACCTCGTCAAGAATATGGAGCGAGAACCTATTGAAATCGTGAACAGAAAACGCGATCGCGCCCGTGCAAAATGGAACCGGCAACCGATCGTCGATAACGCTTCCGAACCCTTCATGGTACTTTGCAATCGATTCGTGTCAACGATCCAAAATGCTTGGTTCGCGGTGGCCGGTTAGGACCTTTTTGTGTTGCCGATACCGCGATGGTCTGATTCGGCCAATGCCAACCGACGCGTGAGGTTAACCTTTGACTGCCTTGGCCGGTTTTACGCCTCCGTCGACATATCTGCGGTTGCTTCGGCCGCGACCTGGGGGGGGGCGATCAGATGAAGTCGCTCAGTTCGGATGTCCGCCTGGACACGAACGCCGTTGACGACCGATCCGAACACGGGAATGTTAAGACTTTTAAGCAGTTCATGCACCTGGTGCAACTGGGGTATTTTGGTCACATCACGGAGGACCGAGACGATGACGCCGTCCACATATTGTCCCATAATCAGTGCGTCGGAAAGATTCAGGGCCGGCGCGGCATCGATGATGACGAAATCATATTGATTTCGGAGCTTCTCGATGATGGGCTGCAATTGACCTTTCGCCATGGCTTGAATGGCCGGGACATCGCAGTAGCCGGCCGTCAACAGCCACAAACCCTCGGCATGCGTCGGTCGGACCACATCGTCTACTTCTGTTTCCGCTCGCAGCACTTCACAAAGCCCGTCGTCGAGCGGCACATCAAACAGCGTGTGTAAACTCGGATGGCGAAGATCGCCGTCGACAAGCAAGGTGCGACGACCTGCCCGGGCGAGACTGGCCGCGAGCTGGCTGGCCACCGTCGTGCGACCTTCGTGCCCTGTGGCACTGGTCACCATGATGACGCGATGATTGTGGGAGGTGCTATCGTGCATCAGGGTTGTGCGGACGTTGTCAATCGATTCCATTAGAAATGCGAGCAAGGGGTCCGAATCGTCCGTCTCACCACGAAACGCCAACGACGGCAGCGCACCGACCACGCGTATGCCAAGGCCTTCGTCGACTTGTTCCGGTCCGTTGAGGCGTTTCGCCTGATATTCCAGATAGGCGATTCCGAAACAGGTCAGCGCGAAACCAAACAGCCAGGCCATGACGACGATGATATAGCGTTGGTATGTTTCGAGATTGGAAAAGGTTATCGGTTGTTGGACAAGCGTGATACGATCCGGTGCATCGTTCTCGATCTCCGATTCGCGGATCGTCGTCCCCATCTCCGCCAGAACCGCCCGCAGTTCGTCAATGTCGGCCTTCAACATTTCAAGTTCTGCGTCGCGCGTGCCCAACGCGGTCGCTTCCACCATGAGGTTGTCGGCTTCTTCTTGATTTTTAGCGAGTTCGTTACCGTAGAACTCTTTTTTCATTTCATATTCTTTCCGAAGCTTGCGCAGCAATTCGTTCAGACCGGATTCACGTTCCTCTTGAAAACGCTGCTTCATCATATTTCGATATTCGGCGATGAGTTGTTGGGTTGAACCAATGGTTTCCATCAACTTCTTGATACTGCGAGATTTTCCACTGGTGCCTTTAATCCGTTGTTGGGCTAGTTGATATTGATCGTAGTTGGCTTGCTCTGTAAGCGCCGCAAGATAAGAATCCCCTTCCATGCGCTCTTGGTCTTTGCGGTCAAAATAGGATGGGTCCTTGATCGCTTGTTTGTACATCTGGTAGGTCATTTCGAGTTCGAACATCGCATCCGTGACCCCAGCCATCAGATAGTGGACCGCAGAAAGCTCTTTGATTAAAATTTCACGCTCGACAGAAACACCTTCATCGCCCGCCGCTTTTAGGGTCGCAGCTTGGTCGATGTAACTTTGGGTTTTCATCGAAATTTCACGGTCTACTTTACGCTTGGCGGCTTTCAGGCCATCCAGGATTTTGAACTTGTTTTGGCGGTCCTGGTCGACAACGACCTTCATATACGCATCGGTGACCGCCTCAACATAACCGAGCAATTCGTCGGCAGGTTCATCACCCACCATCGTGATCCTTAAAATTTCTGATCCTCCGGCAAAGCCAATGTTAAACCGATCGATGAGCCAGGCAATTTTGTTGTTCTCGACGCGGATTGCCGGCAACAGGGAGCAATCTCTCAGAGCCGCAGTCAGCACGAAGTGGCTCTTGATCTTCTGGATCTGCGTCTGCTGGTACCGCTCGTAGTCGCCGATTGCGTCGGACTGTTCCAAATCGAAAACCACAGCCGGCCTCTTGCTCTTGACTTCAATGAGGGCCTGAGCCGTCGTCTCATTGGGAGTTAGCCAGTAGGCCAGGCCAGAGAGTATCGTGGCAATCAATACCCCCATGCCCGTCGCCAGGACCCAACGGCGGCGGAACGAATGGATCATCCAGAGGGGATCCAACGGGTTGTTGAGAATCTCGGGGGTCTGAGATTGCTGAGCAATCCAGTCGGTGGGAGTCCCGTTGTTTGCGACCGTCGAATCGGTGACCGCCCCAGCAGCGAAATGGCGGCGATCGACCATCGAACGCGATGGTTGCTGAGCAGAGTCCGAATGGCTTTCTTCCGGGGGCATCATAACGATATTCCCTTGATTTTACAGGTATTAGTCCGGTTGTATGGATTGCGGCCAGCGCATCCGAGCCGATGAATCATGTCCTGATGTGACGGTCCAAAAGCCAGCAATTGGTACGCCAAACAGGGTGATAGCCGGTCACGCCGTGCCGCAAGTCTGTACGTCGCAGGAGATTTCTCGGTTCGCAAAAAAACGGCGCAAATTGGCTTGGCGGCAACAAGGGGGCTTTTTTTCAACGCGCGTGGACGGACCTCGACAGGCTCTTGGGTAGCTCGAAAACACAGAAACTCTGTTCCAATCGAGAGTTCCGACCAGTGGCAAGGCCGCCGTTGCCAGCCGACAGAGGGCCGAACGAGGCGTCAAAAGTAGCACTGGCGGCTGATCGCGGCACATCGCCGATCGAAAAAATCACACCGTCGCTGGTGTCGACCGGAGCAAATTTCGATTTACCAAGCAGGTCAGCTTGCGAAAAAAGTACTGATTTACCAGGTTATCGTAACTCGCATGTCCGTGCGACTCGCACTAGCAGTCTGTTGAAGAAGTGCTTCGAAAGCGAGGCTGCGAGATTTGTTCGAGTGCAAGGCGTGAAATCGCAGGCATATCCAGGGGATACGTCGAGATTTCACAACGCGGCAATCGGACAAATCTCACAGCCGCAGCTCGAATGACTTTTTCAACGGGCTGCTCTAGGGGACCACCGGGGCCTGTTTGCCAGATGATCGAAAAGTCGCCAAGCCTTTACTTTCATCCTCGATCACAAGTCGATCGAGAATCTGAAGCTCCAAATACAAAAACCCCAAGGCCAGTGGCATCATGAAGTAACCGGCTCCATCGTGGCTGAAATCCTTGATCCATTCCTGATCCCCAGCCATCTTGTAGAGCAGGGCTGTCACGGTGATTCGAATCGCATTGACAACCAGTGCGATCGGAATCGAGCTGAGCATGATAATCAGACGATCCCACCACGGGCGCTTCGTCATCAACACAATCGCCATGGCCAAGCCGACAAAAATCGTAACCATGCGCAAGCCACTACATGCGTCTACAATGTTTAGTTGGGTCTCTTCGATCGAAATCACGTTGCCGTCACGGATCGCCACCATGCCGAACGTCTGACAAATGAACGTACTCGCGATCGTCGCCACCCGTTGCAGTTCGCCGAGTACGTCAATTTGCACTTGCATGGGCAGCGGATACATGAACACAAGAAACGCAACCGCCGGACCGGCCCAGCGAACCATGTGAAATCCGCCCACGATGATGCACACACCAAGGAGGCAAATCACCAGGGTCGGCGAATCGAGGGTGACCGTATACAAATGGGCGGCGAGGAGACGGCCCCCGAGACCAACAGCCAACAGCAATACGCCACACCAGCGCTGGACCATCGAAACCGGTTGAAAGGGTTGCCGCCTCATCCAAAACAGTGCCAAGGCAAACCCCGGCACTAAATAGCCGTGTGAATACTGCGCGCCGAACCAAGATCGTCGGGTGACTTCGAGTGAGTTCCAATAGGCCACTATCAAGATCAACGTAAAGCCGATCAGTGCTAGCAACGGAAAGAGCTGATTCGGATCGTCCCTAAGACGTGCAAGCGATTCTCGGATTTCATTACCGGGCGACGGATTCGAACTCGCCACCGTGTGCGTATTGCCAACGGCCTGTTTCTTCGGTGATTGCTGACTCATAGTGACCTGCTTGGGGACAATTTTAATTGTGGAATTAGGGAACAAATACGGGGCAGTAGCGACTCCGAGCGCCGTGTCGAGCGGTCGTGCCCGCGACAAACTAATCTACGGCGCTCTCATATCTATTGCGTTACGTACCAACTTGGGTGTTTGTTAGGGTGGGAGACCACCGTTCTTAAAACCTCCAATAAAGGGCAACCTCCGACAAAGGGCAACCTCTCCCAAAAGGCCCGTCCGTGGACAACCAGACAACATGCCCAGTCGATGAGGCGTCGATCACATCGCAGCCCGGCCAACCACGACAATCGTGGACAAACTCCGACCGGATAGGCAGTCGAAGCAAGGAAGAGAGAAGTCCATCTATAAGCTTAAAGGTAAGCGGGGCAGGGAATTCTGTCAAATCGTTTCATTCTGCCGAGAGATGAGTTTGTCGGTTAATTTCGATTATTCGGCCGCGCCGTGGAGTCACAACCGGCACGACGATTCCAGGCACGACCAACCGATTCGAGACGCGAAAAACGGAATCTCGCCGTCCAGCATGGTCGCCAGAGCCACAGCTAGCATTCGGAAGTTTACGAAAAAGAGGCAAAGTTTGCGGGCAAGTTTACCGATTAAACCGACTATTCCGGAAGTATAACCGGCAAAGAAATCGGCAGAGATTATTAATAACCTATTACTGTCAAATGAGTTATTGCAGAATCGATGATGTTAGATCGCGATAATACCACGTCGGCCCGATGCGCAGCGATCCTGATGGTCATTCTCTGCACGGTGTTTACCGGCTGCAAGAGTTTTCTGACGCCTGCCAGTGAACTGCCGATCACGCCGCCGTCGACGGACAACAACATGCCCCGAGAAAAGTCGCTGACCTCTCTGCCGACCTACCGAATTGAAGCGCCCGATATTTTGGAGATTACTACGGTCAAAACGATCCCCAAGTCACCTCACATCTTGGGACCTTTTGATGCTGTCGCACTGAACGCCCAAGGGGTCGACGACCAGCTGATCGCCCAAGCTTACCTCGTCGATCCGTCCGGCAACATCGACCTCGGTCCTCCCTACGGATCGGTTAAGGTAACGGAGCTGACGCTAGAGGAAGCGACCGTAGCCATCGATCGTCAAATGCGACGCGAGGTGGGCGATCCCCAGGTGTCGCTCAGCTTATTGACCACGACGAGCACACCTCAGTTGGCCGATCAGGTTTTGGTTGGCCCGGACGGCACGATACCACTTGGCGCCTATGGAAAAGTCTACGTGGCCGGCAGCACGGTGGCCGAGGCCAAAGGACGGATCGAAGCTCAATTGGCGAAAAGTCTGGAAGACCCGGAAGTGCTGGTCAGCGTTTTGTCTTACAACAGCAAGACATACTATGTGGTGACCGAGGGTAGTGGTTTCGGTGATAGCGTCGTTCGATTGCCCATCACGGGCAGCGAAACAATACTTAGCGCGATAGCAAACATCCAAGGGATATCCGATTTGTCATCCGGTAAGATTTGGATCGCCAGGCCGTCTCCGAACGGCTCGGCTCCACAGATCCTTCCGGTCGATTGGGATGCGATTACGCGACGCGCTGACACGTCGACAAATTACCAAATCATGCCGCACGATCGTGTTTTCATCGCCATCGACAAACGCAACCAAGCAGACTCGATGGTTATCCGTGTCGTTCGGCCGCTTGAACGACTGTTCGGTTTTGCAGGTCTGGGCGCACGAATGCTCACTTCCGTCGTACGATATGGCCAGCGATCATTTGGGATTTAAGCTTAACGTCAAACAAAAACGGGCCACGAAGGGGCTCCGGCGGTTGCGAGGCTTGTCGTGTCACCGCCAGAGGAAAACTTGGGTAACACACTTATGAGAACACCATCCGACGCACCTGCGGTGGGAATATCTGTCAAGCACATCGTGCTGTCATGGGCTGTCGTCACCGTTGCAATGTCACAAGTGATGGCGCAGCGCGCCTATTTTTACGACCGTGGTCCAGCTCCGATCAAGGTTGATGGCGTGGTGATTCCCAGCAAGGAGTACGGTTACTACAAGACCCAGTGGCGCCGATGGCCCGGTACGGCGGAACGAGAGAGAACGATATCCCCACGATCGCGCGCGACCGACCTTCCGGCGGTGGAACCTCGGCTCGATGACGAAGAAAGTCTTGATGCAAGTTCTTCGCCATCCTCCCGTCAAAGTCCGAATCGGACGGTGCCGCCCGCGACGACATCCGATTCTGATTCGCCGCCGTTGCCACCTGCTGACATGGACGACGGACCTCCGGAGTTCGATTTTTCTAGACCACCCGAGTTGACCAATCCGGGCGTACCGGGTGACGACTTGCCCGGTCCGCTGCCTGGAACGCGACCCACACGATCCAGCATTCAACCGCCTGGCGCTCAGCCACAAAATACTCAACCACCCGGCGCGACACGACCTCAATCGCCGGCGCTTCCTTCGTTTGACGAACTTTTCCCAAATCCCACACCGAAGCCGCCCCAGGGAAGCGAGAACAAAACTTCTATTCACAAGTCACATTTTCACAAGTCACGTCTTCACAAGTCACGGGGGCCTCGCGTCGCAACTGCGCTGAGATCAGAATCTTCGATCGCGCCCGACCGAACCGCGGAAGTTTTTCGCGTGGCGGTCCAACAGGACAATGTTCTCCCTACAGAGCGGGCTGAGATGCGTTTTCGAGCTGCTAGTAGACAGTTCGTGGACAGCAAACCTATTGCTAAGAGCCTGGATTCTTTCAAGTCGGGCAACCCATTGAGACGCGTCATACCGGTTTCCAGAGAGTTGCAACCGGTTCGGCCCGTGGCACACTATGTACCAGCCGTCGAAACGGTAAAACCGACTCAACAGGCAGACACACGACAACCGTCCGATGAGCGGTCGAATCCACTCAGACGCGGCTAACGTGTGAGCGGCCCGGCAGTGTGGCATAGCCGTCCTATCAACGCGGGCGTGGCGTGGTGGGGTCGTTCTCGGTCCGCTCTGACCGACTGCCCCTGTTTGACAGACCGCCTGGCCTCGTCTAGCATGAAAGATGGATCGTGGAGGGCTATGGCCACTGGGGTTGCTAGTCTGTCACGACCTGCTCACGCCAAGGTTCACGACCTGCTCACGCCAAGGTTGCGGGCGGTACGGACGCTCCGGTAGGCTGAAGCACTTGGTGGCCAATTCTTTCTCGTTCTTAGGTGGATTGTCATGTCTCGATACACGCCGATGGTAGTCGCGATTGTATTGATTGGTTTGTTGACCTATGTGCAAGGCCAGTGGTCGCATCGGTGGTCTGCTGCGGTTGCCGACTCACGAGTATTGGCCGAACGGATCAGCGACGTGCCTTTGAACGTTGGTCTATGGGAAGGTACGGAAGAAGAAGTAACGGCTGATGTGATTAGGGTGTCGGGAGCGGTTGGTCACCTTTCGCGAACGTATAAAAACAAAGAGACGGGAGATCGTGTTAGTGTGTGGCTGATCTGTGGTAGTCCCCGCGAAATGATCGTGCACAATCCGCAGATTTGTTATCCGGGCAAAGGTTATCGGCAACTGCGTACAAGGCAAACCAAAGTTTTCGAGTTGAAAAAGTACGCGTCGAGAAAGGAGGAGAGCACGTCACAGTTTTTCACCACCGTGTTTCGCAAGGAATCTCATCACTCGGCGGTGAGTGACCGTGTCTATTGGGCATACGGCTCGGGGCCCGAGTGGAAGGCACCGTTGTCAGTTCGGCTAGCGTTTCCTGGGGCAACTTCGTTGTACAAGATGTACCTCACTTACCAAATTACGGGGTCTGTCAACTCGGCAGACAGGGACCCGGTAGTCAAATTTGGCGAAGCATTTATTCCTGTGGTGAACGAAGCGCTCTTCTTGCGTGCCGAAGAAGCCGCAGCGGAATCAGAGGCTCAGGACGGCGCATAACGGCCCGCCCGAGAAACCGCCTGATAGGCCGAGGAGCAGCCTGATAAGCTTTGCCTGGTCGCCTGCGGTCGGCGTCTTGTCATCCGACGGTGCAGCCAAAGGCCCGCGTTTTGGAATTCTGCGGTTGCGCCTTATGTCGCGTTTCGTGCAGGGCCACGATGGGTTAGCCAACTGTGAAAAACTTCGTCACACGTGCCCTGGTATGTTTTGCCGTGGTGTTGGTCTGGAATGACCGCTCTGGCCTCGGGCAAGACATGGTTGATCCGCCGGCGGAAGTCGTCGAAACCTCGGCGAACGAAGATGTCTCTTCCGATGTTTCTTCTGGGACGGCTCAAACGGCGCCTTCGCAGACAACGCCTGCGGAAGACACCCGCCGTGCTGCGGGCCGCCAAGAGCCCGATACGTTTTTGCTCCCGGACAAGGACGGGAAACTTCAGCAGGTACTCGGATTTCAATTCGAAGATTTTTTTCAAGCATACCAATCGCAATTTGGTGTTGGTCAGCCACAAGGCAAGCCGCGGTTCACTTTGCAGCGCCTCGACGCCTCCGGGCGGGCTTATCCAGATCGAGCCGAATTGAAAATCGAACTGGCTGTCCTCCTCCATACGGACCAATGGGTTGGCGTACCGTTGGGTTTGGGGCAAAGCATCCTGTCCAAGTCGCCGACGACACTCGACCCAGAGCGTGAGTTTTTGCATTATGACGAGGCCGGCGAGAGCTACGTCCTGTGGCTCCGCGGAAAACCGGCCGAGCAGCGAAGGGTCACGTTCGACATTTCTGTCCCCGTAGCGCGGAGAGATGACGAATCGATCTTGCGACTCAGTACACCGCGTGCCGTGGGCTCGAGGTTGAAGTTAACGGTCAATATGGAATCTGTCGCTCGGGCTAGCGAAGGAGTGACGTTGGTATCGCGCCGAGCACAAGACGGCGAAAGTACCGAGTTCGTCGCCGAAGGACTGGGAGGCTCTTTCGAGCTGGCATGGCGTGAACCGGGTCCTCTCCTATCGCGGTCAACCTCCGCGCTCAGCGTCACCGGTGCGATCTCTTTACGCGTCGACAGCCCCACGGCAAGTCCCACAGCCCTTTTGAACGTCGAGAGCTTGGGTGCTCCACTGCACCAATTTCGTGTGCGACTGCCGGCAGGCACCAAGTTGGCTAGCACGGTCGCATCGCCTTACACCATAACGCAACTTGAAACGGATGATCCCGAGGCACCTGCCGCAATGACTCGTCCGATCGTCGTCGTGCAGCTAGGGAGCAAACAACGCGGACCGGTCAACATTCGATTGAAAACCGAGAGAACACCGGAGGCGATCGAGGCCGAGACACCGCTCGATTTGGCTGGCTTTGACGTATTGGGGGCAGTACGCCAGACGGGAGACATCGCGATCCAGGTCGACGGCAATTGGAACGTTCTCTGGGAAGAGACCGACCCGTCATTCGAAGGTGTCCACCAGGTCGAAGTGGTGGACCTACCCGAGGAGCTTCGCAATGGCCAGGTGCAGTATGCCTTCAAATACTTTCGCCAACCAAGCCGGCTCCTGACGCAGGTTATTTCCCGGCAGCCGCATCTTCGGGTTGATCCGGAGTATGTTGTATTTGTCAGTGCCCGGCGCGTGGATCTTCATGCGCGTCTCAACTATTTCGTGGGCGACGCCAAGACGTTTTCATTCGAGGTGGATATGCTCGACTGGGAGATCGATGCCGTGGGCCCGCCAAATATCGTTGACCAATGGCTTCTATCCGACGACAAAGGCGTCGTGCTTGCCCGTCTGCGTGAGCCATCGCAAGGCAGCGAGCGTCTTGAAATCCGCGCACACCGCAAGTTCGACGATGGGCCCTTTGCCAATCGGCTCGGGGATCAATCCACAAGGCGGATACAATTCGCGTTGCCCGTGCCGGACGTTCGATCGCATACGCCGGCGACCGTGGTTATCGTGCCGGACGACAACATCGTGATCGAGCCCGTCACCGGAGAGATGCCCGGGCTGTCGCCCCAGCCCGCCATGTCGACCTTTATCGAATTACCGCAGCGGCAACAAGAACCTTTGTATTTCCGGTCCGATGCGGCTCACGCAACGTTTCTGGCCGATGTGACCGTGCAGCCGCAAACCGTTCGATCTGAGATTTCCGCCCAAATCGTGTTGCATGAGCAGCAGTCGACCGTCAAGCAAATCTTGAAGTACCACGTTGCGTACGAGCCGGTCGAACATGTCTTGCTTCATCTTCCACCGGAGTTGAAGTCGCTCGATCAATTCGAGGTGCAGCTCGACGGCGAAAAACTGAAGGTGCTTGAAAAGGTACCCCTGCCAGGCGGCCCAGATCTGTCCGGCGATCCAAATCTGCCAGACAACGCAGCTCAGCTCTCCTCGGTGCGCGTCGCACTGGGACATGCGCGCATCGGCAGCTTTGCCTTGCAGATACAATTTCCGTTTGCACTCGGTCCTTTGCAACCGCAACAGAGCGTGGCGTTGACTGTGCCCATTGTCAAACCTGCCGACGGGGAGATCAGCGAATGCGAAGTTTTCGTTACTTCGCCGAATTCGATCCACGTTTCACCCAAGGTTTCGGTTGGAAAGCAAGTGAACAGCTGGGAGTCTGTCGAGCTAGTGGGCGACCGTCAGTCATTGCGTCACACGCTCCGCATGCGCTGGCGAGGAAAAGTTGAAGCCGTGCCGCTCTCTGTCCAGCTTGCGGAATCTCAAGCGGCCCGCGCCACGATTCTTGAGCGAGTATGGGTCCAATCCTGGTTTACCCCATCGGCCCGACAGGATCGAGTGGCCATGGTTATCCGGTCGTCGTCCGGCCTGCTTCGTGTACAGCTTCCGGCCGGGGTATCACCGGATCAGTTGGAAGTGAAAGTCAACGGCCAGATTAAGTCGTTTCGAATCGGCACCGCAGGTGGCATCGAAGTCTCCCTATCGCCGGAAATGAACCCTTCGCAGCGGATCGAACTGCGCTACGAGTTGCCCCATACGGGGCTTGGCCGTAAATATCAGGCCGATTTCGCCAGACTTCTGGGTACCGTATCTGAGCGGAATGTCTATTGGCAACTGGTGCTCCCACAAAATGAGCACCTCCTATCCGCGCCGCGCGAGTTGACGGCCGAGTTTGACTGGCAGTGGCAAGGATATTATTGGACGCGTCGTTCGCAGCTCGATCAACGACAACTCGAACAGTGGGTCGGCGCCGAGATGGGCACACCGTTGCCGCGTCGAACAAATCGTTACGTCTTTAGTAAGTTGGGGTCGCTCGATTCGGTTAAGTTCGTTTCGGCCAGCCGGTCGTACATTGTCCTGGTCGTTTCAGGCAGTGCATTGCTGGCGGGCCTGCTGCTGATGACCATGCCGTTTCCGAAAAAGGCGGGTCTGTTGCTAGCCTTGGCGACCGTGCTGCTGATTTTGGCCGTCGCTTTTCCCGATCCGGCGATCATGGCTATCCAGGCCGCTGCATTGGGTGTGGGATTGGCACTTGTGGCGGCCGTGTTGCAGCGCCTGCTGAGTCGCAGCACGGCTGCCAAGGTGGTTGTCCGAAGCGGTGGCAGCACGGTCCTCCGACATCTGACGGCCACCGAATCCCTTGCCGCATCGCAAGCCGCGGACTCCGCATCCTCCGGGACAACCACGATGGCCATGGTGTCGCCGGCACCCTCGGTCTCCGAGAGCAGCGATCGATGAGAGGTACCCGACGACTACGGCTACTTTGCTTGCGATGGGTAGCCGCCCTGATGATCTTTTCGCTCCCATCTGGTGGGGTAGTCGAAGCATTTGACGAATCAGACGGTCCGCGTTCGAGCCTGGCGAGTCCCTCGGTTTCCAAGGGTGTCGGTCTGCGATACCGGCGTGTTTTCGTACCGGCCGGTCGGCCCGACGATTGGCCACGCGGCGACACACGATACTTGCCCATCGACGAGGCCGAGTTTGAGCGGCTGACGAAGCTCGCCGCGGCGAGTCCTGCGACGTCGGCTATCATGACGGCTTCGCGTATCGAGGATGCAACGTACGAAGCAACGCTGGTCGGTCAAGCGTTGGTCGCAGGAAGGGCCACGCTTGTCGTCCGGCATCTGGGTGTCCGGCATCTGGGCGACCAGCCTGCGGTGCTTCCACTGGGCCGATGTGATTTGGCGATATTGGAGGCTCACTGGGAGGACGAAAAAAACACGCCCGTGGCATTGGGCCTATCGGCAGCGACCGGTGCCGGTCTGGTAATCGACCGAACAGGCAGTTTGTCATTCCGCTGGTCGTTGCGTGCGGTGCGCACGATGCCAAGCGACGTAGAGTTTCATCTTCATCTGCCGCGGAGCCCCTCCAAACGGCTCATTCTTCATTTGCCGCCCGGCGCGGTTCCCAGCGTCGATGTTGGCGTTGTGCTGCCGCCGAGTGACTGGAACGACTCGAAGCAGACTTGGCAAATCGAGTTGGGTGGTCGTTCTGACGCGGTGCTCCGCATCGCCCCGATCTCTGGCTCTAGAAGCTCTGGCTCGGACTCTGGAAGCCAACGCCCCGAACCCTCAACGCTATTGAGTCAACAGTTGGTGTACAATATTTCGCCGCGCGGTGTCGATCTGACCGCACACATTCTCTGCATGTCGCCAGCGACCAGCGAGCAACAACGCCTTCCGCATCGCCTGCAAATTGTCCTGGATCGGCGTCTGACGTTGCTCGATGTCCGCCTAGGCACCGAGTCGTTACCGTGGCATCCGGTTCATGCGGTGACGGAAACGACACACCCGACCGGCGACGCTGAGCCGCAGCCGGCCCCGAGCGAGCTCATCACGGTCGAGATCGAGCTGCCCGATTCGATCCAAGGCCAGGCCGACCTGCGGCTGATTGCCATGGCACCGCTCGAAACAAACCAGCGCTGGACCCTTCCTGTTGTTCGACCCCAGGATGTCCTTTGGATCGAAGGTGGTGCGCAGCTGCACGTCTCCGAACCTCTGGCACTGGAACAATTGCATCTTTCGAACGGTCGTCGGATCCCAAGGGACCCGCAGCGAGCCGAACCAGTCACCGCCAAGACCGAAACAAACACCGAGTCGATTGCGATTCAGTACTTCGGCCCGGACGCGATGGTCGAGGTAAGCATTGCGAGTATCGATCGTGTCGTCGAAGGTCGCCATGACTTGCACATGACCTGTCGAACCGGGACCACGTTGGAGTTGGCCGAGCGGGAAGTGACCGGCCACGTTCGGGCAGAATTTCGCACCACCGGCCCACACATTTTCAGTCTCGAAGCCTTGGTCGCGGACGATTGGACGATCCGTGCGGTTGAATCCGAACCACCGGGGATCGCGGTCGATTGGCAGACCCGCGACACACAGGGCCACACACAACTGATCGTACGGCTGGCGCGTCCGCTTTCTCCCGAACAGTCTGTCCGACTCTACATCACGGGCAACGTGCGGCGCGGCCATCTGACGTCTGCCGATTTGCCGATCGTCGACTTTGGCTGTCGCTCGGAGAGCACTCCGTTGGTACTGGCCCGAGTCGCCCCCTATCTGGACGGGGGAGATTTCCAACTAGATCTAGATATCGAAGGTGGCGATGATCTGGCCCAGTTGGATGCGGCACGGTTGTCGGCCAAAGATCGCACGTTACTCGATGACAACAGCCAAGGCATTCTACTGGCCGCGCCAAAAGGTTCGGACCGACTGCGAATCGGACTTATTCCCGAAAAGCCGCACTACACGGCCGAAGTGCTTACGGAGGTAAGTATTGACGGACCGACGCTTACCGAAACCCATCGCTTCCACTGCCAGGTCGAATCGGGCAGTATCCGTAAGGTGACGGTCCGGCTGGCCAACAAGTCCGAGCAGTCACAACCGGCGAACTCGTGGACCTGGTCACTCGACGCCGAGGGCCAGCAGCCGATCGTGGCAAAGTGGCAAAACGAGCAATTGGAAAGTGGTTCCCACGGTTCTGCCCACGAGTCGTGGGTCGTTCCACTGCACGGTCTGCCCCGAGAGGCGGTTGATATCTTTGTGCAACGCACCAGGCCACTGACCGGCGAAACTTCCGTTTGGCTTGCCTCGCTGCCTGATGCGGCGACCCAACGCGGCATCCTGACAATTCGGGCAAACCGCTCGGTGCAATGGCACGTTGCACGCGAACGGCTCGAACCCGTTCCCTCTGCACCGGCCAACCCCGGGCGGCTTTCGACCATTCAAGGCATGTTTCGTTTCGATCCGGTCCAAGAGGTTCGCGATCAGGCCACGGCACCGCTCGTGCTTGTACCCCAAATTCCCGTTTCCCAGACATCGGATTCCCAGACACCCGATCCCCAGGCACGGGGCGCAGACTACTCACCAACCTTCGTCTGGCACCAGGAAGTCGACGTGTGGCATACGCCGGGCGGTACCACGGACTATTTGGCCACGTTCTCGATCGAGAACGGAGGATCAGGGATCGCGGACATTCATTTGCCCCTGGACGCGGTCATTGTCGGGCTTTGGGTGAACAACCAAGAAATCTCGCCGACGCTCTCGTCGAGCAATCCTTCTCTCGTCGAGGTCAACCTGCCATCGCAGCAACGATTCTCCGTGGTCGCGATTCGCTATCGACTGTCAGAGAAACCGCTACGAATGCTCAGCCACATAACGATCCGACCGCCCACGACTCGATTGTCGGTGCTTGGGCAACAGACGACGTTGTGGCTTCCACCCGCCTACGATGCGTACGGGCGCCACATGATCTCGCTCAACGAACCGGCAACAGTTGGTCGGCGTTTGTTTGGCCTGTTGGGGCGGTCGCGGCACATGGCGGCATTTAACCCACTGGAGGGAAAACAGTGGTTAACCGCCGTGGCTGTTGGCTCGGCACGAAATGCTTCACTGCGATCGGCTGAAAAACTTTTGCAGCGGTTGGGCCAACTGGCCCGTCGCGACGCGTCGGATGAATCGTTGACGTGGGGTTTGTGGCTGGCCCAAGCCGTAGCTTCGTCCGACGTTCCAACGTCCAAAATGCCCCTGCTCATCGATCGTCGCGCGTTGGAACTTGCCCAGGTCGAATCGACGACCGAGGTCGATTCGCAGACGCCCAACATGATCTGGAACAGCACGATCTGGAATGGAGATGTGACGAACCGCGGCCGAGCGATCCTCGACCGTGCCCACTTGGTCCTGTTGGCTCATTCAAGTGGCCTGGTCCTCAGCAGTTTGCACCAGGTATCGCTGCTTCGTGACCAGTTGCAGATAACCGATATTTCGTGCCTGGTTTTGGTGAAGGAAGGTCGTCTGGCCGATGCGATCGCCATGCGGCGACGTATGCCCGCGTCGGGTCCGCTGGTCACGCCCGAACACTGGCGCGATCACCCGGCGGGACGTCGCGGTGTGCCCTGGCCGCGTGTTGCCCAGCAAGAGACACAATCCATCTCGTCCTGGAGCGGTACGGCGCTGCAACCCACAACCGGCCAGACGATCGCCGTTCATGTAGTGCGGCGCAGTTCGATGTTTCTCCTGGGAACGCTGTTATTCTTCTTAACTCTGGGTTTGATGACGTTGCGTTTCCTCCGGTACCCAACGGCAACCATTGGCATTCTCACGGCCGCCTGCATTGCGGCTCTGATCGCCTCGCCCAGCATCATCCCGCTCACGTCCAGCCTTCTGCTCGGCATCCTGGCAAGTATTGCACTGAACGGACTCCGACGTCGTCGTTCATTCACAAAAGAATCGCCAGGCAGTCTTTCGGCCGTCACACGCTTGTTGGCTGTGGTGGTTTGGATTGCGAGTGTTCCCTTGGCATCCGCGCAAGAAACACCCTCGGTGCTAATTCCGATTGACGAAAAAGTGATCTCTGCCGACGCTACTCGCCTTCCGTTGCACCCGACGGACTCACGTCTGCGGTCGGTCAGCGGTAAGGTTTATGTGCCCGAAGCTCTTTTCCAGGCGTTACATCGACGCGCTGACAAGTCGTCGCGCAGAGTGGGGATGTGGCTGCTCACCCATGCCCGATATGAAGCACGGATGACCAGCAGCGAGCTGTCGGTCGAGTCCTTTCGCGCTGTTTTCAATTTACAAACATACGGCCGATCGGCTCGCGTTCAAATTCCGTTCTCACGGCAGGACGCGACCTGGCCGGACGACGCCGTTCGCCTCGACGGACGGCCGGTTCCCTGGCGGTGGTCCGACGACTTGCAGTCGCTTCGAGTCGCCGTCGCAGAGCCAGGCCAGTACCAGCTTTCGGTTGAAATGAAACCGGCGGTCCGCAAAGTCGGTAACGCCTCCGAGTTTTTCTTGAACATCCCGCCGCTACACGATGCACGTCTCGATCTCACGATGCCGGGCGATGCGCCGCCGATCGAGATTCCCACGGCCCGGGACACGGTCGAAACCCAGCAAGACAAATCGCAGCTTATCACCTATTTGGTCGCCCATTTGGGCGCGACGGATCGGCTCGTCGTGCGCTGGTCCCCGCTCAGCAACGCTGCTCATGCCCGTGCGAATGTCGAGGCGAGCGAGTACCTCTGGCTTCACATCCGGCCGGGTACCGTCCTGCTCGATGCCAAGTTCCGACTGAAGGTCCTCGACGGCACGCTACGTCTCCTCCGTTTGGCCATCGACCCGGAACTCACACTGCTGCCACTCGATGAGAATTCGTCGGTCGAAAGTGTGCGGGTTGTAGAACATTCTCAAGCCGGTGCGGATAGCAACGTGCTTGCCTTGTCGCTCCGCCGGGCAGTAACCGATGAAACCACGCTGACGCTGCGATTCTTGGTCACAGCGCCGTCAAGTACAGCGTCTTTAAGTACGGGGCCCTCAAGTACCGAAAGCGTAACGTTGCCTGAAATCAAGCTGCTCGATATCGCATCCACGGAGCGCCGATTGGCCGTTACGATCGACGACGCCCTGACCTATGCCCCGCCGGTGGCCGAGGCAGTGGCCGTCCTGGCCCCGGCGGTCTTTGCAGACAGTTGGGCCGACCATGTCCCCGATCGCGATGCCCCCAACGGCAGTAGAAACATTCCGACGTTGCCGCAATTGGCTTATCAGCTTGCTGATTCTGCGCTCGCATGGAGTCTGGTTGTCGAGCCGCGGAAGACGATCAATATTGCCGATCAACAGACCACGTTGAATGTAGGTGGGACGTCGGCCGAGGTGCTTTTCGACGCCCAAATCGAAACGACTTCGCAGCATGTGTTTGAGTATCGTGTGCGATGCCCACGGAACCTGACCGTCCGCCACGTCTCGGTCCGCAATGCGGACAGCGAGTGCGCGAGGCACTGGAGCCGTGACACCAACGGTACGCTGACTGTGCTGCTTGCCCGACCGGTCGATCGGACGAGTCGGCTCGTGATGTACGGGTCCGTTACCATAGCGGAAGACGGCCGGCTGACGATCCCGTCGATCGAGTTATTGGATTCTAAAATCCGCAGCCGACAAGTCGTGTTGGTTCGCCAGCCGACCGTGTTGCTGGAATTAAGCGAACCGGACGGATTACAGAGAGTCGACGTTGCGAAGTTGCGCAGCCGCATCGAACAGCCCGCTCGATGGATCGGCAATTACGAATGGCATAATCCAACCTCGGTCGCAACCGTCGTAGTGCGGCCGAACGAACCGAAGTTCTCCGTCACCCAATTGACGTCGCTGCGTTCTTCCGATGGCGTCTGGGAGGCGGCGATCGACCTGCATCTACGTATCGAGCAGGGCGTTGTCGACACGCTGCGCCTGGCCATCCCGGCAGGATGGGACGGTCCGTTCGAAGTGAGTTCGGCGGGCGAGTCGATGATCGCCGAGTGGTCGGTGCCCTTGCAGTCAGCTAATCGTAACAGGCGCGAACCTCATCTGCACATTCGCTTGCCCGGCTCGGCCGATTCAAGCATTCGATTGCAGATCCGTGGTCCGCTTGCTCGATATACCGGCCAACCGCTGCGTTGTCCGGATGTACGCCCGCTCGGTACCGACCAGGTGGATCGATTCGTGGCGCTGAGCGTGAAGTCGGATATCCCCGTGAAATCGGATATCGAGACGATCCGCTGGGATACGACAGGGCTTCGGGCGGCAACCTTGCCGGACGAATTCATGTCACCCGATTTCGTGCTGTCTGAGACCAAGGTCTATCACGTCACCGGCCCAACATTTCAAGCTCAGTTAGCTCCCGTACGTCGGGCGACGTCGGTTCCGAAAATCTGGCTTGCTGATATCCAGATTACGGTGGATCAGACCGCGTCGGTCGCCGTCGCGACATTCGATCTGGAACCGGCCGGCGCAACCCATTGCATGCTTCGGTTGCCCCAGACAGCGGAACTTCTTCGTGCGACCGTCGCGGGGCTGCCCGCCGCTCCGCAGCCCGCAGGCGACCATCTTTGGAAGTTGATGTTCGGGCCAAGCCAATCGCCACAGCGGGTCGAAATTGTCTACGTCCGCCGAGGGTCTGGCTTGGGGGCGACACGCAGCGAGACGACGTTGCGGGCTCCCCAGTTACTCGCCGCCCAGTTCCTCGCCACCGGTGTCGAATTGCCGGTCGAGCGAACACTGTGGACCGTTTATCGCGATGGAATGGAAATTCATTCCTTATCACCCACTGCCCAATCCCCCACAGCCCAGCCGATCGACTCCGCGGGACAAGACCTGCTGCGACTCAACACGATCGCGTTGCTCTTAGATATCACGCCCGACGTTGCCAGCCAACAGAGCGACACCGATCTATCGAATTGGTACCGCCGCTGGGCCAAACGTCTGATCGCGTGTCGGCAACGAATCGGTTACGAAACCGGATTACTCCCTCATGCCGACGACTTGCCCCATGCCGACGACGTATTGGAACAGGCCAAGAGCATCACCGTCGAGCAGCGGGAAGTCGCTCGCTCTTTGGGAACAGAGTCGGAACTGGCCGACATGTTGACAACCGTGTCGGTAGCCGACGAGTCGAATCAACTCGCTTTGCTCCGGCTGGATCCCTGGAAAAACTCAGCACACTTCATATTCCCCGGCCCTGCCCCGACGCTGTCCGTTCG
>Ga0310123_10000868_pt1 | contig 26449 bp, 19 predicted proteins | sample CB6_AW_1057_MG_FD_203505 | JGI IMG/M metagenome (GOLD analysis project Ga0310123, IMG submission 203505) | Marine microbial communities from Western Arctic Ocean, Canada - CB6_AW_1057 | ecosystem: Environmental > Aquatic > Marine > Oceanic | place: Canada: Western Arctic Ocean | collected... | reverse complement strand
AATCGAGGCTGAAAAGTGATGGGAAAGGTTGTTTTTACTTTCCCCAACCAAAGGATGAAAAAAATGGAGGAAATACGCTAAACGCGCAGTAGGAAAAAACAAAACCAAACACACCCCCCTTAGGGGGCCCCACCGCGGCGCCCGCACATACACGATGTCGTAATCCCACTTCACCGACTTGTCCGTGCCGATGGGCTTGATATCGGTGTTTAAATTATTCGAAAACAACGGCTCCTTGGGTGCAGCAAAAGCAACTCCGGCAACGAATACCAAAGCCATTAGGAGAAAACGGAGGAAAAGTTTCATAGTCGATATTTTAGAATCCAACGGCTCATTAGACAAGGTCGCACTCGTTGAAATTCAATGTATCAGGGCAGGTCAGATGATTGTGAGGAGCTTTGCGATCCCTGTTAAATGAACAAGGTCCCCGGCACCGCGATGGGCGAGGGCGGTGGGCAGCACTTTTCACTCGGTGGAACACCGAATCCAACAACACAAGCAATCTTCACAACCCAATAAGAACCCACTGCCAGTTCACCCTCAAGCGGGGTAAACGCCGTAACATTGTTACCAGCCCCCCAATTTGCGCCTCCGCTCTAATCCGCCTATTATCTGCCCATGGAGGAAGCAGATAAACGCAGGCGACCGTGCACCAAGAGATTCAGACTCGCTTTGTGGTGGTTAATCTACCGACTGCCGTTACTCGACGGGGTCAACAAAGAGACGGAGGAGTTGGCCCGGAAGCACTGCAAGTACAGCGAGGAAGCGTGGGCGCGCGACCGGGCGGATTTCCAGTCTCAATGGGAACGGATGCTTAGCAAGCGGGAGAGGCGGTTTCGCTGGTTCATCAGGCACGGCTCGGTGCGTGATGGTTGGACACCGCCCGATCCCAATGACCCGCATTCCCGGAAGTATCCCAAGCGCGCACTGACGGCCAGGTTGCCGAAGAAATACCGGATGTTTTGGCCGGTGCTGCTCGACCGGTCGGATTGCGAGTTGATGGCAGATTGCGGTTAAATTACCTCACCACCGGGCATCGCTTTTATTTGACCGGTTTCTGACTCGGCTTTTCTGGCTCGCTCGATCTCCAGGATCGATTTGAGGAGTCGCTGTTCAAGTTTCGGCCTGTAAGTATCGTCCAGCCTCGCTTGTATATCTCGTCCGTATCGGGCCTTAAGCCTTCGCATATAATCTTGCCCATCTGATTATTTCTTTTTGGGGTTGTTACCGAGTGGATTGAAACTGGTGTAGACGCGCTCCCCGCTTAGTCCCAACTCTTTTCCACACTATCCCAATTGGAATCTGTGAGTCTGAGGAATTCTTCTGATTGGGTTCAGAGATGACTCAGAGAATTAGCCGTGGACACAACTGTGTAATCTGTGTCGAGATATGTGAGATCTCCCGGGAGACTTGGACCTTACCGTGATTGATGATTTACCTGAGACGACCGGGTGGGTAAACATCCATCCGGGCTCTCGAATCTCGGTCAAATGATCGACATCACGGGTCGGAGACCGTATAGATCGGTAACGATGAATCATCCGACGCGAATATCGCCAACGGCAAATAATTGAAGTTGATCGTCACGACAGGCGTAGACAATCGAAACGACGGTGATCACGCCGCCTAGGCAGATGCGTGCTTCATCCGATGCGAATAAGTAATATGAATCGCTATCCCGCCACTCTCGTATTTCTCTGCATGGCTACTACCGCGTACGTTTCATTCGCGGCAGAGCCGTCATTCCAAAAGGATCTCCAGCCCTTTCTTGAGGTCCATTGCCTCAAATGTCACAACGACAAGAAGCAAAAGGGGGATTTCCGCCTCGACACCCTGAGCCAGGAAGTTGGCCTTAAGGATACGCCACTCTGGGCCGAAGTCATGGAGCGGATCAGCTCGGGTGAAATGCCACCGGAGAAGGAAAAGAAGCGACCAACAGCCGAGCAAGGGGCGGTGATTGTGGAGTGGTTGGATGCGCGAATTAAGGAAGGTGAGGCAGCTCGTATGGCCAAGCGGGACCGTGTCTCCTACAATCGCCTGACCAGGGAGGAATACGTCAACACCACGTACGACCTGATTGGCGTACAATACGACGCCTCGGATCCGGGCGGATTACTGGAAGACCCAGAGTGGAATGGCTTTGAGCGCCTTGGCTCCATCCTTACGTTGTCCCCCACGCATGTGGAAAAATATATTACTGCTGCGGAGATAGTGATGAGCGAGGCGTATCCCGAGAAACCGATTGCGTATATCGAAGGCAGCAGGCGGATGGAGAACATCGCTCCTAACCATCCACACTATGAGCGTCTGTCCAAAGCGGGCCAGATCGACAAGGTGCGAAAACTGTTATGGGCGAGCGACCTGCACCATGGAGGTGCTCCTTGGTCTAGGGAGACCCCGTACCCCGGTCCCGGTATCTACGAAATCAGTTACACCATGAGTGGACTCAAGGCGGCAGGTCAGGCTGCTCCCCGTTTTCAGGCATATTCCCCGGACCTCGACCGTGTATTGTTCGAGCAAGACGTCATCGCTCCCGAAGGCAAACCGGTCACAGTCAGTTTTCGGGCTCACTTTCCATCGAGCAGAGGGAATGGCATTCATTTGCTGAACAATGCCAATTATCTCAATAAAACTCACCGTTCAGCGCGCCATGGGCGCAAACCGTTTGTCAGCTTTACGGAAGAGCGTATGCCGTGGCAGATGAAGATCATTAGTGACAATGGCGAACCGCTGCACTCAGTGCTGATTATGGATTCCATATCGGTGCGTGGCCCGATTATACCGGAGCAGGTAAAACATTTTCGTGAGACATATATGGCAAGTGAGGAGGGGAATATGGCACAAGTCCGCGCCGGACTCGGAGCCATGGCCAAGCGCGCCTTCCGTCGTCCTCTCTACAAGGGTGAGCTGGATGGGTTTGTCCGAATCGTCGAGGTCGAAATCGCTGCGGGAGAAAAGTTTAAGGATGCGGTGAAAACGGCCATGACTGCAATTTTGTCTTCAAAGAGCTTTCTTTTTATTGCTGAAGGCGATGAACATGCTGAGCGGCACACGCTCAACGATTGGGAAATTGCCTCGCGCCTGTCTTATCTTCTTTGGAGCACGATGCCGGACGAGGAATTGTTCGCTCTCGCTGAAAAGGGTAAGCTGCGTGATCGTTCTGAGTTGCAACGCCAGGTGGCTCGTTTGTTGGCGGATTCCCGGTCCGTGCGTTTTACGAAATCATTTACCAAGCAGTGGTTGCATTTGCGTAAGGTTGGGATGTTTGCCCCTGATAAGAAGATTTACCCGAACTACGATCAACATTTGGAAGAGAGCATGATCGGCGAATCGCAGGCGTACTTCAAGGAGGTCTTGGATAACGGTCTGACGTTGCGTGAATTCATTGATTCGGACTGGACGATGATGAACCCGCGCCTGGCCAAGTTTTATGGAGTGCCTGATATCACCAAAGATCAGTTTCAACGGGTCTCGCTCAAGCCGGAACAGCATAGAGGAGGGTTGTTGACCCACGCTTCGGTTCTTTCTCTAACGTCGGATGGCACTCGACATCGTCCCGTTCATCGGGGTGCCTGGCTATCGGAAGCAGTTCTGGGTAAAACGCCTCCTCCGCCTCCGGCAAACGTGGATCCTATCGAGCCGACTCCGGTGGATTCACCGAAAGCGACTTTGCGGATGAAGCTGGATGCCCACAAACGCAATCCTCGTTGCGCATCCTGCCATCGCAAGATCGATCCCTTGGGCTTGGCTTTTGACAACTATAACGCGATTGGCGAATGGCGTACGCATGAGCAAGTGACGGGTATGGGCGATGACCCCTTGGTCGATGCAAGTGGTGAACTCCCCGATGGCCGCAAATTCAACAACGCCAAGGAATTCAAGCAATTGTTAATGGACGACCTGGATGCGTTCAATGAGACGTTTACCAAGAAACTCGCGATCTATGGATTGCGCCGAACTGTGACTTTTGAGGACCGTGACGAACTGGAGGCAATCACGAAGATTGGCCGCGAAAAAGATTACCGCGTCAAAGATATTGTGGAAGCCTTCGTGCTTTCGAAGCTTTTCCAGAAAAGATAGCAAAAGGAACTTACTCATGAATATTCAAACTAATAAATGGCATATCAGTCGCCGCCACATGTTGCGTGGGATTGGAGCAAGTATCGCGTTACCTGTCTTGAATTGCATGAGCGCATCCGGCCTGGCGAAGCCAACTTCACCGAAACGCAGTGTGTTTCTTTATATTCCCAATGGCGTCAACACCCTGACCTGGCAAATCGAAAAGGCGGGAGCAGATTACGAATTTACCTCACCAATGAAGTCATTGGAAGTGCATCGGGCCGAAGTCTCACCGATTAGTGGACTCCATCACCCAAAGTCACAGGCTCATCACAATTGCGAAAAGATCTGGCTTACAGGCGAAAAAGTTCCGGCCAACGGTGGCGCCTTTCGCAATACCGTCTCGGCTGATCAGGTCATGGTTGAAGCGCAGGGCAAGTTCACCCGCTTCCCATCCCTGGAGATGGCAGTCGAAGGCAGTTCCTTGGCATGGTCTCGTGATGGAATTCAGCTGCCGGCTGAAAACAATGTGAAATCTATCTTCAATCGGATGTTTGGAGAGGAACGCGGAGGCAAAGAAGCGGTTCGTCGCCGGTTGGCTCGTCGCGGTAGCATTCTTGACGCGGTGTTGAGTGACGCCAATCGGGTCAATCAAGAGCTTGGTTCCGAAGATCGCACCAAACTTGACGAATACCTCACTGCCGTTCGTCAGGTCGAAGTGCGTACCGAACGAGCGGATGCTTGGCTCGACGTGCCGAAACCGGAGATCAAGAAATCGGAGTCGGATCGCTTTACTCGGCAACTGAACAAAAGCCAGGTGCAGATGTATCACCGCCTCTTTTACGACTTGATGGTGCTGGCCCTGCGTACCGACATGACTCGTGTGATCACTTGCATGATTTGCAGCGAGTCCAGTGGCGGAGCAATTCCTGACATCGGTATTTCACAGGGTCGTCATCAGCTTTCCCATCACAACGGAGATCCGGAGCAACTTCGCCGCCTCACCCAGACCGATACCTTTCTAGTCGAGCAACTGAGTTATTTCCTTACCCAACTCAAGGAAAATAGCGACGAAGAAGGGAGCCTCCTGGATACGACCCAGGTACTCTGGGGCAGTGGCATGTCCTATGGCCACAGCCACGGCTTGGCGAATCTTCCCACAATTTACGCAGGGGGTAAAAAATTAGGTGTCAAGCATGGCCAGCACATCGATTACAACCTTCCTGTAATCGGTAAATACAACGTCGCCAATGCTAATGAGCATTACAAAATTCATGGGGGGCCGGTCGATAGCGATGCGAGATTGAGCAACTTGCTGTTAACCATGATTCAACGGATGGACGTCAAAACCGACCAGTTCCAGGATAGCCTAGGAACGATTGCCCAGATCACGGCGTAACAAAAAACTTCAGGCAAGAAGCGTAAACAAAATGATAAAACCACGAGAATGCAGTTTAGCTTTGAAGGAAGAGCTGAACATAAGGCAGTGAAATTAAATAAATACAGAACAACCATGAAAATATGCATCCTGATCTTCATCCTGTTTCCCGTGGCAGGTGTACCCGCAGACGATACGCCCGTGTTCCGTACGGACAGCACACAGGACAAAAGCCTCCCTTGGTTCGAGCCACTGGATGGTGAATTCCCTCCAGAAGAGTATGCTCACTACGTCGCAGGAGAACTCATCGGTTTCGATCATTTGGAACGCACTTTGACATTTCGTGTCGATCGACAGGATGGTCGCGGAGGGAAAGATCAGGCAATCGATGCCGAGATGTTGCCTTACGGGAGCATCAACTATCGCAACGCGCCTGCTGCGCTGCGTGACGTGCCGATCGGAACGCATCTCCATGGCTGGTTTTACATTCGGCCTGAAGAAGATCGATTTTGGGAAATGCGAAACGGTAAGCTTCAGCGGAAGAGCAAGAAGCAAGGGAACCCTTCGGACGAAGTCGATTTCACGCGATGCTTTCGATTGGAAGATGACTTCAGCTTCTATGCGCGAAAGAATCAAATCTGGAGAGTCGATAAGCTCGAGCCTTCCATACCGGTGACAGAGGGGAAGTTTACAGACCTTTCGCACAGGATCATCAAAAAGAAACTAACAGTCACACTTCAAGGTAAGGACGGAAAACCGTACGGTGAATCGAAGGTGTTCGATTTGATGGACAGTACCACGGTTTTCAAGGGGAATGGCTTCGGAACGCTCGCAGACATTGAGTCGGGCCAACTGTTGCAGATGAACGTCACCTGGGCGACTCTGTTCGGGTCGGGGCGAGTCACCGACGTCTGGCTCGACGAACAGAGCCGCGCACTCGCCACCGATCGACAACTCAAGCGCCATCATCGGCACATTCGCGAGCGTGGACTACCCGGCTTCGTCACTGCGGTAGAAGATCGGAAGCGTGTTGTTATGATTACGTTTTTCGACTCGGTCGATCCGGTTCTTTTCAAGGAACTGCCCAATCCTAACCCCAAAGCGCTTGGTTGGCCCACCAAGGAATACGATTGGGGAAACGTTGCGCCGAAGGGGAATATCATCGTCGTCAGGGAATGCCTTATGTGTTACAATCAGGTTAATGATCGCAAGGGCGGCAACATTCTGAAGATTGGCAAAGTACCGGTTCTCCCCGGATGTAGTGGAGTTCAGATTCAGGTGCAGTGCGGCATTCTTCTGGAAGGTTTTAGACCCAGAAATATCGTGCGATTCTTCCCCGCAACCTGGGCCGTAGCACCGCTCCCTAAAGAGGAAGAGTTTCATGGACGCGAGTAGGATTACCAATCCTGAACGCTGTGCCGAAATTGCCATCCGACTGGGCCAAAGCTTTCGTTAGTCTGGACGGGTTGATTATTTGCTCAATGTTGTAGAGTAAGTCAATGCGGGGACGCAGAGGTAGGCTGGTCTACTTCCCTTCAGCTTTCAGTTCTGCACCCGTCTTGCCGCCGTGCTTGCGGAGGAGGGCGGCGGTTTCGGTGTTGCCCAAAGGATAACAGACCGGGCCCAAGGGAACAGTTTTTATGGAGCGGGTGAAAGGAATCGAACACGGCTAACCTCTTAAAACCCAAAACCCGAACCCGTGATGTTGGAATGTCGGCTGAGGGGGGGCAAAAATCGATCCGTTCATCCAACATTACATCGCCACCACGCTCAATCCTGATGGATCCGATATCACCGCCGGCACCTTCTCACTCCTGTCCTGCGTCTGGCTTAAACCTGAGAGCGTAACCGTTGCCTACGTCGACCCGGTCGCCGCACTTTGTGTTCTCATCCCGTAGCTAGGGGCTTATTTCTTCTCAGCCTCATTTTTGAGCGATACGCCTTTCTTAACAAGTGCCTTTTCAAGAGTGGCTTGATCAATTTTCTCAGAGTTTATCCGAGCCACTACACGACCATCCTTGAAACTGGCAGTGGCATATTCTACTCCTTCGATTTTATAAATTGCCAGATAAGCTGCATAGGAACAACCTTTGCAATCAAGTCCAATGATAGGAATATGCAGTTCCTTTAGCTGCTCCTTTGGGACCATGCATAAAAGTAGCGCCTCAAATGCGCCTTGTGATTCGCCTCGAAGACGATTACTGAGGTGTGCCACGATTTGCTCCGGAGTTTTGGCCCCGGGAAAAACCTTCCGTGAGTCGAATCTAAATGTGGCTATAGAAGTTTTAAAAGAGATGTCCACCAAGGTAATGTCTGGCAGTTTTCGGACAACTTGACGGAGGTCTTCAATGCGGTTGGGCTGAAAGAGACTGAGAACACGGAATCGGTATTCCGCTGTTTGAGCGAAGAGCGCTGACCCAGACAAATTTAAAATAAGAACGAACCAGAATTTACTATTTAGTTTCATTGTTCAGGCCTTGACTTTCATCGGGTTCTAAAGAGTTCTGATTGGATCAGTTCATGAATCAAAGTCCGAATGCCACCCCCGTTTTTTTCAGTTGAGGTGACGATTGCTTCGATCTGATCTCGGTCACTGAAGGAAAGCGAGCGACCGGTTGAGTATACTGAGAATTGTCGGGCAACGTTTTTCAGTAAATGCCGCGAGTCCTTTACCAACAGTTTTTGAAGCTCGGTCACGTTGGCAAATGCGCGTCCATCTGGCAACTGACTGGAGGGGTCGACGGTCTGTCCAAGTTTAAAGCTTATGCTGATCGCGGGATCAATTAAACCGCGTACAGCGGGGTCGCCTGAGCCAATGGAGCGGTAGCGAGTTCGGTATCCGCCAATGACATCAAAGGCTTCCAGCGCAAAGCCAGTCGGATCCAGCTTTGCATGGCAACGGGCGCAGTTTATATCATCTCGATGTTTTTTTAGTTGAGCACGAATCGTTGTTACCCCGCTTACATCCGGTTCTACGGCAGGAATATTTGGAGGCGGTGGATCAGCCGGCTTTCCCAATAAGCGATCCATGACAAAAGCTCCTCGTGGAACGGGGGAGGTAGTTGTTCCGTTGGCAGTGATCTTTAAAATTGCAGCTTGGGTAAGAAAACCACCTCGGGGGCTATTTGGCGGCAGAGGAACCCGGCGGATGCCTGAGCCTTTTACGCCTCGGATGCCATAGTGAGATGCCAGTTTTTCGTTTATCATAGCGAACTCAGAATCAACCAGATGATTGGCCCCGAGATCCTGTTCTAGAATCTCACGGAAGTAAGCCTCGGTTTCTGCGATCATTGAGTTTTGCAAGTATGTGCTATGTTCCGGGTAGAGCTTTCGGTCCGGGTCAGTTGAAGCGATATTCCTAAGCTTTAGCCATTGGCCGATAAAATCCTTCACGAAGCGATCAGATTTTTTATCTTTGAGTAGTCGTTCGACTTCAGAGCGCAAAATGTTTGGATTCCGAAGTTTGCCATTCGCGGCCAGTGCCATCAGGGGAGGGTCAGGCATGCTGTTCCACAAAAAATAGGAAATACGATTGGCGAGGCCATAGTCATCGAGTTCACCGGCGAGCTCGATGTGAAACAGAAAATCCGGAGAACAGAGAGCTGTACGATAGACCGAGCGCATGGCTGTCTCAAAGCAGTCCCCGGCCTTCAATCGTTGGTCAACTCGAGCAAGGTAAGCTTTACGCACTTCTTTGGTTACGGGACGACGAAAAGCTTTAGGGAGAAACTTTGCGAGCAATCGATCCGCGTCCTCGAGTGGTTTCATGCTCTGCACCGTCCTCAGCCCCTGACTAGGGTCTGGGCGGTTTTGGCCTGCGCCAAGCTGGCGGATTTTTTTCCGGACTGGGGCACGCTGGTCAGGATGCTCAGCGGGTTTGAATAGCATTATTGGCAAGTTTCCAAACAGGACTTGATGAGCGACCGGCGGCCAAACTTTATTAAGAGGCCCCTCGATATCGAGCCAGTCGACCGCGATGCCAGGCCCCGTGAATTCCATGGCCCGGCCTTTGCGTGAATAATTCACCACAGGCGCGAGTGATGCGGTATTGAATCCGATAATCTCGTTGTGGTTCAGCCAGGTAATTACCTCGTGCTCCTTGGAATTGATCGAGGGAGCGTCGAAATAACCCAGCACATAACTCGGGTGCTGGCCTCCGCGCCCATCGCCGGTAAGTTGCACTACTGAAAGTCTTGCGGCTTCAATGCCCCGAGCCGAGAGAACTTTTCCTTTTTCCCACTGGAAACTCCAAAGAGAGGTGCGCACCCTGTAATGCCCCGGATAAATTGTGACATGTTCAATAAAATAAGGGCTGAGCGATTCCCCTTCATGCCGGAAAAGTCCCACGGAGGCGCCGTTACGAAAGGATCCCATTCGTTCATGCGCGCCTTGGTCAATGTGGCCTTGATAGCCAGAGGCGGGGAATTCCGGATCAGGCTTCTTGTTTTTCAACAACACTCCATCGCCGTTCATGACCACATGCGCAACAAAACCACCTCGGTTTACTAGTGAAATGCGCTGTTTTTGAACGATCGGCGCTTTCGGTTGCGTGGCAATGGCAAGGTCAAGTGTCTTGTCCGCAGTTTCAATATATTTAGCAAGATTTACATGCGAGATATCCAAGGCATCGCTGTTGGTGTCGAACCCATGCGCCGATCCATCAGCGGGCAACTCTCCCTTGACCGCTAGGCCCGGCATTTCAAATAAATCACGCAATGTGTTCTCATATTCTGTACGGGTGAGTCGCCGAATGAGGGTTCGCCCTTGATTGGCCATCCTTGCTTGTTCCGCTGCTACCAGTGAATCGTGCAGCCATTGTATCGTCAGCTTTCTTTTTTCGACTGGAGGTCGCGGCTTTTTCTTGGGTGGCATCTCGCCGGATTGGATGCGGTCATGAATTTTCACCGCACGTGCAAAATCGGCCGAAGCGGTGAAGGTCCCCGGCAATGCGGTCAGATCGAGTCCTCCTTTTTGGGAATCGGCATCATGGCATTCGATGCAGTGCTGTTCAAAAAAGGCACGGGCCGCCAAGTTGTCCGCAGTTGCTGTAAACTGGATTCCAATGAGTCCGGCGAAAAGGGAGGCAAAACGCATATTTAATTCGATCTCAGTATTTCCCGAAATGCTTCAGCGCCCAGGTTTTGAAGATGCCCTGCGCGCTGCCGCCTTTGCCGGGGAATCCCCCATGCTGAACCATCCAAATAATGACCAAACCCTTCTTCGGGTAAATTTCCATATTCGTGGCATGAGCACCGCCGTGCCCAAATCGATCGGGTTCCACCGAAAATCCAAGCCCATAGCTGTTTGGTACTGCAGTCGGCGTTTGACGGGTGCTCAATTCCCTGAAGGCCTTTTTGCTGAGGTATCGACGCCCGTCCAGTTTCCCCCCGTTGAGAAGCATGCGACAAAACTGCGCGGTATCCTTCGCTGTGGAGAAGAGGCCTCCTGCGGGCATGGGAAATCGTATCGAGCGATCGGTTAGTGGGGCGGTCAGTTGACTCAGCGGAAACTCCGCCAGGTCGGTTTTCTTGGCGTCCGGTCGATAGGATTTGACGAGGCGTGCCACTTGATCTGAGTTCGGCCAAAAAGTGGTGTCCTTCATCCCCAAGGGATCGAAAAGACGTTTCTGCATGAAGTCCTCATATTTCATTTGGCTAACCACTTCGAGAATACGTGCGGCTGTGTTAATTCCCGCGTTGGAATATTGATAGTGCGTGCCGGGTTGGGTTTGCAACGGGGTCATGGCATAGCTTCGCACTGCTGCGGCCAAGGGTAGGCCGTCCAAGGTGGGGGCTTCCATTGCTGAGCGGAAGGGCAATCCGCTCATGTGGCTGAGCACTTCACGGACAGTGATGGGATGAATCGGTTTGCGAAGGAGCACGTGACTGGGGTCTTTTTCTGCCACAACCATTTGACCATGAAATTCGGGAAGATGTTTTTCGACGGGATCATCCAGAACAATTTTCCCTTCGTCCACTAGCATCATGACCGCGGTTGTAGTCATTGGTTTGGACTGCGAGGCGATCCAAAACATCGCATCCTTCGACATCGCCTTTTGGGCGGCGATATCGGCAAACCCAACCGTGCTTACGGATAAAACGCCTTTCTTGTCTGCGACGAGTCCAATCGCGCCGGCGAGTTCGTGCCGATCCACGAAGGGTTTCAGGAGAGGAGCAACTGGGGCAGGCCCGGCTGGAATGGTCAGCGGAAGCAAGCCGCTCAAAGTCACAAGCAGAAAGGTTAGATATCGATTTAAGTTCAAGACATGTATCGAGTTTAAATTAAGCTTGGTGAAAGGAATTAAACCATTTCCAAACCGCGCATGGTACCCTTAGAAGTAGAAAATGAATTTTTTTCGATCCCTAATCGTTGCAGCATCGAGAGATACAGGTTGCTCAGTGGGTAGTTGTTTTTTTTATCAAAAGCCAAATGCTGACCGTGCCTGAAGCCCCCCCCGGCAAGCAGTACCGGCAGGTTCAAGTTGGTGTGAGAATTGGCGCTGCCCATACAGGTGCCATAAAGAACCATGGTGCGGTCCAGCATCGGTTGACCGTTCTCGGAAACAGAATTTAAATGGGAGAGGAAATCATTCAACGCCTCGAATTGTCCCACTTCGTGACTTTTCAATTCTGTGATAGCCTCGGCGCGCCCTCCGTGATGTGTCAGATTGTGAATCAAGGTGGTATCAATAAATAATGAAAGGATTCGCGACGAATCGGTTTCCAGTGCCAGTTTCATGATATCGAACATCAACCGAGTGCGTGCGACAAATTGCTTGTTGTCCATGATGTCCTGAGGCGGCAGTGCCGCTACTTTAGGTTTTGGCTTATACTGCCACTCCTCTGAACTGTGCATGCGATGTTCCAATTCACGCACTGATGTAAAATACTGATCCATTCGTGCCTGATCCTGCTTTGAGAGTATCCCGTCGAGGCGTTTGGATTGTTCCCCAACAAAATCAAGCATGCTACGGCCTTGACGGATGGATTCCACCTTTGCCTTGATCTCTTCAGGTTTTCCCTGCAGGAACAATTTTTCAAATAATTTGCGCGGACTGTTTTCTGATGGAATCGGCGCTCCACTTCGGGTGTAGCTCAAAGTCCGATTTTCAGTGGTCATGGCTAACACCAGCGAAGGGTGACGGGTTTCATTTCCCACGAACTCTGAGGCGAGTTGATCGAGCGACACTCCATTGCGGAATCCGCCTCGCGCCGGATGGGGGGTGGCGGTGAGAAAACATTTATCCGCTGCATGACCGCCATCCACTCCAGGTAGACTTACGCCGGAGAACACCGTCATTTTGTTTCTATGTGCTTTGAGCTGGTCTAGATAAGGAGTTGACTCATAGTCACGCCCCGCTTTCTTCGGGAAAAAGAACTGCGGCATGATTCCCTGATTGGTCTGTATGGCAACCATTCGGCGGGGAGATTTTCCGACTTGGTCGTTTCCACCAAAAACGGGGGTCATAGCCTCCAGTAAAGGCAAAGCTAGAGTCGCTCCGGCAGCTCGCAAAAAAGTTCGCCGGGCGAGAGGAGGGCGGGTGTGAATACAGCCAAAGTGCTTCATATAAGTTTATGTAGTGAGAGTGTAACACTAAAAGCCATCCTCGTCACCTGATAAAGTGGAGGAACCCTGTTTTCTCCAACAACCGGGATAAGACGTTGCCCCGGAGTCGTGAATTCACGTGTATCGGCTAGGTTCGCGATGGAGAAAGGTTATCACCTTTTCCTTTCAAGCGTTTAATGCCGTTACTCAGCGTCATAAAACCATAGAAACGACCTCCAGCTGATCTATCCAAGCACCGTAGTGGATGTGGAAAACAACCGGAGTCGGCTTGTCATTAGCCTGGATAGAGGACGCTGAATCGCCCATTCGCAGCGGGCTGACTCCGTCTTTTTGCCTTTAACAGCCATCACAACCAGAGATGTCGTGTTGCTGTCGGCGGCTTTGTTAGCAATAATCAGGCCGTACACCTTAACGACGGCCAATGTGATATCGGTGTCCATGGATTCCTCGCCACCGCCCTTGCGCAGTTGAAATTTCGTTTCCACGTTGACATTGAACGTTAATTCTCTTTCCGGCTTGAAATGAAAACAGAAACCGATACCGCCTACCCATTCGTCTTCACGGGCAGCAGTTCAAGTCCTCGAACGGTGCCCGAGGCCGCGAGATGTAGGGTTCGTTCGGGAAGCGTGGTGGCCCGGCTTGTTGAGCCGTGAGAGTCGTTGTAGTCAGACACTCGCCAATCGGTGGCTTACTTCTTGAAGATTTCCGGGCTGGGCCAGCGGGTCTCAAAGTTGCCGATCAGTTCCTCCGTGGGAGGCTTGCTCTTAGGCCAGTTGTTGGGGCGGATGCGGACGATGCGCCCGGGGCGAAAGCCTTCCAGAATCAAGTTCATGGAGAACTTCACTTGGATTCCGCTGTTGCCGAATTCAGATCCCTGCTTTTTTCCCACGGAAACGATTCTTCCTTCCATTCCATCGTGATCGGGCCAGTAGGTGCGGAGGGTGTTCTCGGCCGCCGCCATTTGTCCGCCTTGACCTTGCTTAAAGTCAGCATAAAGAGAGTCGTCCATGCCACCGAACAAGTTAACGGTGACAGTGGCGTCCCCAAATTTTCCGTACTCGATCGCATCGACCCATGCGGGCATCCAGCGCAAACGGATAAAGCGAATGTGCTTTTGCCTCTGGCGTTCCTGGGCGGCCTTGATCGCAGCCTTGTCTAGCCAAAGATCGGAAGCATGAAATTGCTGGTACAGGTAACGAGGGTGCCAGGTGAGGTTAAGCTGAACCGGCTGATCCTCGATGGATTTCTTCCCATTAGCTAGCCAAGCTCCTCCCGCGACTAGCTCATCCATGCCGAGCAATTCCCTTCCTCGCCAGATTCGGGTGGACCCGTCGATGGTCACCTTGTGCTTCCCTCCAAGCCCTTCTCCCCCTTCCTTTCGATTCAGGCTTACCAACAAATGGCCCTCATTCCCATTGCCCGAGGTCGAATAACGAACGGACTCCTTGGTAAGGTCGACTTCCTTGAGTTTCCAAGCCTTGCCTTCGCGCAGGCAGAAGCTCAAGTCGTCCTCGAGCAGAATCGCGTGGTTTTCGGCCGGAGTTGCGGGATCCTTGCCGTTTGAGTTGGGCACGGCCGAGAACTTCGGATCCATCGGAAGGAAAAATTTCCCGTAGAGAATCGTTCCCAGCGGGATGTCCCGAAGGTCGGCCGGGGCTCCGCGGTAGTAGATCATCCCGTAGGGCAACATTGCGAAGTGGTGAAGCCTGCGTTCTCGGAAATAGCCGTCTACGAAAAGGCGCAGGCTGCCTCTCCGGTTTATGTGGTCGACGAAAACGAGTTCTCCCCGATAGGACTTGGCTTTTTTGACCGGGGGGAATTTGCCCTGTTCCGGGCGAAAAGGCTCCTCCTCCCCCCAAACCTGAAGGGCTAAGGAAGTCAGAAGGGAAATAAGAAAAAAGCGAATCACCCTAGGTCGAGGACGCGATTGCTGTCGCCAAACCGCTCGGTTTGTACGCCCATCTTCTGGGCCATGGTTAGTAAAAGGTTGCTCATGTGTGCATCGCCGTTGGCCGGGCGACCGCAGAGGCGATAGTGCGTTCCTGGATTGTCTAGGCTGTATCCGTCGAAGTGGCCTTGGTTGAAATCGAGGTGGCGGCCATGCTTGATCCCACAACTCGCTCCGCCGGCGAGGACGATGGGCAAATTGGCATTTCCATGGCTGTGCCCATAGGCCATGCCGCTGCCGAACAGCACCATGGTGGTGTCGAGCAGGGGTTTGCCGTTGAAGTCCTTGGTCTCGGCCAGCCGGTTGATGAAGTAGCCGAATTGCTCGACGGAAAAGGTGTCGCTCATTGTGAGGTTTTCCATGTGCCCAGGATCCCCGTTGTGGTGGCTGAGCTCGTGGCGTGACTGAGGGATCCCAAGCTCGGGTATGGGTAGACCTTGGCCCTCGTTGCCGCTGCTGAAGGTGGCTACGCGGGTGGCGTCGGTCTGGAAAGCCAGTACCATCAGGTCGTAGATGGTCCGGAAATATTCACCCGCCTGGGTTTGGGGAACGTCTCGGTTGGTCCGTTTGCGGTCGGCTTCTTCGATTTCCGGGCGGGGAATATCGAGCCAAGCGTCCGCCCGTTCCGTACGGATCTCGGTTTCACGAACGGAAGTCAGGTACTGCTCTATCCGACCTTTGTCCTCGGCGCCGATTTTTTTCTCAAGTTTGCGCACTTCTTCCAAGTTCGCGTCGAGGACGCTTCCCTTGCGGCGCAGAGCCCGACGTTGAGCTGCGATGCCATTCTTGGGTTTCTCGAAAAGGTGGGCGAAGATTTGCTTGCATCGGCGCATCGCAGGTAAACGGATGCCGTCTGAGGTCCAAGCAAGTGATTGCCCTGCATTGGCCATCTCAAGGGAATGAAAGCGCGTGTGAGGCGCAGTGATCTCGGCCATCTTCTGGTCGATCGAGATGGTGTTCCGGTCGGAGGGGCCGAGCTTGCCACCCGTCAGCCAGATCTTTTGGCAGTTGTGGTGGTGTCCCAATCCGCCCGGGTGGTGCAGGCCGCTGATCGGGGTGACAACCTTCTGGTGCTTCTCGAGAGGTTTGAGAGAGCGGGAAAAGGAATACTCCTTGCCATGGGTGGTGATTTGGAAGTCGAGCGTATTGACCCCATTCGGCAGGTAGATGAAGGCGCTGCGGCGAGGAATCGGTTGCTCGGCTGCCATCAGGGGATTCATGCAGTCAAGTAGAGGCAGGGTGATGAAGGTGCCAAGCCCCTTCAGTGCGTGCCGCCGATCGATCAGCCAGGATTGCGTGTTTATGTTGCTCATGGTTACTCAGCGTTTTTGAATTAAGTCGGACAGGGCGAAGGCTCGCATAATGTGCTTTAAACGATACTGCCCTTTCTTCGCTTCTTCAACAATAAATTGGATATCCTCGCGGTCATCCACGGTGAGCACGCGGCGCAGACCGTAGGTGCATAAGTGCTCGACAAAGGCCTTGAGAAACCGGTCACGGTCATCTAGTAGCAACTGCTTGAACTGGGCAGCATCCCGGAACCGCCGGCCGTCCGGCAGAGTGCTGCTGGGATTGACCGGTGGGTTGGCTCCTGTTCCCTTTTCTACGCGCTCATGCGTGCGCCACTGACCAATGGCGTCGAACTGGTCGAAGGCTAGCCCGAGAGGGTCGATGTTCTTATGGCAAGCGGCGCAGTTTGGGTTTTGGGCATGAGCCTCCAGTTTTTGTCGAATGGTTGCCTTAGGGCTATCCGGTGGGTTCGGCTCGATAGGATCGACGTTGGCTGGCGGCGAAGGCGGTGTCTTGCCGAAGATGGCCTCACTGATCCAGACTCCCCGGTGAACAGGGCGGTGACGTGTCCCGTCGGAGGTCAGACCGAGGACCGCGCCCATGGTCAGCAAGCCCCCGCGGTTGTCTTCATGGCGGAGGGTAACCCGCTGAAAGCCTCTCTTTTCCGTTTCCGGCAAGCCGTAGAATTCGCAGAGGCGAGGATTTGCCATCGTCCAGTCGGACTGAAGAAAGGCATCGATGGGCAGGTTCTTTTCGAAGACTTCGCGAAAGTAATGGATGACTTCTTCTCGCATGCTGGCCTGCAACCAGACCTCGTACTCGGGATAGAGTTTCTGGTCCGGCGGGAACATGCCGAGCTTGTGAAGCTGGAGCCACTGGCGAGGAAAGTCCTCGATGAAGCGATCGATCTTGGAATCGGCGAGCATCCTATCGACGTGGGTAGCGAGGGCTTCCTTGTCGCTGGTCAATTTGTTTTCTTTCACCGCATCGAAGAGCGATGGATCCGGCATGGAACTCCAGAGCAAATAGGAGATGCGGGAAGCCAGTTCCCAATCGTTTAATCTTTCGCGTGGCTGAACCTCCCCTTCCACGAGGTATGTGAAATTTCGGGAAGTCAATATGCCGAGCAGGGCCACTTGGTAGGCATCAGTGACCTTCTCGCCAACCTTACGTTCTTCCTCATAGGAACGAACGTAGGGCTTAAGTTCATCAGCGGAAACGGAGCGGCGCCAAGCCCTCTGGGCGAATCTTTGCAAAAGGGAGGCAACTTTTTCACTGGTTGCATCTTCTTCGGGAAGCAACCCTTCTCGGGTGGACTTTTCGGACTCGGTGACGATCGGCCCTTCCCATTCGATCCAGTCCAGCAGGATGCAGGAGAAGATCCCGTTGCCCTCCTCGTCGAACATCTTGGGCGCGACCGGGTTGAGCAAGACGGTTTCGCTGCTGTGAGTGAAGATATAATCGGGGCTGGAAAGGGTGTTTCGGTAATGAGCCCCCTTGCGCCGATCGATGCCGTTGGAGGCCACGAGGTTGAACTCGAGGCTTGCCGGCATCTCGAGGAACACATCGAACTCGATGATTTCCGGCTTGTCCTCGGAGGCCATGACGTCCAGTTCGATCAGCCCTTCATTGGCGGCTTCAAAAGACCTCTTGCCAATTCGCAGGTGAGCGACCTGGCCACCCGACGGGCGAATTCCGCTGGCCTGCATCCTCGCTCGATAGAGACCGCTGTATTCCGGTCCCCCGGGGGCAACCCAATTGGGCCTGAAGGCTTGTTGCAGACGGCCGGGGAAAATCAAGGCCCGTAAAGGTCTCTTGATCCCGAAGCGCTTGAGGTACTCCTTCTGCTTTTCTCCGCCATTGTAGCGTATGTCGGCTGCGGTCTTGCGGACTATTCTTGTCTTGACCGGCTTGAGGGGAAACGCCCGGTCCAGTACCGTCTGGGCGGCCTTGTAGTACCGTTCGACATGCGATGGTGAAAGGGAGAGTTGCGATCCAATCCGCTCGAAGCCGAGCCAGAGAGGGTCCGTATTCAATTCACCGGGCTTTGTGGGATCGTAGCGCACGCCCAGGAGATCGTAGACCGTATTCTGGTATTCCTTGCGGCTCAGCCGGTAATGGGCCACCGGCGGACGTGCCGCCATGCGTGCCGCGCGCCCTTCCCGGATGTTCTTGTCTAGCGCGGCGATAACCTTTTCGATCTCGTTCTCGGTCGGCTGAGGCTCATCATCCGGCGGCATTTCCCCGACATTGATCTTCTCCAAGACCTCCGTCCAAATCTGACCGTCCACGCCGGACTTGAAATCGCGTGAAATCTGGTCGAGGCGCAAGTTGCCCTTGTCCTTCTTTGGGCCGTGGCACCGCACGCAATGTTTCTGCAGAAACCCCTCGAACGGCTCTGCCCAGGCGCCAATGGTCAAAAAGGTGAAAAACAGTACACCAATGTTCTTAAGTATGTTTGCCATCTTTTTGACTCAGGATATACGGATTTCTTAATGACTGCTTTTGACGATTACCATGATCGGTATATTTAGTCGAATACGTTAAAAATTGTTTTTTTGGGTGCCTCGTGCTGGAAGCATGGATTGGACGGGGAAAGCACAATCAACCTGGTGCCTTTTGTCTGGCCGGGCTTACGAAGGCTCACTGACTTGACCGGCGGCTTGAAGCCGTTGCCATCATTGGGCGAGATTAAGTCATAGATCTTAGAGCGGCTTAACCCAGTTATTGGACATAGGCCAAGCTTGGGAACCCTGATGAACTCGGGGCGGCAATGAGGGGTTGCTGCAACCACCACCGTTTTGCAGTCTGTGGCCGGCGCGTTTGCGGCCATGCTAATTTTGCTCATAGTGCGGCCTGCCATGCGGCAAGGATTGTCGTTTTGATTTCTTCCTCTAACGACTGATCATCAATCACAGTGATGGGAGCGAGTTCGACTTTTGTTTCTTCCTGCTGCGGAAGTTGGACGTAGGGCTGTTGCCCCGGCTGCTGCAAGACTCGGCAATATCTGAGGACGAACGCACCTACGCGCACGTTGGCCAGGGCCCTCAAATCGTTTGCACCGGTTATCAACGCAAGAACCAGCAAACGCACCCGCTCCTCTTGCAAATCGTCGTCGTAGCAAGTACTGTTTTCGGAGTGGTTTTTGATTAGAGCCTCGGCGTGGCTGCCGGGGCTTTTTCTTCTAAAACTCATCGGTGGCCACCTCCTCCGACTTCAAACCGCAGCAAACTTTTCTTAACCGCGGGCCAAGAAAAACGCACGGTCTTGCCCACCTTGAGAAAGGGCAAGCGCCCCTCCGCCATCCAGTTATCGACCGTGCGGGGCTTCACCCTCAGCCGTTCGGCAAGATCAATCTTGGTCAGCAAATAATCCTCGCCCCTCTCGGCGGCGGGATTTCCGTCTTTGTGTGTTTGTGTAACACTCATAATTTGGGTTTACCGAATGGGCTAATTTGCCCAGAGGAGTAAAGTCTTGAACAGGCCGGGAACTTTGCAAGCGGAAGTATTATTTTTGCACTTAGAGTGCTTATTCTGAGATGTTTACGGCATTATTTATTTCACTGTATTTAGATTCTAATATTTGTTATGTAAAATTTAAAAAAACTCTGCTCATAAAAAATAAAGAGTCGGGAATGGACACCTGTTGAAGGCACATCCCCATAATAGATTCCTTACCGGGGGGTATGTCTTGTAACCAGCCTCAATCTAGATGATAATTTTCGCGCAATGAAACACCTCCTACTCACAACAATCGCAGCCGTGGTTTTGGTGGGGTGTGCTACGACGCAGTCGCCAGAACCACCGACAGCCAAAGCACCAGACATCTCAATTCACAAAGCTGTCGAAGCAGGAAACATCGAAGCCGTCAAACAGCACTTGGCTGCTGGTGCAGATGTGAATGCGAAGGATAGTGTGGGATGGACTCCTTTGCATCTTGCGACTATTTACGACCACAAGGAAATCGCTGAACTACTCATCGCCAACGGTGCGGAGGTGAATGCGAAGAATGATGGTGGATTCACTCCTTTGCATGCTGCGGCTTTGAATGGTCACAAGGAAATCGCCGAACTGCTAATCGAAAAAGGTGCGGATTTGAATGCGAAGGATGGGATTGGCAGCAAAACGACTGCTAGGATGGGGAAAATCAAAGATCAGTATCTTGTGTGAATTTTTGAGCATGAACTAGGGCAGGTGCCCATTCTCCCCTTGCCCTGGCGCATCGCCTCCCCTATTTTCCAGTGAGTTATGAACACACGCCATTACCTTTCTCCCCCTCCGCTCCGGTCCAAAGGGGGCTTCAAGGCCCTCCCGCCAAAAGCAAATTCCTAGCAGTAGTATTATGAAACGTCGCGATATGTTGAAAACCGCTGGCTGCATACTTTTCCTGCCGTCTCTTGAGAGTTTCGGGAAGAATCGATCTGCCCCGGCCGACGCTGATGTCAAAAGGCTTTTCTGTGTTAGCATGGGCTACGGCTTGTTCACCGACGTCCTGCCGCAGACTGATGGTGCGGACTACGCATTCAGCGACCACATGGAGCCTCTTAAAAAACACAGAGACCATTTCACGCTCTATTCGAAAATGAAGTTTGGAGGGAACCATGAAAATGACCACAAGTGCTTTGTCGGAAACACCACGACGAACCCGGACTCTCTGGACCAACTTGTAGCGGACCACGTTGGACATTTAACCCGCGTCAGAAACGTGGTCACTTTCATCAGCCATGCCCATCACCACATCGTTGCTTCCTGGCGTAACAGGCTGCCCATTTCGCCAATTCAATCGACGAGGGTGCTGTTTGAAACTCTCTTCGCCAGGACTGACAGGAAGACGGAGGAGCGACTACTGGCGAATAAGAAGAGCGTCCTTGACGGTTCCCTTGAGGAGGCGAAATCACTGATGGCACGGGTCTCGGGCCGGGACAAGCAGAGACTGGAAGAGTATTTCGCGGCATTACGTGAATCGGAGCAGGAACTCAACAAATCCATCGAGTGGCTTAGTCGATCTCGCCAGGATGTCGAATTCCCTGTCGCCCCTTCATTTGAGAATGAATTCCTCGCAACCGATGTTGACAAACAAAGATTCCTGACAAACCCACGTCAGATTCAACGCGGTATTGCATTCGACATGATTTACAAGGCCTTCAAGTTCGATGTCACACGCGTGGTCAATTTCTATATGACAGGACTCGACAATGATCATCACATCACGACGCACAACGTACCCAAATCCGAGGAAGCACGCACAAGTCTGACGAAATATGACTCCTCGTTCTTTTCACTGATGGCAAACTTCTACGACAAGCTCTCCAGCACGAGAGTCGAATCCGGAGGCACGCTGATGGATGAGACGATCACCGTCTCCACAGCAAACAACAGCGTGAGCCAGAAAATGGGGCCTCACAACGGGAATGAAATCCCGGTATTCGTTGCGGGCGGAAAATTCGCAAATCACGGCGGCCATATCATTCGCAAAGGCGAGACGACCTGCGATATCTACCTCTCAATACTTCAGCAATTTGGCATCGAACAAGGCCGGTTCGGCAACAGCAAGAAGATCATCGAGTTGTGACATCATATTGAATCACAGAATCACAAAGGTTGCAGCGTTTCTGCTACTGTTTGCCGATGCCCATGCTTCGTGCAGCATTGCAGATGATCGGATGCAATCACAGCATTTCTTCAATACGTTTTGCGTTTCCTGTCACGGAATGGAAAAGAGTAAGGCTGACCTCCGTCTGGATCAGATTGACGTGCAGCAATGGAACGACCCAAGTCTGTTGAATGATATCTATACGGCAATCGAATCTGGCGAGATGCCGCCGGAAGATGCACCGAAATTTCCAGAACCCGATCAGTTCAAAGCATTGCAGAAGGTATTGCGCAATCAACTGCACCTACTCGCAGAAAAGCAGAAACCAGGAATGCTGAAACGGTTGAGTCGAGTCGAGTATCAAAACACGGTAAATGATGTCTTTGGAAGCGACTTCTCACTGCTCGACCGGCTGCCACTTGACAACATCGAAGCTGGCTTTAATAACAACGCCGACAACCTGCACATGTCGGTTTTCGATATGGAGTTGTACTTCAACGTTGCGAATCTCATTGCCGAGAGTGTTGTCAGCGACAAACCTGCTCCACGCGTCGTTGTCTACTCAACGAAAGACACAGATATTGATACGCACAGCCACAAGGACAATACCAATGGGTTTGCCCCGTCGCTGTCCCTGGCTTCACGACCCCTGGTTTTTGCGACTCAGTCCATCCAAATAAAAATCAATCCATCGGTCAAAACGAGTGGTGTTTATCGGATTGTTCCAAAGGGGTTCTATATCCAGGCCAAGTTTGTTGCAGGAAGCCGGGTTGAAGAAAGATTGCCTGCCGTCACGGACATTTCAGAGATTAATACCAACGATACGCCGCCAACCGACCACTCGATGAGCTACTTCCTTCGGAAAAACTCTGGAGTAGGACAAAGCATTGTTACTGTGATTCCCAAAAATGCTGCGTGGAAAGACTTCAATCCCAGCATCGGGTTCACGACGCAACTGTCGTCCGATGACACGATCGTTCTCAGATGCAATTCGGTCAAAGGGGGGGGGCCTCAGCGGATGTTCTGTATTGAGACGGCGACCATTACGGGACGAGTGTACGAGTCATGGCCACCAGATACTTACTTTTATAAAACCTACTGCAAAGACATAGATGCATCTGCTGGCTATGAGGCATGCCAGGCCATTTTGAAGAGGCTTGCACGGAAACTGTTTCGCGGTCCGGTCTCCGACGCTGAGATGCAGCAATTCTATAAGCATGCCATGAAAGCGTTTGCCCAAGACCGAAGCATTTTTTCAGGTCTGCAGGCAGGCATTCGCGGAATGTTATGTTCCCCGAAGTTCCTGTTTAAGCAGGAAGGCGAATCAGGGCCTTTGGATAATTACGCGATCGCTGCACGTATGTCGTATTTCCTGTGGAATTCCTTGCCCGACGAGATGCTCTTCGAGCTGGCGAGACAGGGAAAGCTGAAGGACCCAAAAGTCCGTCGTGAGCAGACGCTCCGAATGTTACAGGCCGCAAGAACTGATCGCTTCGTCAGAGACTATGTTTATCAATGGCTCGATCTTAAAAAACTCAAGATCATCGAACCAGACCTAAGCATTTTCACTGTTGATGAATTTGACCTTGTCCGCGATCAGATCAAAGAAGAACCGGTTGAGTTCTTCAAGGAAGTACTGTCGAGCAATTTGAGCTTGGTGAATTTTATTGACTCTGATTTCGTGATGATCACGCCGGAGCTCAACTACATCTATCGGATCGAAGGACATCCAGTCGCGACGCCTAGCAAAAGACCTGGTGCAAGTAAAATATCACCGAAAGATTACAGGCCTAAAGAGATCACATCAGAGTTCTCTAAAGTGATGCTGGACGAAAAAGACCGCTATCGCGGAGGCCTACTTTCACAGGCAGGTTTCATGCTGATGACGACCAACAACGGGGAATATACCAACCCGTTTTATCGCGGGGCCTGGGTATTGAAGAGTTTTTACGGAGATCATCTGGAGACACCGGAGGACCTTGAGATCTCTGCAATCAGCCCCCCTACGAAAACGGAGACTATCAAAGAAACCATCGATGCACATCGAGCGGATGCCAGTTGTAACATCTGTCACAAGAAGATGGATCCCCTTGGAATCGCCCTGGAGAACTTCGACGTAATAGGACGCTGGCGGAACCAATACACTGACGTGAGCAACTATGCCCCAAAGGGCAATAAGAAGGGTGGACGTTTTCCAGTGGATGCGAGAACTGTCCATATAGACGGCCGAGCCTTCGAAGGTCCCCAGGGTCTGAAGACAATTCTGATGGAAGACAAAGAGAGGTTTTCCAAAGCGTTCGTGGAGAACATGTTGTCCTATGCAATGGCTCGTGAGCTCAACTTTCTCGACCGTGAGCATATTGAACAGCTCTACGAGCAGTCCGCTAATACGAACTTCAGGCTGCGAGACATTTTGTTGGAGATCGTGTCGTCAGACTACTTTACCAGACGATAGCAATGAGCCATCAGAACAACCCCCTTTCACACCCCTCCGCTCCGGTCCAAAGGGGGCTTCAAGGCCCTCCCGCCGGCAAGACGAGTGCAGAATTAAAAGCTGCAGGCAAATGAAACCCCTCCTACTCACAACAATCGCAGCCGTGGTGCTGGTGGGGTGAGCATTGATTCACTCAATGTTACCATTGATTTTATCAATGAACGGTTTTCAGGGGATGTGTGCTAAATTACTTCCTGAACTGCGGGAAACCGCCTGCGAAAGGTAAAAAATGAAAAACATAATCACAACAGTCGCAGTCGCCCTCCTAATGGGCTGCGCGTCCGAGCCAAACTATTCAGGGAGTTACCTTTTAACCATTCAGGAAATGACCATTCGACTGGAACTGAAGTCAGACGGCTCCTTCGTTGGAAGCCCGCAGGGTGACAGCGATGAAGTGGTGGGTACGTGGAAAGTCGAGGGGGAATTGTTGGTTTGCGAAGGGACAACAACAGCAAACTCAAACCAAATTACAATTAAGTTCAACAAGGAAACCTTCAAGCTGGATTCAATCAAAGAGAACGGACGAGACTTTCCAGCTCCATTGGACACAATAATCCCGGAAGGCTGGGACGGGATCTATTTGCAAAAGAAATCTGAACTGCCATCGCCGCAGTCGACTCCTTCTGAAGAAGCGAAACTAAAACCTTCGACAGCCAAAGCACCAGATATCTCAATTTTTGACGCTGCTAAAACTGGAAATATTGAAGCCGTCAAACAGCACTTGGCTGAAGGTGCGGATGTGAACGCGAAGGGTAAGAATAGCTGGACTCCTTTGCATTGGGCGGCTGGTGTTGGTCACACGGAAGTTGTTGAACTACTTATCGCTAAAGGTGCGAACGTGAATGCGAAGGATGACAATGGCGAAACACCGGTAAATTGGGCCATCTTTAACGATGAAACCGAAATCGCCGACCTCCTCCGCAAACACGGCGGCAAGACGGGTGAAGAATTGAAAGCTGAAGGGAAATGAAACACCTCCTACTCACAACAATCGCAGCCTTGCTTCTGGTGGGGTGCGCTACCACTGTGGATTACTCGAAACCTCGACCTCTAAAGGCGGGAGAGGCCAGAATCGAGAAGAAGAAGAGAAATATGCCACCATCGGAAACCTCGATTATTATCGGAAGAATCTGGGACTTTCTTAAGATGTTTGGATGGGAGAGACACTAGATGAGGTCGTCTTGGTCAGCAATCCCGAAATCGCCGACCTCCTCCGCAAACACGGCGGCAAGAAGGGTCATGAATTGAAGTAGTCACTCCACCTTCAAGTGCTTGTCCAGGCGCGCTGACATTACCGCTAATTGGCCGAAAAACGTGGCCCACAGTAGCCACTTTATTGTCTTGCAATACCCATAGCAGACGATAGCTTCGCGGAGATGAAGGCTCTAATTACATTTATAGCAATTGCGGCGGTTTCGGTCACGGGTGCGGGATTCTACTACGTCAGCAGCACCTCGGCCAAAGCCGAATCCGAATGTTCAGCTTCCAAAGAGGAATGTTCAGCTTCCAAAGAGGAATGTTCAGCTTCCAAGGAGGAGTGCGGCGAGAAAGCCACTTGCGATGAAGGCGCAAAACGCGACTGTGGTGATAAGGAGTGCACCGACCAAAAGAAGGCTGAAGACCAAAATCCTACTTAATTAACGCTTTCGCCGTTAAAGGCAAAAAACAAGGCCCACAGTTGACCACTGTGGGCTTTTTGTTTCTTTCAAGGGTAGGGACTACCGGGGCAATGTTGGCGAAACACCGCTGGATTATGCTACTTATCCAGACCACCGCGCGCCGTTGGCTGTATTGGCAACTGCCGACCTCCTCCGCAAACACGGCGGCAAGACAGGTGAAGAATTGAAAGCTGAAGGGAAGTAATTCTACAAATTGGGAATCACACTTACCGCTTCCCGTAGCCTCTCCAGTTCAAGGTGAGTGTATTTCTGGTTCATTGCGTCAGAACTGTGCCCTGTCAGTTGTTGCCTAACCTCGCCGGCAATACCCTTGTTCGCCAGCATGGAGTTGAAGCTGTGCCGCAAAGAATGGAATGAAAGCCGGTTCATGGTTCGCCCTTTGCCTTCTCCCTTGCGGTAGGGTTGGGGGTCGATACCGGCCTTCTCCATTAACCCTGAAAATG
>Ga0310123_10000865_pt1 | contig 26545 bp, 23 predicted proteins | sample CB6_AW_1057_MG_FD_203505 | JGI IMG/M metagenome (GOLD analysis project Ga0310123, IMG submission 203505) | Marine microbial communities from Western Arctic Ocean, Canada - CB6_AW_1057 | ecosystem: Environmental > Aquatic > Marine > Oceanic | place: Canada: Western Arctic Ocean | collected... | reverse complement strand
GCTCTGGTATTAGATCTTACTGTAAACACCGATTTCGCTCAGGTCGAGGTGGATGACCAGCAGGTGGACCTGACGCGCTTCAGCCTGTTTTTTCCCGAGAAGCGACCATTCTTCTTGGAGAACGCGGACCTCTTCTCCGTAGGGTTACAGCGCTATCCCGGCCGTACAAGCAGCCGGACCGCTCTATTCCACAGTCGCCGGATCGGTGTGGCCTCAGGCGATCAGGTTCCAATCGAGTGGGGAAGCCGGCTGTCGGGCAGGGCCGCGGGAGTAGACGTCGGCCTTCTGCATATGCGGACCGGGGGTTTGATCAATCAACAGGATCCCACCGGATGGACCGTAGCGAGACTCGCCAAGGAACTGCCGAATCGGTCGCGAATTGGTGGCATTTATTCCGCTCTAGTCTCCTCGGAGAACTCTGGGGACTACAATCGGACGTATGGTGTGGATGGCCGCTTGGGGATTGGTGAAGCCTGGACGTTCAACGGTCTGGCGGGACTCACGGACGTGCCAGGCATTCAGGACGGCCGGGAAGTTTTGAACCTCGTTGGGGAGTATCGATCTCGGGATTGGTACTTCAGGACCTACTATGACCAGCTCGGCGACAACTTCAATCCGGGCGTAGGCTTCAAGCCCTACCAGGGCTTCCGGGAGAGTAGCCTGCGGCTCGAGCGCACCAGCCGGCCCCAAATCCCATGGCTTAGGGAGATCTCAACCCATATTCGCCGAACGTGGGGCTCCAACCTCTCCGGTTTCAAGCTGCTGGACTTCAGACACATTCATTCGACCTTTATGTTTGAGGACGGAAGTCGGTTTTCCTCCGCGGTCCAGTGGGTTGAGGAGGGGCTCAACGTTCCATTCAAGATCCGGGGTACGGACATTGTCGTGCCGGCTGGTAGCTACACGGGCTGGAATGGATATGGTTTCGGAGCGACCAACCCGTCCTCTCCGGTATCGTTTAACTGGCGCTACGACCTGGGCACCTTCCTGAGCGGAAATCGTTGGGGTGGGACGCTCGGAGTTTCGATCCGCCGGGGTGATACCTACACTGGCAGCTTGAGCGCTTCTCACAATCGGATCCGATTGCTGGAGGGTGATTACAACACGACACTGACACGCTTGAGTCTGCGATATGCCTTCAGTCCATTTGTTTTCGTCCAGTCGCTGATCCAGTACAACGATCAGACCGGCAACTGGTCTGGCAACGTCCGGTTCGGCTGGCTCGATACCGGGGGGACCGGTCTGTTCCTCGTGTATAACGAGCGGCAGACTATGGACGTCACGGGAATCTCGGGGTTGTTGCCGCGCCACGCTCTCGAGCTGCCGGAGCGCACTTTCGTAATCAAGTTCACGCGTCAGTTCGATGTTTCGGGGCTGACCGAGAGTCTCTTCCACTGAGGAGATCGCTCAAGATCTCTACCAGTAGGTGGGATCCTACGTAGTCTATCAGCTTAGAACACTGTGTCTGTGGCTTTTCCAGTTTGCTTCCCGTCATCGCCAAGGACGGGGCCGTACTCGTGTCAGCCGACGCACACTGCCGTCAGCGCGATCTATTGAATCTGGTTTGGCAAGACCCCGGTGGGGTACACCCCCTCTATTCCACCGTCGCTGACGCCGAATCACTAAGCAGAGTTTCACTCGTCTGATCAGGTTAGTACGTTGAGAGAGCACTTCTGGTGGAGGATGGTCCGATGAAGAAAGCCCTGCTCCGTGCTCTCGTTCTGATGCCGAGTCGCGATGGCGCGTTTGGCTTATTGCTAGGGGTAGCAGTTGGAACGCTCTTCCTCATGCCAGCCCACGGTTTGGCACAATGGGCACCTTTTGAAGTGGACCCGTGCTCCTCGGACGTCATTAACATGTCAGTGCTAGAGGGCCTGATTCGTTGCGCTGAGTCCGGATGGGCTCCAGATCAGTACACCCTTGGAGTGATCTACGACAATGGTAACGGAGTCCCGGAGGACGATGCAGAAGCCGTCCGATGGTATCGAATGGCCGCTGAGCACGGACATGCTTCAGCCCAGCACGCCCTTGGAATGATGTACGCCGAGGGTGGTGACGGAGTCCCCGAGGACGATGTGGAAGCCGTCCGCTGGTATCAGCTTTCCGCCGAGCAAGGACATGCTTCAGCCCAGTCCAACCTTGGAGTGATGTACGACAATGGTAACGGTGTCCCGGAGGACGATGCGGAGGCCGTCCGATGGTATCGGCTTTCCGTCGAGCAAGGGTTTGCTCCAGCCCAGTACAACCTTGGAGTGATGTACGACAATGGTAACGGAGTCCCCGAAGACTATGGGGAGGCCGTGGATTGGTATCGGCTTTCCGCCGAGCAGGGATTTGCTTTGGCCCAGTACAACCTTGGAGTGATGTACGACCAGGGTAATGGAGTCCCCGAAGACTATGGGGAGGCCGTCCGATGGTATCGGTTTTCCGCCGAACAGGGGTTTCCTGCCGCCCAATACAACCTTGGAGTGATGTACGACCAGGGTAACGGAGTCCCCGAGGACGATGCGGAAGCCGTCCGATGGTATGGGCTTTCCGCCGGGCAAGGGTATGTATTCGCACAGTTCGACCTTGGAGTGATGTATAGCCGGGGTGAAGGCGTCCCCGAGGACGATGCTGAGGCCGTACACTGGTATCGGTTAGCGGCTGAGCAGGGGGATGCTCTAGCCCAGACCAACCTTGGATTTATGTACGCCAGTGGAGACGGTGTCCTGAGAAACCTGGTCTTCTCCCATATGTGGTTCAATCTGGCGGCAGCCCAAGGAAATGAAACCGCGCAGAGCAACAATGAGAAAATCGAGCAGGTAATGACTCGCGAACAAATAGTCGAGGGCCAACGGCTGTCCCGCGAGTGGATAGAGGCGCATCCCCCCAGCCCAGAAGGCCTGAACTAGCCCCCCAGTACCGCCGCCTCTGCCGGCGCGGCACTCCCAGCGCACCCAACAGAGTCTTGCTCGTCCTGAGTTGCGGGTCTGAGTGGGGTAGGGCAGGATTGAGGCATGAAGAAAATCCTCTCCGAAGTCGACCGCATAGCTACCGAGAGCCCTCAGCAGGCGGGCAAGCTCTTTGATCCCGTGGCGAAAAGGATTCTAGAGGCCGCTCCAGAATTCCGGTCACAGTTCAGAAAGATCTGGCTTTGGGATGACTATCCCGATTATGGGGGTGCCGACCGTGGCATTAATCTCAGAGCTGCACCGTCACGATGATGATCCCATCTACTGATCAATACATTGGGCGACTCCTGTGCGCCCTTGTCCCCCTCTGCGCTGTCATCACGCCATCATCAAGCCTGGGACAAAGCCCCCCCCATGCGTCTGGTGCAGGTCCCACCGGGCTGCATGTTGATGCCCCACGGGCGATAGCAGTCAGGATCCCTGGATCGATCCAGATCGACGGGCAACTGAACGAAATCAGTTGGGTTGATGCCCCGCCTATCACCCGTTTTACCCAAATCGATCCAGAGGAAGGAGAGCCGGCCACCCAGTTAACGGAAGTACGAATCGTTTACGACGACGAGGCCCTTTACGTAGGGGCGATGCTCTACGACTCGGGCGAAATTCGGACGCGCTTGGCCCGACGGGATGTCCGAATTCCGGATTCGGATCTCTTCTCGGTCTACATCGACAGCTATCATGACCACCAAACAGCCTATCGGTTTGCCACGAACCCATCGGGCCAGAAGCTTGATGAAATCGTATCCGACTTTTCTGGCGGTCGAGCAGGAATAGGGCTGTCTTCACGCCCTGGCGTTAGGGCTGGTGGAGGGCCTTCTGGATCTCGAGACACTTCGTGGGACCCAGTTTGGGAGGTGGCTACTAACCAGAGTGATAGCGGGTGGAGCCTGGAAATGCGGATTCCCTTCAGCCAGTTCCGATTCAGCCGGCAGGAAGTGCAAGAGTGGGGGATCCAGCTTGAGCGGATCATTCGGCGGAGGGAGGAACAGGTCTTCTTCGCGTTCGTCCCGAAGCTCGAGCGGGGTGGGGCAGCCCGGTACGGACACCTGGATGGAATCCGTGATGTGGAGCCTGGCCGAAGGCTCGAAGTCCTACCCTATGCAGCAGTCCGAGCCGAGTACCTCCAGCTCGAAGAAAAAACGGATGCTGTTTTCGGGAATCCCTTTCGGAGTGGATCGGAATATTTCCCCAATATGGGGCTTGACCTGAAGTACCGAGCAAGCTCAAACCTGACGCTAGATGGCACCTTGAATCCGGATTTCGGACAAGTCGAGGTCGACCCGGCCGTGATCAACCTGACTGCCTTCGAGACCCGGTATGAGGAGAAGCGTCCGTTCTTCGTAGAAGGAAGGGAAATCTTCCTGTTCTCAGACCAGGAGAGAAGGGGCTCTACCGGAGCCCCACCGGAGTTCCTTTACTCCAGACGGATAGGGAGGCCCCCTCAAGGAAGCCTCCCATCAGCTTCAGTCTACGCTGATGAAATCGGAACAACGACCATCCTTGGAGCAGCAAAGCTCACCGGTCGGACGCAGAACGGATGGTCGGTTGGGCTTCTCGAGGCGATAACTCAGCGGGAGACAGTATCTTGGGTCGATGAGGCAGCAGTCCACTCGAAGGTCGTCACGGAGCCAGGCACGAATTACCTAATCGGTCGGTTGCGGAGAGACGCTCTAGCTGGTCGCAGTCGTCTTGGAATGATGGCCAGTGCGGTAAACCGAAGACTCCGGGATCCGACACTCCAAGACCATCTCCACTCCAACGCCTACCAGGCCGGGGTGGACTTTGGTTACGAGTGGGCGGACCGGACCTGGAGCCTGAATTCAGCGTTCACATCGAGTTTGGTCCAGGGCTCAACCGATGCTCTCCTCCTGACCCAGCGGTCTTCGGCCCGCTACTTCCAACGACCCGACGCGGATCATCTGCAAGTCGACCCGCAGATGAAATCTATGGCGGGCTATTTTGCCATGCTCAAGCTAGCAAGAATCGCTGGAGCATTTCAAATGAAGGTCGACCTCGCTGCAGAGAGCCCGGGTTACGAGATCAACGATATAGGTTTTCAAACCCGTACGGACCGTTTAATCGTAGACACTAACTTCACCTTTCTAGAGACCGTGCCCGGTAACGTATTCCGGACTTGGACCATCCGGACCGGACCCGACATGATGTGGAACTACGGAGGAGATTTGGTCCACGGTCAATTTGTTATTGTGGGCGATTGGCAGCTGCTGAACTACTGGGGAGGATCAGCCCGAATCCGCTGGCACCCCTCGATCGATGACGATCGTCTAAACCGAGGCGGTCCCATGGCAGAGGCGCCACAGAGCTTCTCCGGGAGTTTTGACATCAACTCAGATATACGGCGGTCATACTCAGTAAGGGCTGGCTACAGATGGCTGAAAGACGAGGCCGGAACCTGGGAGAACACGGCCAACGTAAATCTGACATATCGCCTCCGAGAGAACTGGGAGGTCCAGATCAGCCCTCGGTATTCCCGAACTCACTCGTCTGCACAGTACGTGACGGCAGTCAACGATCCCCTTGCCCAAAACACTTTCGGGAAGCGCTACATCTTCGCCGCACTCGAGCAGACAATCTTCTCGCTCGAGACCCGGCTGAACCTCACGCTTTCACCCACCCTTTCCTTCGAACTCTATGCTCAGCCCTTTCTCTCTAGTGGGGACTATGGAGATCTGAAGGAATTCCAAACGCCCCGGACCTTCGATTTCCTCTACTATGGACAAGACATTGGCGTGCTAACTGACCGGGGAGATAGACAGTTTCTGGTGGATCCGGACGGAGATGGCCCAGCCGGACAATTTGGAATATCCAACCACGACTTCAACCACCGTAGTCTCCTAGGTAATGCGGTACTCCGGTGGGAGTGGCGTGCGGGCTCTACCCTTTATCTGGTCTGGCAGCAGCGCCGCATGCGACATATCAACGCATGGAACCACGACGAGGAAATCGATCAGATTGGCACGTTTGGACTGGGCCGAGACACGGATGCTCTTCTTGATATCCGTCCCGATAACATCTTTCAATTGAAGGTCAGCTATTGGCTGAACCCCTGATGACTACGCGCCCCAGCGAGAAAGAACCCGATACGGATCGCCATTCGTGCAGGGCTCTTGGTCTGCGCTACTGTACCGAGTGCCGGGCAGAAGACAGAAGGATTCCATACGGATCTTGAGGCTGTGTAGAAAACTGGCTTCCCCCTACCCCCAGTCTCCCCCCAAGGCATCCAGCCACGCCCAGCGATACAACACTATTTTGCTCGTCCGATTAGGCTGGTACGTTGTGCGGATACTTCTGGTGGAGGACGGTCCCATGAAGAGAACCCTGCTTCTCGCACTCGCTCTAGCAGTCATCCCCGTTGCGGTCGATGCGCAAAATCTGGATGTAGATTATTGGCAAGCTCTTGCCGAGCGAGGGGATCCGACTGCCCAGAACAACCTCGGGGTGATGTTCGAGCATGGCCTAGGTGTGCCGAGAGACGCTATGGAGGCGGTACGCTGGTATCGGTTAGCTGCTGAGCAAGGGCTTGTGGATGCCCAGACCAACCTCGGGATTATGTACTTCAGTGCTAACGGTGTGCCGGAAGACAACGTGCTTGCCTATATGTGGATGAATCTTGCGGCAGCCCAAGGAAATGAATCTGCGGGACCCATCAGAGAGGTAATCATGGGGCGGATGACTCGCGAACAAATTGACGAAGCCCAACGGATGTCCACCGAGTGGGTAGAGGCGCATTCTCCCGGCGGCAACTAGCCCCTCAGTGTTTCTCCGTGGCATTCAGCCCAACCGAGCTATCCAGTACTGTTTTGCTCGTCCTGATTTGCGGGCCTGCAGAATACCCAAGCAGAATTAGACCATGAAGAGAACCCTGCTGTTCGTGCTCGCTATGGGAGTCATCCCCGTCGCGGTTGATGCGCAGTCTACTTCAGCGGCTTCCTGCGCGGACTTGTCAGGTGCGTCGCCATTCGAGGATTGGCGTACCTGCGCCGAGCAAGGGGATGCGTTAGCCCAGTACAACCTCGGGGTTATGTACGGCAATGGATACGGCGTGCCGGAGGACGATGCTGAGGCCGTTCGCTGGTATCGGTTAGCCGCCGAGCAGGGGTACGCGGAGGCCCAGTACAACCTCGGGCTTATGTATGCCAATGGCGAAGGAGTGCCTGAGAACCGTGTGCCGGAGAACCATGTGCTTGCCTATATGTGGTTCAATCTTGCGGCGGCCCAAGGAAATGAGGTTGCGCGGGGCAACAAAGGCACCGTCGAAGGGCGGATGACTCGCGAACAAATAGCCGAGGCCCAACGGATGTCCACCGAATGGATAGAGGCGCATCCTCCCGGCGGCAACTAGCCCCCAGCTCCCCCTCCGTGGCATCCAGCCACATCTAGCTATACAAACTGAGTTTTGCTCGTCCTGAGTTGCGGGTCTGAGTGGGGCAGGGCAGAATGGGGCATGATGGGATCCCGAAAGTGCCGTTCGCCCATCTGGGCGACTCTAGCCATCCTGCTCATAGTCCCATTGCTATCGGGCTGCGGACTAATTTTCGTCAAGGGTCCACCTCTCGGTTGGCAGGATGCACCGGCCCTTGAGGCATTCGCGCTCACCCAGCCCTGCACTCAATCCAAGGCTTTAGTCATTATTGATGGCGCCATAGGAGCAGCCTATGCTCTGCTGGGCGGCATCGTCCTGGTTCCACTGATTGGGGGCAAGGTGTATCCTGCGGATCGTGAGGCGGCCACAGCGTTCAGCATAAGCTCTCTTTCAGTGGGCGGGGCACTTGGGTTCTCAGCGTATCAGGGTAACAAGAGGGTGAACGATTGCAGGACCTTGCATTCAACTCACTGACTGGTAATTTTTTAGATGACTTCGTAGTCGTAGGGTTTCCAGCCAATAAGAATCGTATGGCAGGTCCTGCTAGCTGACCAATTGGACTGTCTACCCCCCAGCCTATGACCATCGAGACGCGTCTGCCACCGAGTGCCAGGCACACATTGCACCGTCCCACATCGTTGTCACGAAATCATTTACCTTCCCTGGATCTGCCCGCCGGTCAGTCTGGGGAGCGCCTCGATTTCCAGCGAATATTCTCCGCGTCATCAGTAAAGGTCATCCTGATGTTTGGTGACATAGCTGCCGTGGCGATATGCCTCGGGTTGACCATTTCCATTCCCTGGTTACCGGCCGCTTCTTTTGTAGGTCCCTTCATTGCTTTGTCTATAGCGGTCATTCTTGGCATGTATGTGACAGAGGCGTACGAAGCTCGTGTGTACCGGGAATCGAGTGTTCTGTCCACACGGCTCCTTATCGCGCTCTCCTTCTCTGGAGTGGTCGCCGGGGTCATGGCCTTCCTCATTCCTGCTGCCGGATTGACGAGATCCGCTGTGCCAGGTTTGTACCTGATCGCATTACCTGTATTCGCAGTATGGCGTCTTGGTCTAGCGCAGAGGCTGCACCTCCATCTCCCTCCCCGGCGCGTTGCTGTGGTCGGGAGCGGGCCCGCTACGAGTGAATTGATCGGGGCCTTTAGTGATGCGTCATCGCATGAGCTGGCGATGGTCGTGGCGAGCGATCCGAAAGGTGACTTGCTCGTATCCTCTGAGGGTCTCCCAACGCGACGAGTTGAATTGGGGAAACTCGTTGACGTCGTGGTTGATGACGGTATTAGTTTACTCGCGGTCGCTATTCCTTCCGGTGATGGAGTGCCTCTGTATCGTCAAGTGCTCGCCTGTCGCTATCTCGGCATTGAGGTGCAGGACGTGGCGACATGCTTCGAGATGCTGTGTCAGCGACTTCCTGTTCGGTATCTTGAGGACAGCTGGGTCGCATTTGCTTCGCGGTTCCCGGGCTTGGATCATGGCTTCGAGGGCAAGCTCAAACGAACGTTGGATGTTTCCGTAGCTGGGGTAGGACTCCTGGTCGCGTCACCTCTTATGATTCTCGTGGCGCTAGCAATCCGCACGACTTCTCGTGGCCCCGCCCTGTTCCGGCAGGAACGGGTTGGGCTCAGGGGCGAGACCTATACCATCTTGAAGTTTCGATCGATGCGCTTGGATGCTGAGCAAAACGGGGCCGAATGGGCGCAGGAAGATGACCCGCGCAGCACCTGGCTGGGCTCATGGCTCCGGAAATCCCATCTTGATGAGCTGCCCCAACTCTTGAACGTCCTCTGGGGGGACATGACGTTGGTTGGGCCGCGACCGGAACGGCCTGAGTTCGTGGAGCAGTTGCGCAAGCAGATCCCATACTATGATCTACGCCACACGATGAAGCCAGGAGTGACGGGCTGGGCGCAGGTGCGCCATCCCTACGCTGCTTCGGTCGACGACACCGCGGCGAAGCTCGAATACGATCTATACTACATCCGGCATAAGAGTTTCCTATGGGATCTGAGGATCCTGCTGCGCACCCTCACCGTCGTCTTTGCACGGCGAGGCAGCCGGTAGAGGGCGCGCTGCCGCACACCCTCAGAAGCAGGAGGTCGCTGTTTCGAATTCAGTAGCGCTCATTTGAGTAATATAAATACCTACAATCACTTATGTGACTGTGGGTTTTCTCTTTGGTGTGTTGTTCAAGCTATGAGAGAGACATAAGTAAACCACAGGACCGATTTGTTTGGTTGGGCAGAGATCTTCTTTGTAGCCTCCCCTTCATCACCAGGGAGGGGCCGGTATTCGTGTCAGAGCAGGAGGGAGGAAAGGATCATCTAGAAGAACTATTTTCCAATATAAATCCATGCCTTGGTTCCAGATTTTAAAATTGCTTCAACTCTGGAGTAATCATCAACTTCATATTTGTCAGCCATTAATAATTCGGAAGAATTAATCCCAAAAACTGTTCCTTCTACCTCATCCTTAATATTGCCGGTAAAGACTAGAATCGGATGAATCTCTTTTCCACTTAATTTGATAACGGATTTATGCTCAATTTTAAGTTCTGATATGCAATATTCTTGCAATACATCATGTTTTCCTTCTAATAGGCGTCCGAATGTGTCCAGTTGAACGTTTTCTTGTTGTAAGGTTCCATAAGAAAATAGATTTTCCATAACATTAATCATTCCCATTTGATCGTGGCCGAGGGCTTTGACCTGGCATCATACGTTACCCTGTTCACCCTGCGGACCTCATTGATGATCCGGGACGCACCCGATGGGATCGCAACAATCTAATAGGGAGGGAATCGTGAAACGCAGATCCATCTTCGTAGGATTCGTGCTCCTCACGACGGCAGGTTGTGGGAACGCCGGGGAAGAGCCGGCTTCGGAGCCCGGCTCCGCCGCCGAGGCGGTCCAGCCGGAAGTGACGGTGCTCTTCGACGGCTCGAGCCTAGATGGCTGGAACGTTCTCGGTGGTGCTAATTGGCGCTTGGACGAGAGCGACGGATCTGTGATGGCCGATATGGGAACGGAAGGACATCTGGTGACGGAGTCTTCCTACGACGATTTCGAAGTGATCATCGAGTTCTGGGTGGAGTCGCGGACGAACAGTGGTGTCTACATCCGATGCTCGAATCCAACGGACGACGACGACCCTATCACCGCACGGAACTGCTATGAGGTGAACATCTCCGATCTGCGGGCAGACCAGACCTACCGCACGGGCGGGGTCGTCGGTGTCTCGTCTCCCTCGGAGGTCGTAAACGCCGGCGAACGGTGGAACGAATATGTGATAAGAGCGGAGGGGCCACGCCTTACCGTTACGCTCAACGGGATCGAGATCGTCGACGCCGAGGACTCGACACATTCGGCGGGCGTGATTGGCCTGCAGTTTTCGACCGGCATGGTCAAGTTCCGTAACGTTCGGATTCGGTCGCTCTAGACCTGCTAGGCTGGTTCGGCTAGGGATTAATCACAAAGACCGGGTGTGCCCCATGCATGCTGAGGCCTCACCCGCTTTGCATCCCGCAGAGCCGTTAGGAACGGTTATGGAACGCCTTCTGACCGGATAAAAAAGTCATATTCTATCGGAAAATAATCGGATTGATATTCCGTAACCGTTTCATTTATGTGGCAACTCTGCTGCTTGTTGCCACCTGGGGTTGTGGTGATAACCCCACGGCTCCCACAACACTGCCTTTAAACCCCGACCGGGATGGCGACGGCTTTCTCGACGATGTGGACGCCTGTCCAGATCAGTCCGCGTCGGGACCTCCCTCCAACGGATGCCCGGACGCCCTGGTGGCCTTCTTGGAGTGGGTAAGGATGGACGTCGAGTTTTTCTGGGCAGAAACGTTCGGTGGGGACTTCCTGACCTACAGTCCGATTTCGTCATTTCAGTGGTACACGACCCCCATCGATACCCCCTGTGGGCCTGCCGGCCTGCGCAATGCACTCTACTGCTCCACCGATTCGGCTGTGCACTACGACTACAACTACCTGCAAGAATTCCATGACGTCGGAGATGCGGCGTCAGCGTTCGTTGTCGGCCACGAAATTGGGCACCATGTGTCTTACGTTCTCGGATGGACATCGGTGCTTTCGTTCAAGCAGAACGAACTCCAAGCGGACTGCTTCTCGGGCGCTTGGCTCAGGGGTGCGGCTGATAGAGGCTTGCTTGACGAGGGCGATATAGATGAGATGTTTGCTGCTGCCGATCTGGTCGGTAATCCAAAAGGCACGTGGTTCGATCCGAACGTGCACGGAACGCTTGCCCAACGAAAGTGGGCCGCCCTTATTGGGCTTCACGGGGAAGCTGTGGCGTGCGGGCGACCAGCCTTTATTGATGCCTTGCCAGTACCATTAGTGATGTGATTCGGGAATCGTGTTCGGGATGGGAAGCATCGTGCTGTCTGGTGTATCAGGGAGCAGACACAGAACGCTAGTGCGAGAGCGCATCCGCGGTAGCGGCACTTCTAGCACACCTACCAACAATGTTTTGCTCGTCTTGAGTTGTGGGCCTGAGCGGTACAGTGCCGCTGTCAGGCTGCCACAGGGTTGAGTCACACTAGTAACCCTCTAACTCCGCTCCATTAGCCCGAAAAATCTGACTAAGAATGCCTCATCATGCCCAACTGCCGGCGAAGGGAGGGTCAACAGAAATACACGCTGATTCTGCTGCCGTCACCGAACTGGCCTGCGCGCGTTGGTTTGCGCGCTGCGTCCCGGCCGCCGATGTTAATAATTCCAGCGCTCGCGGCTGTGCCGCGGCGAAGTCGAGATTCCTTTAGGGGGGACTATGTCATCGTTAAGACTTCTGATGTCCGTGCTCTTCGGTGCCGTGATTCTTGTGGGGTGCGCTGCGGAGTCCGGGCCACCGGCCTTGATGGCCTCTACGGCAGTTAACCCGGTCACAGGTGAGGGATACCCGAATCCGAACCCGACACGTATCGCGAACTGGGCGACTCTACCCGAGGGACGCGAGTGGGGCTCCACCGCTGGCCTCGATATCGACCCGACCGACGGACATGTATGGGGATACGAGCGCTGTGCTTCGGGGTCGGCGGGTGGCCCCGGGATTAACTGCGAGAGTAACCCGGTCGACCCGATCTTCAAGTTTGATCGAAACACCGGGGATATCATCGCCAATTTCGGTGCAGGACTCTACGTGACACCCCACGGGATCTACGCGGACGAGGAAGGCAACGTCTGGGTGACGGACTTCGCAGGCAACGAGGAGGGTACCAAAGGTCACCAGGTCCACAAGTTCAGCTCGGACGGTGAATTGCTTCTGAGCCTTGGTATCGCGGGCCAGCCTGGGAACGCCCCCGGACAGTTCAACCAGCCCAATGACGTGATCGTCGGCCCCGACGGTAGTATCTACGTTGCAGACGGCCACAGTGGTCAGAATATGATCACTCAGGAGCAGATGGACGAGGGGCGTGCAGCGGGGCTGACCGGCCGTATCGTAAAGTTTTCACCCGATGGTGAGTATATCATGGAGTGGGGCGAGATCGGTACGGAGCACGGTCAGTTCCGCACACCGCACGCCCTTGAGTTCGACTCTCAAGGCCGGCTCTGGGTCGCGGACCGAGGGAACCACCGGCTCGAGATCTTCGATCAGGAAGGCAACTACCTGGAGTCGCGCTATCAATACGGGCGCATCAGTGACCTGTTCATTACGGACGACCAAATGGTGTATGCCATCGACTCCGAATCCAACCGTCTCCGACACATAAACTGGAGGAACGGAGTCCGCATCGGGCCCCTCGATCAGGATGTGCTCGTGGGCTACATTCCACCCTGGGATTCCACCAGTCGGCCCTATCACGGCACGACGGGCGAGGGCGTCGGAGTTGACGAGGACGGCAATGTCTACGTGGCCGAAGGACCATCCTCGCTCAGTGACGCGGGCTCTGCGTTCACGAAGTACGAGGTGGGCGGCATGTAAGCCAGGCCACTCAGCACGTTTGTCGGCACACAAGAAAACGGGAGAGCCCGCTGTCGGGCTCTCCCGTTTTCTTGACTCGTTGACTATCGGTCGGTTACTGCCCCTCCGCTGGCCCAGCATCCTCCGCTTCCTTCTGACAGGGCAAGAACAGGCAAGAAAGCTATAAACTAGGCAAAAATCACCGGAATCGGGTGCTTTCGATCATTCCTTGTCGGTTCCGGGGCTGATCTTCCTTGCATGGGCGGACGGCAAGCGTGCACCTTGAGTCACCATGTTTGTGCCTGACGCCTTTCCGATCGCACTGCTCATGATGGTCACCAGCATGATTTGTTGGGGATCGTGGGCAAATACCTACAAGCTGACCAAGGGTTATCGGTTCGAGCTGTTCTACTGGGACTATGCGATCGGGATCTTTCTGGTCTCTCTCGTCTTGGCGCTGACGCTTGGATCGATGGGGTCGACGCCCGAAGCCTTCCTCCTCAACGTGCGTCTGGCGGACCCGTCCAACATCATGTACGCCATGGTCGGCGGGGTGATCTTCAACGTGGCCAATCTGCTGCTCGTTGCGGGAATCGAGCTCGTCGGGCTGGCGGTGGCGTTTCCGGTGGCGATCGGCATCGCGCTCGTAGTCGGCGTCGTCCTCAGCTACGCCGTTCAGCAGACCGGCGATCCGTGGCTGCTCGGGCTGGGAGTCTTCCTCGCCATCGTGGCCGTCATCATGAATGGCCAGGCGTATGCCCGTCTGAGCGCCCAGCGTCAAGTCGTTTCAAGGAAGGGCATCATAGTATGTCTCGTGTCGGGGCTTCTGATGGGATTGTTTGCGCCCTTAGTGACGAGGGCGCTCACGGTTGGGGATTCATTGGGTCCGTATAGCATCGGGGTATTCTTCACGCTGGGTGCCTTGCTCTCGTGCTTTATCGTGAATGTGTACTTCATGAGGCATCCAATCTCCGGCCAGCCGGTGACTTTCGGTGACTACATGTCGGCTCGGCCGGTCGAGCACGGCCTCGGGATTTTGGGTGGGGCCGTTTGGGGCATCGGGACGGTCTTCAATTTCGTCGCGGCGAGCCTGGTCGGAGTAGCGATCGCGTATGCGATTGGCCAGGCGGCTCCGATGGTCGCCGCCGCATGGGGCGTCTTCGTATGGAATGAGTTTCGGGGGGCTCCGCGCAGCTCCTGGCTGTATCTGGGTGCGATGTTCATCCTGTATCTCCTGGCCATCGTTGTCATCTCGAGGGCGTACCTGGCCGGATGAGCAGATCTCGAGAACGAGGGCATGATGTGACGGTGAAGTTGGGGCTTGTACTCTTCCTGATGGCGTTGGTGGTGGCCATGGACACTGGAGGCGCGGTTGCTCAGCAGCACAGGGTGATCTTCGACACAGACTTTGCGGTCCCTCCGCAGGACGATGGAATGGCGCTGATCTTGGCGCTGCACTCCCAGGAGATCGAGATTCTGGGTATCACGACCGTTGCGGGGAACTTCAGTATGGAGCGCGCCACGAGTGATGTGCTTCGGGTGCTGGAGATTGCGCAGCGGACAGATATCCCCGTGTATCGCGGGGCTGACATGCCGCTGGTTCACGAGAAATCGGACTATGCCGAGCTCGTTTGGGGCGAATGGTGGTCCGACGAGCCACCGCCACCACCACCGGGCGGATTTGCCACGAAGCAGGCCGAAGTGATCGGAGCTGCCGAGTTCATCGTGCAAATGGTGAAGGCGTATCCAGGTGAGATCACGATCGTGGCGATAGGACCGCTCACGAACGTCGCGATGGCGATCAGACAGGCGCCGGACATCGCACCCAACGTGAAGCAGATCGTGATCATGGGTGGCGCTATCTCCCGGCTGCCGGACGGGCACGGCAACGTCACGCCAAATGCCGAGTTCAACTTCTGGGTGGACCCGGAGGCCGCTCGCGCTGTGCTCAGGTCGGGCATTCCGATCGCCCTCTCGCCGCTCAATGTCTCACGGAAGACGGGGCTGACGAAAGAATGGTACGAGCGTATGGTCGCCACGGATACGCCGATCACCCGCCTCATTCGAGCGACGATGGGGCCGCGGTTCGAGAGCAGTCCGGACGCGAGCGAGTTCATGTACGACCAGGTCGCCGTGGCCAGCTTGATCGACCCGTCACTCGTCACGACCCGCGAACTGTACGTGGACGTCGACGATACGCCGGGCCTCAATTACGGCGTGTCGGTCGGCGGCGATCAGATCTGGCCTGGGGCAGAAGGGGCGCGGCGCATGAGCGTGCAGTACGACCTCGACTGGGAGCGCTTCATCACCATGTTCGTAGAGCGTGTCACTCGCGTCGTCCCTTAGCGTTGGCACCACCATTGATTTTGGGGTCAGACCCCATTGATAGAACCGCCATCCAGACAGGTGAGGAGCGTATGGGTCGTTCCCCACGTATCGCGGTCGTCGGGAGTGCCAACGTCGATCTGACGACGTTCGTTCATCGCTTCCCGAAGCCGGGCGAGACCGTTTTCGGAAAAGAGTTCCATCTCGGGTTTGGCGGGAAGGGAGCCAATCAGGCTGTTGCGGCGCGCCGGTGCAGTGCGGACGTCCTGATGGTAGCCCGGGTGGGGGATGATCTCTTCGGGCCTGCGACCATCGAGCACTTGAAGGCGGAGGGCATCGATACGGCCCACGTGCAAGCTGTCGCGAACACGTCAAGCGGTGTCGCTCCGATCTTGGTGGACGAGACGGGACAGAACTCGATTCTGGTGGTCAAGGGTGCCAACGACCTGCTCATGCCCGCTGATGTCGACCTCGCCTCCGGAGCCCTCTTCCAGGCTGATTGCATCATTTTGCAGCTTGAGATTCCACTGGAAACCGTGTACCACACGATCGAACTGGCACAGTCACATGGTATTCGTTGTATCCTGAACCCTGCTCCGGGGCAGCGCCTGGACCTGACGCGTATCGCAGCGGTCGACTATCTGATTCCAAACGAGAGCGAGGCAGAAGCAATCGGTGGTATGGCCGTGCAGAGCAGCGAGGACGCAGCGGCGTGCGCAGAGGGGCTTCTTGATCGGGGCCTTCAACGGGTTGTCATCACCCTTGGTTCGCAGGGTGCGCTGGTCGCAGGAACTGATGGCACGCGAGTGGTTCCGCCCTTTCCGGTCGAAGCCATCGACACGACCGGTGCCGGAGATGCGTTCATCGGCAGCTTTGCGACGTTCCTCGCCGAAGGCCGATCAGAGGGGGACGCGCTCGAGCGAGCGAGCCTGTATGCTGCACTCTCCACGACCCGGATCGGCGCGCAGACGGCGTTTCTCGACCGGGCGGCATTCGAGAAGGAGATAGAGAGACGGAAGGGAGTCTCGGGGGGAAGAGCGGGAGCGGGGTCCTAACGCTTACGAATGGCGAACACTGCCGGTCGAGATGAGGCACCGGCCCCCCCCCCTCTACGGGGGTGAGGCTTCTAGCGCATCTACCAAAACAGTTTTGCTCGTCCAATCTGTTTAGGACGTTGCGAGAGCATTCCTGGCGGAGAATCGCTCGATGAAGAAAGCCCTGTTATTCGTTCTCGCGCTTCGGTAGGAGTCCCATGCTACAGGTGCTACAGGACTGGTTCAAACTTAGCGAGCATGGCACCTCGCTTGGCAAGGAAGTGCTTGCCGGGGCGACGACTTGGGTCACTATGGTCTACATCGTTGCCGTAAACCCGCTTATGCTCGAGAACGCACAGATGGACTTCGGTGCGGTCTTCGTAGCAACATGTCTGGCCGCGGCGTTCGGAAGCATGTTCATGGGGGCCGTCGCCAACTTACCGGTTGCTCTTGGCCCGGGCATGGGGCTGAATGCCTTCTTCACCTACAGTATCGTGATTGGGATGAACCTCCCCTGGCAAACTGCTTTGGGTGCAGTTTTCTGGTCTGGAGTCCTATTCCTGATCCTCAGTCTGACTGGTGTTCGGGAGCGAATTGTCTATGCGATGCCTGCGAGTATCAAGACAGGTATCGCTGTCGGCATCGGTCTCTTTCTCGCGGTCATCGGCCTTGAGAACGCCGGGGTTATCGTTCAGGGCGAGGGTGCCCTGCTTGCCATGGGCAATCTGAAGACTTGGTCCGCAAGCCTGTTCGCTGTCGGTTTCATACTCACCGTTGCTCTGTTTGCTCGCGTGAGCTCGCTTGCAGTGATAGCCGGGATCTTGGTCGTGGCGGTGCTTGGATGGTTCTTGGACCCGAGCTTCGGGTTTCCTGCGTCGGTGGTCGCGCTCCCACCCTCGTTGGGCCCAACCTTCCTAGAACTGGAATTCCTGCTGCCGTTCGAAGTCGGATTTATGAGCGTTATTCTGGCCCTGTTGTTCGTTGATCTCTTCGACACCTCGGGTACCCTTGTCGCGGTGGTAAATCAAGGTGGTCTGGAAACAGAGGAGGGGAAGATCCCCAGGCTTGGTCGTGCAATGCTGGCCGACAGCAGCGCAACCGTTGTCGGTTCTCTGCTCGGCACCTCGACCACCACATCGTACATTGAGAGTACCACGGGTATTTCGGTCGGAGGCCGCACCGGCCTGACAGCGATGGTGGTTGGCCTGCTCTTCTTGGCAACGCTGTTCGTGGCTCCTTTCGTAGGTGCCATTCCTCCGTATGCGACCGCTCCCGCGCTCGTGTTTGTGGCGGTACTGCTCATTGGGTCATTGAGTGAATTTGAGCTCTGGAACGATTTTTCGGAGTCGGCTCCCCTTGTTATTACCGCCATCATGATGCCCTTGAGCTTTTCGATTGCGGACGGGATCGCCGCGGGGATCCTGACCTACGTCCTGATCAAGATACTCGCGGGCAAGCACGGGGACCTGAACGGGATGTTGATTGGGCTCGGCTTGATCTTTCTGGGTAAGTTTGTGCTGCTGTGATGAAAATCTCCGCGCATGGAGTGACGTGATCGATTAGAGAGCTGGCGGCATGAGAACCTTTTTGCCACTGGCTGTCTCACATCGTGTTGGTTCGTGACGAAGGCCGAGTAGAATGCGTTGCGTGGGAATCTGGACGAACATGTCGAGCGCGAGTACCATTTGGGAAATTGATACTGAGAGGAAGACCATGCTGAAATTTATTGTCGAGCGTCGTCTCATAGCCTTCATCGTACTGTTCCCCACGCTTTTTCTCGGTCTGGGCTCTCAACGCGCCGAGGCACAGGACAACGACGGGTTCCCCTACGAGACTCTGCGTTCCCCGGTCATGGGTCTCCGCGGGGTCGTGGCCACGAGCCAACCGCTCGCCGCAAACGCCGGACTCGACATCCTGAAGAAGGGCGGCAACGCGATCGACGCTGCGGTGGCTACCGCCGCCGTGCTGACCCTTGTCGAGCCTATGAGCACGAGCCTCGGCGGAGACGCGTTCATCATGATCTACATCGCCGCGGAGAAGAAGTTGGTCGGGATTAATGCAAGCGGGCGGGCTCCGTACTCGATGACACTCGATGCTCTGAACATGAAGCTGGACCACCACGGGATGGATCGAATTAGTGGTATCTACTCCGTTTCGGTGCCTGGGGCGGTCGATGGCTGGTTCGAGGTGCTCGAGGAATACGGGACGATGACCATGGCCGAGGTTCTTGAGCCTGCGATCTACTATGCCGAGCATGGATTTCCCGTCTCGCCCATCATTGCTTCGGCCTGGCGAGGGCTTGAGGAGAATCAGGAGCCGACCACGAGGGCTGCGTTGCTCCTCGATGGCGAGCGTGCGCCCAGAGCCGGCGACGTATTCCGCAATGCGGATCTAGCCCACACATTCAGGTTGCTCGCCGAACACGGAAGAGACGCCTTTTACAAGGGGCCCATCGCTGAAGCGATCGTGGCGTACTCCGACGAGCACGATGGCTTCCTCACCATGAAGGACTTCGAGGATCACACCTCGACATGGGTCGAGCCGATCTTCGCCGACTACGAGAACTACCGGCTGTACGAGCTGCCGCCCAACGGCCAGGGCATCGCCGCTCTCGAGATGATCAAGATCCTCGGTAACGTCGACCTCGGTGAGATGGGCCACAACTCCGCGGAGTACCTCCATCACATCATCGAGGCGAAGAAGCTCGCCTACGCGGACATCCAGAAGTGGAACGGGGATCCGGAGTTCAACCATATCCCGATCCAGGAGATCATCTCTACCGAGTACGCTCAGGGACAGTTCGAGCGCATCGACCCGACAAAGGCTATGGAACGTCCCGAGTCGGGTATCTCCGGCAACGGAGATACAGTCCTCCTAGAGGTCATGGACGAGGACCACAATGCCGTCTCATTCATCTACAGCATCTTCCACGACTTCGGCTCCGGACTCGTCGCTCCGGGAACCGGCTTCCCGCTTCAGAACCGGGCCGAACTCTTCTCACGCGAGCCCGGCCACATCAACGTCGTAGAGCCGCACAAGCGCCCCTTCCACACGATCATCCCAGCGATGGCGTTCAAGGACGGAGAGTTCTTCATGACGTTCGGGGCCATGGGCGGCGCTGTTCAGCCCCAGCAGCACGTGCAGATCTTTCTGAATGTCATCGAATTCGGAATGAACGCGCAGCAAGCCGTCGAAATCCCTCGAATCAATCATGGTAGTGGGCTGGACGTAACCGTCGAGCCCGGTATCAACGAGGCGGCATTGGTCCAGCTCGAGGCATGGGGTCACAAGCTCCAACGGAGAACGACTCGTGGAGGGGTGGGAGGCGCTCAGCTGATCATGTTTGATCAGCTGAGCGGTGCGATGATCGGCGGGTCGACACCGCACAAGGACGGGATGGCGGTGGCGTACTAGGGGACCGTCCGCTTTCATTATCCCGACAGTGACTGAGTCCACAAGACTCGCGTGGAGATAGCAGTGCACTGTTCGATCTCCGAGATTTGCTCCGCACGGTGATGGAAGCAATCGTGGAAGGCGAGATCGTGACCTATCCACCCTGTTTCCCGGCATCTAAGACTAGAACGCACCGATCTATAAGTCCGCCAGAAGTCCCTACCCACAGGGGAGGTTGTCAACAATGGATCAGCTAGTGGAAATAAAGTGTGAGGCTTGTCAGCGAGGGGCCCCGACCGTCACGGCCGAGGAAAGCCATGAGTTCCATGACCAGGTGCCTGAGTGGGAGTTCGTCGTTCGAGACGAGATCCGGCGGTTGGAAAGGGATTTTACGTTCCAGAACTTCGTCGATGCTCTCCGGTTCACGAACGCCGTTGGCGCCCTGGCCGAAGAGGAGGGTCATCATCCGGCGCTCCTGACCGAGTGGGGAAGCGTCAGGGTGACCTGGTGGACCCACAAAATCGGGGGCCTACACCGGAACGACTTCATCATGGCCGCCAAGACCGACGAACTCTTTGCCCGTGAAGGTGACTGACAAAGGTGCCCTGATGCGACTCTCACGCTTTTTCTCCTTTGCAGCTTTTCTCTTTGTCTTCCTTGGTTGTGGTATCACTGCCCCGGGGCCAGTCGGCAAATCGGTCCGCGTCACATTCCTTGACGTGGGTCAGGCTGATGCCATCCTCATCCGTTCCCCGGAAGGACAGACTGCACTCGTAGATGCTGGCCGAAGCAGTCCCGTGCCCACCCTGAAAGAATTGGGTGTAGAGGAGATCGACCTCTTGGTAGCGACCCATCCCCATGCCGACCACATCGGGGGGATGACGGACGTGATCAACTCTATTCCGGTCCGCTTCTACATGGACAATGGTCAACCACACACGACAGCCACCTACCAGAACCTCATCTCTACCCTCCAAGAACGAACGGACATCACCTATCTGGCTGCTGAACCACGCACGATAACGCTCGGCAGTGCTGAGATAGAGGTGCTACTCCTGCCTTCGGCCAACTCAACCAATCTCAACAACCGTTCGGTTGGGTTGGTTCTGCGCTACGGATCCTTTTTGGCCTTCCTGAGCGGGGACTCAGAGGTACAGGAGCTAAGCTTCTGGGTGCAACACGGACTCGCCCCGGACGTGACGGTCCTCAAGGCACCGCATCATGGCAGCCACAACGGCTTCACGTGGGAGTTTCTTCAGACCGCTCAGCCTGAGGTCGTCGTGATCTCGGTTGGAACGAACAGCTATGGCCACCCGCGACCTGAGGCCCTACAAGCGTATAGCTCAGTGGCCGAAGTTGTTCTGCGTACCGACCACGACGGGCAGGTGACCATCGTTGGGTACAAGGATGGCAGATACGAGGTGGTACTCGGACAGGAAACCATCCTGACGGGTCAAGCACTTGGTAGCAGACGCGAGCAATCCACTGTGAGTGCTGGGGCGGTCGTCACGAGCTATGTCTATGAGTGAAAGCGAGAGAACCTGGGTCGTTGATCGGATCGAGGGTGAGGTCGCTGTGTTAGTGGTGGATGATGATCAGGAGACGCTCGACATGCCCTTGAATGTCCTGCCTCGTGGAGTGCGAGAGGGAACAGTATTGAAGGTCCCCGAGAGCAAAGGTCACCCGTTGTGGGTTTCAGCCATGTTGGACGAAGAGTTGAGGCTGAAAAGACTCGGGCAAGCCGAAACCACACTGGACGAATTGAAGAGCCGAGATCCCGGTGGAGACATCGTGCTCTGATACAGTGTTTTACGCGGCCGATGAGGTGCTTACGTTGGGTCATGAGCCTACCCAACCCAGATGACTACACGCGAGTTGCGATTCTCATTGTAGTGCTTCTCGGAACGCTAGCCTGCGACTCCACCTCACCTACCACGTCGGACACGCTGAGCTGTGGGCATCGAGTCGATCCAAGCATTGTGATACTGGGCGAGAACGTGGTCCTTTCCGAAACCGGAACGGTTCAACCGCCGCAGGGCCGACCAATCCAGCAGGGTTGGACCTTAGGACGATCAACAGAGCCGATCACAGACCACAACGAGCGTGAGTATGCACGCATCGCTTCCTACATGATGCCGATTCGCGACGTCCTCATCTGTGACCCCGATAAAACGAGTCTGACGCTATGGCAGACACTCACGGCAATCCTACGTATCAACAATATCAAGATCGTCCAAGATCTATCCGGCACACCGAGGGATCAGGTGTACTCAAATGACGGTATTTACGAGCACTTAACCAACAACGGACCGGATGAGAATGCTATGCTGAAATATCTGGAAGAGGCTGAACTGGAGCTGAAGTGCTTAGCTTTCACCAACTTTGACTTCACCAACCCAGAGGGCGAAAACCATTGCGTGATTCATGGTCTGGCGCAAGGCTCCGGTCTCCTCATCCCTTAGCGTAGACATCGCGGCTGGACTCTTGTCTGCCTCTGATAGATAAGATCCCGGTACCGGACCTCCCTCTGACCAATAAGCAGGGTTTTACGCCTACGATGTTCCCGGCTGAGTCGCGGATCTGCCGGGGGTGGGGTGGGATGAATCGAACCTTTCCTGCCTGCATCACCCCTTGCGTTTGACGCTTTGGCTCGGTATTTGCAGCGGCCCGTACAAATTGTCAGTAGGCCTCCAATAGCATCCTGAGCGAATGAAGACGATCCTAGCTGAACTGGATTCAATCCAGAGTGCCAACACGAAGGGCGATGCGTTCGGGCGAGTGATGAAGAGGATTCTGGCGAAGGCGACGGGGATATTTGTCGCACTGCTCATGCTCAGTCTTATGGTGGGTCAGCCGCACGTGCTCAGCGGGCAGCAAGTCGCAACCTCCTCGCTCCAGGGACGGGTACGTGACCAGGGTGGTGGCGCGATTGCCGGGGCGGTGATCCAGATCTCCTTCGACGATGGGGATCGAGCCATCGTTCGGGAAACGACCTCCCTCGGCATGTACCGGATCGACGGACTCACCGCTGGAACCTACGCAGTGAGTGTTCAAGCCCTAGGCTACCGAGGGAAAACGTCGGAGGTCGTGCTGGCTGGAGGCCAAACCCCCACGCTCGACTTCACGCTTGTCATCGCACCTATCGCGCTCGAAGGTGTCGAAGTGGAGGTGGGATCGAGTCGTGAGCGGGCGCGGTTCGAGGAGTTGGCCGGGCCGACCCGGCGCGAGATCACGGCCGCAGAATTGAAGCTAGTCCCGGGCATTGGTGAGGTGGATCCGATTCGGGCGGTTGAGGTGCTGCCTGGAGTCGTCTCGACCTCAGACTTCACCGCCGCGTTCAACGTACGGGGTGGGTCGGCGGACCAGAACCTGATCCTTCTGGATGGACTGCAGATCTTCAACCCATTTCACCTTGGCGGTCTCTTTTCGGTGTTCAACGCCGACATGGTGGAACGCGCAGAGCTGCTTTCCGGCGGCTTCCCCGCCGCGTACGGAGGACGCGTATCGTCTGTGCTCACGGTAGAGTCCGACGCGGGTGACGGCTCTTTCCAAGTCGACGGCGGTTTTTCCATTCTAGCCGCGCGGCTGGCCATCGCGGGGGGTGCCCCGAACGGACTTTCCAACGCACTCGGCTTTCAGTCGGTGCGATGGCGGGTCAGTGGAAGGAGGTCGTACTTCGACCAAATAAAATCAGATTTCCCCTACCACCTAACCGATGGACAAGGCGTGTTGGAGGCGTGGACCCCTGGGGGGAGCCGGCTCCAGATCACGGGCTACTCGGGCAACGACATCCTCGACCTAAACGAGATAACGTCCGCCGGCGACTCACTCGATATCCCGTTCGAACTCGATTGGAAGTGGGGTAACGACGCGATTGGCGCGCGCTGGACGACTCCGAGAACTGGCGGGGGCCTCGTCGAGGCGAGCACAAGCTTTAGCCGCTTTGACAACAGGCTCACCCTGGGGTGTGTTGACTCTTGTCTGTCCTGGGAAGATGTCACCTTCGGTACAAGCATCGACGCCTTCCAGAGCAGGGTTGATATTGAGGATCGCATTGGGCGTCGCTGGACACTACGTACCGGTCTCTCATCGGAGCGCCTTCAGCACCACAACCTGCTGGAATTTAGAGGTTCCACCTTCCAGGACAGCAGCGGTCGCGGGTGGCTGCACGGCGGCTATCTTCAGACCAACTGGGCCAACCGCGATTGGCTGGTGGAGATGGGCGTGCGGCTCGACCATTGGCGGCCCGCGGCAGGTGAAGTGCTGTGGGAGCCTGCACCGCGATTCGCCTTGAAGCGATTCTTCGGCGGCCGCCGCGCTGCGATCAAGCTGGCGGTGGGCAGATACACACAGTTCGTGCAATCGCTTCGGAATGAAGAGCTACCGATTGGTATCGACACATGGGTGCTCGCAGGAGAGCAGGCGCCCAGCGTGGTATCGGACCAGATCCAACTTGGATACGAGCGGTACTTCGGGTCGAACTGGTTCGCGTCGATCGAAGGCTACGCTCGCAGCTTCGACGGCGTCACGATGGTCAATGGCGGCGACGATCCGAACGAGATAGCCGATGACCTTCTCCAGGGAGACGGAACATCCTACGGAGCCGACCTTTTCATCCGGAGGACCGGAGAGGGCGTCACCGGTTGGATCTCGGCCTCGTGGCTCAAGGCCGATCGCACCTTCCCGGACTACCTGTCGGGTCTGGTACCCGCACCAGAACTCAATACCCCCCCAATCTTTGACCGGCGCCTCGACATCGACCTCGTAGTTCGCTTCGATCTGCCATGGGGCGTTCAGTCGGGGCTACGCTGGAATCTCGGCACTGGTCTGCCCTACACGCGACCGATTGGGAAGTACGCCCTCTACTACCCCCGCGGTACCGCGGACGGACGTCTGGACGCTGCGACCGACGTGGAAGGAGATGGCCAGCGGGAGTACCTATACGGAGTCGTCCTCGGTCCTCGCTCCGCTGAGCGCTACCCGACCTATACCCGGCTGGACATAAGCTTTCGGAAAAGCTTTCAGAAATGGTCTGCCCACATCACACCCCACCTTGATATCCTGAACGTCTACAACAAGCGCAATCCGCTCTTCTACTTCTTCGACTTTGAGAAATTGCCGCCCACGCGCAGCGGAATCTCAATGTTCCCTTTTCTTCCCACATTTGGTGTGGAGATCTCCTTCTGATGACCGACCTCGGACGGTCCTCCCGGCGGCCGTCGATCCAGACGGTCTCAATATCCCTGGCACTAAGTCTTGTGGCCGGGGCGTGTGACCTCACCGAAGTCTCGCTGACGGAACCCGAACCAAATGTGGTCGTCGAAGCATACGCGCGGATCCTACCAGCAGGTGGCGGCTCCGTGTTTGCTTTCCTTCACGGCTCAGTCGGCGCCATTGGTGCGAACCTGCACGGACCCGAGGCCCTTGTTCGCGTCGTGGCCGAAAACGGTACGGAAGTTATTCTGGACAAAGCTCCGACTAAGCAGTGCACATACGGCTCAAGTCCTGATTCGGACCCTGGGCGATGTTACGCCGGGACTCTGGCGGCGAACTTCGTACGGCCCTCCGATCGGCTCGTTCTGAAAGTTGACGTCCTAGGTGGTGGCCTCATCGAAGGTGGGACGACGGTGCCCGGCTCCTTTGGATGGACCCAACCGACGGGCAGCGAAGCCTGTATCGTTACGACCGGCCCGGTGGAGTTCGGGTGGACCCCGTCGGATGACACATGGGCCTACGTCGTTGACGTCATGCTCACTGGAATCGCCCCCGGTCTTATTTCCCTAGGAGTCGACAATCCTTCGGACTCGGCCGTATTCAATGGATTGACCATATCGCGAGACGAGACGGCCATCGCCTTCCCCGAGGACTTCAGTATCGACGATGGATCCGACTACGAGTGGCCGCTCGCTAGGCTGGTAGAAGATGGTATTCAGCCGGGTTGGGCCATGCACGCCTATGTTATGGCCATCGACCGGAACTTTACGAACTGGGTCCGCGGCGATGCGGGGTTCAATCCGAGCGGAATCGTGCGAATCCCGAGCCTCCGGGGGGAAGGCACGGGCGTGTTTGGGTCCGGTGTGTTACTCAAGCGGCGAATCGCCGGTAGCCCCAGCGGGTGCTCGTAGGGAAACGCAACCGCACAACGCTATCCAGTCCCAGTCATGCACAAAGAACGGTGTGTTAGTCGAGAAAGGCACCTACAATATGGGTGAATAGTGCGGCGCGTGGTTTGTGAAGGGTAAGCAAGACCTACCCACCCCGTCCCTCCCGACCTCGAAGACGGAAACTGGCTCCCAAAGTACCCCCGCTCCCCCCTTATTTCTGGGGCGGGACTCCGCTCTGAGCCACTAACAGTGTTCTGCCTGTCTGAGGCCCTCCGCTTGAGTTGCGGGTCTGGGGAGGGCAGGGGCAGAATGAGGGCATGCATAAAGACAAACCAATAAAGAGCCAATCGAACTTGAGGCGCATTGGATTCATGCTTGCGCTCGTGTTTGCGGGAGAGGCGATCTTCGGGCTTCCATT
>Ga0310123_10000864_pt1 | contig 26549 bp, 21 predicted proteins | sample CB6_AW_1057_MG_FD_203505 | JGI IMG/M metagenome (GOLD analysis project Ga0310123, IMG submission 203505) | Marine microbial communities from Western Arctic Ocean, Canada - CB6_AW_1057 | ecosystem: Environmental > Aquatic > Marine > Oceanic | place: Canada: Western Arctic Ocean | collected... | reverse complement strand
GCCAGCGCTTCCGGTATAGCGTTTCAGATGGCAGAGGAATCCTGCGGACGTCCGTAGTCAGATGCGATACAACCAACGAAAAAATACCTCTCCGCCATGCTGAGCGGAGTCGAAGCATCTGGTCGAGCATCAACCAACCGTTGTCCCGTCGTGACCAGACCCTTTGCTTGCAGTCTCAGGGCGGTGATGTTCAACCGCAGAATCCTTACCATCTGATACATGAAAACCCGACACCTATCCCATTACCCGCCCCACGCCTTCCAGGCGCGTTCGACGGCTTGCTGGGCCTCGCGGTGTTCGTCGCCCAGACGGGTGATGGCGTCCATATCCTGCCGGGTTGAGGCGGTCTCCAGCTTGCGCTCTATGTCTGCCAGATGGGACTCTAGTTTTTCGATGTTCGCTTCGTGGTTGATCTTCGGCTTGAAAGCGTCGGCCTTTTTCTCTTGCTTTCGGGTTTCGCGCTCTCGGCGCCGGTGCCTTGCTCGCGCGCGCTTGGACACCGGAACGGGCGTTGCTGGCTCTCTCGATTGATTCCATTCTGCGAACGTTCCGGGGAACAGCTTGATCGTCCCGTCCTCTATGGCCCATATCTGTTCGGCCATCACCGAGATGAAGTGGCGGTCGTGAGACACGAACAACAGCGCGCCTTTATAGTCCGCTAGCGTGGCCTCTAGAGCCTCCCTGCTGGGGATATCTAGGTGAGTTGTCGGCTCGTCCAGCACCAAGACGTTGGGTTCCAGTATCAGCAGCCTGGCCAAGGCAAGCCGGGTGCGTTCGCCGCCACTGAGAGAGTCTGTCAGCTTGAACACGTCCTCGCCCTGGAACAGGAACCGAGCTAGGTAGTTGCGAGCGTCGCCGATGGCGATGTTCTTGGCGTCCAAAAATGCGTCTAGCACCGACTTTCCCTGGGGCAGGTCATCGGTGCCCTGTTGCAGGTGCCCGACTTGGACGTTGTGACCCAACGACACCGAGCCTGATAGTGCGGGCTGAAGGGACAGTATAGTCTTGATAAGACTGGTCTTGCCCATGCCATTTGGGCCGACGATGGCCGTCCGGGAACCTCGGAATAGCTGAGTTTCAGGCACCGTTAAAAGCTCAATCGGCTCCCCGTCGTTGGGAAACCCGACCTTGAGGTTTCGGACGCTTAGCGTCACCTGCCCGGAGCGTGTGGCCTCTGCGCTGGAGATGCTGATGGATTTCTCGCGTTGAGGAGCTTCTTTGCGCTCCAGTCTGTTAAGGCGCGTCTGGCGGCCTTGGGCTTCCTTGGTGCGTTGGCCTGCCATGTAGCGCTGGATGAAGTATTCTTCCTTGTCGATGAACTCTTGCTGACGCTCGAACTCGATGTGCTGACGCTCAACCTGCGCCCGCTTCAACTGTCGATACTTGGAGAAATTGCCAGGGAACCTCTGGAGCTTCCCTTGCTCAAGCTCCAGGATTTCCGTGGCCACCCGATCTAAAAAATACCTGTCGTGGGACACCACCATGACCGAGTAGTTGAAATTGGACAAAAACCCTTCCAACCATTCCAAGCCAGAAAAATCGAGATAGTTCGTAGGCTCGTCCAATACCAGGAGATCGGGGTCCGCGAGCAGAGCTTTCGCCAGCGCCGCGCGTGTCCTCTGGCCTCCGCTGGCAACGGACGCGGGGGTGTCGAGTGTGTCCAGAGTCAGGCCAACCCCGACGACCACCCGCTCCATCAGGTTCTGATAATCGTAGCCGCCACGGGCCTCGTACTGCTCAACCAGGGACGAGTATTGATTCTCAGCCTGCGTGCGTTCTCGACCGTCGGTCTGCTGAATATCCAGCGCGGCAGCGGCCATCCCCTCCTCAAGCGCGATGAGGTCGTCGAAGGCGGTCATAATCTCGTCTCTGAGAGAGCCTTCAGCCTCGCTCTGGGGAATCTGAGAGACGTAGCCGATGCGGATACTGCTGCCACGAATTACAGCACCGGCGTCAGAGTCCAACTCGCCCAGAAGCATTCGCAGAAGCGATGTCTTGCCGCCTCCGTTGGGGCCGACGATTCCGATTCGGGCGTGTTCGTTCACCTCCAGACTCACGTCGGAGAATATCTCGACCTCGCCGAAAAGCAACTTCAGTTTTTGCGCTGAGAGTATTGGCAATTATAGTCAGTCTAATATGACTGTGTCGTTCTGAGACCGCAGTCGAAGAATCTGGTCGTTAATAGAACACAAGTCGGCGCGAGCGGCTAGATACTTCGTTATGACAACCACAGGTCCGGTGTCAGTCGTCTGCGGGGACCGCTTCAGGATCAGCCACCTCGGGCGCTGTGACGTTTGAGCCAACGTATTCGCCCATCCATGCTACCAGACGAGAGAGGTATTCTTCACGCATCCGCGGATGGCCGCCTCGGACGAAGCCGTGGTAGCCGCCGGGAAACCGGACGAACTCGACGACCTTGCCAAGCCGCTTGAGAGTCACGTAATATTGCTCGCTCTGCTCCATAGGGACGCGCAAGTCTGCCTCTCCGTGTAGCAACAGCACAGGAGTCTCGACGTTGGGCGCGTATGTCAGCGGCGAACGATCTAGAAATGCTTCCAGGGCGTCTTTGCGGACTCCGCCCCAGTGCGGCTCGCCGAATCGCACCCCGATGTCCGACGTTCCGTACATGCTCGACAGATTGGTGCATGGCGCACCGATCACGGCTCCTTTGAATCGGGTGTCATGCCCGACGATCCATGAACTCATGAAACCGCCGTAGCTGTAACCTGTAATACCTAGACGGGAAGAGTCCACGTAATCTCGCTCGCAAACCTCGTCCACCGAGGCCATGATATCTCGGTAGTCCTCGCCACCCCAGTCCTGCAGGACTGCCTTCATGAACTCGACGCCGTAAGTCGAGGAACCTCTGGGGTTCACTGCCAGCACCAGATATCCCGAAGCGGTCATTACCTGCTGAATAGGGTTGTAAGAGTCGGCGAATACTCCGTGCGGCCCACCGTGGATGTCCAGAATCAGCGGATACTGGAGGGTCGGGTCAAAATCAGAGGGAAACATCAAACGAGACTCGATTTCGTATCTCGCTCGGTGGATGGAGAATTTTTCGATCTCGGCTGCTGGATTCTCTTGGAAGAAGTCTTGGTTGAAGTTGGTAAGTTGAGTCGTGGAGCCGGACTCCAAGTCAATGAGAACCAGGTCTCCGGCAGAGTCAGTCGGCAGGTTTTGGATGATGGCCCGTGCCGCGCCTGCGCTGTATGTCACTTGACCGATGCCTGCGCCTCCAGCGGTTATCTGCCGAAGCTCGTCGTCAGCCAGGGACACCGAGAACATGGATATTTGGCCTTGATGTCCTGCTAGGAACAGGATGCGGCCATCGGATGTCCACCTCATCTCAGGAGCCGGGACCAACGGCGAGTAACCTCCGGCAGGGCTGATGGAATCGTCGGTCAGCTTGCAGGGCTCTCTGCCGCGCTCCAAAGTGAATAGCCATGCCTGCGAGCCAGCGTTGGCGCCATCCACATCCGAGCCTGCCACGGCGATGGACTCGCCGTCAGGGGACCACGTGAGCGCCGCCACGGAGTTGAGGCTGCTGGAAATATGCTCGATCTCGCCGCCCGACGCGTTTGCCAAATAGGCGCCGGTACGATTGGTGATTTCTCGCTCGACGCCTCGGTCGCTGACAAAAGCGATTCTCGCGCAGTCAGGAGACCACGCCGGAGCGCTATCTTCGCCCTCGCCGTCGGTAATCTGACGGGTCTCCCCGGATGCGACGTTCACCGCGAACACATGACGGAACGCATCGCCGCGCCACCCTATGCCATCAGCGCGATACCGGATGCGATGGACCTCACGAACGCGAGGGTCGATCTTAGGATCGTGGTCGTCGGGAAGCAGGTCCGGGTCAACGTCAGAGACAAAGGCCAGCGAGCCGGAGTCCGGAGACCACGCAACGTCGGTAATCCCTCCAGGCACGTTGGTCAGTTTCAGGGCTTCGCCTCCGGCGGAGGGGACGGCCCATATCTGCTTTCGTCCCTTGCTATCGGGCCTCGAGAATGCCAGAGTCTTGCCGTCGGGAGAGAATCGAGGCCCGGAGTCCTTGTCGCCATTGGTGAAGCGGGACGACTCGCCGGAAGCGACGTCCATCATCATGACGTGAGACACGGTCTCCATACTCTCATGGTCGATGCTGGACTTGGCGAAAGCCACCCTCGCGCCGTTAGGAGACAGCGATGGGTCGCCAACGTTAATCAACTGGTAAACGATATCAGAAGTAATAGTGTTAGACATGCCCTAGCCTCCGAACGCTGATTATTGCCTGTGACTATCTAACCCCCTGGAGCGGGGCGCGGTCAAGTGAGATGCCCGAATCACGTTAGAATTAAGCGTACCCACAGAGAACATTAATTCTTGCCCTGCGACAACACGAGCGCTACAGTGGACGATACGGCATGGCACGATGTGGGGAGGGCTGGATATTGGAGCGTTCTACTGCCCGCAAGGGCATTTTCTACGGATGGTTCGTTCTGGCGGCGGGCTTCTTCGTGCTGTTTATGGCCACAGGAGCCAGGAACGGGTTTGGCGTCTTCATCGTCCCTCTAACTGAGGAGTTCGGTTGGAGTCGCGGTGCGCTGTCCTTCGCAATTGCTGTCGGGTGGGGTGTTAACGGACTGAGCCAACCCTTCATCGGCAGGCTTTACGATCGATTCGGCGGGCGCGCTGTCATATCGATAAGCCTGTTAATTCTCGGCGTCAGCACGATAATGCTCAATCGCACAACTAACCTGTGGTTCCTCATCGCTGTTTACGGACTGATAATGTCCACAGCCTCCAGTGGGGCGTCGCTGGTGACCATCCATGCGGTGCTGGCGAAGTGGTTCTACCGTAGGCGGGGTCTGGTCATAAGCATCAGCACCGCGGGTGGGTCCGCAGGGTCGATGATTATGGCGCCCTTCACCACGTACATGATTTTGTGGGCTGGATGGCGGGTGTCTTGGGTCGTGTTGGGCGGGTTCATCCTGGTTCTTGCCTTGCCGCTGGCGTTCTTCTTCATTCGCGACAATCCTTCCAAAATAGGCGAAACTCCAGACGGCGACGATCGTCCACGAGACCAGACGCCCGGCGTAACCTATGACTATCCGGAAGCTCCTCTGGAAAGAGAGAAATGGCAGGAGTCGTTCAGCACGCCGCCTATCTGGCAGATGACAGCGGCCTATTTCATTTGCGGTGTGACCACCGCCATAATCTCAGCCCATTATGTCCCCTTTGCCATTGACCGGGGAGCGTCGCCAGAGATGGCAGCGTTCGCCTTCGGACTGATGACTGGGCTGAACGTGGTGGGCGTAATCGCAGTGGGTATATTATCGGACATATTTGGCCGAAAGTACCTGCTGGGCATAATTTATGCCACTAGAGGTCTGGCCTACGCGATGCTGATCCTCGCGCCTGGGATGATTGGCATTTGGGGCTTTGCTGTGATTGCTGGGTTCTCGTGGGTTGCAACCGCGTCGCTGACATCGACCCTCACAGCGGATATATATGGACTGCGCAATTTGGGAACGTTGGGTGGAGTATCCACGTTGTCCCATCAGGTGGGCGGAGCGTTGAGCGTCTTAATGGGCGGCGTGCTGTATGACGTATTCGGCTCATACGACGTGCCGTTCTCCATTGCGGGATCGTTGCTGTTATTCGCCAGCATATTCGCCTTCAGCATACAGGAGAAGCAGTATTCGTCGAGATATCAGACTGGCCTTCCCCGACCTGCCTCTGCGTCCGCCGGAGACGGTGATTAATCAGGCGTTGAGGTCTGACTGATATGCTTCCTCTTCTGGCTGGCCTCGCCCACCACTCTGAACCCGGCGACCCTGAGCTGATGGCCTGGATTAAGGACCGGATCGACGCTCTCGTGGGTCTGGAGGCTGAGGCGATCGTCATTGTGCTGGGAGCGATCATTGTCACGATACCGTTGGCAATTATGGCGTTGTACGTGGTTCATCGTGCGCTCCAACGGAGGGCATAGGGCGAGGATATCAGAGATAGCTTTCAGCGATCACAAGCCTGTCATTCTGAGTCGCAGCGAATAATCTGGTCGTGTGTATAACGACGGTTGCAATGCTTACGGTCAGATGCTTCACTCCGTTCCGCATGACAAAATTTACGTTCGTCGTCGATCATGGCCTCTAGAAATCCAGCGTCTCAGCCATGCGCTTACGGTGGAATCGGGGGTCTCCCAGGTAGTGGTATAGCGTGCGGGACATCTGTGTGTGCAGGGTCAGACCGTAATCTTTCATGACGCCGATTCCGGCATGGACCTCGTGCGCGCCGTTGCACGCCTGATAGTACCCCTCGGTGGTCACGGCCTTTGCGAGGTGGATACTGGTTTCCAGCCCATTATCTGTGAGCCGGTCCGAGTCCAGTTTCCACAGTGCCTCGTATGTGGTCCATCGAGCGGCGTCCAGGTGGTTGATGATGTTCACGATGTGGTCCTGCACCCTCTGGAACCGACCGATGGGATTGCCGAACTGGATGCGGGTTCGCGAGTACTCCAACGTCATGTCGAAAACCGCTTGCGATCCGCCAACCTGGTAGGCGCACAGGATGGGAATTGCCTTTTGAAATGCCCTCTGGAGGGGCTGCCAGGCCGATCCAGGCTCGCCCAGCACGGCGTCGGCTGAGACTTCAACCGAGTCGTACGTCACCTCTCCGACCCAGCCCATGAACCCGGACAGCAGTCGGGTCGAAACTCCGGGAGTGTTGGCGCCCACCATCATGAGAGTCACGCCTTCGTGGCCCCGCGCACGGACGGCGGTGATGAGGGTCGTGGCCGATGCGGCGTCGTGGACGAACAGTTTGGTCCCGCTGAGGACGTATCCGTTGTCTGTGGGCTGGGCGCGCATGGACACAGAGTCCGGGCCCCAGCCGTAGTCTGGCTCGGTAAGAGCGAGGGAGGCGATCTCTCTGCCGACGGCCATGGATGGCAGGTAGCGCTGGCGTTGCTCCTCGGTTCCAGCCTCCAGAATTGTGAGCGCTCCCAGAACTCCCGATGAGAAGAACGGCCCGGACAGCGGGCCTGCTCCCATCTGCTCGTACACCACCGCCGCGTCGGTCAGAGAGTTGCCGGAGCCTCCGTACTGCTCCGGCACTAGCATGCCCAGCCATCCGATATCGGACGCCTTTTGCCATAGCTCGTCCGAGTACCCGGACTCGGTCTCCTCAAGCTCTAGCAGGATGTCTTTGGAGGCCTCGCGCTCCATGAAATCCCGCGCTGTTGTCTTGAGGAGTTCTTGCTGTTCGGTCAGTGATAGGTCCATATTATGTGTCCCGTTATTGATTATGTTTTAAGCCAGACGCCCCGCCTGCTCGCGCACCTGACGCCCAATGCCCAGACGACGGGACATGATGACCTTTTGTATCTCTGCCGTGCCGCCGGGGTGCAACGCGACGATGCTGGACCGTTGGAACACCTCCATGTGACTGTCAGACTTGTCCCACTTTGGGTCGTCGGTCAGTGCGTAGGGGCCGAGTATCTTCAGGATCGCTTCGCCCATACGAAGGCCCGACGTCTTGCGATAGTAGGACGACTGAGGCCCCTCGTGGGCCAGCTTCTGATGAGCGTGCCTCATCCAGTAGTTGCGAAGGCCGAACAACCGCGAAATCTCGGCCTCGACAAACACGTCGACCAGCAGTTCCTGAACCTCCGGGTCTTTGCTTATCGGCTGGCCGTCGCGCTTAAGCTCGCGGGCATAGTCGAACAACCTGTCCACCAGCCGGTTGCGGCGTATCGTGCCGCCTGAGCCGTGCTCAAGCTCTAGATGGGTTGTGGCGACTTGCCAGCCGTTGTTCTCCCCACCGATGAGGTTCGATGCCGGAACCCGCACGTTGTCGAAGAATATCGTGTTCTTGTGTCCGGTGCCTGCTCCGCCTTCGCCGCCAGCGATTAGCAGGTCCATTGGGACAACTGTTAGGCCCGGAGTTTCTGCCGGGACGATGAACCAGCTAAGGTTCTGGTGGCGGTCCCCATCGGGGTCTGTGCAGGTGATGGTCCAGTACTGCTCCGCGCCGTGAGAGCTTCCGACGAATATCTTCTGGCCGTTGATGACGTAATCGTCGCCGTCTCGGACCGCGCTTATCTGGACCCCTGCAAGGTCAGAGCCTGCGTTGGGTTCTGTGAGTAGCTGCCAGGTGCGGACCTCTCCCTTGAATATGGGAGGAAGGAACCGTTCCTTCTGATCATCGTCTCCCCATACCAGGATGCTGGCTCCGCCCAGACGCCCGCCACTGTCGTAGTAGGGTGGCAGAGAGAGGGAGTATTCGTCCAACTCCTCGTCCAGGACGATAGCGTGATCGATGGTGAGACCGCCGCCGCCGTACTCAGTTGGCGCGGTGGGCCAGAGCCATCCCTTCTCACCCAGGTCGCGTCCCAGCGCTCGATACTGGAGGTAGTCGTCGTAGGTCGTGTCGGCGGAATCGGCGGGATTCGCCAGGTCGTCTGGCACATTATCCTTCAGCCAGTCGCGCACTTCTGTGCGGAAGGTCTGCTGTTCCTTTGTATAACGAGGCTCGAAATCCATGTGTTGGGCCTCCACGCGAGTTTGGGTCAGTTTTCCTGATTGTATTATCATGCTCATTGGGCGTCAATTGAGATTGGCTTGATCCCCAGTGAGAAGAGTGTCAACCTAACCCTACGCGGCAAAGATTGCGATGTTGGGAGGTCGTGGTAGAATCCCCGCGTGACTTACGCCGCTGACCTCCACATCCACTCTTCCTACGCCCGCGCCACTAGCCGCGAGTTGAACTTCGAGAATCTTTCCCACTGGGCCAAGATCAAGGGAATCGATCTGCTCGCCACCGGGGACTTCACCCATCCCACATGGTTTGCTGAGACCGGCAAGAAACTCAAGGACACAGGCGACGGTTTGTTTGAGTTGGACGGCGTAAAATTCGTCCTGGGCACGGAGTTGAACTGCAACGCTCCACAGGGGGGGCGCAGTCGGCGGATTCATATGCTGGCTTTCGCTCCCAGTATTGAGACTGTGAGGCACATCAATCAAGCGCTCTCCAGAAAGTCAAACTCTCTGGAGAGCGATGGAAGGCCCACCATCCATATGACGCCCCGAGAGTTGGTATCGACCCTGTTGGACATCGACGAGCGGTGCATCATCATTCCAGCCCATGTCTGGACTCCGTGGTTCGGCGTGTACGGCTCCAAGTCGGGATTTGACTCGTTAGAGGAGTGTTTTGGAGACACTCTGGAACACATCACCGCCATCGAAACGGGCCTGTCCAGCGACCCAGCCATGTGTTGGCAGGTTCCTGAGTTGGATAACCTGTCGATAGTGTCCTTCTCGGACGCTCATTCGCTGCCGAAGCTGGCGCGGGAGTTGACGGTGATGAACGGCGAGCCGAGTTACGACGGTCTCGCCCACGCTCTGAAGATTCAGGACATCTCCTACACCGTCGAGTTCTTCCCGGAAGAGGGCAAGTACCACTACTCCGGCCATCGCAAGTGCGGCATCAGCTATTCGCCTAACGATGTATCTGAGTATGGAAGAACCTGCCCCGTGTGCGCTCGCAGGATGACGCTGGGCGTGATGCAGCGAGTGGCCGAGGTAGGGGCGCGGGATGTCGCCACCTATCGTGACGAAGACGGACTCACTCGATCGGACAATGGCAGGCCGCCGTTCCGGTCGCTGATCTCTCTTCAGCAGATCGTGGCCGAAGCACTGGGTTTCGGAGTCAACACCAAACGAGTGCGAACGGCGCACACCCGATTAATCGAAACCTTCGACTCCGAGTTGGAAATTTTGCTGAATGCTCCAGTCGGCGATATTGCCGGGGCTCTGGCTGAGAATGGGCAGAGGGTCGCGGAGGGAGTCTCGAAGGTCAGAGCGGGCGACATCTATTTTGAACCGGGTTTTGATGGTCAGTTCGGCAAAGTTCAGGTCTGGTCGGATGAGTAAGCCAAATTGAAGATGCAGAGGTCGTCGCAATCTCGGGTGGCCTTGTAGAGTAAACAGACAATCGAATAATCTGAATAAGGAGAAGCATGATTTCAATAACAGGCGATATGCAGGAAAAGATCGACAACGCCCTGGTGGACGGGGCTCCGTGTTTTGTGGGAACAGCGTCCAAGGCCGGGAAGCCGCAGATCAGCATGAAGGGCAGCGTTCTCGTCTACGACGACGAAACGCTGGCCTACTGGGAGCGCGCCAAACGGTCGGCTCTGACGAATGTTCAGGACAATCCTCAGACCATAATCTTCTATCGAAATGGCCCAGAGCGCATCAACTGGCGCTTCCACGGCACCGCGACGGTCCACGAGTCCGGAGAGGTACGCGACGACGTGATGAGCCGCACCGTCCAGGCCGAACTTGACCGAGACCCGGAGCGTCAGGGCGTGGCGGTTCTGGTGAAGATCGACGAGATAACCGAGCTTTCAGGCAACGTCCTGCAATCTCGGGAGTAAGCGCTGCTGTTTGAGTAATGCCGAATCGTGGCTCGTGAATCACACGGTCCGCGATTCGCTTTCTGCCAGCTAGACTGGCAAGACACAACATCGACATCGAATATTGCATCAAGGTCGTTGCGCGACCTGCCTGTGCTCCTATTCTCCTCCCCAACATCCCTTGGGCGCCATGCCCTCAATCCCTTAGTGCCCTATTTCAATGATCTCTCTGCGTGCGACTCATAGACCGGGCCTGTCCGACAAAAATCCCGCTCCACCGTCCAACTGGCCTATCTGCCGGTAGAGCTTGGCTACCAGCGCCTCGCGACCCTTGTCGGGCTTTGAGCGCCCGGAACTGAACAGCTCCGGCGCTCTCTCGGCCAGTTGCTTCTTCCAGCTGTGGATCATCGTCGGGTGGACCTCGAACCGGCTAGCTAACTCCGAGACCGTCTGGTCTTCTTCGAAGAGCCGCCAGAGCTACCTTGGCCTTTAACGCCGCTCCGTGCTTCCTGCGTGATTGCTTCATGTCTTACTCTTTGAATCTCTGCCATTTTAGGAGTTTGAATGTAGCTTAACCACCTGTCCAGTTTTTGGGGTCCACCTCACTGACAGTCATGTTCTGAGGGACGAAACGAGTGAGAGGGGGGTCCCTATGTCCTGGCCACTCTTGAAGTGCTGAGGGCGAAGTTCGTCCCGTCTCCTCCAGCCAAATCTATGTCGCCGGGGTTGAGAGTCAAAGTCACAGTTATTGATTGTTCTAGTTGGGCTGCAGCGCCGGTCTGCTGGGAGTCTGTTAATGTTAGGTCAAACGCCCTCACCACCTTCGAATACCTGGCAGCCAAACAAGGGATGGTTTCCAGGTGTACAGGCTCGTATTGCAGTGTCGATGGCTCGGCCACTGAGCCGATGGGGAGGTTAGTCGGGATGGCGAGATGTCGATTGATCCATTAGATTGGCGTGAGCCATAAGATCACCGATGTTGTTGGATCAGCTACTTGTGTTACCAAATGACAATGCCAACAAAATTTGGCGTCACGGTAGTTGATGAAGGACACTGAGCGCTATCGTTCCATCTTTATTCCCTCAATGTTTTCATTCAAAGCCTCCAAACGCTCAGAATCCAGCCCTAGTTCTGCGGCCTTGTAAACATCGTTCAGTGCATTCTCATCCATACCCATAGCGGTGTAGGCTAATGCCCTAACGACGTAGTTAATCGCATCTTTTGGGTCAAGCCGAATCGCCTCGCCGAAATCATTGACGGCCTGCTGATACTGACCCAATTCACTGTAGGCTGCGCCCCGACCTAAATGAGCGTCCTCATACATCGGGTCAAGCTTGATGGCTTCGTCAAAGTCCATAATGGCCCGCTGAGGCTGATCTATCAAATGGTAGGCTATGCCTCGATTAACGTAGGCTAATGCATACTGAGGGTCGAGTCTGATTGACTCGTCATGCTCCTGGATAGCCCGCTGAGGCTGGCCTAGGTTTCTGTAGGCATCGCCTCTGTTTTTGTATGCCACGGCGTCCTGCGGGTCGATTTTGATGGCCTGATCATAGTCCCGTATGGCACGCTGGTATTGACCTAGGTTGCCGTAAGCATTCCCTCTGTTATGGTAGGCTAGTGCGTCCTGAGGATCGAGTCGGATGACGTTGTCGTAGTCTTTTATGGCTCGCTGGCGTTGACCGAGGTCGTTGAACGTACCACCCCTATTGTTGTAGGCCGCTATGTCCTGTGGGTCGATTCTAATCGCCTGGTTGTAGTCTTCAATGGCTCGCTGGAGTTTGCCAAGGGCGCGATAAGAATTACCCCTATCGTAGTATGCTTCGGCGAATTGGGAATCTTGGCGTATCGCTTCGTCAAAGTTTTCTATGGCGCGCTCGATTTGGCCCAGCCTGACATAAACCTTGCCCCTATTATCGTAGGACGCTGCATATCGCGGGTCGATGTTGATGGCCTGATCATAGTCCTGTATGGCACGTTGGTATTGACCTAGGTTGTCGTAAGCATTGCCTCTGTCATGATAGGCTAAGGCGTCCTGAGGATCGAGGCGGATGGCCGTGTCGTAGTCCTCTATGGCAAACTCGAACTGACCCAGATTGAAATAAACTTTGCCCCTATCGACGTAGGCTACCCTGAACTGAGGATCAAGGCGGGTCGCGGTATTGTAGTCCACTTTCGCAAGCTCGAACTGCCCCAGATTGAAATAAACTTTGCCCCTATTCACATATGCTATTACGAATTGTGGGTTAATGTGAATGGCCTTATCGTAGTCCCGTTTCGCAAGATCGAACTGATTCATATGGTTGTAAGCGACACCCCTATCAACGTAGGCTTCAGCGTGAAGAGGGTTGGAGCGGATAACCACGTCGTAGTCCACTTTTGCAAGATCGAACTGACCAAGAATACCGTAGGCAATTCCCCGGTTATAGTAGGCTTCAGCGTATTCGGCGTCGAGGCGGATGGCTTTGGTGAAATCCTCGATCGCCTGATCGGACTGGCCCATTTCATCGTAGGCGATACCCCTTTTAACGTAGGCAACTGCGTGCTGAGGATTGAGCCGGATAGCCTGGTCGTAGTTATCTATCTCTCGCTCATATTGACGTAGATTACCGTAGGCGACACCCATCTTGAGGTAGGCATCGAAGTGACGGGCGTCAAGACGAACGGCTTCCGTGAATTCTGCTATCGCCTTCTCGAATTCTCCTTGGTCAGCATACTCATTTCCTTTCCGAAATGAGGAAGTCGCAGGCTCATCCTTTACACAGGCCATCAACATCGTCAATAACAGAAATAGAGCCAAATGAGGAATCGCCGTTTTCATTATCTGTGACTATTCACTTTGCCTATAAATCTCTGTATTTTGGGGAACAAATACCCACGGCTGGACAATAGTTCGTGGATCAATGATGTCGAAGTCTCGACGACTATATGACCAAATGATGATGTTGTCAATCACCGATTGAATGACTAATTAGCGTACCGCTCGATCCTCTGAATCGACCTCGAGTGTAGGCATTCAGCGAATGTGGGACAGAAAGCTAATGGAGATTCGGCGCTGATTGCGCGATCTCTCTGAGATGTTGAATGTACAATCGTCTGCGCTGAAAAATATGAGTCCGAACCTCCTTTCGCTTCTGCAGGATCTGTATTTGATCTATCGTCTGGAGATGGGCCGGATGTGCGAATTTACCCTCGATTGATCTAACGTATGACTCGGTAATGGCGAGCAAGTCACGTATCAGAGTTTACTCGGCGGGAAGGCAACCTACGCCATACCTCTTGTAGTAGGCGCAGGCTAGCTCGCAACTTCGACCTCTCTTGGAATTGGCAGCGAGTGCAACGGCCGCCAAAGTTCCTATTTCGCAACCTCGGAGTCCTTCGATCTTTTGCTGTATTGCGGTGCCGCAGTTTTCAATATCATTGCTCGACAAATTGGTAGTCCCTTGGTTTAGCGTCAAGAAGCGCGGATAACTCGATGCAGTAACGCCCGCAATGTGGGGGGTGAGGAAGACGTTCGGGAGTCCGATTATCTCACTATCCGGTGGGATAGGCTCTGGATCGAACACGTCCAGACCCGCGACGATGTCACCGCGTTTCAGCCTGGTGATCAACGCGTCGCTATCGACAATCGCTCCGCGGGACACGTTCACGAATACCGAGTTGGGAGCTATCATGTCTAGCTCGCGCTGGCCTATCATCCCCTGGGTTGCTGGAGTGAGGGGCGCCAAACACGCGATAACATCGGACTCAGAAAGGATTTTCTCAAGGGAGGGCTTCACGAAACCAAGAGCATCCGGCATTTCGCTGGACAGGTAGGGATCGTACACCTGAATGTCGACCTCGAAAGGTCGCAAGAACTTGATCAGCAATCGCCCGATGTGACCGCAGCCAATGAGTCCGACGCGCTTTCCAGTAAGCTCTCCATGGATGTACCCAAAGTCGCTTTCAGGAGGCCGGCTCGTATCGCCTGTGATGATCCTTCTAAAATATCCTCCGGCATTACGGAGCGAGACCAGGATCATCGCTAATGCCCTTCAGCGACAGGCTAGGAGGAGCCGTTCGTCGTATCCACGGTTCGAATGCCGCGCTGCCACGCGGCTTCAACGTCGATGCGATATGCGAACCTATCTCCCTCCAATTCGCCGACCACCTTTAAATTCGGCGCCCGGTCCATCATATCGGCGCTGACGGTGGGGGATCCATGGCAGACCACGACGCCCTCCACGTCGCCAATCTTACTCGTCGGTTGCCGGATCGCCTCCAGGTCCTCGTTCGGACCAAACGCATTACCTCCCTCCAGGCGCAGCCATTCCCAGGTAGCAAATGCCGAGAGGCGTTCGAGGTCCGACGGCGTGAAGTATTGATCGCGGGTGCGATTATTACAAACCAGCAGTACCTTTGGAATGGAAGCGGTCATGGTGTGTTCCTCGCATTCAACGCTTAATCAACATCTCTCAGGTTCATCGCCTACAGCAGCTGACCGACAGCACCACGGCTCTGATTGTCCAGTGCCTCAAGTCGGTAATTCTGCCGCAGCCAGGAGCAGCAATCACTATCGATGTCATCGTCGGCAAGCGCTTCTATCATCAGTTCATACGTGTACCGCCGTTGACGTTGAGGGACTGTCCCGTGATATTAAAGGCATCGTCCGACGCGAAGAACGCAACGGCTTTTCCGATATCTTCAGGCGTTTGCTCGCGCTTAAGAGGACACCGCTCCAGGATAGCCTGATCGAATATTTGGCGGCCCGTAAGGCTCGCTTTCTTGGGGTCGTTGCGTCGGTCGCGCTCCGCAATTCGTTCCCACATCGGTGTCCAGATCGTGCCCGGACAGACGACATTTACGTTGATACTGTGGGGAGCGAGTTCCAATGCAAACGACTGGGTGAGATGAATAACTGCGGCCTTCGACGCACCGTAAGCGCCGCCTCCTGCTCCTCCCCCCCGTCCGGCGTGGGAGGCGATGTTGACGATCTTGCCTGCGCCCCTCTTCATCATGTGTTCAGCTACCACCTCCGATGCCAGCACCGTGCCCTTGACGTTGACGGTGAACGTCACGTCCCAGTCTTCTTCTCGTGACGTGACAGTGTCTTCGAAGCCAGTCGCTGCGATGACGCCGGCGACATTGACCAGGACATCGATGCGACCGAACTCTGCGAGGATCGTTTCGACTGTTTCCTGAAGCCGATCCCTGCTGGTAACGTCCGCCCTATATGCCCTGGCCTTGTGACCGTACTGGGCCAGCTGGCGCGCGACCTCCTCGGCGCCGTGGAGATCTATGTCAGCCACAGCGACGTCCGCGCCGCGCTGGGCCAGTACCTTCGCTATACCTTCACCGAGACCGCCAGCTCCGCCTGTTACCATCGCGACCTTGCTGTCCATCTGCATAGCCCACCTCTTTCAGCCGCTTTCAACGCGTATCGCCGGAGCCAAGGGCTCTGCCATCGTGAGGCAGGTCGGCTATTAACGCGAGGTCATCCGACATCTCCAGTATCTAGGCAAGGGTGACCATCGAACCTACACCCTTGACGCTGAGGATTGTACGGACGTCCGAGAACGCGGTCAAACACACTGCTGTCCCCGCTAAGTTCGTGGAATCACAGGCAAGAGTATGTGCGAGGGGTGCAACCCATTATGGAACATACTCTGATGCGCAATCTGAATCTCCGAATCCTCTCCGAACCTTTTGCCAGTGTTTGGGTTGCGGTCAAATCTTGGAAAATTAGAACTCGAAATGTCCACGCGGATTCTGTGTCCTGACAGGAACACGTTACTGGTCGGCCAAAGATCCACGATAAACTCGTACACGACTGCCGGCTCCAACAGCGACTGGGTTGACGTCGATTCTCGATACCTCCCGCGGATTATGCCGTCACACAAGTTCATCGCAAATCCATTTGGGTCCACATCTACCAGTTTGACGGTGAAATCGGTATCCTTGACGTCAGTGCTGGCGTATATCGTGGCAACCACCGGACCGGTCACTTCCAGGTCCTCTTTCAATGGTTCGGATGTGTACACAAGGACATCGTTTCTAAACTCAACTGGCCGTTGGTCAAAGGCGCCCCAGTCAACTATCTCAGGGTTACAGCAATTGCAACCCCCTCTGGTGGGGGTGGGGAATGCCGGATTATATACGTATTCGTCGTTGGGTTCGTCGGCTGGGAGGTCAGTCGACAATGTGCCGTCGCCTAGCAGGGAGTTGGCCTGGCCCTGGCTGTGGAGGTAGTATGGGGTGAACTGTGTTCTGGCTAAGGGCCACCCTTTTTCGTCGCGCCATTGATTAACACCCATCACGAATATTTGGAGGGGCGCATCCTCATCGGCGCCATTGTCAATCCCTTTCAACCAATGATCGAACCAACGCAGTTCTCGTTGCTCCAGATCCAAGACCGACGCTTTGCCAAAGTCAACATCACCAGCATGTGTGAGTGTGCTTGCGCTGTGGATCCACGGCCCAACGATAGCTCGTTGGTTGTTACGCGCTATACTTGATCCTCCGCGTTCGCGCATACCGACAAAATTATGGAAGGTGCCTGCAGTAAAAAAGTCGTACCATCCTCCAATTTGCAACACCGGCACCTCTATGTCCTCGTATCTCTCTTCATTGGCAAGGGCCTTCCAATACTCATCGTAATCAGGATGGTTAATCCATTCATCCCAGTAGAAAATATCTTTCCCCCCTTGCTTCGGGATGTCTTTCAACGGCAATGTTGAGAAAATCTTATCCCAGTTGTATATATCTATATCCTGAGCCGTGCGGCCTGCCATTCGGAAGCTCCAGGTAGCGCTCCAATTCAGTTGGAAAGCGCCGGACTGGTAGTGAGGCGCCTCATAAAGATTGTTTCCGATTACCCGGGGGACAATAGCTTTCAAATAACTGCTGCCCATAGCCGCCGCCTGCCACTGCACGTTGCCAACGTATGATCCTCCAACCATGCCCACGTTGCCGTCGCACCATTCTTCATGTCCGATCCATTCAACAGTATCGTGGCCGTCATTGAATTCATTGACCCAAGGATGGAACTCGCCCTCCGAATCATTCCGTCCTCTGGTGTCTTGGGCAACAAATATATACCCTTGTTGAGCGTAAAAAATGGCGCTATTGACCATTCGCTCGTTCATATTGTCGTAAGGAGTCCTGGAGAGAATGACCGGCAGCGCCTCGTGCCTGTTCCTCGGAAAATATATATCTGCCGACAGGTTTACTCCGTCCCTCATCGTCGCTTTAACGTTGTAGCGAGTTTCGACGCCGTCTGGCAAGAAAACGTTTAAAGTCATTTCAACTCCCTTATATCGGTCCTTCCTGATCGAGCAGAATGGTGGGCCCCGTTATAGTAGCGGAGCACAAGGTTCAGCTTACGGGGGTGTAAATGTGGTCAGGCGCGTCAAGTGTGGACGGAAATTGTGCCGACGGGGCAGAGCGAAACTGTGACGCTGAGCGGCATCGCGATTGTGAATGCGACTCGGGGTTTTGAAAGCTAGGCTCGGTTTATTTGCTGATCCTGGTTGGTCTTCCTGCTCCGTCTGAACTTGTAGCTGTCTCCGTTCATACCGCTTCTTAACCACCCGCTCAATGTCTGGCGCCACTCCTGTAACTTCCTTGGACGTCTTTGGCATTGACTGTCGAAGGTTTGCGAGCATACCAACCCAACCCGCTCGCGCGCCATGCGTCAACCAATGGCTCTTCCGATGTCTTGAGAACGCCCGACGCTAGTGATCACGGCGACTTTTCGTCCAAATCGCACATGCTGTCTATCTGTGCATAGAGGATTCAGAGGGTCATGGTTTCATGACCCTCCCGATATGAATTCGGACCCTACCGACGACGCGTAACCAGCCGGTGGACAGCCCCCTGGGCTTAAACTCGAGATCTACCAATTACCTGCTGCTCATGTAGTTTCGCCAACTCTTTTTCTCCGAATCCAAGTATCCCGCTAAGCACCTCTTCAGTATGCTCTCCCAGTAGCGGCGCGATCCGCGGCTCAGCCGGTGAGTCTGAGAGTTTTATCGGGCAACCAGGCATCATGAAAGGCCCACGCTTTGGGTGTTCCAGCGTCATTATCATGTCTCGCTCTGCCAGGTGAGGGTCGGAGTAGATATCCTCGGCGTTGAGAGTGGGCCCGCAGGGAACTCCCGCCTCGCCAAGAATGTGGAATACCTCGTACTTCGTGCGCTCCATAGTCCACGTCTCGATCATTTCGTCTAGCGTGGCGGCATTCTCGACGCACCAGTCCGAGTCTGAGTAGCGTGGATCACCGGCTAGCTCATCACCGCCGATGGCACGAATCAACGGCAGCCATAGGTTGGGGCGGCGCGGCCCGGCTGCGAGGTAAACATAGTCGTCTGGTCCGCCGGGCTTGCAGCGGTAGGTACGTGTGCCTGGCATCCCGGAAACGCTATTTCCAGATCGAGGGCGTGCCTTATGCGTCTCGTTGAAGTTGCACATGGCCACACGGGTGAAGTTCACGACCGCATCCTGCATAGCCACCTCCACTACCTGTCCCTTTCCGGTGGACTGGCGCTGCCACAACGCCGCCATAATGCCTAAGGCGGCGTGTATGCCGGTCCCAGTATCCCCTATTGTGGAACCTGGATGCGTGGGTGGGTCACCGGGCCAGCCTGTAACAGTCATGGAGCCGCCAGCGGCCTGAGCGATCATATCAAAGCTCTTGTACTTGGCGTAGGGGCCGTAAGTGCCGAATCCCTTCACCCTTGCCAGGACGATCTTGGGATTGACAGCGCTGAGCGCATCGTAGCTAAGCCCAAGCCTTTCCAACGTGCCTGGAGCCAGATTCTCTGCCACCACATCTCCTTGCTTGACCAACTCGAAGAAGACTTCCTTTCCACGCTGCTGCTTGAGATCGAGGGTGATGCTTCGTTTATTAGCGTTGAGGTTAATGAAGTAGCCGCTATCCACGCCTTGGATGTCTGTATTGCCATAACGCCCCGGATCGCCCTTCGTGGGCTCTTCGACTTTTATGACGTCGGCGCCGAGCCATGCCAGAATCTCGGTGCAGGACGTGCCCGCCTCAAATTGCGTCAGGTCAACTATTCGGATCCCGTCTAATGCCTTACTCATTTGTTCCTGCTCTTTCCTCTTGGACGCCTGAGAGCCTGCTCGATATCTTATGAACCTGTGGTATTCTCATTGGGAAGCCTTGCATAGATCGCACTTTTTGCCTTTCTCCTCCTGTGGACGTCGGCCCAGTCTGCGATGTCAGGCCGCCGCTCGATCAGAACCATATCATCTCTCGCCAGCAGAAGGTTATCATACGGCTCGAACTTGTTCAGCCGATTGCGCATACGCTATTTGCAGGTCTTCGAAGCATTCGATATTGTTGTGAGTGTGGCACGCGACATTTGGCGACTTCAGTGGGCGATAACATTGTCTGATTCAACACAGATGCGATCGTTATTAACTGGGAAACATTGGATGGTAAAGAGATGTCTATAGAATTCGGTCTCTTCTACGACTTCGACATCCAGAAGGGCACTACACAGTCCGAGACCTTCCGGCGTTGTTTTAGTCAGATCGAGGCGTCAGAGAGGATGGGCGTGGACTCCATCTGGCTGGCCGAGGTCCATTTTAGCCCCTTTTCGGTGCTGTCATCGCCCCTGATCGTCGCCAGCTCAGTTGCAACACGCACCAGCAGGGTCAGAATTGGACTGGCAGTGCAGGTTTTGCCTCTCGCGAACCCCCTTCGCGTCGCCGAGGAGGCCGCCACGCTGGACCAGATCAGCAAGGGACGTCTGGAGTTCGGTGTCGGGCGCAGCGGTCTGACCAGGTACTATAGGGGTTATAACATTGATTACTCAGAGAGCAGCGACCGGTTCCTAGAAGCCATGGATGTGATTACCAAGGCATGGGGTAACCAGCCGTTCTCACACGAGGGAAAGTTTTACGCTTTCAATGATGTAAGCGTGGAGCCCAAGCCCTATCAGAAGCCTCATCCGCCGATCCGAGTTGCCACGGCGAGCGCAGAGACTTTCTCAATGGTGGGCAGATTGGGATATCCAATCTTTATCAGCTCCACCACGGATGAGCCCGAACTCAAAGAGCGGCTGAAATTGTATCGTAGAGCGAGGCGGGATGCGGGACACCCAGGCCCCGGCGATGTGATGCTGCGCATACCGGCTTATGTTTCGGAGAACGCTGAGAAGGCACGCACTGAACCCGAGGCCAGCACTATGCACATGATAGGCTATAGTGCCGCTCAGATCGGCTCCGCACCTAACGAGGAGACCGCAGATAGGCTTCAACGCTTAAACACCATTTCCTATGACGAGGTGCTACGCCATAAGGTAATGCACGGCACGCCAGAGGAAGTAGTAGAACGGATTCAACGTTACGAAGAAGAGCTGGGCATCTCGGGCTTGGTGCTGGAGATGAACTTCGGAGGACAGATACCGAATGGGCTGGTGTTGAATTCCATCCGCCAACTCACCGAGAAAGTGATGCCCGAGTTCAAGTAACGCTCAGCCCGAAGGACCATGTCAACTGATCCTTACGTAACACCTCACACAGACTGCGGAACTCGACATACATCCTTTCTGATAGCCCCGAAACACTCAGTGCATAACCAGGCCACCGTCCACATTAAGTGCCTGGCCTGTGATGTTCCGCGAGCCTGGGCCCGCCAGGAAAACCGCCATTTCGGCTATGTCCTCTGGCTCGTTTGCTCTGCCTATGGGTATGTTGGCGTTTCGCTGTTCCTCTAGTTCCTCCATGGGTATGCCGAGATTTTGCGACCGCTGGACCATGGTGGCCTGAGACATGGGCGTGCGAGTCACACCTGGGCAGATAGCGTTGACGTTGATGTCGTAGCGGCCAAGCTGGTGCGCAGCTATCTGGGTCAGAGCCAGCACCGCTCCTTTGCTGGCAGCATAGGCAGCGTTGGAGGTGCCTGAATAGCCCTTGCCAGCTATGGAGGCAATGTTGATTATCCGGCCTCCCTGACCGCTGTCAATCAGTTCTCGGGCGACTCTTTGGAGGCAGAAAAACGTGCCCCTGGCGTTGACCCGGTGGATCCGGTCCCAGTCCTCTATCGTTAGCTCCATTACGTCTGCGTGTCGGGTCACTCCGGCGTTATTCACCAGAATGTCAATGCGACCGAACGCATTTAGAGTCTCTTTTACAACGAGGTCTATGTCGTCAAGGTCGCCGATATCTGCCGCGACGGATATTGCCCGGTAACCAAGCTCGTTGATAGTGATGCTTGTGTCGTCAGCGATCTTGCCGTCGATGTCGGCGGCCGCTACGTGGATGCCTTCGCTGGCGAGTCGAATGGCGATAGCCCTGCCCATTCCTCGGCCTGCACCTGTGACGAGAGCGACTTTGCCCTTCAAAGACATGGGAATCCTCCGATCTCCGTGGTATGAGTTTACAATTCTTGGGTTTCTGATGGGTCAAAAAATAGCGCCAATCCATGATAAGGTCAAACTGGCAACTGATACCCCGATGTCGAACAATCTGCAAAAACGCCGTAGCTGGCTCAGAGCTTCTTTGGACGAGCGGCGGTCAGATATCCCCTACCAGCCCCCTTACGGTTGCCCCTGTCGACATGATTTTTGAGGCAGCCATATCCCTTCAGTGACCTCAACTATCGATCAATCCGGATCGTTGACAGAGAGTTGAACCACGATTAAATTCGCATGGATTGAAGTGACCGAGGCAATGTTATCTGAGAAGGTGTAGGACTTCAGCGAAAGTGGGACACTTGGGAAGAAGCATACGTGACCCAGAAGACTCAAGACAAGAACGAGGCTGCTGAAGAACGGAGCAAAGACACTCGACGGTTCGCTCGGCAGGTTCGGCCAGCCACTCGCAGGAAATACACCACAGAAGAGAAGATCCACATAGTCCTTGAAGGTTTCCGACGTGAGGTCTCGGTCAACGAGCTGTGTCGTCGTGAAGGCATCAAGCCCAACAACTTCTACTCGTGGACCAAAGAGTTCATGGAAGCAGGCAAGCAGCGTCTGAGTCGTGACACGACCCGTGACGCGACTCGCCTGGAGATCAACGCTCTCAAGCGAGAAAACGCTGATTTCAAACATCTGGTGGCCGAGCTATCACTGTATCTTCACTGTCACTGTCTGAAAAAAACATCGGCGCCGAGTCTACACGAAGGCGTCGCCAACGTATGAGCTTCGACGAGAAGGCCCAGGTCCCGGTGAAGGTAGAGTCATCCCCAGGCTCCAAGCGCAAGGTTCTGGCAGGGCTTGGAGTATCCAAGAGCGACTGCTACCTCTGGAGAGCCAGACACGGGCAAGGAAGCCTTGAGGATCGAAGGCATCCAGGTCCGTCTTGGAACCGCCTGGGTCCCCAGGAGGAGTCCGTGGCGCTGGAAGTGGCCCTCGAGCACACCGATCTCTCCAGCAGGCAGTTGGCCGCGTGGATCACCGCCAACAAAGGTTTTTAAGTCTCAGAGTCCACTGTGTATCGACTCCTCAAGCGTCAGGGACTGGTAAAGAGTCCGGAGATGAAGATGGCCACCGGCAAAGAGTTCCATGCCAAGACCACTCGCCCTCACCAGATGTGGGCCACCGACGCTTCCTACTTTCAGAGTCTGTGGACGGGGCTTTTGCTATCTGGTCACAGTGATGGACGACTTCTCACGGTTCATCACCGCCTGGAGACTTCAGACAGACATGACATCAGACTCGTTCATCGAAGTGGTTCAGGACGCAGTCGACCTCACAGGCATGACTGACGTTCCATGGGAGCATCGCACAAGGTTCTGGGGAACGTGACTCCCTCTGACGTGTTGGATGGTCGCAGGAAACAGATCCTGCAGAAGCGAAAGGAGGTTCAGACTCAGACTTTTCAGCGCAGACGATTGTGCAATCAACATCTCAGAGAGTTCGCACAATCAGCGCCGAATCTCCATTAGCTTTCTGTTCCATCAGTGCTGAATGCCTACCGAACCCGGAGAGACCTCTACCTTCTCCAGAACTTGAGCCTTCTCATCTGAAACGCCCTGGCGAACACTACAGGGCTACGAAACAATGCACATGATCAACAAAAGGCAGGTGGGATCCAAAGAGAGAGATAAAATCGCAGGTGCCGTTTATCGACGGACTGTTCGGTCTCGCAGCCTAAAGCCGACCAACTCCTGAGGTATTTTGTCTCTCACTTTATGACGCCTACATTTTGCAACAGAACTGATTCGCAGTTACAGACGATCATCGACGATATGTCCGTTGACGCTTGACTACATCATCTGCGATGCTTCTCGCCTTGAAGCCTCAATCTGGCCACTGGTCGTATATGAGAAGAGCCTAGCGTCCACTTCTGATGAAATCAGCGACTCTCTCTCCAGTCATCATGGTCGTGACGTTGGTATTGGCACGGACCACATTCGGCATCACGGACGCGTCAGCAACTCTAAGCCCTTCCAGGCCGTGGACCCTGCCGAACTGATCAACCACGGCCATCGGGTCGGATGACGGCCCCATCTTGCACGTTCCCGCAAGGTGTTGCCCGGTGGATACTTCGCGATCGAGCCATTCATCGAGAGCGTCATCACTCTCAAGGTCCGAATCTAACGGCTCTATCCGCTCGGCGACTAGGTCGGCGAAGTCCGGCTGGTCGAACACGTCAACCGCGATTCGGACAGCCTCCCTCATCCGCTGACGGTCGAATGGCTCCTCTAGAAGGTGAAAATCGAGGAACGGCTGAACGCGCGGATCGGTTGACGTGAGGCTTATCTCCCCAGCGCTGTCGGCTAGATAAAGCAACGCAATAATTCTGATGCCCAGAGGCTCCATAAGGTTGCCACCCCGATTAACCCTCTCGGACGCATATGAAAACATAAACATCATCATGTCATCTCGATATTGTGATCCGGCAGCGGTGTAGCGAAGCCCCACTTGAAGACGAGGAGCCATGCCATCGAGATCGACACCATCCTTGACTTTACAGGTGATGAATACTAGAGGATGATCTCGGAAGTTCTTTCCGACGCCTGGCAGGTCGTGGACTACCGGAATGTTCATGGTGTTCAGATGTTCGGATGAACCGATTCCTGAGAGCATGAGAAGCTGGGGGCTGGCGATTGCCCCACCACTCAGCACAATTTCGTCGGCCTCAACTACGAACTTCTCCCCACCACTCTCCACCTCTACGCCGGTAACGCGCCTGCCCGCGAAGATGAGACGGTGGGCCATGCAATCCGCGCGAATCGTGAGATTCAGACGATGCCTCGCCGGCGTTAGGTAACCCAGCGCGGTACTCATCCTAATGCCGTTGGGGTTGTTGCAGGGCATCGGTCCGACGCCCGAGGCATCGGGGTCGTTGAAATCGTCCACTTCGGCATATCCTAGCGCCTTGCATGAGTTGAAAAAGGCCGTCTGAACAGGCAGCCAGTCCTCTCGCTTGAACCGATGGCAAATGATTGGCCCTTCGGTGCCGTGGAAATCATCGTGGAAGTCCGTATCTGTTTCCAGTTGGCGAAGGTACGGAAGGACCTTCTCGAAAGACCACTCGTCGTTGCCCCACGAAGCCCACATGTCAAAATCGTCGGGGAGCCCTCTCAGGAAAACCTGCCCATTGATGGCGCTCGTCCCGCCGGTAACCTTGCCCCTCGGGACCAGCATGGTCTCGGCCACGTCATTTGCCTTGCCGACAAACTGCCAGTTATGGTCTTCGCTGACCATGATGTCGGTCCCCGTCGCATATCCTTTTTTCAGTTCTTCGGGCAAGTGTTCGAAGTCAGGATAATCCGGCCCCGCCTCCAGAAGAAGAACCGACCTCTCCGAGTCTTCCGACAATCTCGCTGCAACCGCAGAGCCGGCGGACCCAGCACCGATGACAATAACGTCGTATTTCATTTCAACTCTCCATATCCTGATAGGTGAGCTTTTGTAAACCACATCCGATGATCCGAGACTTGGAACCAGGGGTGGGATATACTTCCCTGTCCCGTTTTCCCTAAGCTACCTAAGCAATTTTACCGCGCCGTATGGTACATCAGCCCTCTATCTTCTTCGCAGTATCATGGTAGTATAACAATCAAATGGAGCACAGGATTGTAGCTTAACTGACCCTCAATCCTGTCCTAACTATTGGGCCCACTTCAGACGTTCTACAAACGGACGGTTCTGCATCCACCGCGTCTGCGATCAATCTCTTTGCCCCCTCCCGCAGCGAGTGCGTCAGACCGTCCCGCGTTCCTTTTTATGGATTTGGGGCCTCTGTCACCGTGTCCTTGCTCATCGCGTGTCCTCCTTGCTGTATTGTGCTTGTTTGCTCACCCAGCAGGATGCGCCACCTCCTTCAATCTCTCCGTACACCATATTTGACCAAATCTCCTAGCAGTGTATGACAGTATCTTGCCAAAGATATCATCTCTTTGACAAAAGCGCGGATGAATCCAGAATTTACCACGCTAGAAGGCAAGCAAGGTCACGCCGACGTGGAATCGATGTCCGGCGGCGCCAATTAGTGGAGGGGATACCTCGGGCGGCGCAAGTCGCCCCGATCCGTGATCGCCTACCCCTCGATCCCGAGGAGTTTCGCCGCCGTTCCCCCGAGAATCTTGATTCTGTCCTCGTCGCTTAGCCCGGGAATCGACATGATGTGGTCGACTGGGGCGGTGTTCCATGGGAACGGATAATCGGTCCCGAGGACAATGTGATCGATCCCCGCCGCGGCGATCAAGTGCCGCATGCCTTCGCCAGTGAACATGATCGAATCGAAAAACAGTTGGCCACCTCGGATATATTCGGTCGGCTTCTTCTTAGGCAAGGGCCCGACTCGGTCCGGGAAGGTCGTAATCACCGCGTCCGAGCGGTTGGCATAGGACGGCAGGAAACCACCGCCATGCGAGGCGACGATCTTGAGGCCTGGAAAGCGGTCAAGCGTTCCTTCGAAGATCAGATGCGACAAGGCTATCGTGGTTTCGAGCGGGTTGCCAATCGTGTTCGTCAGGAGACCATTCCCGGCCAACCGGCCGCTCGGTTCCAATTCACGCGTGCCGAGCGGGTGCATGAAGACAAGCACGTCCAACTCTTCGCATTTGGCCCAGAACTGGTGGAATTTTGGGTTGGCGAGATCTTCGCCAGCGACGCTGCCGCCAACGCCGATGCCGCGGAAGCCGAGCGTCTTTACTGCCTGCTCGACCTGCTCAGCTGCGAGGTCGGGATATTG
>Ga0310123_10000862_pt1 | contig 26579 bp, 34 predicted proteins | sample CB6_AW_1057_MG_FD_203505 | JGI IMG/M metagenome (GOLD analysis project Ga0310123, IMG submission 203505) | Marine microbial communities from Western Arctic Ocean, Canada - CB6_AW_1057 | ecosystem: Environmental > Aquatic > Marine > Oceanic | place: Canada: Western Arctic Ocean | collected... | reverse complement strand
GCAGATATATTTTGACAACATAAATATTCTAGTTAATTTAATAAAGGCAATAGGTGTATATGGCGAAAAAGAATCAAAATATGCTTATGAGTTTATTATATCATCCGATAGTAGTAATGATGGTTCTCATATTAGGTTTGGGCATTTGGCGCTAAATGCTTCTAGTGAAAAAGACGCTGAAAATAAAGCAGAGAAATTGGGAATGGCATATGTAAATAAAATTAATAAACAAAAGAGTTCTGTTGGTAGACCTGGTCATTTTAAATTAAAAGATGTTTCGGTATATAAAGAACAATTTGGAGCTAATGATGAGTAATATAGAATTTTTTACACGTCCACAAGGCATTAATATAGATATTACACATAGATGTCCATTAGAATGTCCTAGGTGTCAAAGATGGACGCATTTTGGAAAGTATGGAAAAAAAGTTTATGGACACGATATTAGTTTAGATGATATAAAAAAATTAATAAAGTTTTTCAAAAGTGTCAATTTTTGTGGACAACTTTCAGATCCTATACATCATCCTAAATTTATAGAAATATTAAAAATTTTAAAAGAAAATGATATAAGAGCTAATGTTCATACTGCTTCTTCATACAAACCAATGTCTTGGTATGTAAAAGCATTTCAAGCTCACCCTACTGCTAGATGGATATTTGGTATAGATGGATTGCCGGAAGAGAGTCATAAGTATAGAAAAAACCAAGACGGTGAAAAATTATTTAAGGTAATGCTAGAATCTAAAAAACATATCAGACCTAATGATATATTTTGGCAATATATTATTTTTAGTTATAATGAACACCATATAGAACAAGCAAAACAAATGGCTAAAGAAAATGGGTTGGGATTTATAATAGTACAATCATCAAGATGGTTAAGTGAAAACGATCCATTAATACCTAAATCAACACAATATAAAATGAAGCCCAAAAGAAGCATTAGAATGAGAAATGGAGGTGCTTGGTGAGTGTTAAATTAAAGCCAATGTGTTTATCTGGAGTTATTCAACTGGCTGTCAATAATAGAGGATATCTATTACCTTGTTGTTACCTTGATAGCAAAAATACCCTAAACGATCCAGAAATTAAAAAACTTACAAGCGTCAGCAAAATAAGTGAAGTAGAAGATATAGAACAAATTGTTTTATCTAAAGAGTGGATAGAATTTGAAAAAATCTTACGAGAAAGAAATTTTAAAAAAATACCTCCAACCTGTGTTCATCATTGCAAAGTTAGAGATGATATTGATAAAATAAAAAAAGAAACATATTTTAATACTACAGGAAAAATAATTGACGAGAATATAGTATGAAAAAAATAATAGATGAAGTGTTTACCAATGATGTAACACAAGCAATAAACCAACAAGAATATATTGGAATGAGACTCAGCGGAGGAATTGACTCTGCTTTATTATGTTTTTTGATAATGACAAAGTTTCCAGATAAAAAAGTAATGCCTATTACAATGTACAATAAAATACGGCCTGCAGCTGCAAACTCCGTTAATAAAGTACGAGAAGTCCTAAAAAAACTTAATCCAAATAGTATCCTAGTGGAACCAGAAATAGGATACTTTGATACAACTGGGTTTGAACCAACTAAGCAAATGAAAGAAAATTTTAAAAAATTTGGAAGAGTAGCAAAATATAATCCAAAAGATATTTTTCAAAATAAATGGTTTGATACTCTTTTTGATAAATATAATGGAAAGTTAAATTTTCTTTGCTCTGGTGAAACACTTAATCCACCGCTTGATGTTCAAGACCAATTAGTTAAGCATAGAGAATTTCCGTCAGATAGAAATAAAAAAGCTCCACGGCTATTAAGTAAATGGTCCTATAAAAAAATTAATAGATATGAGTTTAGACCTTGGAGGAATAAGACTAAAAAAGAAGTATCATTATGGACTAAGCAATTAGGACTAATGGACACTTTGTTTCCTGTAACCGAATCTTGTGAGCTTGAAACAATACATTATGAAAGACAATCAAAAGAATTCAACATAAAATATACAAATGTCGGAGTTGAACCTTGTAGGCGTTGTTGGCCGTGTAGAGAGAAGTGGTGGGCATACGGTTATTATGATTTTATGACGGAAGAGGATTGATAAAGGCTATAAATGAAAAAAATATTATTAGTTAGTGGTGATAGTTTTACAGATACTAATTGGATGAGTGATTATCACGATATAGGTCCCAATGCTTGGCCAATGTGGCCAGAATTACTAGCAAAAAAATTAAATATGGAGTGTATCAATGTTGCTAAATGTGGATCTGGTAATGAATATATTTATTTTACTTTATTAGATGAGATAGTAAAGATTGATTCAAATAATATTGGATTGATAATAGCAGGTTGGACTGAATCTAATAGACGAGATTGGAAAATAAAAAATAAATGGATAAATTATGCAGATTATGTTAGCAAAATAAACATATTTAATAATGATATAAAAGCTAATATAGAAAAAAGTTTAAGATATTATTATAGTTTTCAAGAGATATGTAAATCTAAAAAGTTACCTTATAAAGCATTTCAAATGCTTCATATATTTCGTGGTTGGTATTCAGATACTAAAAGAGGTAATTATAAAATCAAAGAAGATAAATTTATTAAGAAAGAATTTTTAAATTTTATTCATAATAGTTTTTATTTTAATAAAATAGATGATAATTTTATAGGTTTTCCTAGTGATCCAGATTTAGGTGGTTTTAGTATTAAAAATGATATACTAGGTGGGTATGAAAAAAAAGGTATTGCTTTAGAATGGGCAGTTTCAAAAAAAGATAGTCATCCAAATGCAAAAGGGCAAGAAAAAATAGCGGAGTTTATATATGACAGGTTGGGATAGAGAATATTTAGCAAACAAAGAAGAGTATTTAAAACTTTTTGATAGTGTAATGCAAAAGGAACAAGAGAAGAATGTGGAGTTCCTTGAAGAGAGTATTACAGATATAACAGGTAGAGAGTATGCTGTTGCTGTAGGTAATGGAACAGACGCTTTATATTTCTCTTTAATAAGTTTAGGTATTAAACCAGGTGATGAAGTATTAACAACCAATTTTTCTTGGATATCAACAGCGTCTTGTATCTCTATGGTAGGTGCAACACCTGTATTTTGTGATGTAGATTTAAAATCTTATCATATATCTTTAGAGAGTATTAAGAAAATGTACTCCGATAAAACAAAGGCAATTGTTTATCCACATTTATTTGGTAGTATGTCTGATACAAAAGAGATATTAGATTTCTGTAAAGAAAAAAATATTACATTTATAGAGGACGCTTGCCAAGCATTAGGGTCTAGTTTAAATGATATAAAGGCAGGAACAATAGGAGATATTAGTACATTAAGTTTCAACGCAAATAAAGTTGTTGCTGGTATCGCTGGTGGTGGGGCAGTCTTAACAAATGATATAGACAAAGCAGAATTATTTACAAAATTAAGAAAACACGGTGAAAAAGAAATATTAGGATATAATTCTAAAATGTTAATATTCAATGCTGAATTTATTAACTTTAGATTAAAGAAGATGGAAGAATGGATAACTAAAAGACAAGAGATAGCAAAACGATATGATAGTGTGTTTAAAGATTTACCAATTCACATACAAGATACTTCCAATGGTTTAAATCATAACTATCACAAATATGTTATTAGATTTGAGAATAAAGTATTAAGGGATGTGGTTAAAGGTAGATTAAATGCAACAATTCATTATGATAAACCTTTATCTGAAAATTCTATGTATAAGGACATTGAACATAGAAAAGATGATTGTATAAATTGCAAACGTATAAGTGAAACAATATTATCATTGCCAATACATCCATACTTAACAGATGAAGAAGTAAATAAAATTACTAATATGGTGATGATAACAGTATGATAGAAATAATAGCAAGTTCATCATTTAGTAAAATTTGTTATGTTGATGAGAATAATAATATGCTTGATATAACTGATAAGTGTCCAATAGAATTATGTAAAAATTTTAAAAAGATATTAGGAGAGTTAACTATTGATAAAAGTTTAGTTGATAAACCTTGTGAAGATATTTACCATAATATCGTAGAGAAAGCATATCTTACACCAACATATATAAAAGATGTGTCTTTTAAAGAACAACCTAAAGAAAAGTTATTAATAGCATTTAATAAATTCTTTTTTGAAATGATTGAAAATGAAAACATTACAAGAGATACAAGATAATTATTTAGCAGTAGATTTTTTTCTATCAATGTCTTGCAATAAAGATTGTTGGTACTGTACTAGTTATACTTTAGAAATGAGAAACTTAACAGTAGATATGGATTTTCTAAAGAGTACTTTAGATAAATTTAAAAACTATAAGATAAGAATATGCTTACTTGGTGGTGAACCTGGACTAATTAAAAATTTAGATAAAGTTATTAATGAAATTAAAAAGTATCCTAACTTTGTATGTGAAGTACTATCAAACTCATTTGTTAGAAAGAGATATCCAGAAGTATTAGAAGATCCAGAAATTGTATATGTAGAACATATAATTTTAGATTTTTATGAAAAAGAAATTAAGAAGTTAGGTAATTATGATTTTTTACCTGAAAATAATAAGAACAATTATAATGTAGTTGTAAAAACTCCTAACTTTGAAAAGTATAAAGATAATTATCCAGAAGATATTGAAAAGTTAACACATAAGAATACTATGTGGAAAGTCTTCAATGGCAGGTCACCTATATTTGAAGATGTTATACAAGCAGCTGAAATAGATAGGAAGATGTGTGCTGCTTTTCCACAAGTGCCTGTTATTGATTTTGAAAAACAACATATTGTACATTGTAGTAAGAAATTTGCAAACAACAAAGAACTTTCTAAAAATTTTGAACTCACGCAGGAGAACGTTGATAAGATGATGACTTTTAGGTTGTTTAAATATGAAAGTTATTGTAAGACGTGTTGTGAATATGTTGACCCTAAAGGACATATGTCATTAGGGAAATATGCAAAGGTATTAAATGTATAAGATGTTTGCTGTAGCATTAAATTTACACGACCATAATACTTATAATGGTGTGTGGCATAATCAAAGAGAAAGATTTACTAGGTTTAAACATAATCTTCCATATAAGGCAGACTCTTATGCTCATCAAGAACAATTAAATACAAATGATTATGAATTAAATAATGAATTTGTTAAAGACTATTTTAAAAAACAAGAAGGCGCTGTGTTAGGTTTTTCAATGACAGTTGGTGGTATTAGAATGTGTAAAGATATATTACCAAAAGAAGTATTAAATTATAAACCTAAAGAGTTATGGGATCATTATTACAAAGATGGTATTTACTTTATAGACCATCATCAATCACACGCTACATACGCATACATCAATTCTGGATTTAAAGAATCAGATATAGTTGCTATTGATGGTATTGGTTATAAATTTAGATGTATATTTGTTGATAGAAATAAGCAAATAATAGATTTATCAAAAGAGTTACCAATAGGTTGGTTATGGAATCAAATGTCTAAACTAACTGGATTTGGTTCGTTAGGTGCAAGTAAATTAATGGGGTTAGTTGGTTATGGAAAATTTAATCAATACTATTATGATGTGTTTGAAACAATGATTAGTGTAGATATAAAAGAAAAGAAATATAAAATTCACGAATTGATTAACATAGAAAAATATGGTGTACAAGATTTAGCATTTACATTACAAAAATTTACAAATGATAAAATTAAAGAACATATCTATCCACTTAAAACTTGCGACAATCTTTGTTTAGCTGGAGGAGTTATATACAATGGTTATTTAAATGAAGAGTTTACAAAACATTATAAAAATGTTTATATACCACCTGCTGTGGGAGATGAAGGACAAGCATTAGGAGTTTATCAACACGCTGATTATGTATTGAATAATAATAAACATATAACAAATACATTTGGCGGAAAAGAATATAAATTTACTGGTGAAGAAAAGGTTAATTATAAAGAAATTGCACAAGCGATTGCTGATGGAAAAATAGTAGGTTGGTTTCAAGGTAAATCAGAAAGTGGTAACCGTGCATTAGGCAATAGAAGTATTTTAGCAGACCCTAGAAATAAAAATATTAAAAGTATTATAAATGATACAATTAAAGATAGAGAAGATTTTAGACCATTTGCGCCAGCAGTATTAGAAGAACATTATAAAAAATTCTTTGATACAAATAGTCCTAGTCCTTATATGTCAAGAATATGTAAAGTTAAATCTGATAAAGTTCCAGGTATTACTCACGTTGATAACACAGCTAGAATACAAACGGTTAATAAACAAGACAATGGAAAATTTTATAATTTAATCTATCAGTTTTATACAATAACAGGTATACCAATGTTATTAAATACTAGTTTTAATTGCCACGAACCTATTGTTGAAACACCAGAAGACGCAATTAGAACCTTTAAAAGAACAGCACTAGATTTATTGGTTATAAATGATTATGTGGTAAGAAAATGATTGACTTAAAATTATTTAAAAATATAATGCAAGAGGCAAGAACTAATACTGACCTATTAGATTCATATAGTCCTAATCAGTTTAAATCTAAAGAGAGATTAATAGATTTAATTAAAAATTTAAATATAGAATTTCAAGATGTTGTTATATTAGGTTGTTGGTATGGTAGTATTTTAATTCCAGCTCTTAAAGAATCAAAAAGAATTACTGCTATTGATATTGATGATAACGTAATTAGTATTGCTAAAAATAGACTTTTTAAAGATTGGAAAAATGTTGATTTTATTACAAGTGATGTTTTTTCTAAAGATAGATTTGGTAGAATTAAGAATACAAATTTAATTATTAATACTGCTTGCGAACATATGAAACCAATGAAAGAGTTGGAAGCATTAAGTGAATCTAAATCATACTTTGCTTTTCAATCAAATGATATGACTGATATAGAAGGACATATTAATTGTGTTAAAAATATAGAAGAATTTAAAAAACAATTACCTGATAATGCAAAAGTATTAATTGAAGATGAAATAAAAGACGATAGAGGTATTAAATTTACTCTAATAGGTAGGTTATGAAAAGAGTAATCTATAGTCTTTATGTTGATGTGCCTGCAAAGGAACATTATGGTAAATCTAAACAAAGAAATGATACGGTAGAAAAAGCAGATATAGCTATCAATGCTTTTAAAAAGCATTATAAAAGATTAGTTGAATCTAAACAGAAATATGCTGACGCTATAGGTGCAACTTTTATTATGTTTGAAAATGATAAGCGTTATAAGACATATGAAAAAAATCTACGTAAAGACTTTCCTGAATTAACAGGTTATGAGATTGTAAATTTTTACAAAATACATTTACTATATGAATTAGCAAAAAGGTATGATGAGATTTTGTATTTAGATTTTGATGCTGTACCTGTAACTACAGAATCCTTTTTTGATATATGGGATGTACAAAATTATATTGCTGTTTATAACAACAACACTATGATTAATAAAAATAGAGAAGTTAAACACAGCATTAGAAGTCCATCAGCAAAGTATTTTAATTGTCAAGCAATGCTTATAGAAAAAGGTCTTGATCCTAACAATGATGTTATCAATACTGCTATTATTGGAGCTTCAAAAGAACAAATTTTAAAATTAGATTTCTTTGGTGAGTTTAAAGATATGATAAACTTAATGACAAAATTAAGATATGATAAGAGTGGTTTGTATCCACAAAATATTCTTGATATGTTTCGGTATGATAATGAAACAATCTTTTCATATAAAATAAAAACTAATAATATTAATATTCAATGGCTAGATAGAAGATGGCATTACTTTTTAGATACACAAAAGTTTATACCAGAAAAAACAAAAATAGTACATTGTGTCTGTAAAGACTTTGATATTGTATGGAGAAAGTATAATGTGGAAATTTCCTCTTGAAATAATGCTTGATATAACAACTAGATGTAATGCTGGTTGTCCTCAATGTCATAGAACGGATCCAATGGGTTTAAATAAAGCAAGTTGGTTACCAGATATTAATTGGAGTATAAAACAATTTAAACAAGCACTTCCTGAAAAGATTGCTAAACACATTTATAACTTTGATTTTTGTGGAACGTGGGGTGATTGTTTAATTAATCGTGATATATTACCTATGGTAAAATATATTAGAGAAATTGCACCTAGAGCTACTATTTCCATTCATACAAATGGATCATTAAGAAATGATGAATTTTGGTGGGAGTTAGGTGTTGCAGGAGGTAAAAATTTATCAATTATTTTTGCTATTGAAGGAACAACCCAAAAAATGCACCAACAGTATAGACAATTTACTTTCTTGGATAAAATTTTAAATAATATGGATATGTTGTCTAATACTCCTGCACGAATAAAAACTCAATGCTTAGTATGGAAACACAATGAAGACCATTTAGATGAAATTGAACAAATGTGTATAAAACACGGTTCATTAAAACATCACGTTGTTACAACCGATAGGTTTGGTAAAGAAATTGAATTTAAATTTTCTCACAAAGGAAAAAAAGATAAATTAGAAAAAAGTGGAGTAAATTTTAAAGATAATGTATATTTAAAACAATTGGATGGAAAACAATTTATAAAACAAACAACTCAAATGTCAGTTAATAAAAAAGAAAGTATTGAAAAAATAAAAAAGAAAAAAGAAATAATGAAAATTGTTTGTGAATGGGGTGTTAAAAATAAAGTTGCAATTAATCCAGATGGCCAAGTATTACCTTGTTGTTTCTTTTGTAATCCTCATTACTTTTCTAAAAATTCTCCAGAAGTAAAAAGTTGGTTTATGGAACATCCAGTTATGCAAGAATATCAAAAACATCAAGAAGAATATAATGTTTTTTCTACAAGTTTAATAAACATAATTAATAGTAAATGGTTTCAAAAAACATTACCTAATAGTTGGAAAACTGACAACCCTATACATCAATGCCAAAAATTTTGTGGAAAATGTATGGAGAAATTATAATGATATATGATTTAGTAATTACATCTTTACCTGGTATGGATAAAGGTAAGCCTGCACCAGGTCCTTCTTTTATAAAAGGATATTTAGAACCTTTAGGATATAAAGTTAAAGTAATAGATGGAAACCAATTAGATATATTAGAAAATATACACAAAGAAATATCACAATATCAATATAAGTGGTTAGGAATATCTGTATTTTCATTTCAACAAAAAGAAGCTGCTTTAAAATTAAGTGAAGAATATGAAAATGTTATATTTGGAGGATCGGGTGTTGATAAAGATTGGCCTAGAAAACATTTTATAGTAGGAGAAGGTGAGTATGCATTACTAGAATTTTTAAAAGGCAATTTAGATTATCCTGGTATTAATGGAACTCAAGCAAAACAAATTGATAGTATAGAAGATTTACCACCACCAGATTATTCAGATGTTATTCATAAACACAAGTATGGTAGAGCAGTTATATCAGGCAGTAGAGGTTGTGTTCGTAACTGTACCTTTTGTGATGTTGCAAGTATTTGGCCAATGTATAGATGGAAAACAGGTAAGAAAATTGCTGATGATTTACATATAGTTGCTGAACAAACAGGATTAGAAAAAATAGTTTTTTCTGATTCACTAGTAAATGGTTCTATGAAACACTTTAGAGATATGTGTTCAGAATTAGCTAGTAAGAAAAAGAAGATAAAATGGGAAGGTCAGTTTATTGTTAGAGGTGCTAAAACATTTTCTAAACAAGACTTTGATAATTTAGCAAATTCGGGTTGTGCTGGTTTAGATATGGGTATTGAATCAGGTAGTGAAGATGTAAGAAACCATATGAAAAAGAAGTTTACCAATGATGATATAGAATATTTTATCACTAATTTAGGTGATAGAAACATTAAGATGAAATTTTTACTTATAGTTGGTTACCCTACTGAAACCGAAAAAGACTTTGAGATGACAATAGAGATGTTGAAAAAGTATGGTAAATATTCTTATTTAATAAATGTTTCTCCTCATATGATGATGACTTATAAAAATACACCATTAGATTTAGAGCATAGAGAGTTATATGATGAGGATGGTTTTCATTGGAAAAATACTATATCTAATTATGATATAAGGTATAAGAGATTTATAAAAGTATTTGAAGTAGGCAAGGAAATGGGTTATAAGTTCAACAAACACGCATTGGAAAAAATAGAGAAATTTAGTGCTCAATACCAAAGTTAGTATTATAAATAGTAATATGAATTTAAAAATGGAGATAAACTATGGCTATAACAATTGATGGAAAGCAGTATGATGAGAAAACGCTTAGTCCTGAATTACAGAATTATCTAGCAGTAAGACAAGAGATACAAGTAAGCAAGACTAGACATACTATTGAAATTGAGAAAATAGATGTTTTAACTAAATTTTATAACGAGAAGATTATAGAGTTGATTAAAAAAGAAGTACCAGAAACAAACAAAATTACAGATAAAAAATAGATGGCCGCAATAGCTAATTTAACTATAGACCAAGGGGCAACTTTCAGTTCAGACGTAACTGTAAAAGACGCTCAAGACAATGCTTATAACCTTACAGGTCATACGGCTGTTGCTAAGCTATCCAAAGGCTTTGCGTCCACTAGAACAAGAACAAATATGACTACTTCAATAGCGACAGACGCTACCACAGGAGTAGTTACTCTCTCTTTATCAGCAACTGAAACAGCTGCTTTAGATGCTGAGAGATATGTGTATGACCTTGAAATTACATCTGGAGCTACTGTTACTAGAGTTATTGAAGGAATAATTACAGTCCGACCACAAGTAACGTTATAATCAAACTCATTTTTGTTATAAATATATAAATAAAGGGAGAGAAGTAATGCCTGATATTACAGCAAAAATTAACGTAGATACACAATCTGGTCCGCAAAAAGTTTCAGTAACCATACCATCAACTGTAGCTGTACAAAATTCAGAATTAAGATTATCCCTCCTTGGTGATGTTGATACAACAAATTTAGATGATGGCGCAATGATTCAATATAGGTCAAGTGATGGTAAATTTGTAACTAGAACGGAAGTAGTTACTACAACTGGAACACTATTATTTAATTGTGGGAGTTTTTAAATAGCATATGGCAACAGTAATACAGATAAAACGGTCATCAAGTACTTCAGCACCAGCAACATTAAAATTAGGTGAATTAGCTTTAACTTATGGAACAGGAACACAAGGTAATCTAGGAGATAGATTATTCATTGGTGAAGGTGGTGTAGATGGTAATGGTGACGCAAATAATATAACAGTTATCGGTGGACAATATTTTGCCGATATGTTGGATCACGTTCCAGGAGAGTTAACAGCAAATGGAGCATTAATTGCTGATTCAAATAAAGCAATAGATGAAATAATTTTAGGTAGTTCTACTACAATTGGTGGAACAATAAAATTTAATGAAGGCTCAAATAATGGTGCAGGACATATTGGACTTAAAGCACCAAATAGTGTAACTTCTACAACTACATTTACATTACCTGATGGTGATGGTTCTGCTGGTGAGTTTATAAAAACTGACGGTTCTGGTAATTTAGCATTTGCAGTTGTTGACCAAGCTTTAGATTTAGCAGGTGATACTGGAACAGATACTTATAATACAAGTGAAACATTAACTTTCGCTGGTGGTCCTGGTATGGAAGCAATAGTTACTGATAATACGGTAACTGTAAATGCAACAGCATTAACAGATTCAAATTTATCTGGTAGTGCAGGTATAGCAAATGATAAATTAGCAAATCCTACTACAACATTAGGATCATCTACTTTAACTTTAGGTCAAACAGAAACAGATTTAGCAGGATTAACTTCTTTAGTAATTGATGACATTACAATTGACGGTCAATCATTTACAACTACATCCGCAAATAAAAATATTAATATTTCACCACACGGAACAGGTTCAATAATTGTTCCTAGTGGATATGAAGATAGAGCAGGATTTCAAACTCAATCACTTGCAAATAAAGCATATGTTGACCAAGTTGCTCAAGGTTTAGATACTAAACCATCTTGTAGATTGGCGACAACTGCTGATTTATCAGCAACTTATAATAATGGAACATTAGGTGTTGGTGCAACTTTAACAGCAACTTCAGGTGGTGCATTATCAATTGATAGTGTAACGCCAAATGTTGCAGATAGAATTTTAGTTAAAGACCAAACAGACGCAAGTGAAAATGGAATTTATGTAGTTACAACTGTAGGTGCTTCTGAAACTGCTTTTGTATTAACAAGAGCAACTCCAGAAGACCAACCATCTGAATTAACTGGTGGTGCATTCGTATTTGTAGAAGAAGGTACTATTGGTTCTAATAATGGATACACATTTACACATACAGGCTCTCCAACATTTGGAACAACTGATTTAGATGTAGCACAATTTTCTGGTGCAGGTCAAATTACTGCAGGTGCTGCTTTATCAAAAGCTGGTAATACAATAGATGTAGAAGTTGACGGTGCTTCAGTTGAAGTTTCAGGTGACGCATTAAGAGTTAAGGCATTAGGTGTAACAAGTGCTATGTTAGCAGGTTCAATTGCAAGTGATAAACTGGCTGATCCTTTATATTTTGCAGACGAATCTTCAACACAAGGATCCGTAAGAGTTGGTGGTGTTTTAGAATTTTTAGCAGGTGAAGGAATTAATACTGTTGCTACTGGCAATAAATTACAAATTGTTGGTGAATTAGCAAGTACATCAAACATAGGAGTTGCGTCTTTTTCTGCTGATAATTTTACAATAACATCTGGTGATGTTGAAGTTACTACAGTAGATGGTGGAACTTTTTAATGTTTAAATGGATTAGTAAATCTTGGAATAAGTTTTTAGATTCATTTATAGTAGAAGAGAAGAAAATAAAAACAATTGCTGTTAGAGATTTAAAAGACAAAACTAAAAAAGAATTAGAAAAAATTGGAAGAAAAATAGGAATAGAATTAGATAGAAGATTTACAAAGACAAAATTAATTAATAAAATTAAATTTAAGGCTAAATTAAATAGAAGAAAATAATGACAACACGAATTAAACCATTACGTACAGAAGTAGCAACACGTATTCCAACACTAGGTGTTATAGAAGTTGGAGAATTAGCTATGAACATACACGATGGTAAATTTTATTCAAAAACAAGTGTAGGTAATATTAAAGAAATTGGTGGTGTAGGTGGAATAACATTACAAGAAGTTACAAATAATGCTGCTATAACTGATAAAGATATTACTATGAATGGGGCACAACTTATATTTGAAGGAGATATAGCAAATGCATTTGAAACTGAATTAACAGTATTAGAACCAACAGGAGATAGAACAATATCTTTACCTGACGTAACAGGAACAGCTATAACAACTGGTAATTTAACAATAGATGGTTCAGCAGGTGGAGATGCTCTTGCTAGTGATGGTGACGCCTTAGCATATGGAATAGTTTTCGGAGGATAGAATGGCAAGTTTATTTAAAAATGCAGGTATGGCACTTGGTTTTGCTGATACTTCAGCTGCAAATTTATATACAGCTGGTGGTGCTGGACAAGCAGTTATTCACGCAGTATATATAACTAATAAGTCAAATGCTAATAATGGTTTTGTAGATGTAAAAGTTACAGTAGATGGTGGAACTACATTTAGATATGTTGCTAACAAAGCACAAATACCACCTAATAATACTTTAGTTTTAGATAAACCTATAAATTTAGAATCAAATGATATATTGAGAGTAGTGGCACACCCATTACCAGATTCGTCAACAACTGATATAGAAGTATATGCTAGTGTACTGGAGATAAGCTAATGGCAATTACAATTACTCATAATATAAATCCACAAGAACAAGTATTTAATGGTCTTCGTAGAACAAAAGAAGGTATGCTTTATTTGACAACTGTTAACCCTAATGAAGGTGGTACAGTTGGATTTTCAACATTTGAAGAAGAAGGAAAATCAGATAAAGTACCAAAAGATGGTACAGATTATGTGGAAGAAAGACCAGAATTCTTTAATTGTCACGAATTTATTGGTGATGGTTCTACAGTAACTTTCACATTAAGCGTAAATATGGGTACTTTTGCACATAGATTATATGTGGCTATTGATGATGTAATAAAAGATGGAAATGTAGATTATACGGTATCTGGAACAATAGTAACCTTTACGTTTGCTCCTTTGAGTGGAAAATGTATACAGATAGCACAGTTGAATAAAAGATATTTAAATAATGATTCAGACGCCTATCAACAATTTATATTTGACGCAAATACCACAACTACTTATCTTATAAATAGTAGCGGGGAGTTGGTAAAAAGAGTAAATCAAGCAGCTAATCAAGATCCAACAAGTGATGATTTTCTCTCTTTTGAAAGTACAACGGCGAGTGTAAATTCAACAACTTATCAAGATGGAATATAAATATAATAAAACGGATTAACAAATGGCAGATTTCAAATTAGGTAGACTTAAATTTAAATGGAGAGGTGATTGGGCTGTAAGCACTGCTTATACTATAGACGATATTGCTAAGTATGGTGGTAATGTTTATGTTTGTGTAGAGAACCATACATCACAAGCAACAAATGCTGGTTTTGCTACAGATTTAGCAGCTGTTAAGTGGTCGTTACATACGGAAGGCCTTTATTTTAAAGCTGCTTGGGGATTTGATACTGTTTATAAAGTAAATGATGTTGTCAAATATGGCGGTAGACAATATCGTACTATTGTAGCTCACACATCCGCTTCATCTGGTGGTTTAAATCAAAGTAATTTTGAATTATACACAGATGGTTTAGATTTTTTAGGGGATTGGGTAGCTTCAACATTATATAAATTAAATGATGTTGTTAAGTATGGTTCATATCAATATAAAACTATAACAGAACATACATCAACAGCTACATTTGATGAAACAAAATTTAATGTATATTCTGAAGGTTTACAATGGGAAGATAGTTATAATGCTGGAACAACTTACCAAAATGGTGATGTAGTAACCTACGGTGGTTACACTTATGTTTATATTAATGTTACAGCGTCCGCTGGTAATACACCAACAGACAATACTTATTGGGATGTTATAACAACAGGTTTCAAAGCATTAGGAAGATATTCACACGGAACAGCATATAAGACTGGAGATACTATTCAATATGGTGGAAATAATTATGTATCTCAATCAAATAATACCAACGAATATCCAGCAAATACAGACGGAACTACTAATACAGCTCATTGGACATTAAACCTTGAAGGTTTTAATTACGAAGGCACTTATAATGCTAGTACAACTTACCTAATAGGTGATTGTGTTAGTTATACTGCAACTGCTTATGTACTACTTCAAGATAGAGTTGTAGGTGTTACTCCAGGAACAGACGTTACTAAATGGGATGTATTATCACAAGGAGATTCAGCTGCTGTATTAAATATTAGAGGTGATATTATAGTTCGGGACTCTTCACAAACAAACCGATTAGCACTTGGAAATTCAGGCTCTTTTTTAAAATCTGATGGAACAGATATCAATTGGGATGCCACAACTTCCACAGGTCATTTTCAAACACCTGTAGGAACAACAGGTCAAAGACCAGGTACACCAACAAGTGGTGGAATAAGATTTAATACAACTGTAACAGGTTATGAAGGTTATAGTGGGGTACAATGGATGCCACTAGGTCCAGGTAATCCTTGGACTACAAAATCTGCAGATTTTAACGCAGAAGCTAACGATAGAGTTTTGGTAGATACAACTAGTGTAGCTATAACAGCTACTTTACCAACTACTCCATTATTAGGAGATGTTATTAGATTTCAAGATTTATCAGGAACTTTTTCAACAAATGATTTGACTGTTGATAGAAATGGTAAAGATATTATGAATTTAGCAGAAGATATGACAGTTAATACGGATCACGCTGGATTTGGTCTTGTCTTTACTGGTGATACTAATGGTTGGAAAATAATAGAAGTAGCGTAATTATTTAATATAAATATTATAAATAGTATAAAAAGGAAAAACATTAATGGCTAATTTATCATCATATTTGGGGGGTAATACTGACACACGAAAAGAAGGATTACCACTATTTGGTTTATGGGGACAAGAAAGTGGCGGTAATCATAATACCAATTTTAGAATTTTTGATTCTGGTTTTAGAAATGTAGGGTCACCTTGGGGTGGATCTACTGGTACTACATCAAATTATAGATATGGGGTAATGGCAGACGCTAGTCACGCTTATGGTATGAATGACCACGGTGATAATTTTAATTCAAATCATACTACTGAATCTTACACTTCTTACACTAGTTATTGTAAAAGTATTTACCAAATAGACCAGTATCCTCACGCTTTTTACTATACTGCTTCAAGAAATGGACACTGTTCTTGGCAAAGTTATCACCAAATAACTTCTTCTTTTGAATATACAGTAGGTTGGACAAAAATAAATATGGTTTTACCTGAAGGTTGTAGACCTAGACGGATGTTCTGTAATAGACGTTATTCAATAAGGGAAAAATCTGGAAACAATTCTTTAGCATCCATTGACCATTACGATTACACTTCTCACTTACTTGAAACCACTAACGATTACGCAACAGGTACTGGATACAATGAGAAAACTAAAATGTTAGTGATGATTCATTCTGGTGGCGAAGGTGATGGATCTGCTGCTAAGACTATTCATATTTTTAAATCTGGTAAAGACTTAAATAAAGTTAAAAAAATTAAAGAGTATTTTGATGCTCTAACTTCAGTTGAATTTTTTACTGGATCTTGGCCTTTACAAAATAACAAAGATTGGTGCGTTGTTGTTGGTAATAATGGTTGGGTTGGTTTCGGTGGTAAAAATAGTAGCACCAAGAAATATTGTGCGTTTGATTGTAATGTTAAAGGTGGAGTAGCACATCAAATAGACGCAAGCAGACGATACCTTGATTGGGTAGATTTTGCAGGCTCAACAACTACATCTTATGGTGCTGGTAATGGGAATCAATACTACACAAGATTTAACACAACTTGGGATGGTACTTGGGGAATGATTTATTCTCCATATTATTACTATGGTCCAGGTATAAATGCTTTTGCAATAAATCTTGAAAACCCACGTAAATTTATTTCTATAAATCAAACAAAATCAGATTATCCAAATCCTTATGTGGCTTGGGGACGTACTGGATTTCACGGTGGAAATAGTGCTAATACTGATGGTACATCTTGGGCAACATATGGGTTTTCATTTGATCCAACGGATTCTGACCACACAGTAGATACTACAGTTTATATGGGTAGTACTTCTGGAGAAGCAACTATGCCAGATAATAATTCCCACGTAGGTGGAACATTTACCAATCAAACTGGAAGTTGCAGTTTAGCTAATTGCTATACACAGCTAACTGGTGGCTTTAATTCAACTTGTTATCCAGTGCTTATAGGTCTTAACTGGTGGGGCGCTTACGGTGCCGCTGACCAAAGTTATGGAGGCAACTAAATAATGGCAATATACTATTTTACAAATAAAGGCGAACCTTGTACACCATTTGAATTAACTGGTGAAGACCTTATGAAAAAAGGAATGGCAATCAAGGCTACTGTTCCTGACGGAATTGAGTCTTGGAGATTATCTTATGACACAGTTGCTAAAGCAGTAGTTGTGTACGCTGATGGCCAGGATGAAGCAGGCGCTATAGCTCAAAAAGTAACAGACGTTGCTGCTCAAAAAGTAACAGATGACGCAAAAGACATAGCTGATAGGGAAGCATAAGTTATGAATAAAATTAAAAAAGGAATAAAAACTAATGAGTAATTTATCAACATTATTAGGTGGGGTTACTGAAACAGTTGACCCAAGAAAAGAAGGATTACCTATCTTCGGATTATTAGCCACTGAGGCGACTCAAAATCATCATATGACTTACCGAATTTTTGACTCTAGTTTTAGAAACGTAGGGTCACCTTGGGCAGCAGTATGTAATTCTACAACAAACTATAGATTTGGAATGTTAGGGGATGCTTCTCACGCTTATGTTTCTTATGACCACGGTAATAATTTCCACAATAACTTAACTAGTGAAACTTACTCCACTTACATTAATTATAATCACAGTACGTACCAAATAGACCAATACCCACATTGTTTTTATTATTCTTCTTCAAGGGATGGGTTTGTTTCGTGGCAGAATTTTCACCAAATGACTTCTTCATTTGAGTATCAAGTAGGTTGGACAAAACTTAATATGGTTCTTCCTGAAGGATGTAGACCTAGACGGATGTTCTGTAACAGACGGTTCACTATGAGAGAAATGGCAGGAAACTGTGCTACTGGAAATATTCAAGCTTACGATTACAGTTCTCATATGCTTAACACCGACAATAATTATGCAACTGGTACTGGATACAATGAAAAAACTAAAATGTTGGTTATGATTCACTCTGGTGACGAGGGTGGAAATACCTCAAAGAGGATTCATATTTTTAGAGGTAATCAAGATTTAAATAAGGTACCTAGAATTAAAGATTTCTTTGATGACTTGAAATCTACCGAATATTTTACTGATACTTGGACTAATCAAAATAATAAGGATTGGTGCGTTGTAGTTGGTAATAATGGTTGGGTTGGTTTTGGGAACAAACAAAGTAACAGTAAAAGATATGGTGTGTTTGATTGTAATGTTAAAGGAGTAGGAGTTTCATTAACAGGTGCAAGCAGACAATGGAGCTCTTGGCACGACTTTTCAGGATCAACAACCACTTCTTATGGTGCTTCTAGTGGAAACCAATATTACTGTAAATTCCACACAACTTGGGATGGTACTTGGGGAATGATTTTTTCTCCATATTATTACTATGGTTGTGGTATCAATGCATTTTGTATGAGTATTGAAAACCCACGAAAATTTGTTAACATAAATCAAACAAAATCAGGTAGGTCTAATCCTTGGGTACCTTGGGGACGTACTGGATTCCACGGCGGATGGAGTGATAACTGCGATAGTGAAACTTGGCAAACATACGCTTGGTGTTTTGATCCAACGGATTCTGACCACGAAACAACTACCCAAGTATCAATGGGTACTACTTCTGGAGATTCTGTTATACCAGATAATAATACTATAAACCCACAAGGTGGAACATACACTAACAAAACTGGTGTTGTCAGTTTAAACTCTTGCCGAACAACGCTAACTGGTGGCTATGGCTCAACAAACTACCCATTACTTATGGGCGTTGACTGGTGGGGCAATTATGGCGGCCAGAATTCTGGCTATGGAGGTGGCGCAACAACGCCAATTACCACTTAATGGCACATAGATATTATTTCAATAATAACGGCGAACCTGTTACAGGATTATCAGTTTCAGGTGACGAGCTTGTTGCAAAAGGTATTGCAATTATGGCTGACGTTCCTGACGGAATTGAAACTTGGAGATTATCTTATGACACAGTTGCTAAAAAAGTTGTTGTGCGTTATGAAGGTTTGTCTGAAGCAGATGCTGTAGCGAAGCAACTTTCTGATGGTATAGCCGAATCGGAAGCAGAAGCACTCGCTGAGAAAGAGCGACTAGACGCATTACCGGATTAAAAAGGATAATAAATGAGTAATTTAACAGATTTTACAAATACATTTTTAGAACAATCCGAATTTTATGGATTTAAAAAAACTGATGGAACAGGTTCTCAATTAGAGGACCTTATACTTCATTATACGAATGGTGTAGATAATTTGATTGCTGCTGACTCAACAGGCTCAGCATATGTAGATGTATTTAATAATAGCTTCCTTGCAAAAAGAGGTTTATCGTTTTCTGTTGACAGCAATGGAAATTTATTATTATCAGTTTAATAATTTTAACTTGAATAGAAAACTATTATAAATATAACATATAAGGGATAAAAAATTATGGCAACAATAAATTTAGGTAGAATTAAACCAGTATTTAGGGGTGCATATGACGTTGCAACCGCTTACGTGGTTGATGATATTGTTACATTTAACAATCAAACTTTCATTTGTATACTTGCTTCAACAGGCAATGCTACTACTGATACTACCTATTGGTCAATGTTAGCGGCTAAAGGTGGAGATGTTACACAATTAACTACACACGGAGATTTAATTATTAGAGATGCTTCAGGTGTCGCAAGATTACCTGCTGGAACTTCTGGTCAAATATTACAAACACAAGGCACATCTGGTGACCCACAATGGGCAGACGATGGAACTGAAACTATAACAACACAAGGGGACATTCTTTATAGGGATGGTTCTGGAATTGCACGTTTAGGAGCAGGTTCGGCAGGACAAGTATTAGTAACTGGAGGAGCTAGCGCAAATCCTAGTTGGGGTACAGGAACTCATATAAATTATACTGTAATTAGTACAGCAACAACTGCTGTATCTGGTGGTGCTTACATATGTAACACAACAGCAGCGGCATTTACTTTAACTTTACCTAATAATCCTGCAGATAATGACCACATTTTAATTGTTGATGGTTTTGGACAATTTTTAACAAATAATCTAACCATAGGAAGAGCTGCTAATGCTGAGAATATTGCGGGTGCAGCTTCAGATTTAGTTGCTGATACTAATTATGCGGCATTCAGACTTACATACAAGTTTGATGTAGCAACATCTACAAATTACGGTTGGTTATTAACATAGAATAGATAGGGGATAAATGAGTAATTTGTCAACATTATTAGCTGGGGCAAGTACTGCTACCGATCCAAGGAAAGAAGGTTTACCTTTGTTCGGTCTCTTTGGTCAAAATTCAGACCAAAATCACCATTTAAATTACCGAATTTTTGATTCTGGTTTTAAACAAGTAAACACTCCTTGGGGTGCAGTTTGTAATACCACAACAAATTATAGATTTGGAATGATGGGAGATGCTTCTCACGCTTATTGGGGAAGTGACCACGGTACTAATATCGGACACGCAAACTTGACCACTGAAGGTTGGACTTCTTGGACTTCTTGGAATAAAAGTATTTACCAAATTGACCAATACCCACACGCTCAATACTATACCTCTTCACGGAATGGTGCTATTTCTTGGCATTCTTATCACAATATAAGCTCTTCATTTGAATGTCAAAATGGTTGGACAAAATTAAATATGGTTTTACCTGAAGGAATTAGACCTAGACGGATATTCTGTAACAGACGATTTTCTATGAGAGAAATATCTGGATTGCACGGCACTGCTAATTTTGACCATTATGATTACACTCCTCATTTACTTAAAACCGAACAGACTTACGCAACTGGTACTGGATACAATGAGAAAATGAAAATGTTAGTGATGGTTCACTCGGGTGACGAGGGTGGAAATACTTCAAAGACTATTCACATATTCAGGTCTAAAACAGACCTAAACCAAGTCACTAAAATTAAAGAGTTCTTTGATGACCTAATTTCTACTGAATATTTCCAAGACACTTGGACTAATCAAAGTAACAAAGATTGGTGCGTTGCTGTTGGTAATAATGGTTGGGTTGGTTTCGGACTTAAACAAGGTAACAGTAAAAGATATTGTGCGTTTGATTGTAATGTCAAAGGGGTAGGAATAGATATAACTGGCGCAAGTAGAAGGTACCTTGATTGGCAAACTTTTACAGGATCAACAACTACATCTTATGGTGCTTGGTCAAGACACCAATACTATACTAAATTTCAAACAACTTGGGATGGTACGTGGGGACTTATTTATTCTCCATATTATTACTATGGTCCAGGTATAAATGCTTTTGCAATGAGTTTAGAAAACCCACGTAAGTTTATTAGCATAAGTCAAACACATACAGATTACCCTAATCCTTATATAGCTTGGGGACGTACTGGATTTCACGGTGGTTGCAGTCATAATACAGATAGTACAACTTGGCGTACATTTGCTTTTTCATTTGATCCAGCGGATTCTGACCACGAAGAGGACACTAGAGTCTATATGGGTGGTTCTTCTAATGACACAGTTGTGCCGAATAGTAACTCCCACGTAGGTGGAACATACACCAATAAAACTGGTGTTTGTGGTTTAAGCGAATGCTATACAAATCTACACGGAGGCTATTACTCAACTTGTTACCCAGGACTTTTTGGGATTAATTGGTGGGGCTCATATGGTGCTGGCGATTCAAGTTATGGAGGAAAATAAATGAATTATTATTTCAATTCATCAAATGGTATGTGTGTAACACCAAACGAAGACGCTGGTGAAAATCTTGTTAAACAAGGTTTGGCAATCAAAAAAACTGATGTTCCAGAAGATGTTGAGTCTTGGAGATTATCTTTAGACCTTGATACCAATGCAGTTGTTGTGTATGCTGAAGGCAAGGATGAAGGCGGTGCTCAGGATCAGAAAAAAATTGACAACGCTGCTGAAACACAAGCAGGCCTAGATAAAGAAAAAGCGGACACAAAAAAAGAAGCTGATAGACAAGTTGCTGCTGGTGAAGTGCCTGAGTAAGTATAAAGTGATAGTATAACTATCATTTTAATTATATAATGATATGTATGACATTAAAGAATTAACAAAAGACATTTATCAAATCGCTGAACAACAAGAGTTTATCAAAACTCTTATGTCTACCAAAATCAACCCTAACATTTACGCAATATATCTTTACAATCAGTTACTTTGTTATGCTGAAGTAGAGAAATATGGATTAGAAAATTCGTTGTTTAGAACAACAACTGGATTACCTAGAGCTGAGCATATACATTATGATTTTAAAACTTTATGGACAAGTGATTCAACTCCTACTCCTACACCAAGTACAATAAATTATGTTAAACATATTCAAACTATAAAAGAAGAACCTGAAAAATTATATGCACATATATATGTAAGGCATTTAAGAGATATGATTGAAGGTCAATTGATGATGAAAAATACACCAGGACCTAATCGTTATTATAAATTTAAACACGGTGAAATAAAAGAATATAAAAGGATAGTAAATGAAACAATAAATAGTTATATAAATGTCTATCAAATTAATATTCTTAATGAAGCGAAGTTTGCTTTTGCAACTACTACACAATTATATAAAGAAATGGATGTTATTTCTGGACATAAAGAAATAGATAAGATAGAAAAGGAATTAAAAAAAGATGATATGGGATCGCTTAATAGAGTGTAAAGACAAAATAATATCTATACTGGATAGAGATTGTGAAGAATACAATGAAAACGGTATGGAAAAATTTAATAAAGAATCTTGGACTAATCGTACTTGGAAAAATGTAAATGTTAGACGAGCACATTTTGAGATAGTGGATGCTAGAGATACAAGAGGACATTATATGTTACACTTATCTTTATTTCCAAATTTAGAAAATGGTGGTCCAATTTATGGATTGGATGCTATTGCAAGTAAAAGTAAAGTTAGATATTTTCACGATTATTCTCCATTACTTGTAAAAGAACATCCGTTATCAAGATATTTTATAGAAGAATCAACTTGGTTTAAACCATCAAAGCCGAGAAAAAGACCAGGTTGGGAAACTGAAATTTTTAGTGAGGGTGTAATTTCAGGTGGAAATATTAAAGATGAAAAAGAATTAGGTCAAATTTGTACTCTTGCTACATCTAATTTAGAATCATACCTAGATAAAATATCTGATTATAATGGTGATTCAAATAAAGAAGATGTTAAAAAAGGTCAAAATTTTTATTCTGAACACCTCCAAGACCAACAACAAAATCCACATACCCCTACTGTACTGCAATCACTTGGATTGCCTGAAGAAGACATTACGACATTTTGTGCTAATAATCTCTTTCCGAAGATATAATTACTATTATAAATATACCCAAAAGGGACAAAAATGGCAGAACCAGCTTCAAGGGAAAATTTAAAACAATACGCTTTAAGAGCATTAGGCAAACCAGTCATAGAGATAAATGTAGATGATGACCAGTTAGAAGACAGAATGGATGAAGCATTACAGTATTTTTCTCAATATCACTTTGACGGTGTTAAAAGAACCTATTTAAAATACGAATATACTCAAGCAGACCACGATAGAATTTTAGCAGATACTCCTGAATCTATATCAAAGACGTATGGTGATTCAACTGTAGTTACTACAAATTGGAAAGAAGGTAATAGTTTTATTGTTATGCCTGAATCTGTTATATCTGTAATTAATATGTTCCCTTTTTCAAATAAAGGTAATTTAAATATGTTTGATGTTAGATATCAATTAAGATTAAATGACCTATACGATTTTTCTTCAACGTCTGTTATTAACTATGATGTTGTATTAAGACATTTAGATTTCCTAGACCATATATTAGTTGGTGAAAAACCATTAAGATTTAACCAATTAGATAATAGACTTTATATTGATATGGATTGGGACAATGATTTACAAGTAGGTGAATATATGGTAATAGAATGCTGGAGAAAATTAGACCCTAACACATATACAGATGTCTATAATGACATATTTTTAAAAAGATACGTAACTGCTTTATTCAAAAAACAATGGGGTTCTAATTTAAGTAAATTTGATGGAGTTGCAATGCTTGGTGGAGTTACATTAAATGGAAAAGAAATTTACTCACAAGCATTAACAGACATTGATACTTTAGAAATAAAATTAAGAAGCGAGTTTGAAGAACCGCAACCTTTTATGATAGGATAATGCTATGCCAGTTAATCATTACTTTCAAGGTGGTATGGGAATTGGCAACGCTGCCGAAAAAAGACTACACGAAGATATAGTTGTTGAAAGTCTTAAAATGTTTGGCAATGATGTCTATTATTTGCCACGAACACTAGTCAACAAAGATTTAATTTTAGGAGAAGACGTAACTAGCAAGTTTGATGATTCTTACTTGATAGAAATGTACTTTGAAACTAACCAAGGATTTGCTGGTGAACAGGAAATTATTAGTAAATTTGGATTAGAAATTAGAGATGACACAACTTTAGTTGTTGCAAAACGAAGTTGGGATAATTTAGTTGGTAATAAAAGTGGTGGTTTAATTAGACCTCTTTTTACAGGTAGACCAAATGAAGGTGATATTATATTTGTGCCTTTGATGAAATCTTTTTTTGAAATTTTATTTGTAGAAGACCAAGAACCATTTTTCCAATTAGGCAATCTGCCAGTTTATAAACTTAAAGTCACTCGTTGGGAATATGCAAGTGAAAAACTTGATACTGGTTTACAAACTATTGACCAACACGAAGATACACATACACTAGACCAGTTGCAATATAAAATGACATTGGAATATGGAGTAGAAGTTATATATGGTGCAGGTTCGGTACAATTAGAAGACTACCACGATTTTTCTACAGGACAACCAGCGTTTTTATTAAATGAAGATTACACGGTGCCTAATATACAAACACAATCACCTTATGCAGATAATTTAGATTTAAATACAGAAGCGGGTTATGATACTCTTACTGTTTCAGATGATATATTAGATTTTACTGAAAGAAATCCTTTTGGGGAGGTTGACGAATAATGTTTGGTACTCATTTTTATAATCAAGGTTTAAGAAAATTAACTATTGCATTTGGTCAGATTTTTAATAATATAATTCTTCAACAAAAATCTAGTACAGGTGCTGTTACTAAAAGAATACGTGTGCCTTTAGCATATGCACCTAAAGAAAAATTTATAGCAAGATTAGAACAACAAGCAAATTTGCAAAAAGGTAGAACCTTTGCAATTACTTTACCTAGAATGGGATTTGAATTGAAGGGATTAAAATATGACGCTAGTAGAAAATTAAATAAAATTCAAAAAACATTTAAAGTTAAAACAGATGATTCAACAGTACATAATTATAATTATACACCTGTGCCATATGATATAAGTTTTAACCTTTATTCTTTTACTGCAACAGCAGAAAATGGATTACAGATTATTGAACAAATACTACCTTTTTTTCAACCTGATTATACAGTTACAGTTAATGTAATTCCTGAATTAGGTCTTAAAAGAGATATACCAATAGTTTTAAATAATGTAGATTATGAAGATACTTATGATGGTGAATTTAATAAGCGAAGAGCTGTTATATATACTTTAGGGTTTACTGCTAAAACTTACTTATATGGTCCTATGACAAAAGGTAAGATTATCAGAAAAGTACAATCAGATATAGGATCATCTACGGATGCTCCTTTATCAAGAGAGGCAAGAATTATAGTTATACCTAAACCTGAATCGGCGAATGCTGATGATGATTTTGGATTTACAACTACAATATCTTTTTATGATGATACAAAGAAATATAATCCAGTAACAGGAGAAGATGAATAATGAGTAAATTAGAAGATAGTGTAAATGAAATATTAGGTTTAGATAGTAAAAAAATTGAACCTGAAAAATTTGAAGTCCCAGTACCAAGAGATACTGGAAAAAGTGTTACTGTAGAAAAATATTTAGATAAAGATTCTGATTACAGTAGAGAAAACTATTACAATTTAATAGAAAAGGGACAAGAAGCAATACAAGGAATATTAGATATTGCAAAAGAAGGACAACACCCTAGAGCATATGAAGTTGTTGGTCA
>Ga0310123_10000861_pt1 | contig 26588 bp, 19 predicted proteins | sample CB6_AW_1057_MG_FD_203505 | JGI IMG/M metagenome (GOLD analysis project Ga0310123, IMG submission 203505) | Marine microbial communities from Western Arctic Ocean, Canada - CB6_AW_1057 | ecosystem: Environmental > Aquatic > Marine > Oceanic | place: Canada: Western Arctic Ocean | collected... | reverse complement strand
CCAAGACCAATCCTGTATCGCAAATGATCGAACCAACCGCATTTCCCAATGCCAGGTCGGAACTGCCGCGCAGCGCTGCCAGCACCGAAACTACCGCTTCGGGCGTTGTAGTGCCGAGGCTAACGATCGTGGCACCGATGACAACCTTTGAGAGTCCTGAAAGCTCGGAAAGTACGACTGCTTCTTTGACCAGCCAATCGGCACCTTTGCCGAGAACGGCCAAGCTGGTCACAATGAGGCCGAACAACGCGAACCATGCCACGTACGTCATACTGTCCCATGGCAGTCCATTTATGAAGTGTTCCAGAAATTCTTCCATTGCATTTCAACTCTATTCGTCTGTGTCGTCTACTACATACACTTATATAATCGGCGCTCGTCGGTCGGCATACCAATCGATTGGCTGCCAGAGTCAGCGTGCGCGACTGAATGGCTGTCTTTGGCTAGTGGGATGCACAACGTTACGGCGACGATACAAGCGATGGTCCTTGAACAGATGTCGTGTTGACATCACGGAGTTGTCGAGCTTGGGCGGCTGATGTGTCTATAGACAGCGTCAACTGCGCATTCCAGCGACCGTCACGCGGTGACGTGAACTGCCAATGCGGCACAACAGCGCAGCTTTGGTGGACCAGTTCAAAACCGTCCTCGGATTGGCTGATTGTCTGAATAGGAAACGTCCAGATACTGGCCGGGTGCGAGAGTTCGAGAGACACGTCCAATCCCAACCACTCATCCATTAATCCGATTCGCTCGGCGTCCGTTAGTGACTGAATGCTTTCTAGTTGTCCAAGCTGTCTGCCGCTGACATCATAGAAGTAACGGTCGGAAGCGCCGGCCGCCAGTCCGGAAAAATTGAATTCGACTCCAAAATGGATCGGCACACCGGGCGGCAGATTCTGCAGCTCGTAATTGATAGACAAAGACGACCCGTTTGCAGCGTCCAGCACTACAGTTTTGCTTAGCGTGACGTCACGGGAACCCAACCGTCCTTCACGAGACATTCTCGCTTCGACCCGGTCGTCCGAACGGCGCAACACACTTTCAAAAACACCGCTGGCGAAGTCACCAATCTCGCCGTCGCCCGCCTGGAAATCCTCGAAACTTAAGTCTGGCTGCAGAAAATGGTCGACCAGACACTTTCGCGGCCAACTGTCATACAGCAGTTTTTTATCGAGATCTGGTTCTTTGAATTGAACCAACTCGTGAATGCTGGCTGCTGCGCCGTCCTGATCACCGTGGCCGTGCCTACCGCCACGACGGACCTGCTCGTGGTAGGCCTCCGGTCGACGGTCTAGTGTAGCCACAAGATTGTGACGGATGCTGCGAATGTCCAACTCATATAAATGACCGCCGCGGCTGGGAGCTAGAAAAGCAACAAGGCGATTGCCCATCATCCGGATTTCCTTACGGGCGTCTAAGTCATAATCGTCGGCGTCGATTTGTACCCAACGACCGCTGCGACCGGCAACTGAATCTAGAATCGAGTCGGCAGCAATCAAATGACTGTAAACGCCATTTCTCAGATGCGGCAAGTACAGACCACCGAACACACCATGCCAGTATGAACAATTGCACTGCGCGCGGTATAACTCGGTTCGAGCTTTGTTTAGACGATCATCATTTTCACTGGTAGCCATGCCGTGCGCCAACCGGTCCAAGCGGCCGCTGACCTGAATCATGCGCGAGTACATTTCGTTGCTTTCGGGGTACTTCATCCGAAAGTTGCGCCAAAAACCGCCTCGCATAAATGGTTGAAGTTCTCCCCAATCGGCAGTCTCGTGACCTCTTTTTGTCAATGCGCCATATTCAATCAGCCGCTGTGTCGGCAATGCCCACTCTGCCATCTCGCGGTAACTGGCATCAGGAAGGTAGCACTTGCCGATGGGTGGGACCTGATCGACGACTTCTGCCATTGTTGCGACTTTCAGCCAATCGCTATTTTTACACAATGTTTCGAGAAATCGCCGCAACCAACCGTCGGCATAGACGTGCTTGCTGGTGCCCGGCCAAGATCCGAACTTCTCACCATCGTCGCCGAACGCCACGACCGCATTCGGCCGCTTCTCGGCGATTTGCAGCAAGTAATCGATCGTCTTGCTCGGTTCGCCATAGGGAATATTGTATCGCAACTGCTCGCTGCCGGGAAAAACCTTTAACAAATGTCCGTCGTCTTCGGTCAGGTAATAGCCGACTAGATCGTCATCGCGCAATCCAGCACTGTGGAAGTGGAAATCATCGAGAAGAGTGTATTCGATGCCAGACTGAGCGATGTCGCTGGCAAACGATTGCTCCCAAACACGCTCGGGAATCCACATGCCACGGACCTGACAGCCGAATACCTCTTCTAAATATCCTGAAAATGCCGTGATTTGACCGATGCGATCGCGTCGAGGCACGCAGGACAAAATCGGCTCGTAGAAAGCTCCACCAATGATCTCGACCTGATTACGTTTGACCAATTCCCGCACTTGATCAATGTACTCGGGATGCGCCTGGACGATCCATTCGAGTAAGCTGCCCGAAATATGCAGCGAAATAGATATCTCTGGAAAGTCCTTCAGAATTCCAAGAAAAGGCTCGTAACTGTCCTTGTATACGTGTTCGAAAACGTCTTGGAAATTATCGACGGGCTGGTGAATATGGATGGCCAATACAAGCCGAACGCGATAGCTCATCGGAAGAATCCTTTCTCGCAATGGGAGAGAATTGCAGACTGCCGATGCTCGAACTCACTGGTGAGTTGAGTTTGGAGATTCGCAGTTTTCAATTTGCATTCCCTGTTACAAACGCGATTTGATGGATCTGTTCAACCGGCACCTACTATTCTTTCCCGTAGTTCGAATCCACTTCCACCTCGCGCAAGAATTCTGCCGCTTGTTCAGGCAACACTGGATTGATGTAAACGCCGCTCCCCCATTCGAATCCCGCGACGCGGCTGAGTCGCGGGAAAATTTCGAGGTGCCAATGATAGTGAGCCAACTCGTTCGAATCGAATGGGGCCGTGTGAATAATATAGTTGTACGGTGGGTCATTAAGCGCGGCCTCTAGTTTACCCAGAATCGCCTTCAGTACCATCCCCATTTCTTCAACGTCATGATGGAAGATATTTTCGAAGTGGCTGGAATGTCGCTTGGGCAGAATCCGGGTTTCGAAGGGGAATCGGCTGGCATAGGGACATAATCCGACAAAGTCGTCGGTATCCAAAACGATTCGGCTGTGTGTCGCCAATTCTTGCTAGATCATATCACAGTAAACACAGCGACTCCGGGATACATCAGGCAGATTCTTGTAGTCCTCAGAAAAACATCTCTTCAGTACTCATTCGATCCGAAACGCAGGACTACAGTGGCAACTGCCGCAAATTTGGCGCTAGTTGCTCGGTACTCTACACGGTTGGATACACCTCAATATAATCTACTATGTACGTTTGTGCGTAAAGACGCTGCGGCTCCATTCACCACAGAAACCGAGAGAGCACTTGGGCATCGCCGTGAAATCTAACGAGCTCGCTGGTGACGAATATCGTTTTGAATTGGCCGCTGAATCCATCACTGTCCAGATTCGCTGGTTCGGACTGGCTGTGGGCTATGTGCTGGTGAATTTCATTGGGCGAGACACGGCACAACCGGCTGTGAAATTTGGCGAATCTGTTTTGACGAATCAGCAAGTATTGAACGGCATCCTGACCTTGGGCGCTATCTACGCGTTGATCGATACATTATGGAGACTGCGCGGAAAGGTCTTTCTAAGCCAATGGCCGCTATTCATTTCATTGATGGAGGCCGTTTTCATCGGCCTGTTGTGTTATTTCGACTACGGGTTGGAGAGCCCATTTCGCCTCTACTATTTTCTGTCGCTGCTGGTCTGCGCCATCCGATATATGCCTTGGATCACTTATTCGACATTCGCACTGCACGCCGTGAGTTTTGGAACGTTGGCCTTTAGCGGACGAATCGAACAACCGAATCATTTGTCAACACTACTGTTAATGCTGGTGATCATGGGGTGGGTCACTTGGGCCAGCACTGCATTGGCCGGTCTGGTGAAGGCGGCCAGCCGAGGACTGTTACGACTCAATGACCAGCTACAGCAGAATCAGGAATTGCTAGAACAAAGAATCGACAAGCGGACACGAGAGCTGCAGCAGTCGCAGGCGCTGCTGCTCCAGCAGGAAAAACAGGCAGCGTTCGGTTTGCTTGCCGCCGGGATCGCGCACGAAGTTGGTAATCCGCTGGCCGCAATTAGCTCGCTGGTGCAGTTGTTGAACCGACGCGACTACGATGAATACACACGTGATCGATTGCAGATGGTGGACGATCAACTGCGTCGCATACAACGCACACTCCGCGAGCTAGTCGATTTCGGTCGACCAACGTCGACCGCAGAAAGCCTGTGTGATGTACACACTGTGATACTCGCATCGCTGAATATCGCCAAATACTACAAGCGGAAGAAAGGAAAGCGGATTGTCACGCGTTTTTCCGAAGGATTCCCCAAGTTGAGGATTGTGCGCGATCAATTGGTGCAGGTCTTTCTGAACCTGATTCTGAATGCGATGGACGCGACAGACGAAGGCGGCACGATCGAAATCGCCACGTTCTTAGAAACGGGTTGGATTCACGTTTTGATTCGTGACAACGGTCACGGAATCGCCAAAGAACATCAAGAAATGATTTTTCGACCGTACTTCACGACAAAAGAAACTGGAACGGGTCTGGGTCTGTTTGTTTGCAAGAACATTGCGGAACAAATGGATGGCGTACGTGTTCAATTGGTGCGCTCCACTAGCCAAGGAACGACGTTTGCCGTCTTGCTGACATGTGAAAACGTGAAGGCCCATCCTGACGTATCTCACACAACCTTAGTGTCCTCCGAAGAAATTCAAGCATCGTGAAACACGAGCAACAACGATCCATTCTGCTCGTCGAAGACGAAGAAGTCATCCGCACTTCGCTGCAAGAATTTCTTTCCGGCGAAGGATATGACGTGGCCGAAGCCGGCACGGTCAGTGAGTCGCTAGTATTGGCTCGGATCCACGATTTCCAAGTCGCCATCTGTGACATTCAACTTCCTGACGGCGATGGAATCGACTTACTAAGACGCCTGCAACAACTGAATCCGGACACGTCGGCGTTGATGATCACCGCGTACTCGACCGTCGAGAACGTGGTCGAAGCGTTCAAGGCAGGCGCGTTCGACTATCTCGTCAAGCCGGTGATCTTCGAAGATCTGTTCAATAAACTTGATCGCTTGTTCAAGTTTCGCGCCTTGTGTCTTGAGAACCAGTCGCTGCGCCGAGAACTCTCGAGGAGTGACGATCTCGGGCAGATCGTTGGTTCGAGTAAAGTGGTCGCTGACGTGCAGCACACGATCCGAAAAGTCGCCCTCACCAACTCGAACGTGCTGTTAGTCGGTGAAACGGGCACCGGCAAGGAGTTGTTCGCGCGAGCTGTCCACGCTGCAGGTCCTAACAGCAAAGAAAAGTTTCTGGCCGTCAACTGTGGCACCCTTCCAGTTGAACTACTGGAAAGTCACCTCTTCGGCTCGAAAGCTGGCGCAATACCCGGCGATCATTCCGGCCACACTGCCCTTGCTGATCAATCCGGCATATTGAAGACTGCGGGCACGGGTACTGTTTTTCTAGACGAAATCGCTCAACTACCGATCGGCACGCAGGCGAAGTTGTTGCGGGCCGTCGAATACCAGGAAATCATGCCGCTCGGCAGCTCAGAGCCAACCCACGTCAATGCTCGCTTGATCGCATCGACGACCCGCGACCTGATGCACGAGGTCGCCGAAAAGCGGTTCCGGGAGGATTTATTTTACCGTCTGGACGGCGTCAAGATTCACATCCCGCCGCTGTGCGAGCGTCTGGACGACATTCCGGAATTGGTCGAGTTCTTCATCGCCAAGTATTCCCAAGCGATGGGCAAACGGGTCACGGGAGCGACCAGCGAGACAATCCGGCTGTTAATGTCGGCCCAGTGGAAAGGCAACGTGCGCCAATTGGACAATTCTATCGAACGCGCCATGATGATGTGCGATAGCACGACCATTGATGTCACCGATCTTCCGCCGGACCTGTTGGGAATCGGCCAACCACTACCTGATACGAACGAACTGAGATCTGCACTGCGACACTACGAACGCCTACACATCAGCCGTATTTTGCGTAAATGGCCAGACAAACGCGAGGCGGCCAAACGACTGAAACTAGGCCTTTCCAGCCTGTACCGGAAGATCGAGGAGCTGGACATCGACCTTTGAGACAATATCTTACTTGCGCCAAAACCTTATACAGCTCGACGCCATTTTCACTATCACGAGCTCGAACTTCAACAGTTGAAACCTGGAAGCGTGAGGACGGTAAGAACACTCAATTCCTCGAGGCGTCCTCAAGACGCTCGAGTACCTTTAGTGCGCGACCATGATTCGGATTGATCTCGACGCAACGGCGGTGGGCCGCAGCGGATTCTGTAACGTCACCGAGGGCGCGGCGTGTCTCGCCAAGATAATACCACGCGTGAGCATAGTCTGGCACCTTCTCCGTAGCCTTGGAGAATGCGTCGCGGGCGGCGCCCAGATCGTCTTTGAACCACGCCGCCTTACCCGCCGCGTATTCCGCCATTCCCTCATGATGTCGGACACTGTCGATGTCTTCCATGCGGCGACACAGGCTTGCAAGTTTCTCGTGGAGCGACTGCGAAACTTCAAACTCAGTTCCCAGCTTCCACGTCTTTCTGGCGGCGCTCTCATCTCCCAATTCTAGTTGGACGTCGCCTTTGAGCTCCGACACATTGGCTGATACACCGATCCGGTCCATCAAATCCTTAAGAATTCCAAGAGCAATTTGATGACGACCCGCCTTCAGCTCGCATGAAACCCATAACATTGAAGCTGGTTCGGACCATGAAGAAGATTCCGCCACACGCTGAGCGACCAGGGATGCGTTCTCGAAATCGCCGGCTTCCAGCAATCGGTTTGCTTCTTCATACTGTCCCCGGCTGCCAAAGCGTGCCATCCTGAGTTCATCGTTCCGCGAGGCAGGGGTACCTCGCGGAATCATTTGCATAGAGTGTCGCGCAAGTTCTTCGTAGCGCAGGGCTTCCTCATGATTGCCAAGTGCTTCTTCGATCTGCGATCTCATCTGCTGGGTTCTCGTCGCCTTGGGGTAGTCGGAGAGGAGCCGATCGCTGATCGAAACAGCTTCGGACGCACGTCCCAGGCGAATCAAAAGACGGCATAGAAGCAACTGCGCCCAAGGAACCTGCTGAGCCTGTCGTAAAGCGGCTTCCGCCTTTCGCGGTTTCACTTCGCGTAGCCAGCATTCGCCGATCGCCGTCCAGCTATATGGGCCGTGTGGCGCGCCGGCGGCGATAGCAGCACTGAACTTTTCACGAGCTTCCTTAAGTCGACCCATGCGACTCAACGTGACGCCCCAGAAATGCAAGTATTCCGAACTCCCTGGCGAACACCGCGCCGCCTGCATGAAACAATAATCCGCTGCCGGGAAGAAGCCCAGAGTCCGGTAGACTTCTGCCAGGTCGATCAGTTGCTGCGGATCACTGGCGTCGACCTGACTGAGAACCGGAATCAGTTCCTCGGCTTCGATCTTTTCGAGAACGTCCAGGTTAACAATCGGTAACCCGACCGATGCCAATCGATTGTGATCAAACCACATCCAAGCGGCTTCGCCTAGAATCACGATCAACAGCACGATGCGAAGAGGGGTCATCGTGAGACATCCCGGCTTTTCCCGAACGCCTTACTCTTCCAAAGCGTGAGACGACGTGTGCCGGGCACTCCCGAAAACGGCATGTCCATTCCGCCGGCGACAATATCGTCCCGACCATCGCCGTCAAGATCCCCCAAGGCAACACAAATTAACTCCGGCGGCGATGTGTCGACGGTCCAGGTTGTGAAGTTCTGGCGACCGTTGTTTTCCAACCAGACAACGCTGGGATGCGTTGGATCGCTGAAATCGTTGATCATACTGACGAGCACAACGTCGTAATCACCGTCGGCGTCCACGTCCCCGTAATTGGCCGCATAAGTTCCACCAAATGCCGCGATGTGGTGCAGTTGAAACTTCCACCCACCCTGGTTCTCCAACCACTTGCAACCGTGATATGGTTGCGGCCATCCGTGTGAGAGTTCCAGGTTGTCGCCCTGCGGCAACAACAGATCTACGTCGCCGTCTTGATCTAGATCGCATGCGACAAGGCCAGCGCCGCCAATGTCAAAGTTATGTGTGAAATGCAGCAAACGCTTCCTGAAATGGCCTCTTCCGTCGTTCTCAAAGCCCCAAACTTCTTCCTCTTCCTGGGTGATGATCGTGATAATGTCCAAGTCGCCGTCATTGTCGAAGTCGTGTACAGGAATATGAATCCCGCCGGGCCGGCTCAGCAAGAAATGGTCGCGGAAACGAAGCTCGCCGCGGTTTTCCAGCCACAAGACTTCGCCCCGTGCGTAGCCGAACACCGCCACCGCTAAATCCGGATCGTTGTCGCCATCGAAGTCTCCCACTTGGACATCCGCTACACGGCGCAAATCGTCAAGCAAGACGCGCTGTTCGTAACCGGTCTCCTGTTTCAAGAGAACGACAATCTTCCCCACCATTTTGTCGGAAGGGAGTAGGTCGCCCAACACGGCGACGACGATGTCCTGATCGCCGTCGGAATCGATGTCGACCAACGTTGCATGGGCCGGAACCTTAATGTCTTTTGCCAGGACGTGTTCTACCCAGCCCGCATTATCATCGTTGCGATACCAAATGATCTCGTTTCGCGAGCCGTCACAAACCAAAAGGTCATTCGCGCCGTCGCCATCCATATCCACGATTTGCACGTTCGTTACACGAGGAATTGCCTTCGACGGATTTGCGACAAACTGCCGCTCAAACCGCACAGATGGCGAGCAATCCGGAATTGGAACTCCTGACGAAACGCGTCTTGGCGTGGACACCTTCGGTCCGGCAACATTCAAAACCGCCAGCACAATAGCGACAAGGACCATCACCATTGTCAGCTCGGCCGATGCGGGGCCTCGCCCCGTGAAGCGTGATTGGGCTTCCGGCTCTGGGTCCTTCGAATTCTTCTTGGTCTTATTGGGCACGGTGGTGTCGAAAACTCTCGCAACGAAGGATCCTTGCGTGTGCAAGTCGCGACTCGGCTGGCCGCAATGTGCCATACCTGCCGCAAGTAGTTCGAAAACCGGGGCCACCCGAAAACTTGACAACCCGGTCGCCAATAGTCAGAGTGCAGCCAATGATAACCGCGAGACAAATTAGGAACGAGACTTATCGCGTTTTTTTACGTGAAACCCTGTTATTTGGTCAATTCGACAACCTGTCTCAGTGAGAATGAACACAAAACTGCTGTGCCGTATGTTTCTCGCGATACTCGGGTTCTGCAACATTGGCTGCAGTAACCAAAATGGCATCCAGCACGGGCTAAAGCATGGAATAACATCTTCCGAACTAGCCGACTATGACTCTGCCGTAGCCCGATTTAGTGAAGCAATTCGTCGCAAATCGGACGACGTAGGGGCGTACTCCAACCGGGGTGTCGTCCACGTGAAACAAGGACGACTGGATAATGCAATTGGAGACTTCAGCGAAGTCATCCGACTCAGGCCCGACCTCGCAGGAGCGTACTCGAACCGCGGCATCGCCTACATCCGGAAAAATCGACTGGATAAAGCGATTGCCGACTTCAACGAAGCGATCCGGATCAAGCCCGACCTTGCCGGAGCGTATTCGAACCGGGGCATCGCCTACGGAAAGAAAGGTGAACTGGATAAGGCATACGCTGACTTCAAGCGAGCTCACCAGCTTGACCCAAGTATTCCTGCACACCCGGGGTATTATGCATCGCAAGAGTCTTCAAGCAATAACGACAAAGGACGCTGAAAGAGCCTGGGTCTAGCAAAAGCCAAATCGGATTCGCGTTGACGGCCTAATCTTCTTTTTCCTTCCGTGGTTTACGGCCTTTGTTTGAACGGTCACGACGCTGGGAAAATGCCTGTTTCAGTTCCTCGGCATTGACAACGCCGTCGCCATTCGTATCGATCTGCACCATGTTTTCCTTCAATTTCGGCGGTGCTTCGTCACTCGTAATATTGCCGTCGCTGTTTTTGTCGAACTGATTGAAGAACTGATCAGTACTAATAGGCCGTCTTCGACCACGACCGGGCTTACGTCGGCCATCTTGTTTCTCTCCTACTGGTCGACGTATTTCCATACTTTGCTCGGTTCGGCGTGCATCGCGACGACCATGACCTGGCGGCGGACCGAATAGTTCACGCCTATCCAGGCTACCATCACCGTTGACATCCAACTCGTTGAACTTTTCGGCAGCTTGAGCCAATTCCTGCTTGCTGATCCGACCGTCACTGTTGGAGTCAATCTTGCGTAAGAAGATTGGACCATGGAATTCACTAGGATTGCGATCCGGTCCGCCACCTTTGCGGCGTGATTGGCCGAAGTCGCGCTGATCCGATCCGCCACCTTTGCGGCGTGATTGGCCGAAGTCGCGCTGATCCGATCCGCCACCTTTGCGGCGTGGTTGGCCGAAGTCGCGCTGATCCGATCCGCCACCTTTGCGGCGTGGTTGGCCGAAGTCGCGCTGATCCGGTCCACCACCTTTGCGGCGTGGTTGGCCGAAGTCGCGCTGATCCGATCCGCCACCTTTGCGGCGTGGTTGGCCGAAGTCGCGCTGGATGGCAAGCTTCAGAAACTCTTCTTTCGGAACCACATCATCCTTACCCATGCGCTCGAAGAGCGGCTCAAGTCGCATTCGCAATTTCTCAGGAATCTCTTCCTTAGTCAGTTTGTCATCCTGGTTGCGATCTAAACGCTCGAAAATTCGTTTAGGATCGAAACCTCCACGACGAGCATCGCGAGCATGCAGGAAACCGGCACCATCGACGGGACGATTATCCTGTTGCAACGCGTCCACAAACTCATCTGTTGTCAATATGCCGTCATCGTCCTTGTCACCGACTCTAATGAGTCGATCGTAAAACCGACCTTGCTCCTTCGTGATTTCGTCGGGAACTAGAGCGCCATCACCGTTCTTATCTAGTTTCTTGAAAAGTTCCTCTGGTTTCAGATCAATATCCTGGGTTAGTGCCGGAACAACCAATATGCCTAGGATTCCCAGCACTCCGACCGACACTATGTGAATGGGCTTCATCATATTATTCCTCAAAATGTGGAGTTTTCTTCGTGCCAGCGGGCCGACCCGCTGTACCAATCGATACAAGTATAAACCCCGAAGGCGCAGAAGTGTTCCGGTAAAATTTGCTCGTCAACCGAATCGATGGACTTGGCGGTACCAAGGTCGGACGGGCAGTGCCCATCACCAGTCCCGTTTGGAGCCCGGTGCAAAACTGACAGACCAACTAGCCTTGCACAACCTATCGCAAACTGAAACTTACAAACGACACACCGCGTCGATCCGGGATAATATAGCTGCCGGAAGACTGCAGATATTTCTGGACGACTACGAAAGGTGGCAACTTCGTGAAGTCGATGCCCGGAATCAACTTATTGTTTTCTACCGAACGAAGTCGCTCGTAGTTTTGTTTGATCTTCAATTGCTGCTTTTGGTAAGCCAGAACCGACGTCTTGGAAGGGAAGTGCCTTGTAATCTTTCGATAATCGTCCGAATCTACTAGAGACTGCCGGTCCGAATCTCCACGCACTATTTGTTCAATGGTCGTGACGTCGCTGGCGAGCATCAGATGACCGTTCGTGACCGCTATTCCAATTGTCTGGATGCCAGCATTCGCGATGGCAGATTGCACTTCGTAAATCGTTTCGCCTCGAAATTCGCGAGCGTTACCGCGAAAACCCGGTGTCTTAGTCATGACCGCCAAGACGCGTTTCATCTTGACTATATTTGTCACTTCCAACGCAAACAGGAATCGTTCATTGTGCAATTCGTCCGATTCCGGGGTGATGGTGATGAAGTGAGCTTTGCCAGATAATTGGTCGATCACGTCTTTTTTCAAATGGAGATTTTGGCCGGATTCCTCAATGGCTAGCCCTTCGAGCATTTTTGTGAATGATCCAGGGCCTTTGAACTGATCGACTAGGGCCTTGATTGCCAAGTACGCGCCTTGGATATCCCAATTCATTCCAAAATAGGCCGTCGTGTCGGCCGTGACCCACTTTGGAGGCGATTGCACAGTGGCAGGACACTGAAACACGTTCAAAACTCCAGTCGTCGGAAATTGAATGTACGCTTGTGCCCGGCTGATTGATTCGTAATTGCCGCTTGCGATGTCAAACGAGCCTCCGACCGCCCTTAACTGAGAAATTCCCAAGGCGGGCAGAAGGCCTTTGACCATTTGAGCCTGAAAGGCTTGCGGTCCGGCGGCATCAATGATTCCGTGCAGAAGCCCCATGGGATTTGCGTACCAGGTCAACAGCGGTGTCGATTCATCACTACGACATCGCTGCACGATGTACTGATAAACCTCGTCGTCGGCAAATGTCTTTGGATGCTTTCCGTCCCATCGCGCCAGGATCGCTTCTAACGCGGGAACCGAACTGGCGATGACGATCGTCGAATCCTTGATAAAATACGCCAGCTTCCAGTCGCTGCCAACGCTGGTATTCTCCGCGTCTTTTTCAAACGTGTAAACGATTATCTTTGTGTCGTCGAATTCCTCGGTCGATCGTTTGGCACCTTTCTCATCCAGTGCCGTCGTAGCTTTTTTCAGAAGGGTTTCGATCGTAACTTTGTTCTCTCCGAAATTGAGCAATGTGATGGCAGCCATCGATTGGCTCGAAGGATTCACGATAGCAAATGAAACTTCGTCGCTGGGTAATTGCAATAAATCGTCCAGCGTTACGCCAATCTGCTCTTTGAACTTGTCGGAAAACTGTCCAAGTTGTTTTCCGACGTCCTTCCAAAAGTCGACCAAAGCCTCGTCTGAGTACATTTCGCCATATAGCGACTTTTTCCAGCGTTCCTTCAAATCTGAAACATTCGGAATCGTCACATAGAATGCTACCTCCGGAGGTAGCAGTCGATTCGCGGAAACTGGTTCTACGGCCAATACGGGACTTCGAGCGAGCAACAATCCTGTAGCACAAACGAGAATGATAATCCCATTGGCGAGTTTGTAGTTCATCGTTCTATCCAATCTTTATATTGGTAAGAAGTAGAAATTGTGCAATGAGCAGTTTTAACAATTTAGTACCGGCAGGAGCCGAATTTCTCTCGACACAACCCCTTATGTTCGACCGAACGGCGAATTGGGTGTTACGCGATAGAATCAACAACACATAAGGTCGAGTTGTAACGAATTCGATTTTAGTAGCAAGTCGACTTTCCCGGGTGTCGTGCTGCTCGCTGACGGTTAAAAATCAAACAGATTGGTTTCGACAAGCTAAAATCGTGACAAGAAAAAGGACATCAATATCAACGATGTGACAAAATCTGGACGCGTCACGACCGCTGGTTACTTGACACGCATCACCGTTCGACTAGAATTCGATGTGATTGAGACTCAGTCTCAAGCCATACGCACTCAGCACCGGTAACGTGCAAGATAAATTCCAACAAATGGCCACGATGATCCGCAACGACGACAGACTTGTTTGCCACTGCCTGGGTGTGCGAGAGTCGGATATTCACAATGCCATGGCAATTGGTAGATTGGATCCCTTGCGCTGCGTTATGCAACAGACCGGAGCCGGGACAGGTTGTACTGTTTGTCACCAAGTCATTGAAGCCATGGTTGCCGGTCAATGCCCCTCGGCATCGTCTTCACCCACCTGCGTGACTAAATAATTTTCGATGCCCATTTTGGCGATCAAGTCAAGTTGTGCCTCAAGCCAATCGACGTGTTCTTCCGACTCGACCAGGATTTTCTCCATCAACTCTCGGCTGCCACCATCGTTCTCGGCGATACAAAGCTGGATGCCGTCGTTGTACGCGTTCACTCCTTTCGTTTCCAGTACCAAATCGTTGTCCAGTTGCTCTTTGACTTCGGTTCCGACGCGGATGACGTCGTATCGCGCTATTTCGGGGATGCCTTCCAAGAAAATGATCCGATCGATCAGCGCTTCAGCGTGCTTCATTTCACCGATTGATTCGTGGTAATGTTTTTCCGCTAGCCGATTTAATCCCCAATTACGGCACATCTTGGACTGGACAAAGTATTGATTGATCGCAGTTAACTCGATGGTCAAACCGTCGTTGAGCACATCAATAACTTTTTGACTTCCTTGCATTTTTTGTCTCCCCTGTAAATCCTTGAGTCTGTAATAAAAGAAGCTCCTGTTCCACCTGCATGTTTGCAATGATTCTAAGATTGGCCAGCCAAACTGGTCCAGTTGGAATTTGAACATAATCGAAAATTTAGACAGATTGATACAACGTCTTTGATTGCGATTGAGTCTCGAGATTGCCACTTCACCAATTGATCGCTTTGGCAAACGTGACTAAAGGATCGAATCGATGTTCTTAAGGAACATGGAATGCGGATCTCTGCAGGAAAATATGAAGCCGTGTCGTGAAAAATCAGAGAGCAAAGCAATTACAGATCTTGCGCGTCCAGAACAGCAATATAAGGCAAGTGACGGTAGTCGTCGTTGTAATCCAAACCGTAACCGACGACAAATACGTCCGGAATTAAAAAACAATCGTAATCGGGCTTCAGTTTTACGGTGCTGCGCCCTTGTTTTGACAGCAGGACAGCTGAGCGAACACTGTTTGGCTGATGCCTTTGCACTGTTTGACTCACCGTAGCCAAAGTGTTTCCGGTATCGAAAATATCATCGACCAACAGAACATCACGACCGGTAATATCCGGCAGTAGCTCAGCATTAATCGCCAGATTTCCGGGAATCGTAGTTCGACTACGGTAGCTGGATGCTTGGATTAACCCAATCCGAAGCGGAATATTGATCTGGCGAATCAAGTCGGAGATAAAAATGATGCTGCCGGTTAGAATGCCCAGCACCGTAAACGGTCGATCGCAAAAGTCTGCTGCAATCTGTTGACCCAGCTTGGCCACTTCCATTTGAATGTCGCTTTCGCTGATCAGACGTTTCAATGAGTGTCTCCTCGGTAACGACCGCAATTCATCGTAATCTCAAAATGGCCCATTTGCCTTCGAGCATTAAACCATCGTAGAGAAAAGGCCGTGAAGAGAAAACCAAAATCAATGCTGTAAATCGCTGACAACGCATCCTTTGTTAGCTTGCTTAAATTTTCAAGATTGTGACCGTCGGGCACTAATCACCTTAGGTACGTGCGATGACCGAAATTGAAGGAATTTGGAGCCGGGTTCAGATTGGCGACAAGACGGCTGACGTTTATGAACCAAAGCAATTGGGCACGCGCCGATCGGTTGTCTTGTTTCTGCACGACCATGACCTTCAGACGCTGTCTGACAACGTCGCCTTCTCGTTTCATTTAGAACGACTTGGGCTTACAGCAATTTGCCCTCATGGACAGCGATCGTGGTGGACCGACGCTGTGTGTCGCGAGTTCGACCCACAAATTTCTCCGATTAACTTCATACGTCAGCGTGTCATTCCCTATATTTTCGAACGTTGGAACGTTGAGCCACCGAGAATCGGACTGATGGGAATCGGTATGGGAGGGCAGGGAGTGCTGCAGTTGGCCTATCGATTTCCGCGAGAGTTTCCCGTGGTTGCTGCCATATCTCCCTCCGTTGATTTTCAAAACTGCTACGGTCAAGGTTTACCGCTGGACGAGATGTTTGCCAGCCAAGAGGCAGCTCGACAACAAACCGCTACACTTTTGATTCTGTCGTTAAACTGGCCCCGGCATCAATTCTTGGTTTGCGACCCAGCCGATGATGAATGGTTTGAAAGCGTCCAGCGCCTGACTAGCAAGTTGTTCGCGTCTGGGATCCCATTCGAGTCCGACTTAACGACGACAGCCGGCGGTCACAACTGGAATTACTTCAACACGTTATCCGGACGTGTGCTGATGTTTCTCGCGGACCGATTGGATGCACTCCACGCCGAAACGATAGATGATAAATAACGGGAAGCTATTGCACATCTTGCAACCGTGTGGTTTGGTCGAACTCCAGGAAGTTGCGTGACGGAATGAACTTCATGCTTTGTGCATTAGCACGACTGTACTTGCCACCCAGAGTCTTTTGGCGCCAAATTGTTGCTTCACGAGTACCGATTGACCGCAGCGAGTACAGTCCCTTGGATTCGTCATAGTTGATCATATCGGCCCGTGCGTAGAACTTTCGGCCTTCCAGACGCGCATTTCCATCTGCCCGCAATTCGATGTGACTGGGACTCGTTGGGGTTTCCGGTTGTTGCGCGAAGTGTAATATGTCGCACCGCATGACTACCGCATCTTTCGGCAACGTGTCGGAGTCGATACAGTCAAATGGGTGTTTGACCGGTCCGTAGACGATCTGGACCTGATCGTGAAACTTTGTGTGCCTCTGTTTCAAATTGCCGGTTGTCTGACCGGAAAATACGAGTCGTGTATATTCCCAATCCTGTGATTCGAATCTGAGTGGTTGATTGGCCTGGGCAACGGCAGTCGGTGACAGTGCAGCGCGTTTGCCGCGCCCGCGCTGCCAAAAGGTCACCTCTCCGGGCCCATAGGCCTCGGTTCTTCCGGTCGTAGTATTGATCGAGAATTTCCACAACCTGGCTCGTCGAATTCCAATTTGCCCGTTGGCAGCGTATTCGTGGCTGAAGAACACGACACCTTCCTTGCAGACGATATCTCGAATTTCCACCTCGCTCTTGACAAAATTCTGCTGTGAGAAGTCTATGCGATTCGTTAACTCGATCCGCATTTGCTGGCACTGCATTCGATGATCCGTCAATGTGTCTTTCAAGTCGGCGTACACGTTTCCGAAAAAATCGCCTGCTTGGCCATCAAACTGCATTCGTTCTTGCCACGACACTTTTAGATTGGAGGGCTGTTGAAGCACTTTGCCTTCCAAATCGGTTTTGACCGGCAATTGCAATTGACCGGGGCCTTCAATCCAAGTCAGGTTGTTGTTGCGCTCCATGAAGATCTCCGGTCCTTCAATATCAACCGCACCATCTCGGACGCGGGCTGGATTTCCGGAAACTCGCAAGACTTCAGTCAGCTCGCCTACATTCTGAAGTTGCAGTCGGTCGCCGGTCACATCAAACGTTCCCTGGCCCATCTTATATTCATGCCAAACATGGACGTCCCCCTCGGTCCACACCTCGGCCAACTGAGCATCATCGCGGTCATGAGCATTCAACACTCGAACTTGAATCGAGTCCGCGTTTAGAATCACCGGCTTCTTTTCAACTGGAGTCTGCGGTTCGGATATTTCTGATTTCGAAATATGCCGTAAAGCAGGCCGCAAGTGGGTTCGCAATTTTCGGCCTTGCGACACTGTGGACTCGGAATGCGGTGCGGATTGACCATCGAACCAAACTCGTAAATGATTCGTTCGCCCCTGCAATTCCGGACTGACGACGACAACATCCTGCAACGCCAACAGATGCCGGGGTCGGATCCGCTCCGATTGTGCAGTTCGTTCAACAATTGAACCGTCATGAACATTTCTTTTCTGATCGTCGATCCAAATTTTGACGAATTCCGCTTTGATCCCTTGCGTTGGATTCGGCTGACGAATGATGGCCTGTCCCTTCAACTCAATGATGTCCAGACCGGAATTTGGATCGGGATACTTGCGCAGCTGCTTCAGCCATTGCGCGGAAAGGATCACGTCCTGAGTTTCGAGATCTCGATGAGTCAACCAGCCGGCGCCTCGACACCACGCCGAGACAATTTTTCCATTCTCTCCGTGGAGCAACGTGATTTCTGGACAGTGCAGGTCGCTGGTGCCGTACCGCATGTGAACTCGGTTTCCACCACGCAAGACGGCAACTTTCTTCACGGCATCATACTCAAGCTCGGTCATGTGCGCGGTCAGGCTATTACTAGAAGAATTCAAGACCACCGTTCTTCCTTCAGCCTTCAATTGGCTGAAAGTAAGGTTATTCCCAGGGCCTCCCAATGACGACTTGTTGGTATTCACCTTCGCAATTGTCACGCGATTGTTCAGATCCGTTTGTGAGTTACTTGAAAGGTCGTTTACGAAAGCAGCCTTTTCACCTGTCACAGTGTCCGAGTGAATATTTCGTTTGAAAAACAATTTCAGGATTTGACACTGTAGCGAATCCGCTGGTCCTGTAAGCCAGAGCACGCGAACGTCATCTTCGAATGTTGCTATGTTTGTTTGCAGCACATACTCGAAACTGCCCGCACAATGAATCTCAGCACACCCTTGTTTGTCTGGCTCGCCGAGAGCCATTTTCATTTCCACGTTGCGAAACAGCCGAATGCTGTCGATACCTGATACCACCAGTGGACTATCGCCGTTTGAATTCTTCACCTCAGTCAGTTCAATTTGCACACCGTGGGCACTTCCGCGATGTGGCCCGTGCGCGAATTGGACGGCGTTATCGCTGCGAATGTGCATCGCAGACTCTTCAAAAATAAAGTTGCGACCCTGAATCAATAGTCCGTCTGGACCGGCTATGATCACGTCACGATTCAGCTTGCCTCCGACGATTCGATCCGGAATCTGTTGGGTCAAGTCAATATTCGAGACATCAAATTTCGAGGCAAACTGAATAACAGCCGAATCTGCGACCATTGTAATGGGCTCTCTCTCATGCCTATCACCATCCTGAAACCAAATCATGGCAAACGGCTTTAATTGGACGACGCCGTCGGCTTCTAGAGGTTCACAATGCTCGGCGTAGACGAACGTCTGCTCGGTCCGCAACTGGTACTGCGCGGTAGTGGCCCAGGGTGCCCGCAACAACAAATATTCTTGGGCTTTGGTGACGTTTTCCCGTGGGGTGCCTGACACGGAAATTTTGGAAAAGTACTCGGAACCTTCACCAGGCGCCTCTGATTGCAATTGCGACCCGACGACTCGTACGTACAACCCGTAAATCGCGGAAAGGCAAGCGGCTGTGGCAAGCGTCAGGAGCATGCGTCTTAACACGATGCAGTCCCGATTGTGAAATCAGCTGTGTAATTGCACGACATTCAATCTGTCTCGTCGCGAGGCACCAGTCCGATGATGTCTGTAATATCAATCAGCCCAATTGGTTTTCTGTCGCTGTCAACAACGGGCAGCTCGCTGACTTTGTTTTCGGAAAGGAGGTCGACCGCTTCACAAAGCGTCGCATCGCCGCTGATTGTTAGCGGGTTTGATGTCATTACGTGTGAGATTGGTCGGTCGAACTGGTGCTCCCGACGTTGCTCCAGCAACCGAGCCAAATCGCTATCGGTAAACAATCCCTCCAGACGTCCGTCGGAGTCGATCAAGATCACCGCACCGGTCCGGCGCCCGGGTTTCCCCATAGTCACGAAGACGTCGCGAATCGTGTCCTCTTGGTGAGCGATCCGCAATTGATCTTCTTTCCGCATGATTTGTCGAACTGTCATCAACTTGCGTCCCAAACTTCCCGCAGGATGAAAGACGGCAAATTGTTGTGGCGTGAACCCTTTAAGTCGAGTCAAGACCAGAGCTAATGCGTCGCCCAAAGCCAGCATGGCGGTCGTGCTGGTTGTCGGGGCAAGCCCATACGATCCGGCTTCTTTGAGTCGCCCCAGACGGACGACGACGTCGGCCAGGTTTCCCAACGTGCTGTTGTCATCTGCCGTGATAGCGATCACAGGGATGTTCAATCGGCGCACAATGGGAATCAGTTGGCAAATTTCTTCAGTTTCGCCACTATTCGAAAGTGCTACCACAACGTCTTTTTCGTGAAGACGTCCCAAATCGCCATGGACCGCCTCGACCGGATGCAAAAAATGCGCTCTTGTTCCGGTCGACGACAAAGTGGCAGCGATCTTTTGACCGACCAGGCCGGCTTTACCGATTCCCGTGATCACAACACTTCCCGAACACTGATTTAGTGTGTCGATCGCACGGCAGAAATCAGTATCCAATTGGCTGGCCAGCTTGGCCAGAGCAGCGGCTTCCTGCTGAATGACCAACCGGGCCTCGCGAAGCTGCTCGAAGTGCGCAAATGGAATTGACGCATTTTGCAGAACGGCATTCATTCACCGTCTTCCTTGACGTATTGGTGCGACTACTACGGCGAGGAAGTATAGTTCCGACTAGCGTGACTGGTCAATGCGAACCGCTATCAGCCCGAACGCCACAAACTATTAAAAAACAGCACCCTATGGATCTGGTCGTTGATACCCGGTGATGGCGACACAGGATAAAACTTGCGAAATTATTGCACCTTACTTATCGTCTGGACGTGAAGCTTCAACTTGTCTCGGTGATAATTGAAAGAACACTCAAATGGCACATCAGGGGTTAGAGGCTTGGGTCGCTGAAATCGCTCGTATAACGGAACCGGATGCCGTCCATTGGTGTGATGGTTCAGTAGACGAAATCACTCGACTGAACGACCTGATGGTCGCTGACGGTACATTGATTCGACTTGATGAAGAAAAACATCCGGGTTCATTCTACGCACGAAGCAATGTCAATGATGTGGCGAGAGTTGAACATCGCACATACATTTGCAGCCTTGATGAGGCCGATGCCGGGCCAACCAATAACTGGATGGCTCCCGACCAAATGCACCGCCGCCTGAGTCCGCTGTTCAAGACCTGTATGCGTGGTCGAACGATGTACGTGATCCCCTATCTGATGGGACCACCGGGAAGTCCGATGGCAAAAGTCGGGATCGAAATCACTGATAGCCCATACGTTGTCGCCAACATGCGAATTATGACTCGAATGGGCCAAGTGGCTTTGGACGAACTGGGGGAGGACGGTGGGTTCGTCAAGTGCCTGCACAGCATCGGCCGACTTGATCCCGAAGAACGCTACATTAGTCATTTTCCCGAAGAAAATCTGATCATGAGCTATAGCTCGAATTACGGTGGGAACGCGTTGCTAGGGAAGAAATGTTTCGCCTTGCGACTGGCTAGCGTACTGGCCCGTAAGGAAGGCTGGTTAGCTGAGCACATGTTAATTTTGGGCATCACAGATCCTGCCGGAAATAAAACATACATGTCAGCCGCATTTCCGTCAGCATGCGGCAAGACGAACCTGGCAATGCTCGTCCCGCCTCAGGCCGACCTGGATGCCGGTTGGAAAGTGGAAACAATTGGTGACGACATCGCATGGCTAAGGTTCGGTCTTGATGGACGCCTGTACGCAGTCAATCCCGAATACGGTTTCTTCGGAGTCGCGCCAGGTACCAGCATAGAAACGAATCCAAACGCCATGTTCACGTGTCGGCAGAACACCCTATTTACGAATGTCGCCCTGTTGCCGGATAAAACGGTGTGGTGGGAAGGGATGAATGACCCGCCGCTTGAGGCAATCAACTGGAAGGGCGACCCTTGGTCGCCAGAAACCGAGGTCCCGGCCGCCCATCCCAACAGCCGTTTTACTGCTCCGGCTAGTCAGTGTCCTAGCATTTCGCCTGATTGGGAAAAACCCGAGGGCGTGCCGATCAGCGCATTCATTTTCGGCGGTCGGCGGACCACAACGACACCGTTGATCTATCAGTCATTCAACTGGCAACACGGGACGTATGTTGGTGCCACAATGACCAGCGAAAAGACCGCGGCGGCTATAGGCGGCTTGGGGGAATTGCGTCACGACCCGATGGCCATGCTTCCGTTTTGCGGTTACCACATGGCCGACTATTGGCAACACTGGCTCGACATTGGCAGCAAAGGTGGCGATCAGATGCCGAAAATATTCCACGTCAATTGGTTTCGTAAGGATGTCGACGGTAACTGGCTGTGGCCGGGTTTTGGAGAAAACATGCGTGTTCTGAAATGGATCACCGCTCGGACTCGTGGCGAGGGCGAGGTGGTTGAGACGCCCATCGGCTACCTGCCGACAGCCGAAGCTCTGGACTTAACCGGTTTGGGAATCTCGCAAGAAGCCGGCAAAGCACTGCTGGCCGTCGATCATGAACAATGGAATTCGGAAGTTGAAGAGCGCGAACAATACCTGTCAGAATTCGGCGACAAGCTTCCAACAAAAATAAAGGCCGAAAACGATGAGTTACGAAAGCGACTTAGGTGATTTGCGATTAATAACCCGTTGACCGAACCTGAAGACACAACGATCGAAGCAGCCTGTGTTCACTTCGCGATTTTGCGCAAGTCAGGCGGCCCTAAGCAGCTACAAATAGGAATGGATATGTGCAACAGTCTACATAGCTACATAAAGGCCGTCTGTTCGGCGCGGTTGCTAACCAGTTTGTTTGGTCTTGCATTACTTGCGACAGGCCGAAATGTCGCCCTCGCTAAAGAGCCACCGACTAAACAATTCGATGCCAATCGAGCCTACAATTACTTAATCAAGGTTTGTCGCATTGGCCCGCGCATCAGCGGAACGAGAGGAATGGTTGAGCAACAGAACTTGATCGTCGAACACTTCCCAAAATTCGGTGCGCAAGTGCGATTCCAGTCATTCGACGTAACACACCCGCAAACCGGCGGTCCCGTGCGGATGAACAACACCATCGTCTCGTGGCATCCAAATTCGAAACGTCGCGTGTTACTGGCATGTCATTACGACACGCGACCTTTCCCCGATCGCGATCCCGATTTATTGAAGCGTCGCGATCGTTTCATCGGCGCCAACGACGGCGCCAGCGGCGTCGCATTGTTCATGGAACTGGCCCATCACATGCAATCCTTGAAGCCGACCTACGGTGTCGACTTCGTATTCTTTGATGGAGAAGAACTGGTTTACGGGAAGAACGACCAGTATTGTCTCGGCTCCAAGTATTTTGCGGAGCAATACCGCACCCGTCCGCCGCCGCATCGATATGTCTATGGCGTAGTGGTTGATATGGTTGCCGACAAACACTTAAACATCCATAAGGAAAAAAACAGCCTGAAATTCGCTCCAAAGTTGACTCACAGCATTTGGGCGACTGCGCGGAGGCTGAAGGCAAGTGCATTCGTCCCCGGCCGAGCGAAGTATGACGTGAATGATGATCACATCCCGTTGAACAAGATCGCACACATTCCCACCTGTGATTTGATCGACTTCGATTACCCGTTTTGGCATACGACAAGAGACACCCCGTCTGCGTGTTCCGGCTCGAGCTTAGTACAGGTCGCTCGCGTGTTGTTTCAATGGCTGTCCAACGTGCCTCGTCCTGTCGATCGTTAGCAAAGCCTGTTGCGAATGTCCGTGTACTCATTCCCTAGAGCACTGGGCTAACCGTTGTCGGAACCCGGTGGGTTTACGAAGAATTGGCTCAGGTCGATTCCGCCTTTCAATTCGGATTGAATCAGCTTTAAGGTTTGCTCGATCCGCTGCAGTCGCTGCTCGAGTGCTGGGTGAGTCAGCGGGCCGTCCTCCAATCTTGGCTTTAAGCGAGGTACGGCCGGATAGCCGAGTTGTCGTTGTAACGCCGCAAACATCAACAGCGGCTCTTTGCCGCGATTTGCTTTAGCAATGCGACCCTCCTGATGGCCAAACAGGATCGGATACGAAGGTAAGTAGTCTTCATCCCCGATGCTTTGTCGCTTCTCTTCGACCGCGAATTCCGAACGGTAATAAATCATGTCGCCAAAGTCGATGGTGCCCAGTTGCCGACGAATTTTCAAGATCCAGTCACTCCAGTGCTCGTTGTAAAGTGGGTCTTCGGCAATGGCTTCCAGTCCCAGGTCATATCCCAAACGATTACGGGCCACACATTCAAACTGGTAAATGAACATCCCCGCAGGAGCTGGCGAGTTGGATCGATACTCGGCTTCCCGCTGCAAGACCTCTAATGCGATCGACTGATCGAACCGCGACTTGTCGTCTTCGGATTGCCCCATAATGAAAGCCTGAAACGGTGTGAAGTAGTGCGACAGGTGAGCCATGCCATCACTGAGACGGCCGGTCAGCAGGATCTCACCGGCTAAAAATTCCAATGCCATTGGCAGTTTGGTGGTAATCAGGATCTCCTCGTGAATGCTCGTGAGGATTTCCTGTGCAGGAAATTTGTCGCACATCCGTTCGCGGTAGACGCGAAAAAAATGTGCCTGCTCGATATATTCTTCGCGACTAAGAAATGGAACAACCATAGTGAATCGACAATTGGAAGGTGTAGATAGAGAACTTTCCTCCCATTTTCAAGATTTAAATGATCCCGTGCAATGGCCCATGCTTGGCGGCGAGCTCGTCCACACGCTTGGACGTCTGCAAATCTTCGACCAACGGAGGCGCGTGATGCGGTTTGATACGAGCATCAATGACCAACGAGCCTGTGCAGCCCCAATGTTTGTAGTTGACAGACGAATTAATCCCATAAATGTCAACGGCCGGATTGGATCGAGTAAATGTCACCCACAAGAAATTGTTCAGCGTCCGAGCTGTGAAATCGCTGTCGTCGACCAAGACGATCAGCGGAAATGCGTTGATTGAGTGTCGACCCTCAAATTGATCGCAGAACAAATCCGGCCCCACATCTCTTCCATCTGTGGATGGCGAGTACATTGGTGCTTGAACTGCCAAGACTCCCGGTAAACAAACTTGCGGGTCCCTGAAGCCGTCTGGCAAATTGAACTCATTGGGAATTTCATTTAGCAATTCACGCCGTGGAAAACCTGTCGCTGCAATCACGACTTTCGACCCCTTGTTGAAACCATGACCGGAATAGTCAAGCGTATCGATCGTCGTACACGTCTGAAAGTGCAGGTCGCTTCGCCAGTTGACTCGAGTCAGCAAGTGAGCGAAGAAATCTGGAATATTTTCGACATCCAAATTCGGGTTGTCCTCCTTGGCAACAATCAACAAATACTTGGCCAGTGATAACTGTCCTTGTCCCAATAACGCGTTCGCACACGTGAGGATTTCCTGCGGCTTCCGCTCTTCTGCATACGGCACGTACCGCTCGCTTCCGATCGCCAATAACAGCGGATGCACTCCGGCCGCATCGACAGCGTGTATTGCATGCACTCCGGCGACGACTGTTGGGATGATCGGCCCGGTGATTTCATGGATGATCTTTCCGAACGACGTGTCTTCCTGCGGCGGACGGCCGACGACCGTAAATGGCCAAATCGCACAATCCCGATGGTAAACGCGTTCGACTTTCAACACAGGGAAGTCGTGTGCCAGGCTGTAATACCCCAGATGATCGCCGAATGGACCTTCTGGCAATAGCCGATCGGAATCGACAATGCCCGTGATACAGAAATCTGCGTCCGAATAAATCCGCGGCTGATCCGGCAGACAAATCGTTCTAACTGGCCGTTGCCCCAACGCGCCACCAAACATCAACTCTGACAATCCCTCCGGCAGTGGCATGATAGCGGCCAACGTCATAGCTGGCGGACCGCCTACGAATATGCTGACGCGAAACGGTTTTCCCTGCCGAATGTGTGATGCGTGATGAATACCGATGCCGCGATGAATTTGGTAATGCAACCCAACCTGCTGGTTCAGTGCATATTGCCCTCCTGACATCTGCACGCGGTACATTCCCAGATTGGAATGCCGTAAGCCGGGACAGTCCGCGTCTTCGGTGTAAACTTGAGGCAATGTAATGAACGCTCCAGCGTCTTCTGGCCAGTTCTTCACCTGAGGTAGCTGGTCGACGGTGGTCTGATTCTTCAGAACCGGTCCGCCTGATACCTTTCGCGGCCGCATGTGCCACAGGGTTCGGGGAACGTCGCGATATCGAAAAGGCTGCTTCCAGAACCGAGCGGGATCGATTTTCAACTCGACTAAATGCCGAACCGCTTCCAGTGAATCGCGGAACAGGAACCGAGTGCGCTCGAGCGTCCCGAACACGTTGCTTACCATTGGAAACCGACAGCCTTTGACCCGCGCATAGTAGACAGCAGGACCCTGAGCTTCGTACACGCGCCGTTGGATCTCGGCGGCTTCCAGATTCGGATTAATCTCATCCTCAATCCGCACCAACTGTCCGGTGCGTTCCAGGTCATCGAGGCATTCTTTCAGGTTGCGGTAGCCCATTGGGATTGTTCAGACGTCACGTCTTCGAAATGATGTAGCCGTGACAGTTGGCCTATTGTATGGTCGCCTTGCGTCACCACAGATTAAGACAAGGACACCCTGATGAAAAGGGGCCGAGCCGATGCGAACAAGATCACTATGGCATAGCTTCCAGTGTGCGTTTGTCGGATTATGGTACGTTCTACGCACAGAACGCAACATGAAGATTCACTTTGCGATCTCCGTACTGGTCATCTTGCTCGCTGCTATCTTAAAGCTCGAAGTCAGCGACTGGAGCATCCTGGTACTGGCAATCGGCGCAATCATCGCAGCGGAAGTCGGCAACACGTCGATCGAAGCGATTGTCGATCTAATTGCGCCAGAATTCCACGAACAGGCCAGAATCGCGAAAGACGTGGCGGCCGCGGCAGTGCTTGTGCTCGCCGGTACCGCTGTCGTCGTCGGCCTGTTACTGATAGGGCCACCGTTATGGATTCGGTTAAGTAGATTGTAGAGCGTCCAAAACGCACAAAGCCCGACCATGGACGGGGCCGGACTCTTTGCGCAGTCAGCTTAGTTGCGGCGATGTGGAAAACCTTTGCTCTTATTCC
>Ga0310123_10000859_pt1 | contig 26624 bp, 27 predicted proteins | sample CB6_AW_1057_MG_FD_203505 | JGI IMG/M metagenome (GOLD analysis project Ga0310123, IMG submission 203505) | Marine microbial communities from Western Arctic Ocean, Canada - CB6_AW_1057 | ecosystem: Environmental > Aquatic > Marine > Oceanic | place: Canada: Western Arctic Ocean | collected... | reverse complement strand
GGCGAGGGGCTCCGCTTCGTGGGTGGAGCGGAAGGGGTCCCGCGCTCGGTGGTGGACGGCGGGAGCAAGGACGGGCCGTCGCCCACCGATCACCTGCTGCTCGCGTTTGCGGGGTGCATGGGCGCCGACTTGATCGATATCCTCGGCAAGTCCCGGGTTCCGGTCGAGCGGCTGCGGGTGGAGGTGATCGGACACCGCGCGCCCACGCCGCCGCGCCGCTTCACAAGGGTCACGATGAGCTTCCGCCTCTCCGGGCCGTCCTCGGCGGACCGGCCGAAGGTGGAGCGGGCGGTTAACCTGTCGCGCGACACGTACTGTAGCGTGCTGCACACGCTCCGGCCGGACCTTGAGCTGAGCTTCGAGGTTCGGCTGGACTGACCGTCCGGCACCAGCTCCCGCCCACCACTGCCCGAGTCCAGGATGGCTCTCCGCACTTTTGCGTCGAACCCGGCGGACCTTCCGCGCGGCACGCTGGTCGATCTCCTGCTCGGCGCGGTCGACCGGCTGGGTACGCACGATGCCTTTCGCGTCTTCACCGGTCAGGGTGCGGAGCTGTCGGCGATCTCCTACCACGAGCTGCTCGATCGCGTCAAGGACGTCGTGGGCGGCCTGCGCGTGCTCCGTCTCGAGCGCGGCCAGTGCGCGGCCATCCTGTCGGAGAATCGGCTCGAGTGGGCGCTCACCGATTACGCGTGCCTGTGCGAGGGGGTATATGCGGTTCCCGTCCACGCCGGGCTGACCGCCGATCAGGTCGGCTACATCCTGAACGACTCGGGGGCGCGGGTGGTGTTCGCCTCCACGGACGAGCAGGTCGAGAAGGCCCGGAAGGCATGTGTCCGGTGCGAGCACGAGGTGCGGATCGTCGCCTTCGATCCGGTGCAGTCTCCGGCCCCCAACGTGCTGCCGTGGGATCAGCTGGTGGCGGAAGGGCACGACCGGATGCGTTCGGTCCCGGAGTCGGAGTTGCGCGCGCGCGCGCGCGAGGCCACCCCGGACGACATCGCGACCATCCTCTATACTTCCGGGACGACGGGCGACCCGAAGGGCGTCGTGCTCACGCACCGGAACCTGTTCTCCAACGTCGAGGCTTGCGGGCTCGCGCTCGCGGTTCGGCCCAGCGACTCGACGCTCGCCTTCCTGCCGCTCTCCCACGTGTTCCAGCGCATGGTGAATTATCTGCTGGTGGCGCGGGGGTGCACGATCACCTTTCCGCACTCGAATGACACGATCGTCGCCGATCTCCAGGCCGTGGAGCCCACCATCGTGTGCGCGGTGCCGCGCGTCTACGAGAAGGTGCACTACGGTGCGCTCGGCAAGCCTGGGCTCGCGGGCAAGCTGGTGCGCTGGGCGCGCGAGGTGGGGGTCGCGTGGGCGGTGGAGCGGTTGGCGGGCCGGACTCCCACCCTGTCCCTCCGCGTCGCCCACCGGCTCGCTGATCGGCTGGTGTTCAGAAAGATCCGCGCACTGCTGGGCGGACGAGTCCGGATCCTCGTCAGCGGGAGCGCGCCCCTCGATCCTGGGATCGCTCGCTTCTTCTATGCGGCCGGGCTGGCGATCTTGGAAGGGTACGGGCTCACCGAGACGAGTCCGGTGACCAACGTCAACACCCCGGAGGAGCTGCGCATCGGCACCGTGGGCAAGCCGGTTGCGGGCACCGAGATCAGGATCGCCGACGACGGGGAGATCCTGATCCGTGGCTCTCAGGTGATGCGTGGCTACTACGAGCTTCCCGAGGAGACTGACAAGGCGATCGATGCAGAGGGATGGTTTTACACCGGCGACATCGGTGAGCTGGACGCGGACGGCTTCCTCCACATCACCGACCGCAAGAAGGATCTGATCAAGACCTCGGGAGGCAAGTACGTCGCGCCCCAGCCGGTCGAGAATCGGCTCAAGCGGAGCCGCTTCATCGAGCAGGTCGTGATGATCGGGGACCGGCGGAAGTTCGTGGCTCTGCTGGTGGTGCCCGACTTCGCCGTGCTGGAGGGGTGGGCGAAGGAGCAGGGAATCGCGACCGGAGACCGGCACGCGTTGCTCCGGGACGCCCGGGTGCAGGCGCTCATGGAGAAGGAGGCGCTCGGCGGGCTCGAGGACCTCTCCAGCGTCGATCGCCCCAAGAAGGTGGGGCTGCTCGCCACGCCGTTCAGCATCGAGGACGGCACCCTCACGCTCACCGACAAGGTGAAGCGGCGCGTCGTGCAGGAGCGCTATGCTCCGCTGATCGACCGGTTCTACGCCGACGGCGAAGAGGGCAGGGTGTTCGTCTCTTAGTGTATGACTGACGCGCACCTCGTGGTGATGACCGCGCCCGATCGCACGACCGCCGAGGCGCTCGCGGCCAGCGTCGTCGGTGAGCGCCTGGCCGCCTGCGCCAGCCTGCTGCCGGGTCTCACGTCCTTGTTCTGGTGGGATGGGAAGATCGACCGGTGCGAGGAGGTTCTGCTCCTCCTCAAGACGTGCGCGGACCGGGTACCCGCGCTGATCGCGCGGGCTGCCGAGCTGCACCCTTACGACGTGCCCGAGGTGCTGGCACTGCCGGTCGACGAAGGGTTCGGGCCCTACCTCGACTGGGTGCGCCGCGAGGCCCGCGGGTCCGCCGACGAATGATCGGTCCCCGCGTGGAGGGACTGCATGCATCGCTCGTGCTGGGGCTCTCGGAGGCCGCAGCGATCACGGTGGCCGCGGTGCTGATCCCGCTGCGCGCCGGGGTCGGGCGCGTCGAGTCGCTCGAGCTCTGACAGACGGCCCCTACGTCTTCAGCCGACCTGCGAAATCCGGAGGCCCGCCATGCTCGAGAACATCCGCGCGTTCTTCCAGAAGTCGATGGTTCCCTCGGACACCACCCAGGGGCTGGAGAGGAGCCACGACATCCGGATGGCGGCGTGCGCGCTCCTGCTCGAGCTCGCCCACGCCGACGACGAGTTCGGGGCGGACGAGCGCGCCCACCTGCGCTCGGCGATCGAGCGCCACTACGGCATCGAGCGCCACGAAGCGGACGAGCTGATCCGCCTCGCGGAGGAGGAGTGTGCCCAGGCGGTGGACCTGTGGCAGTTCACCCGTCTCATCAACGAGAACTACTCGCCCGGGCAGAAGATGGTGCTGGCCGAGGTGATGTGGGGGCTGGTCTACGCGGACGGGGAGCTGGCCCTCCGGGAGGATCTGCTGATCCGGAAGATCACCGACCTGCTGGGGCTCAAGCCCGGCTATCTGGCCGACGTCCGGCGGCGGGCGAAGGAGGGCGGGCAGGGCGGTTGACGGAGGCCCTCCTGCCCCTACCTTGAGCGTGCATTTAACGGCATGCACATGCGTGAGTCGGGGGATCGATGCGAGACCTGGTGCCGGGCGGCTATCTCTTCACCCACATCGTCTTCTGGGCCGTGGTCGCCCTGGTCGCGGTGGGCACCAACGCGGTCGCGATCATCCTCTCGATCGGCTTCGGCATGATTGCGCTCGAGGCGCTCAGCAAGCGCTGATCCCTCCTCCATACCCGGTCATCCCCCCATCAGGCGGTCGGCGACCCAGTTCACGGTCACCATCGCCACCCCGATGACCGCGCCCAGCACGAAGCCGAGCCGCACGATCAGCTTGAGCTCGCGCTCGGTCACCGTCTTGATCAGCTCCTCGAGCTTGGACATGGGGTACTCGAGCACCTTCTGCTCCACCCGGTGCGCGACGTCGATCCGCTGCACGACGGTGGGCACCTGGGTCTGCAGCCAGCCCCAAAGCGGAACTCCGAGTCCCACCTCGATCCGCTGCGGCGCGTCCGCCGGAAGCCACCTCGCCGGCACCCCGATCGGGCGCTCGAGCAGCAGCGTGACCAACTGCTCCGCGATGTCCTGGTAGAGCCGGGCGGCAGCGGGCGAGCGCGCCGCCTCGACGAGCCCGTCCGCCAGCTTCGCGGCCGGAATCCGCGTGACCACGTCCCCCCAGGTGCGCGCGCTCGCCCGCTCGAGCGCGTGGTCGAGCTTCTCGATCAGGAACGCGCGCGTCGCCGGATCGCGCGCCATTCCCACCGCCCACTCGGCCAGGGTGGCGAGCGCCTCCCGGACGCCGGGATCGTCCGGCCCACCCAACACGGACCGAACGGATCGCCGCAGGAAGTCCACGACCGCCTCGTTCACGCTCTTCGCCATCGCGGCCTGCACCGCGGGATCCTGGAGCACCTCGGCCATCCGCTCGGCGCCCTCCTTCTCGATCGTGTCGAGCACCCGGTCGAGCGTCTCCTGCGTGACGACCAGGCGGGCCACGACGCGCTGGTGGAACTTGAGATCACGCAGGAAGCGGTGGAACAGGTCGTGGAGCGTGCTCTCGAAGCGCGCGCGCGTGCCGGGGTCCTCGAGCAGCGTACCGAGCCGCTCGATCGCGATCGGGAGGTAGGCCTGGATGCCGCGCTCGACCGAACCCACCAGGCCGAGCGGAAGGATCTCCTCGAAGGTGCGCTCGGGTGAGAGCAGCCGGTGCGTGGCGCGCGCGAGGTAGTCCTCGGCAGTGCGGTGGAAATCGTCGGTCTCGACGGCCCCCCGGAACCAGTCTTCCACGGCGTCGGCGATCGCGGCCCCGCGCGCGGGGGTGAGCAGGCCACCGATCGGCTCGTCCCGGACCCTTGCGAGCATCTCGTCCGTACGCGCCGCGACGCCGGCCGGGAAGGAGGGGGAGGCCAGGTATGCCTGGAAGCGTGTGACGCCATATGCCGCGAGCTCGCGGAGCAGCGCCTCGCCCTCGCTCCGCACCGCCTCCGGCATCAGCTCGCGCAGGCTGCCGCGCTCGCGGTGCAGCACGGCGTCGAGAAAGGCGGCCAGCCGCTCGTCGAAGGCGGCGCGGAACGCGGGCTCGGCGAAGCTTCTGGCTAGGTCCTCCTCGGTGAGCAGGCTGGTGCCGACGGTCCTACCGACCGCCGCCGCCAGCCGCCCCTGATTCTTGGGAACCGCACCCTGGAGCAAGCTGAGCCGCCAGCGCCCGATGCGCGGGGGGCGATAGGGATGGAACAGCATCCAGATCGCGACCATGTTCGTGACCCCGCCCGTGGCGGCCGCGAACACGATCGAGATCAGCGCGACGACGACCTCCTGGGTCACGCGCTCACGGCGGCGACGGACCTCCTCCCTTGCGCGAGCTGGTCACTGCTGGACGTGCCGCACGAGGCCGCGCACCGGGTAGACGCTCTCGCCGACCCGCAGGGTGCCGGCGACCTCGAACAGCGCGTCCACCGGCAGCTGCGGCCCCTGGCCCGCTCCGGCTTCCAGATTCGCGGTCTGCACCGCCAGCTCGGCGCTCATCTCCCCGTCGGGGGAGGTGACGCGCCAGGTCACCGGGACATCGCGCCGGGCGCGCTCGAAGGCGCGCCGCTCGACCCATGCAACGGTGACGTCCCGCCACGGGATCTCGCTCTCGTCCTGGAGCCGTCCCCAGCCCTCGTAGCTGCTGCTCTCACGGCCGGCGGGCGACTCGATCCCGGTGAGCACCATCTGCACGGAGTCGCCGGAGGTCAGGAACATCCAGTCCCCGGGCGGCGGTGTCTCGTCCATGCGCGCCCGCACGAAGTCGAGCACGATCCCGGGGATCCGCTGCTCGGCCAGCACCGCCGCTCCATCCGCCACCAGGAAGGTCTCGCCCTGCGAGCCGTTCCACTCCGCGCGGGGCCCACCGATCGCCACCTCCAGCCTCCGCGGGCCCTCCGAGAACACCAGCGCCTCCAGCGTCTCGCCGTTGCCGATGACGAGCCGCAGCCGGCCGTGCGGGTGCACGCGCCAGGGGACGCGAGTGGGTGCGGTTTCCCAGCGCTCCTCCAGGAAGGGCTCCCAGGTGCCCCCGCGCGCGAGCCACGCGCGCGCCCGGCGGTCGACGCCGCCGGGCCGCGTGTGCGCGGTGAAGAGCCAGAGCACCGTGAGGCTGCTGTCGCCGACCGAGCCGAGGAAGACCACCCCCCGCTCGACGACCCGGCCCGGAGCGTCGAGGGGGGGGCTCGCCTCCCGGGTTGCCGTGCCCGGCGCGCGGTCGGCGGGGGCTTCGGCCCGGCAGGCGAGGACGGTCGCGGCGAGTGCCAGGGTCGCTCCGAGCGTGCGCATGCGTGGTGGGCTCATCTCAGGCCGCGCTTTCCAGTCCAGCGACGGCTCTGATCTCGACGTCCACGTTCGTCTCCCCCTCGCTACGCGCGATGATCGCGGCGCCGCAGGAGTCGCTGAACACGTTGACCGCAGTGCGGTACATGTCGAGCGGACGGTCGATCGCGAGCATGGAGCCGACGATCAGGTTCACCTCGGGACCCTGCAGGTTGATCGCCTCGAGGACGATGAAGATCACGACCAGCCCGGCGGACGGGATCGCCGCGGCTCCGATGGACGCGAGCAGCGCCGTCACCACTACGATGGCCTGCTGAATCAGGCTGAGCTCGAACCCCATCACCTGGGCGATGAACAACACGCCTGCGCACTCGTAGAGCGCGGTCCCATCCATGTTGACCGTCGCCCCCATCGGGAGGACGAACGAGGCCACCCGGTTGGACACGCCCACCTGCTTCTCGACGCTGTTGATGGTGACCGGCAGCGTGGCTGCCGAGGAGCTCGTCGAGAAGGCGACCAGGAGCGCCTCGCGCATGTTCGCGAAGTGGACCCGGGGGGGAATCCGGCCGAGCGCTAGCAGCAGGATCGGCAGCGTCAGCAGCAGGTGGAGGGTGAGACCGGTGGCGATGGTCAGCAGGTACAGCCCGAGGGCACGGAACGCCTGGAAGCCGGTGGTCGCGACCATCGTCGTCATCAGCGCCAACACGCCGATCGGGAGGAAGCGAATGATGCCGCCGGTAAGCCGCATCATGGTCTGGAAGAGCGCCTCGAACAGCTCCTGGAGCGTGGTGCGGGGCCGATCTGGGAGCAGCGTGATCGAGAAGCCGAAGACCATCGCGAAGAAGATGAGGGCGAGCATATCGCCCGTGGCAGCCGCCTGGACGACGTTCTGCGGCACGACGCTCAGGATCAGCTCGACCGGAGAGCTGGGCGTGGCCAGCTCGGGCAGCTCCTGCCGGGCGGCTTGCCCCAGGTCGGCGCCGACGCCGGGGCGGATGAGGTTGACCAGCGCCAGGCCGATCAGGATCGCGAGCAGGCTCGACAGGACGTAGTAGCCGAGCGTCTTGCCGAACATGCGCCCCACCGCGCCGCTCCCGCCGAGCGCCGCCACCCCCGTGATGATCGACGTCAGCACGAGCGGGACGATGATCATGCGCAGGAGCCCCATGAACAGATCCCCGATCCATCCGATCCGCTCCGCTGCCGGCGGCCCGAACAGGAGTCCGGTCCCGATGCCGAGCAGCATCGCGATGAAAACCTGCCAGTGCAGCCGGCGGAACCAGGGTAGAGCCGGGTCGCTGGGCATGGAGGATGAGGGAGAGTCTCAGGCCGTGAAGAGCAGTTACCTGGTGGGGTCCAGGATCTGAGCCGGCGTCGCGGACAGCCTCCGGTCCAGCTCGCGCAGGAAGCGGTCTACCCGACGCGCGTTGCTCCCCCAGTCCGTCCTTCCAGTGGAGCTGGAGAGGAGGTCGACCCGGCTCTGGGCGTTGGTGTCGAGTGAGATCCGCACCCGTACCAGGGAGCGCTTCCGCCGGAGCACGCTCACCGCCTCCACAAGGATCACCCCCTGTTTGTCGTCCGCGGAGAGCAGCCGCCAGTGCGGTAGCGCGCCGCTCCCCCCCCCTCCCGCGAGAGTGAGCGCGGCGGTCCAGACGCGGTCGAAGGAAATCGCGTAGGTCCGGCCGCGCAGTCTCGGATCCGGCGCGCTCGGGTGGGTCTCGGCCTGAGGCGTCACGGGCGCCGTGTCACTGGCCGATACGGTAGCGCACGCTCACGTTCGCCCGCACCACCTGCTCGCCCGGCGTGGCTGCGACCTGTACGGCCTCCGTGTACGCCATGTCGCGCATCATGGGCATGGGCGGCGGGATGGTAAAGTCCATTCCGACGTTGACCTCGAGCGGTGGACCCAGCGGCACGCCGAGCGCGCCCGCCACGGCAGAGGCCTCCGCGCGCGCCTCGAAGGTGAGCGAGCTGATCCGGTTGGCGCCGGCCCCGATGGCCACGTCGATCAGCGCGCCCACGCGCGCCACGTCGTCGGCGCGCACGCGCACGCGATTGACCGCGCGGCAGGCCTCGATCGTGGGGACCTCCCGCTCGTCGCGCGGCGGGCGCGTGTAGACCGGGTGCAGGTCGTACCCGCCGGTCTCCACGGTGACCGTGGACCCGCCCCCGTTACGCCCGGCGCGCACCACCCGCTCCATCCGTTCGGCATTCTGCTCAGCCGCCACGCGCGCGGTCCGGGCCTGCGTATCCACCATGAAGTTCAGGCGCGCCCGATCGCTTGGCACCCGAACCTCCGCCGTTCCCTGGACCGTGATGGCGGGGGGCGGCGGCTGCATGGGCATCTGGGCCGCAAGCGGAGCGGCCGGAGCCGCCGCCGTGGCGAGGAGCACCGCGCCGAGCGAGGTCCGGTGAGCGACGCGTGGTGTCGTGCGGTTCATTTGAGGCTCTCCTGCCGGTCGGAGGGACCGGTGCGTAACATGATGTCGTCTCGGCGCCCCGCGCGGGAGTCCCCGGGGGGATTCACCCCCTGCAACAGGTGCGCCGAGCGACTGCCGTGGCGGGCGTGCCGGGCTCGGGGTTTGCAGCCCGGGTGTCGCCCGGTATCCTTCGCGCGCAGCGCGCCCCGGGCGGGCGGCGACGTCCGCGCGCTGCCTAGGATCTGGGGCCGTGGCCCCGGTAACGCGGTGCCCACCACTTCTTCAGCGACCTGTTAAATGAAGGCCATCATCCCGCTCGCGGGGAAGGGCACGCGCCTCCGTCCCCACACCCACCTTACCCCCAAGCCGCTACTCAAGGTCGGGGGCCGGCCAGTGATGAGCTTCATCCTGGACGACCTGGTGAAGCTGGGGGTGCGCGAGATCGTCTTCATCGTCGGGTATCTGGGAGACGTGATCCGGGACTACATCGCCGCCGAATACCCGCAGGTTACGGCGCACTACGTTGTGCAGGAGGTCCAGGACGGCACCGCGGGTGCGATCAAGCTGGCCGAGCCCTGGGCCAACGAGGAACTGCTGATCGTGTTCGTCGATACGCTCTTCGATGCCGATCTCACGCTCGTGAACCGCGTGCCCGCGGACGTCGCCGGCATCCTGTGGGCAAAGGAGGTGGAGGACTACCAGCGCTTCGGCGTGATCATCACCGGTCCGGACGGCTCGATGGAGCGCATCGTCGAGAAGCCGAAGGACCCGGTCTCCCGGCTCGCGAACATTGGGCTCTATTACATCCGTGATCACGACCTCCTCTTCGAGGGGATCGACCATACGCTCCGGCAGCCGCCCGGTCCGGGCGGCGAGTTCTTCCTCACGGACGCCTTCCAGTACATGGTCAACCAGGGTGCCCGGCTGCTGGTGGCTCCGGTCGAGGGATGGTACGACTGCGGCAAGCAGGACACGCTGCTCGAGACCAACCGGCACCTGCTCGAGACCGGGCGGGGCGGGGTGGCGAAGAGCGCGCAAGTCGATGGAGCGGAGATCGTCGAGCCCGTGCGCATCGATGAGGACGTGGAGCTGAAGGGCGGACGGATCGGGCCGAACGTCACCGTGGGGAAGGGGAGCCGGATCACGGATTCGACGCTGCGCGACACGATCGTGGGGGAGGGCGCGACCATCGAGGGCGCCGAGCTGCGTCACTCGCTGCTTGGCAACCAGGTGACCGTTCGGGGGGTGAAGGGGCAGCTCAGCGTGGCCGACCACTCGGAGGTGATCGGGGGCTAGGCGCATTCCGGACGGAGCGAGGGGCGGGTCAGCCGGAGTCCGCCGCGGCCAGTACCGTGAGCAGTGCGCGCAGGACCCCTTCGGGACCCGCATCGTTGCGGTACCACTCGTCGGTGGTGTGCGCGAGGCCGGCCTCGCCTCCCGCTCCCATCGTCACTGCCGGAATCCCGAGCGACATGGGGATGTTCGCGTCGGTCGAGGAGACCGCCAGCTCGGGGGCCGCCCCGACGGCGCGGGTGGCGGCGAGCGCGGCACGCACGATCTCCTCGGACGCATCGGTCCGGCCGGCCGGTCGGTCGCCGATCACGTCGACCGCGAGTACCACCCGGCCCCGTCTGTTGGCGCTGCGATTCACGGCGGTGATAGCGGCCTCCGCTCCCGAGCGGATCTCGGCGTCCAGGCGGTCCAGCTCCAGGAGAGACTCGCTCCGCACCTCGAGCTCGACCCACGCCTCCTGCGGGATGGCGTTGACGCTGGTGCCGCCCGACCAGCGGCCCACGGAAAGCGTGGTCCGGGGCTCCTCGCACAGCGGAAGCTCGGTAAAAGCGGCGATCGCGTGGCCGAGCGCATGGATCGGATTGGGCGTTCCCCAGTCGACCCAGGAGTGCCCACCCGGGCCGCTCGCGCTCACCCGGAAGCGGCGGGAGCCGAGCCCGCCGGTCACGACCCGTGAGAGACCCGCACCGTCGAGGGAAAGGAAGGCGTGGGCGCCACGCGCCGGTCCCCTCTGACGGAAGAGATGGCGGACCCCGCGCAGGTCGCCCTCTCCCTCCTCGCCCACGGTCGCCACCAAGAGCAGTGGGCGGGCGAGCGGCGGGCGTGTCGTACGGAGCACGCGCGCGAGCCCGAGCAGCGCGGCAAGGCCGCGCCCGTCGTCGGAGATCCCCGGCCCGATCAGACGATCTCCCTCCTGGCGGACGCGCACGTCCGTGTCCGGCGGGAAGATCGTGTCCAGGTGTGCCGAGACCACGAGCGGCGCGCCCTGGACGTCGGTGGCTCTGCGCCGCAGCCAGCCCAGCACGTTGCCCTCGGCGTCCTTCTCCACGTCCTCGAGCCCCGCTTCCTTCATCAGCTCGGCGAACCGCGCACCCCGAGCGGCCTCGCCGAAGGACGGCGCGGCGATCTCGGTCAGCTCGCGCTGCTGCGCCAGCGTGCGCGCGTCGTCCTCGAGGAGGAAGCTGCGCGCGCGCGCCAGCGCGGGGCGCTCGAGCAGGGCGCGGATGCGCCCGTCCATGTATTCGTCCGGACCGTGAGGCATGCGCGAAGCTTGGCGGAGGGCATGCGGGCGTCAAATGCCTCCCGCTCGGCGGCGACGCCCCGAAGGGAACCGGGCCGACCGGATTTCCGGAACGGGGGGAGCGCAACTTTGCCCGTCCACCCAAGTCACCTGCCGATCCCGGAAGAGAATCGACTGGTCGGCATTATCTCGATCGGCGCAGCTGAAATCCCCTGGGAGGAGCAGGATCCCCTGATCGTTGTCGAGCGGGCCGTAACCGCAGTTGCCCACCCCTGCGTTTCCGACCTTGCGCAGCCGCAGCGCGATCACCGCGCCCGCCGAGTCCTCGTCTGTGCACGCTGCCAGCAACCCGGCCACGGACGCCGGCAGCACCCTGCTGGCCGTCCGGATGAGGCTCCTGCGATCCAACGTGCTCGCCATGACAACCTCCACTGGAGAAAGAGGAAGACTGCTCTGGTCTCCAGCATCGGCGTCGTCAGATCACGCGGACCCGCGCGCGGCGTAACGAGGTTGTTCCGTGTCGGTTCCGGACGCGATCGCGCGATCACGGGCGCAATCAGGGGACGTTCGCCCGCTCCCCCAGGTCGCGGTCGAGCATGAGCAGCGCCGCCTTGTTGTCTCCGGCCATGCGCAGCTGCTCCACGATCGTGCCGACCATCTTCTCCTCCTCCACCTGCTCCGTGATGAACCACTGCAACTCGAGCTGGGTGGCGTAGTCGTGCTTCTTCACGGTGAGGTCGTAGAGGTCATGGATCATCCGGCTTACCTCCTGCTCGTGCGCGAGCGCCGTCTCGAACAGAGCCAGAGGCTGGCCAAACTCGGAGGGTGGAGCGGGAACCGCCTCCAGGCGGGGGGTCGCGTCCCGGTGGTTCATGAAGTCGAGGAGCTTCATCGCATGGGTCAGCTCCTCCTGCGCCTGCATGCGCATCCACCGGCTGAATCCGAGCAGGCTCCGCCGGTCGAAGTGCGCGGAGATCGCCAAGTAAAAGTAGCCCGCATAGAGCTCCTGGCCGATCTGACGGCTGACCGCGTCCTGTACCGCTTCGTCCATCATGATGCCTCCTGCGGTGAGGCGTTCCCGGTTGCTGCGGACGGGTATCATAGTAGCGGACTGCGGACGCGCCTCAAGTCGCACCTTCCGGGAAATGGCGCGTGACGGGCCGGCAACGACTCTGCGGCGATCGTGCCCGCGTGCCCTCCACGAGGATCGGTCGGTGGCCGCCTTCCCCTGGGCGGAGATCGCGGCGGCGCTCGGGCTGCCGCTGGAGTGCGGGGTGCGTTCGCAGCCGCGGGGGTAGCCGCCTTCCGGCCAGATCGGGACTGCACGAAGACTGAGGTCGTGTCCGCGAGCATTCGCACCCCGTACGGTGTAATACAGAACCGCCTCAGCAACGAATAGGCACACGAATTCGAGGTTTTGTCGTGAAGATTTCTCGTCCGGTCCTGGCTCCTGCTGGCTGGCCTGGTGGGGCTCGCGGGCGCGGGTGAGCGTGCCCTTCCCGGGCGGCCCGAGTCAGCTGCCACCGCGGCCGAGCCGATCAAGAACCGCCCCGCGGCCGCCGTGGCGGCCACGAACCCCGCAGCCACCGACGCGGCGGCCAGCGCCACCGCGCCCGCGTCCGAGCGCACGGTGCTCGAGGCGAGCCGGCGCTGTGCGCCTCGACCCGGCCGGCGCGTGCATCCGCGTGAAGGCCTCGGCCATCTGGCTCCGGTTGGAGTTCTCGACGCAGCCGTAGAGGATCCTCTTCATCGACCGAAACCTGGGCCCCGGGCAGACGGCAAGCCAAGGGGGCGGTAACGGCTGGCCCCCGTTTGACCGGTTCGTATCCAACCCGACGCCGAGCTGTTACACGGCCTACGTATGGTTAGGCCGTGATCCTCTACCGTCTGTTTCCAGGCCGTTGCCCGGTGGCTCGCCCGGCTCCGCGCGAACCCCGTATCTTCCGCTCCGCCAAGGGGATCGCTCGGGAGCGCGGCGGGAAGCTCCAGAATCCCCCCGGTGGTGGATCTGGCCATCGGATCCGGGTGACCCGATGATCGAGGCCGCCGTCAGGAGGATGATGGAGACCGCAGCGAAGTCGCCGGAAGCGGCGCGGGTGCTGGTCGTCGAGGACGAGCCGGACATCGCGGCGCTCGTCGCGTACCAGCTCACTCGCGAGGGCTTCCGCGTGGAGACCGCGGCCACCGGTACCGAGGCGCTGACCGCCGTGCACCGTGAGCTTCCCGACCTGGTTGTGCTCGATCGCATGCTGCCCGGGGTCACGGGGGACGAGGTGCTCAAGACGCTCAAGGTCGAGCCCTCGACGCGCGGCGTCCCCGTTCTGGTGCTCACCGCGCGGCGCGAGCAGGAGGAGCGGATCGAGGGGTTGGAGCTCGGGGCCGACGACTATCTGACCAAGCCGTTCTCCCCGCGCGAGCTGGTGCTCCGGGTCCACGCGATCCTCCGCCGCGCGCGCGATACGGCGGCTCCCGCGGGCGGGCGGGTGCTCCGGGCCGGCCCCCTGTGCATGGATCTGGCCGCCCATCAGGCGACGCTGGACGGCGCCGAGATCGTGCTCACCCCGACCGAGTTCCGCCTGCTCCAGGCGCTGGTCGAGCGGAAGGGCCGCACCCAGAGCCGCCGCCAGCTGCTCGAGCGCGCATGGGACGTGAAGTCGGAGATCTCCGACCGCCTGCACACGCGCACGGTGGACATGCACGTGCGCCGCCTCCGCTCCAAGCTCGGGGTGGTGGGCGATTGGGTGGAGACGGTGCGTGGCTTCGGCTATCGTTTCCGGATGCCTGAGGACCACGCCTGAGCGCTGACCCCGGGACTGGCACGCGGCGCTCTGGCGCCCGGCGCCGAGGCTCGAGAGCCGCATGCGCCTGAGGATCCACCATCCCCTCTTCGCCGGCTTCGTCGGCGTCATCGCGCTCCTCGTCCTCCTCGTCGTGGTGCTGGCCGGCCGTGGCATCCGGCGGGAGCTGACCGAGACCACGCGCGACGCGCTCGTCCGCGAGCTCGCGCTCGCCGCCACGCTGGCGGCTGCCTTCCCGAATACCACCCCTCCCCAGGACGTTGCGCGCGCGATCACGGCGCGCCTCGGCTACCGTGTCACGCTCATCGCGGCCGACGGCCGGGTGCTGGGCGACTCGGACGTAAGGGCGGATTTGCTGTCCGCGATGCAGAATCTCGCGGAGCGCCCCGAGGTACAGGCGGCACTGATCCAGGACTCCGGCTACATCGGCCTGACGGAGGGCCCCGAAGCCGACCCGGTGATGTACGGCGCCCGCCGCACCACGCTCCAGGGTCAGCCGGTGGTCCTCCGCATCGCGGCTCCGCTGGCGGACATCGAGGCGGCCGTCTCCCGCACCCGCAGGGTGGTCGTGCTCGCCGGTCTCGGCGGCGTGCTGATGGCGCTGGCCGTTGCCTACGGGCTCAGCCTCGTGCTCGCGCAGCCGCTGGTGGTGTTGGCAGAGAGCGCGCGCGGGCTCGCCTCCGGCGACTTCAGCCGGCGGGCGCCCCGCAACGTGCAGGTGGCCGAGCTGGACGATCTCGGGGCCGCCTTCAATCGGCTGACCCACGAGCTCAAGGCGCGGCTGTCCGAGCTGGGCCGGGAGCGCGACGAGATGCAGGCGCTGATCGACGCCATGGCCGAGGGCGTGATCGCGCTCACCGAGGACGCCCGCATCCTGCGCACGAATCGGGCGGCGCGCGCGCTGCTGCACCTTCCGCAGGAGTCCTGGTTCGCGCCTGTCGGCGCGCTGGTGCGCTATCCCGAGCTGCGCGACGTGCTCGAGGAGTCGGTCGTGAAGCCGTTCCGGGCGCGCGAGGTAGCCCTCGGCGAGCGGCACCTCATCGTATCCGCGTGCCTGCTGGACCAGGGCGGATCCGTGGTGACCTTCCTCGACGTGAGCGAGATGCGCCGCCTGGAACAGGTGCGGCGCGATTTCGTGGCCAACGCCTCCCACGAGCTCAAGACCCCGCTCACCACGATCCGGGGATTCGCGGAAACGCTGCTCGAGGACGATCCCCCCGAGTCCCTGCGCCGGGACTTCCTGACCTCGATCCGGGACAACACGCTGCGGCTGCAGCGGATGGTGGAAGATCTGCTCGACCTCTCGTGCCTGGAATCGGGGGCGTGGTCCGCGCGTCGCGAGGAGGTCGCAGTCGCCGAGGTGGCGGCGGACTGCTGGTCGGACTTCCGCGCTCGCGCGGAGGGGGCCGGCGTGCGCTTCGTGCTCGAGGGAGGCGGGGAGGCGATTGCCGACGAGCAAGGGCTCCGCCAAGTGTTTCGCAACCTGATCGAGAACTCGCTCCGTTACACGGGGCGTGGCGGCACCATCATGGTCCGCTCACGCCCCGACGACGGGATGGTGCGCGTCGAGATAGCGGACACGGGCGCCGGGATCTCGTCCCGCGCCCTCCCGCGCATCTTCGAGCGCTTCTACCGGCCGGATACGGCCCGGGCGCGCTCGGAGGGAGGTACGGGCCTGGGCCTTGCGATCGTTCGACACCTGGTCCAGGCGATGGGCGGCGACGTCGGGGCCGAGAGCGAGCTGGGGAAGGGAACCACGATCTGGTTCACCCTCCCGCGGTCCCCCGTCGCGCCGTGACGAGAGGGAAGCTGCTGTTACTGTTCTGTTACCATCCCGTAACCGAGGCGCGTGCAGATGCCATCTATGATGTCATGGGGGAGCGAACTCTCTTTCGGGGAGGCTATCGAATGATCACGCGGCGTTCAGCCCCGACCCTCGCGTTTGGCTCGGCCGTGATCTTCTCCATCCTCGTGGCCGCCGGGTGCGCTGGGGGGGACGAGGGGAGCGGGGACGCCGGCAGTCTCACGGGCGCGGTCCAGGTGGATGGCTCGAGCACGGTCGCGCCCATTAGCGAGGCGATGGCCGAGGAGTTCCAGATCGAGCAGCCCGGGGTCCGCGTGACGGTCGGGATCTCGGGCACCGGCGGCGGCTTCAGGCGTTTCTGCGCCGGTGAGACCGAGATCGCCGACGCCTCGCGCCCGATCAGCGAGGAGGAGCAGGCGGCCTGCGAGGCGGCGGGGATCGAGTACGCCGAGCTGCCGGTCGCGTGGGACGGCCTGTCCGTGGTGGTCAACCCCGGGAACGACTTCGTCGAGTGCCTCACCGTAGATGAGCTCCGTAGGATCTGGGAGCCGAATAGCCGGGTGAGCACCTGGCGCAACGTTCGCCCGGAGTTCCCCGCGCAGCCGATCAAGCTCTACGGGCCGGGCACCGACTCGGGGACGTTCGACTACTTCACCGAGGTGATCACGGGTGAGACGGGCGCCAGCCGGCCGGACTATCAGGCGAGCGAGAACGACAACGTGCTGGTGCAGGGGGTGGCGGGCGATCCGTACGCGCTCGGCTACTTCGGCCACGCCTACGTGACCCAGAACACGGACCTGCTCAAGGTCATCGCGGTGGACGGCGGCTCCGGTTGCGTGATGCCGACCGACGAGACGATCTCCGACAAGACTTACACCCCGCTCTCGCGGCGGATTCTCATCTACGTGGCACGCGACGCGCTCGCGCGTCTGGAGGTGGCCGAATTCCTCCGGTTCTACATGGAGAACGCCCCCGAGCTGGTTCCCTCGACCGGCTACCTCCCGCTCGAGGCTGCCGAGTACCAGCAGCATCTGGACGCGATCGCTGGTGGTCCCGGCGCGGACGACGCGGAGGCGCCGCCGGGGGCCGGCGACGACGTGGTGGAACCGGCGCCGTGACGACGGGCGACACCGTGGTGGATACGGGGCCGGGCGGGGCGCCCGGCCCCGCTCGCGTTGGCCCCCCACCCGCGCGCCTCAGGCACGACCGCGGCCGCGACCTCAAGGAGGCCGCGATTGGCTGGCTGCTGTTCGCGTGCGCCGGGCTCTCCACGCTCGTCACCGCTGGGATCGTGCTCGCGCTCCTGCGCGAGACGCTCACCTTCTTCACGCAGGTCTCGCCCTTCGAGTACTTCACCGGGACCGAGTGGACCCCGCAGTTCCGTGATCAGAATTTCGGCGTTCTCCCGCTCGCGGCCGGTTCGTTCCTGATCGCGGCCGGCGCCGCCATCGTCGCGGTCCCCACCGGGCTCCTGACCGCGATCTACCTGAGCGAGTACGCGCGCGAGCGCACCCGCTCCCTACTCAAGCCGACGCTCGAGGTGCTCGCGGGGATTCCGACCGTGGTATACGGCTACTTCGCGCTCACCTTCGTCACGCCCATGATACGGAAGGTCTTCCCGCAGACGGACATCTTCAACGCGGGCTCGGCGGCGATCGTGGTGGGGATCATGATCATTCCCACCATCGCGTCGCTCTCCGAAGACGCGCTCCGGGCGGTGCCGCGCGTGCTCCGCGAGGGCGCGTTCGGGCTGGGTGCCACAAAGCTCGAGGTATCGCTCAAGGTGGTTGTGCCGGCCGCGCTCTCCGGGATCATCGCATCATTCATCCTCGGGATCAGCCGCGCGATCGGGGAGACCATGGCGGTCGCGATCGCGGCTGGGAACCTCGCGCAGCTCACGCTCAGCCCGTTCGAGTCGATCCAGACGATGACCGCCTACATCGTGCAGGTGAGCCTGGGGGACACCCCCCAGGGGACGATCGTCTACCAGACGCTGTTCGCCGTCGCCTTCACGCTCTTCCTCATCACGCTGGCGATGAACGTGCTCTCGCAGTGGGTGCTCCAGCGCTTCCGCGAGGTCTATCAGTGAGCGGCCCGTGAGCGGCGACCCGGCCCGTGCGGGGGATCCGCCGCCGCGGAGCGCGCAGCGTCCGAAGATCACCCGCGTCGTCCGCGAGGCGGTACACCGGGAGGCGGGCGAACGCGTGTCGGACCCCACCGGAGCGGAGGACCCGCCGGTGGGCCCCAAGGATCCCGTGCGACTCGGCGCCCAGCGCACGCTTCGCGAGCGCCGCCGGCGCACCGCGGGCATCGTCTTCCACGTGCTCTGCGCGCTCGCCACCGCGACCGGCGTGGTGGCGCTGGTGATCCTGCTGGGCGACGTGCTGGCGGACGGCCTCGGGGAGATCGACGTCGCGTTCCTCACCAGCTTCGCCTCGCGCATTCCGGAGCGCGCCGGGATCAAGGCCGCGCTGATCGGGAGCCTTTGGATGCTCACGCTCACCGCGCTGATCTCGTTCCCGCTCTCGGTGGGCGCGGCGATCTACCTGGAGGAGTACGCGCGCAAGAACTGGGTGACGCGCATGATCCAGACCAACATCGCGAACCTGGCCGGGGTGCCGTCGATCGTCTACGGCATCCTCGGGCTCGCCCTCTTCGTGCGCACGCTGGCGCTCGGACGGAGCGTGCTCGCGGGTGCGCTCACGCTGTCGCTCCTGATCCTCCCCGTCATCATCCTCGCCTCGCAGGAGGCGATCCGCGCGGTCCCGGATTCGATCCGCCAAGCCGCGTACGGGCTGGGCGCGACCCGCTGGCAGGCGGTGCGCATGCAGGTGCTGCCGATGGCGCTGCCGGGGATCCTCACGGGGACGATCCTCGCGCTCTCACGCGCGGTCGGCGAGACGGCACCCCTCGTCATGATCGGAGCGCTCTCCTTCGTGGCGTTCACGCCGCGGGGGCCGCTCGACCAGTTCACCGTTCTTCCCCTCCAGATCTTCAACTGGATGTCGCGTCCGCAGCAGGAGTTCCGTGAGCTGGCCGCAGGCGCGATCATAGTACTGCTCGCGGTGCTCCTGCTGATGAATACCGCGGCGATCCTGCTCCGTAACCGGCACCAGAGGTGGCATTAGCTTGGCCACGGTCCATCCCATCGACGCCGGCGGCCGCGCGCCCGCGCTCGAGGCGCGCGGTCTCTCGGTCTTCTACGGGGAGAACCAGGCGATCAAGGACGTAAGCCTCGTGATTCCGGCGCACCGCGTGGTTGCCCTGATCGGCCCCTCCGGCTGCGGAAAGAGCACGCTGCTCCGCTGCTTCAACCGCATGAACGACCTGGTGAACGGGGCGCGCATCGACGGGGAGGTGCTCTTCCACGGGCAGAACCTCTACGACCGCGAGGTCGATCCGGTGGAAGTGCGCCGACGCATCGGGATAGTGTTCCAGAAGCCCAATCCGTTCCCGAAGTCCGTCTATGAAAACGCTGCCTTCGGGCCGCGTATCCATGGGTATCGGGGGGACATGGACGCTCTGGTGGAGGACACGCTCCGCTCTGCGGCGCTCTGGGAGGAGGTGAGCAACCGCCTGGGCGAGTCGGCGTACAACCTGTCCGGTGGCCAGCAGCAGCGGCTCTGTATCGCGCGCACGCTGGCGGTGAAGCCGGAGATCGTGCTCATGGACGAGCCGGCCTCCGCGCTCGATCCGATCGCGACCCAGAAGATCGAGGACCTAATCTGGGAGCTGAAGGCGCGCTACACGATCGTGATCGTCACCCACAACATGCAGCAGGCCGCTCGGATCTCGGATTACACGGCCTTCCTGTACATGGGTGAGCTGGTCGAGTACGGTCCGACCGATACGATCTTCACGAATCCGAAGGAAGAGCGGACCGAGGCCTACGTGACCGGGAGGTTCGGATGACGGCGTCCGAGGCGCCGCGCAAGCGGCGGCACTTCCAGGACGAGATGGACAGGCTCCAGGACCGGCTCCTGGAGATGGCAGGGATCGTGGAGGAGCTGGTGCGGGTCGCGGTAGAGGCGCTGGAGCGGCGCGATCCGCGCCCTGTGGAGTGGGCCGACGCCGAGGACGACCGGGTGGACCAGCTCGAGATCGAGATCGATGAGCGGGCCATGGAGCTGCTCGCGCTTCAGCAGCCCATGGCCCGCGACCTCCGGCAGGTGGTGGCCACCCTCAAGGCCGCGAACGACCTGGAGCGGGTGGGAGATCACGCCGTCAACATCGCCAAGGCGGTGCGGCGGCTCGCGGCCGCGGCGGCCTTGCCCCCGATCCCCGAGGTGCCCGAGATGGCGGGCATCGCGCGCGGGATGCTCGCGGACGCGCTGGCCGCGTTCGTCACCCGCAACTCGGCGAGCGCGCGGCTCGTATGCGTGCGGGATCAGAAGGTGGACAACCTGCGGAGCTCCCTCTTCCGCATCCTGCTCACTCACATGCTCGAGGAGCCGCGCCGGATCACCCCCGCGCTGGAGCTGCTCCTGATCTCTCATAACCTCGAGCGGATCGCGGATCTGTCGACCAACATCTCCGAGGACGTGGTGTTCATGGTCGAGGGGCGGACCATCAAGCATCATACGGAGGAGCAGCTCCCCGAGGACCGCGAGAAGCCCGCCCGCAGACCCCGGGCGCGGCCCCGCTGACCCTGTGAATTGCGCGCCGATGCGGGCCGCACCTACCATCCTGGGATGCCTCCAGATCGACTGTCAGAGCCCGGAGGGGAGGAGCCCCGCACGGGAAAGCCCCTTTCACCCCAGGTCTTGACAGCGGATCTCCGCGAGGTCGAGGACACGGTCGAGCAGCTGATCGAGGCCGGGGTTCCCCAAACACAGCCGCAGGCCTTACTCTCGGCCCCGGAGCTGCGCGGGCGGGTCGCGATCGTGACCGGAGGATCGACCGGAATCGGCCGCGCGATCTCGCTCGCCCTCGGCGCCAACGGCGTGCACGTCGCCTTCAACTACCTGGACGACGGGCCCGGCTCGCGGAGCCACGCGCATCGGGTGCTGGGCGCGCTGAGGGAGCTCGAGGTGCGCGCCTTCTGTCGGTCCTGCGACGTGCGCGACACGGCCGACGTGCGCGCGTTCCTGGCCGAGACCATCGAGCAGCTGGGCGGGGTGCACGTCCTGGTCAACAACGCCGGGATCGGCCGGGACCGCGCGCTCTGGCGGATGGAGGATCACGAGTGGGAAACGGTCCTGCGCACCAACCTCGACGGCGCCTTCCACTTCATCCGCGCGGTGGCCGCTCCCATGCGCGCGCAGGAGTGGGGGAAGATCGTGAACATCTCCTCGGTGCACGCGATTCGAGGGGAGTTTGGCCTCGCCAACTACAGCGCTTCCAAGGCCGGGCTGATCGGGCTCACCAGGAGCGCCGCGGTCGAGTTGGGGCCGCGCAACATCAACGTGAACGCGGTGGCACCGGGATACATCCGCACCGGCCGGCTGACCGCGCGCGTCCCGGCCGAGCTGCTCGACCGCGCGCGCGAGCGGAGCGTGTTGGGCCGCCTGGGCGATGCCCAGGACGTGGCCGGCGCGGTGCTCTTCCTGTGCTCGGAGGCTGCCCGCCACATCACGGGCGTCGTGATCCCGGTCGACGGCGGCTACTGCGTGTGGTGAGCTGCGCAATCCGCGGCTTCGCCGCGTGCTCGCTCCGCCCTGGCCCGCGAGACGTCCAGCGCCGCCTGGCGAGTGGGGGCCGGTCGTGAGTGGCGGACGGCGCCCGTGAACGTGCTCCGCAGAGTCGCGGCGGCGATCGACCGGATGAACGACGGGATCGGAACCGCAGTCACCTGGTTGTCGCTGCTGATGATCGGGTTCGGTGCGTACAACGCGGTCGCCCGGTATGCCACGCGGTTCGCGGGGCTGAGCCTCAGCAGCAACGCGCTCAACGAGCTGCAGTGGTATCTGTTCTCGGTCATCTTCCTGCTGGGAGCCGCCTGGGGTCTCCGCCATGACGTGCACGTCCGCGTGGACGTGCTGTACGCGCGGCAGTCGCGGCGGACGCAGGCCTGGATCGACCTGCTGGGCACCGTCCTGTTCCTGATTCCGTTCTGCGTGATGATGCTCTGGGTGTCGTGGCCGGCCGTCGTGCGCTCCTTCGCAATCCGCGAGGTCTCGCCCGATCCAGGCGGGCTCCCGCGCTGGCCGATCAAGGGCCTTCTGATCGTCTCCTTCGTGCTCCTCCTGCTCCAGGGTCTCGCCGTGATCGTGCGGCAGGTGGACGTGATCCGGAGCGGCGTTCCGCCGGCCGAGCCGGACGTGCGCCACGGGGAGGGTCTCTGAGCCGCGACGTCTGGGGCCCGCTCATGTTCGTGGCGGCCCTGCTCTTCATCTTCACCGGCTATCCCGTCGCGTTCGCCATGGGCGGCACCGCGCTCGTCTTCATGGCGCTCGGCGTGATCACGGGGGACTTCGATCCCATCCTGATGCGCGCCATGACGGAGCGCGCGTTCGGGACTATGTCCAACACCACGCTCCTCGCGGTGCCGTTCTTCATCTTCATGGGCATCGTGCTGGAGAAGTCCAAGCTCGCCGAGCAGCTGCTGGAAACGATCGGCGCGCTGTTCGGCGGGCTGCGGGGTGGGCTCGCGCTGGGTGTGATCTTCGTCGGCGCGTTGCTGGCGGCCGCGACCGGCGTGGTGGGCGCGTCGGTCACGGCCATGGGGCTGATCTCGCTGCCCGTCATGCTGCGGTACGGCTACGACGAGCGGCTCGCGCTCGGCACGATCGCTGCCTCGGGTACGCTCGGGCAGATCATCCCGCCCAGCATCGTGCTGATCGTGCTGGGCGACCAGCTCGGCGTGTCGGTCGGCACGCTCTTCCGGACTGCGGCCGTGCCGGGGCTGCTGCTGATCGGGTGCTACGCGGCGTTCGTCGCCGCGCTCGCGCTGCTCCGGCCCGCGGCCGCCCCCGCGCTCCCGCCGGAGGCGCGCCCCCGGAGCGGTGCCGAGCTGGCGCGCCAGGTGATGCTCTCGCTGCTCCCGCCGCTGGCGCTGATCTTGATCGTGCTGGGGAGCATCTTCATGGGGATCGCGACCCCGACGGAGGCCGGCGCGGTGGGGGCGGTCGGCGCGATGGGGCTGGCCGCGCTCCACCGGCAACTCTCCATGGGCGTGCTACGCGCGGCCATGGAGGAGACCAGCCGCATCACGATCATGGTCGTGTTCCTGCTCATCGGCACGACCGCTTTCACGCTCGTCTTCCGCGGGCTCGAAGGGGACCTCTGGATCGCCGACGTGCTGGGGAATCTCCCCGGTGGGGCGCTCGGATTCCTGCTGGTCGTGAACGTGGTCGTCTTCGTGCTCGGCTTCTTCATCGACTTCTTCGAGATCGCCTTCATCGTCGTTCCGCTGATCATCCTTCCGGCGCGGCAGCTCGGCATCGATCTCGCCTGGCTGGGGATCATGATCGCGATCAACCTCCAGACCTCGTTCCTGACGCCTCCCTTCGGCTTCGCCCTCTTCTATCTGCGCGGGGTGATGCCGAAGCGGATTCCGACGGAGGTGCTCTACCGCGGAGTGATCCCCTTCATCGTGGTGCAGCTACTGATCCTGACCGCGTTTGTGGTCTGGACCGCGCCGAACGTCGGCCCGAGTCCGGGTGGGCCGTGAGCTCCGTCCGGCGGAGCCCCCCGCGCACTGCCGAAGGGAGCGCACTGCGCCGTCTGCGCTCCGGGGAGGGGCGGGTCGTGTGGGCTGGCGCGTACGAGCGGCTCGCGAGGGATCCGTCATTCGGCCCGCTGGTGAAGCGGATCGGGCCCGTGCGGCTCAGGCGCTCCGCGCCCGATCCGTTCGCGTTCCTGGTGCGCGCGGTCACCTACCAGCAGCTCGCGGGCGGGGCGGCCGCGACGATCCACGGCCGTCTGGTGGCGGCGCTGGGCGGGGGGGTCACCCCTGCCTCGGTGCGCCGCGCGAGCGACGACGCGCTGCGCGCCGCCGGGCTCTCCCGGGCCAAGCTGGCAAGCATCCGGGATCTCGAGGAGCAGGTGGCCGCTGGAGCGGTCGCGCTGGACGACCTGCGCGATCTGTCCGACGAGGGCGTGGTGGAGAGGCTCGTGCGCGTGCGCGGGATCGGACGCTGGACGGCGGAGATGCTCCTGATCTTCCACCTGCGCCGCCCCGACGTGTGGCCGGCGCACGATCTGGGGGTGCGTGCCGGGATCGCGCGGCTGCTCGGCTGGGGAACACCGCCCGATGCGCGCGAGCTCGGGCTGATCGGGACCGGCTACCGGCCGTGGCGGAGCGCGACCGCGTGGTACTGCTGGCGCGCGGTCGAGACGCTGCCGCCGGGGTAGCAGGGCGGCACCGGCGAAGGGGACCCTAAGGGCCCATCAGTAAAGGACTGAGTGATGTGGTCATCATGTGGTTGGGCGAATCGTGTAGTTCCAGTCCCCGTGGAAGCGGTGGGGATTGAGACGGATCTTTTCCATCTGTGCCCGCGGTCGATGTCTATGCGAATCCGGAGGCCGACTTCGCTCCGCGTGGAGGCGATCAGGCTGACGACCGTGGCCAAGCTCACGAGGGGTTTGCCGCGCCAGTTCATCGCGATGTGGGAGAAGAGCCGGTGCTCGATCTTGTCCCACTTGCTGGTTGCGGGCGGGAAATGGCAAACGGAGATGGCCAGGCCGGTGCGGTTGGCGAACTCCTGGAGCTCCCACTTCCAGAGCCTGAGCCGCGACCCGTTGCTTCCCCCCGCATCCGCCGTGATTAACAACTCGTTCGCACCCGGATAGAGGGGGTGACCCACGCGCTTCCACCAGCGACGAATGGAGTTGACCGCGAAGCTCGCCGTGTCATGATCGATGCCCACGCTGACCCAACCCTCGTTGCGCTGCAGATCGTAGACACCGTAGGGGATGGCCTTCCCCTGTTCGGGAATCAGGAAGTCGTGGACCCGAACTGTTTCGGGGTCTCCCGCCGGACGCCACTCCCGTCCCTGGTTCTTGAAGTCCCCGATGAGCTCCTTCTTCTTCGTATCGACCGAGATCGTCAGCTGTTCTGCCTTCTGGAAACGCCGGACCTGGCTGTTGATGTAGCGAAATTGAGCGTCCCGGTCCGGGTGCTGGGGTCCCTCGCGGCTCTTCTGGTTCGCCTGCAGACTGTAGCCGAGCTTGTGCAGCAGCTCCGCCACCGTGGTGTGGCTCACCTCATGCCCCATCTCGGCCAACGCGCCGCTCAGCGCCCGCACGCTCTTCGACGTCCACCGAAGCGGCAACTCCGGATCTCCCGAAGCCGTCGGCTCTACCAGCGCATCCAGATCCGCCAAGAGTGTCGGGTCTTTTGCGCTCGCCGGCTTGCGCCTACCCCCGGGACGACGTTCACGCCCGACGTCCAGGGTCTCGCCGGCCTCCAGTTCGCGCAGGCCCCTCTGAATCGTCGAGCGCGACACCCCCGTGGCCTGTTCTACCAGTTCGATGCCGCCGTGCCCGAGGCCGCGCGCTTCCGTCGCCGCCCACAGCCGCCTCGAGCGTTCCGTCAACACGTGCGCCAGCCCTCGGTACTTCGCACGCAGCGTACCGATGTCCATGCCGCGCGGCACATCGGCCGCCTATTAAATCAAGCAGTCATTTCCTTACAAGCCCTGAGCCGCGCCCCCTCCCGCCATCGCGAACGCAAAGGTCGCGTACTCCTGCTCGTTGCCCGCGAAGTAGCGGAAGGACGCGTCGCGGAAGGCCCGGAACGAATCGTAGACCCTCCGGAAGTCCGCGTTCTCCATGGCCTGCTCCTCGAAGTAGGCATTCGTCTCGCGCCACGCAGCCTCCAGGATGTCCCGCGGATACGAGCGGACCTGCACGCCGTGCTCGCGCACCAGCGTCTCGAGCGCGGGCGGGTTCTCCGCGTCGTAGCGGGCCACCGTATCCAGATTCACCGCCTGGCAGACCTCGGCCAGGACCTCCTGGTACACGCGCGGTAGCGCGTCGTACTCCGCCTGGTTCACCTGCAGGGTCAGCGTCGGACCCGGCTCCCACCACCCTGGCTGGTAGTAGTTCCGCGCGATCTCGTGGAAGCCGAGCTTCGTGTCGTCGTACGGTCCCACCCACTCGGTCGCATCGATCGCGCCGCGCTCGAGCGCTGGATAGATGTCCCCGGCCGCGAGCACCTGCACCGACACCCCGAGCCGCGTCATCACCTCTCCGCCGATCCCTGGGATCCGCATGCGCAGCCCACGCAGATCGGAGAGCGAGTTGATCGGCCGCCGGAACCAGCCGCCCATCTGCGCTCCCGTGTTCGCCGCCGGGAAGTTGACGATCCCGAACTGGGCGTAGATCTCGCGCATCAACTCAAGGCCGCCGCCGTGGTAGAGCCACGCGTTCTGCTGGCGTGGAGTCAGCCCGAAGGGCACGGAGGTTTCGAAGGCGAGGGCGGGATGCTTACCGATGTAGTAGTAGCCCGCAGTGTAGCCGGCCTGGGCGGTGCCGGCCTCCACGGCGTCCATCACTTGGAGGCCGGGCACCAGCTCGCCCGCGGCGAACACCCGCATCGTGAAGCGCCCCTCGGTGAGCGCCGCGACCCGCTCTGCGATGCGCAACGGGGCGCCGTGGATGATGTCGAGCGAGGGGACGAAGCTGGAGGCCAGGCGCCACTGGATCTCCGGTCCGGTGACCACCGCCCCGTTCTGGGCGGCCGCGCTCGAGCTTCCCTCCCGGCCGCAGGCGGCGAGGGCGCCGGCCCCCACCCCGCCGGTGGCGGCGCTCTTGAGGAACTGACGACGCTTGATTCGCTTCATGGAGCTCCCTGGGTGGATCTTCCGGTGGAGGTGCGGCGGGTGACGCGCGATGAATACTCTGTCCTGCGCCGCGGTGCAATTGGCGCCGCGACGTGGACGCGCGCATCCTGGCCGGATAGAATTCGGTGCTCCGTGCTCCGGAGGCTCCGCGAGCACCCGGACCGAGGACGGGCGAGCCCTGAAGCTGCTCACAGTGCTCGACGAGTACACGAGGCAGTGTTTGGCAATCAAGGTAGGACGGAGGACTCGAGCGCATGACGTACTCGAGGTTCTGACGGATCTC
>Ga0310123_10000858_pt1 | contig 26660 bp, 25 predicted proteins | sample CB6_AW_1057_MG_FD_203505 | JGI IMG/M metagenome (GOLD analysis project Ga0310123, IMG submission 203505) | Marine microbial communities from Western Arctic Ocean, Canada - CB6_AW_1057 | ecosystem: Environmental > Aquatic > Marine > Oceanic | place: Canada: Western Arctic Ocean | collected... | reverse complement strand
GAAATCTATCTGGAAATACAGGATTACGATACATCTGATTTATTCGGCCACAATTGCAGTTTGAGGGCCGCATCGCCGATGCGCAAGAGGAAACCCCCATTTGCTTTCTCGAAATAGGTGAGGGTGGCATTGCGGGCAAATTTCCGCTAGTGAGTGACGGAATCCACTGTCGCTCACTCGGGCCATTTCACCACATTACGTGCAATATTGATCCACTGGTTGTTGTCAGTCTGAAGTTTCTTCGCCTGTCCTCGAATGAGGACCCCTTGCCGGTCTGGCTGGGCTTTCGAGTGGCCGATCGTATTGCGGCGGAAGACGAGGTTATAGTGATGGCCGTGGATTTCAATGCATGCAGCGTCGGTTGTGCCAGCGGCATTGTCAAGGATGATGTTGTCTTCAAAAACATTTCGATGGGCACCCATGGCTTCGCTTTCCTTGCGAAACAGGACGCCAGCCTTGGCGTTAGCGACGATCTGGTTGGTGCGAAACAAGTTGTCGGTATCCTTGTGTCCGATTGAGATGCCGACGCCGAGGTTGTTTCGCAGTTCGTTGTTTTCGAACAGACCGTGGCGCACTCGCCAGCAGACGTACAGCCCGTCTCCGCCATTATTGATTGAACGGTTGCGACGTACGACTGGGTGTCCCGAACCACTGCCGGGGTGCAGGCCTAGGCCTGCATTCTTTTCGGCCAGACAATCCTCGACCGTCACTTGCTGTGAGACCTGGAAGCTGATGCCGTCGCCGTTATAGTTGCGCACGGTGCAGTGGCGGATCGTCACATTTTCGCATTCGAACAAGTAGATGCCACCGGTTCGGCAGCCGTTTCGGATCTTGCACTCCGTACGTCCGCGGTTGCCTTCGATTGTGAGGCCTTCGATAGTCACATTTTTGATGTTCCAGCCTCCGACGATCGGGAAGTTCAGTTCAGCTTGTGCATGGCGGGAGACCATGTAATCCAGATAAAGTGGCCGCGAGATGCGGAAGGTGGCCGGTCCGAGTTTGGCCGTGATTGTCGCATTAGTCACTTGGAAACCGGATGGATAGTGGTCGTCGGAGATGATCACTCCGTCACCGATGTGAAATTCAGCTGAACGGGCCAGCGTGATCTCTCGCTGATTTGCATCTCCGTCTTTTACCAATGCAACACGGATGCCGTTCACCGGAACCAGCACCGTCTCGTCCGGCGTGCCGATGATGTGTACGTTGTCTCGTAAGATGAGTGAGTTCCGCATGGTAAACCGTCCCGATCCGATTTGAACAGTACCGCCACCTAGTCCTGCGATGTAGTCCACCGCTGCTTGAAGGGCCCGATGGTCGTTGCCGTGGAAATCGCCTTCGTGAGGCCCAACGTGGATAATTGATCGCTGCTCGTTCACGTTAGGGTCTTCCGCGTTGGATGCTCCGGCAAGAGACATCAGGAGGCAAAGGGCCAGATATCGCCTTGGTCGCTGTTCGGATCGATCCAACATATTTCGTTCCTCTTTGCAATAGTATGCAGTTCAGTCCAATGGGCACCAGTAAGTTCTCGAGAGGCATGTAATTTTATCCGAAATGAGAGCACGGCATAGAGGGCCGATGTGTAGTTTCAGAGTATTATGTTGAAAATTACAGGTAGAATCAAAGATATTTCAGCCTTGTTGCCATGGTCCGACATAAAACATAAAAAAATCGAAAATCTTGCTGTGGCAACCTGTTTAAATCGCGAACGGAATCTAGAGTCTCTCTATTAGAGGATTGATATAAAGGAGTTGTTCATTGGTCCTATAGAATTGGTTGATAGCCCTGCTTGTTACTTGTCTGTGTCGAATGTCGCTTTGGGTGTACGAACGTATAGTTCTTGGGCTGCTCCTACAAAATACTATTCTTGTCGCGACGGTGGAGGAGACAGTCACAATTCCACACAGCGATGCACAAGGGCCGTGTTGCCGTCACCCGTCTTCTATAGCACGTCCGCCGACTTCTCTTCGAACGAGGAATCGCGCGACTGCACGACACTTCAAGGGCACTCTATTACCACTCGTGGGTCCAGACGCGAGTGCGTTGCTAAATGCCGTCAGTCCGATCGATTGCAATTATGACTTGATCATTCAAACCCAGCCGGACCGTCAAGAGACCGTCCTTATCAATAAGGGTCGTGGTCTCATCCCCAACCGTGACTCGGTATGGGGTTTCCACGCCCACATCAGCAGAATTGACACTGCCATCGGAAAGACCCCGTCGCGCACATCAGGGTAAATGGCCCCACGAACCATTTCAGGGCGACCTGACCCTGTCCATTGAGAACGGCCTTCAAGGCCCCGTCGTCATACTTCAGGACTCGAATACTCGTCGGCGCTGCGGTTTCGAGGGCCGCGGGAATCGGCTCGATCACCGCGGATTCGTTCTTGTTCAGTGCAAGTTCGGTGCGCACGCCATCACTGTCCACGGTGGTGAATAGATCGTGGGCAACCGGCACCCCCAGATCATCGAATTTGTGGACCAAGTGCAGTTCGCGTTTCCCCGGCCAGCCGTAGATGCCAGGATTCATCGTGACGATGCGCTGTGGTCCGCGGATCATCCCCGCGCGAATCTGCTCGAATGTAATGGGGTATGTCCGGGCCGTCAGTAACGGGGTGGTCAGCGGGATCCGGTCGTTGTAGTAGATGAACCCTTCACCCCAACTGAGCTTGTCAAGCATGTCGAGGTAGAGCCCCTGTTCACTCAGGGCACCGGAAGAGGAGCTACGTAGCGCAGTGATGGTGGGAGCGGTATGCAACTGCGGTCCGGAGGCAACTTCGTTGTCGAAGAGGATGTGCTTCTCGTTGGCAATACTGCGGGTGAATACCGTGCCGTTGCCGATGACGATCCCCCCCTTGGTGTGGATCTTGCGGCAGAATTCGATCATGGACAGCTGGGAGAGCAGCAGCACTGATCCCACCTTGCGCTGGATGGTCTTGGTGTCGCGGTCAATGTCGGCGGAGTGCCTGTCCCAGCGGTCGCAGGTCCAGCGGCGTGCGTAGCCGTGGAAGAACCCATCCATAAAGGGGCCATCCAGGCCCAGATCGTCCATCATGACATCTACGCTGCGCATCCGGGCATTGTGGAAGCTGTTGCCTGGCGTAGGGTAGAAAATCCATCCCTGCCATCCCTTTTCCTGCGCCTCTTTTGAGAAGTTCCATCTCCTTGGGGAAATCCACAAACTCGATGCCCTGGATGGAGACTTCTGGATAGTCTGCGGCCGCGGGCAGGCCGCTGATGATGCCGATTCCCAGCCCACGTTTCTTGATGAAATCCCGGGTCGGTACCTGTCGGCGGTTATTGGGACCGTGGGTGATGAAGCCCGGCGCCTCGGTCACGGTGCCAATTCGGCCTTCCACCTTGCGAAAGCAGTTGATGAAATCGTAGTAGTCTCCCGAACCAGTGGGATAGATAGCCCACTCCAGCGTGTAAGACTTGCCGGGAGCCAGCGCGAACCTTTCTGTTCCCACGCCGGCGGCGTTCTTCCATCCCACGCAGGGCAGCGCCTGCACCACATACACATCATCGATGGGGATAATACCGATACCGGTGTTGGCATCGGCGAAAAAGACATTCGGGCCTCCGTTGGGAACTCGGGACTCCGCTTGTCGACCGCGTAATGCGCGACCGGAGAGCCACGAGGTGGTGATCTGGTCGGATTGCACCGGCGTCTCATTGTAGATCAGCATGCCAAGGTCGTTGTTGAACGTGTTTGTGTATTTGTTTTTTAGGTAAATGTGGGTGGGGAAGATGTTGATTGTTCGGTCTATTCGGTAGAAGTTTCCGGCACCTTCGACTTCGTAATGCTTGGGCCGTGGAACGATGGGACCATGGGACAATGGGGTCGGTTGGGTGACGGCGACGCTCCAGGCGGGTTCAATGGTGGCGTCTTCATTGGCGGCGAGGTAATTGAAATTGCCATGGGGCCAGGAGATTCTTGACTGGAAGGCGTAGCGTACGCCTTGACGGTCAAGGTGAAACCGCCCCCTTGTTCATTTCGAAATCGAATGGGGTAGGTGCAACAGCGGGAGGCAACGGGCCGACGACGCATTGCGCGGGTGAGGGCAGCGGCAGTGGGGAGGTGGGGTAGGTGAAGCGAAATTCTTCTTGCGGATACGATTCATGGCCATCTGTAAGTTGCACGCGAACCACATAGTCGCCGGGCTCGAGTCGCCGGGTGTCCAGGATGATTTCCTCCAGGCCTTGTTCGGGGTGCAATTCATCCCTCACCTCGCGATAGAGGATTTCGTCACGTCTATCTTTGTGGGCAAGCGTCACCTCAGTTTGCCATTGCCCGGCCAGGGGTTGGAGTCCGGTGTAATCGGCCTCCACCAGCAACTGTCCCCGCTCCTGGTAGTCGTAGGGAGTGACCCTCACCCGCTTGAACCAGGTCGGGCCAAACCCGTAGTGTTCAGCTTCCGATTTGAAATGGTCCACGATCTCATTGCCCGACAGGCTCCGATCGTAGATCCGCACCCGGGCCACAGACCCTTTAAAACGGGGCATGCCGAGTTGACCCTTGGTCCCAATCATGAAGTGGTCTTGTGGTTTATAGGTCTCGATCACCGATTTCCGACGGCCAGCCAGGCGGCCGTTGACCCACAGGCCAAGTTCGGCCCCGTCAAATGTCGCCGCAACGTGGGACCACTTATTCAGGTTCAGTTTCTTGCCGAGCCAGTTCGAAGTCGCACCTCCACCGTGACCGACGTACCAGCAGAGGTTCGTGATGTAGTACGTCATTAGGTACGTGCGGTAGCCTTCACCGAAGAGATTTGTATCGGTGGTGGTTTGGCGCAGTGGCTTGACCCAGGCCTCGATGGTGAGAGGGCCACCAATGCCGATAGCGGCGATGTTTCCGAAATCCACGAAATCGTCCAAACCGTCCAGGTTTAGGGCAGATCCTTCCGCCTGCTCAATCCAGACAGGTTCGGAAAGTGTCGCGTCGCGTCCGTGCCCGCTGGCGTCGCGCGCCACCAACCCCTGGCCCTCGTCGAAGTTCCATTCTGCCAGGAGTCCAGGCGTGGTGTTGGCCTGATCAACCGTTGTTGCAGAGCAGATGCAAGCGACGGCCACAATGTGGCGGATGCCTACCGTGATACTAGAGAAGAGGATAGTTGGCGTCTATTTTCTGCTTGACATGTGAAGGGGTTCCTATTTACAACCGCCAGCCGACGCTGGCGGCCTGACGCAGGCTTCCCTTGGGTATCTGATTGAGCCATCCATACGTGACTGCGATTCATGCAATCCGCATTATGAAGATACCGGATTCCTCATGGCGAGGACGACACGCGGGATCGCCAGCAGCAATGGGTGCCTGACACGACAGATACGACTACAAACAACCCCAGTAGTGCGCCCAGCAATGGCAGCGCGAAGTGGCGTGGGATGGTGCAAGTCGACACGATGAGCAAGCGTATAGCCATGACACCTGGGATTGGTGCAATTCCTTGTCAGTTACTGGCTACTGCAAACGCGTGCGACATGATGTGAGAAAGGCCGCGGTGGGATTCGAACCCACGACGGGCAAAGCCCAGCGGATTTGCAATCCGCCCCCTTAGTCCACTCGGGCACGCGGCCGCATCAGGACATTCTATCTGGTTCGGATCCAATAGGATCTATTGCCCCCAATTTCCTTCGGTGGGATTCGGTTCCGGTCATCGAGATTCGTGTTGGCAAGAGCACCAACATATCAGGTCGACGGGACGGCAGTTGGTTTGCGCCGCCGGCGCACAGTTGGCCGAGTCTTGTTGGTTACGGCATTCTCTTTGCGATTCTCCGAAACCAACTGGGTTGGGTGCTCGTCTTCGTCGAGTCTCTGGTTGTACAGGGCGGTCAGGGCCAACAGCCAGGCGAGCGTCGATTCGGCATTCTGGTTTTCACTGACCGAATAAGCACCAAGTGCCTCGGCACAGCCACCGGTGGTGGAGTCGTAAAGCGGTTGGTACAGATCGTTCTCACCGAGGAACCAGTCTAGACATTGGTGTGATCGGTCCAACCACTTGCGGTCTGCGGTGACCCGATATGCTTCAAGGCTGGCGTCAATCATGGCGCTGGCTTCGAGCGGCTGTTGGTCAAACCGGGCCTTCTCGCCGCCGCGCACGAACCAGCCATCATTTCCCACGGGAGCGAAGTGTCCTGAATGGGCACTCTGTTGTTCCCAAAGCCAGTCTAAGATGCGCAGAGCCAACTGGATTATCTCGTTGTTGAACATCCAGCGACCCGATAGAAGCAGAGCATGGGGCAGGCGTGAGTTGCTGTAGGTTAGGGTATCGGTATGCCACATCCATTCGTCGCTGATGTTCTGAACGAAGCAGTCGTTCAGGCTGTGCGCGAGGCTCTCCCGAATGCGTCTGGCATTGGTATCACCCGAGAAACGTCGCAAGTAGGCGTGGATTCCGATCAGTGAGTAAGCCCATCCATGCGGGTGGTTCAACGTTTCGCATCCGGGTAAAGCTCGTTGAAAGAGGGTGGCCGCAAGCGTCATATACCCACGCTGTGGGCAGCGGGCCACGGTTTCACCCAAGGCCCAGATGGCACGGCCGTGCGATTCTTCCGAGCCGGTCTGCTCCGTCCATCTCCGGTCGTAACCCAGATGGTGGCGGAACCGTTCGGCTTGGTCATTGAAGGCGTACTCCAGAAAGCTCAGATATCGACAGATCAGGGCGTCAATGCTGGGGTCATTGTTGAATGGAACATGTTCCCGCGCCAACAAGACTGCCACCAGTGCCCGTGCATTGTCATCAGTGGTGTAGCCCCCCGACCGATCGGGAACGGTCAACTTGGTCCGTTGAAATACACCCGTGTCATCGGTCAGTTTCTGCAGATGGTCGAGTTTGATTTCCTCGAGGTCTGGCCGAATACTCTGGAGGTGCCGCTTTCTGAGACGCGGTTTCGGGTTCCGGTTGCTTAGCTTGCGGACCTCCTGGAATAGATCAAGATACATCTGGGAAACGTTTTTCCAGGAACTGGCTCGCATGTATTGATAACCCCGCTTGCGCATGGCGTGGCGCTGGGTCTCGTTGTCGAATAGGTCGATGATCGTCTGTCCGAGTGCGTTGGGGTCACCGAAAGGCACAATCCGACCTCGCCCGTGGGCCAGAAGTTCTTGGGCGTGCCAGTAGGGGGTGGATACCGTAGCCTTTCCAGCCCCAACCGCGTAGGCCAAGGTGCCGGAGGTGATTTGGGCTTCGTTGAGATAGGGGGTTACGTAGACATCAGCGGCCCCAAGAAATTCGATCAGTTCCTGAACTTCGACAAACTTGTTGACCCAGAGGATGTATTGCTCGATCCCCAGTTCCTTGGCTCTGCGCTGCAGGCTGAGGCGGTAATCCTCCCCGTGGTAGGCTACCACACCCGGATGGGTGGCGCCGAGTACGATGTAGATCACGTCGGGGTGCTTCTTGATGATCCGAGGCAGGGCTTCGACCATATTTTCGATACCCTTCGACGGCCCAAGCAACCCGAAGGTCAAGATGACTTTCTTCCCCTCGACTCCGAACTGATCCTTGTAATAGTTGGGATCGAAGAACGGTACATCCGGGATTCCATGGGGGATCAAGGCTAATTTCTGATCGCTGATGCCATAGATGTCACAGAGAAACTCACGAGCCCGTTCGGCCATGATGACAAAGCGGTCACAGATCTCTCCCAGTTGAGACATGACCTGGCGCTGGGCGTCATTTGGTTCTTGCAGCACTGTATGGAGGGTGGTCACCACCGGCATGCGCAGGCGGCGGAGCATTTCAATTAGGTGTGATCCTTCCGGGCCGCCGAAAAGGCCGAATTCGTGTTGCACACAGCACACATCGACGTTGGACATGTTTAGGAAATCGGCCGCGAGTCGATATTCAGGCAGTCGGTTCTGGTTGATCTCAAACGCCACGCGGGGCGGATATCGGTACCCTTCCGGACGATCATTGACTGCGACGGTGAGGGTATTCATTTGCGGCGCTGCCGTGGCAACGGCTTCGGTCAGGTCGCGGGCAAAAGTTGCGATGCCGCAGCGGCGGGGCGCATAACTCGATACCACTGCCACTGCCCGTAGCGTTTGCAATGAAGTCCGTTTCACTAATGTTTCTTGAACCAAAAAATACCCCAGAGACTAGGCGCTCATGATAAACAGTCCAGATGCGACAAGCAACGCTACGACCATATTGTCATCCCAAGCGTTGATCCTATCTGTGTTTATGTTAGAAAAGGATGCAGGGGCACTCAGTACTTTTTAGGTAGTGCGGGTGCAGCAACGGTGGGTAACGAGGCTAGTGGCTAGAGTCAGGATTACAGCCGTAGCTGGTTCTGGAATACCACCAACTGGCGCAGTGGGACTCGTGGAAATGCCCACAACGGTGCCATAGTTCTGCTGCACCGTGATGATATCCGTGCCAGTGACCATGCCGTTGTCATCGGCATCACCGAGCAGCAGGCCATTGGCGATGCCGGTTATGCCGAAGTTTTCCTGGATGGCAAGGAGATCAGCCCCGGTGACCAGCAGGTCATTGTCGGCATCTCCCAAAAGCAGGCTGGGCGTGCCCATTTGTTCGATCCAGTTCAGGTAAGGCCCGATGACCGTTGCTCCTATCACATCACCGTATTCCCAACTGCCGCCACCGCCGTCCTTGTTAAATAGCAGGACAATCGAGTTGAGGGCAGCCACGACCTGTTGCCCCCCGTCATCAACAAAGACCCCACCACCGGAATCGTACAGGGCCGGGAGATACTCAAGGTTCTTTGGGGCGGTAGACCCCATTATGTTGGTGGTGGCGTTCGCTGGCTGGTCGAAATCTGCGAAGACCAAGTTTTCTGAGTAATCAGTACCGCCCACAATGCCCCCGGCTTGATCAATCGTGTTTTCCCCGGCTCGAGCGGTACCGGCCGAGCCGGAAACATTACCGGTGAAGCCGTCACCGGTTTCGCCGTAACCGGTGTAGGTGGCGATTTGGCCAACGAGGGACTGGTTGGAGGAAATCAATGAGGCTGGGGCGACTTCAAACACGGGTGCATCGAGCTTAACTAGCATGAGGTCAGCCCCGTCATCGATTATTGGACTTACTACCCAGTCAGGGTGGCGAATGATCTGCGCGATGGCCCTGGTCTGACCCCCCACGGCGAAGGTTCGTCCGGATGGTCCCAGACCGACATGGGCAGCCGTAAGCACCCATTCGTGACTGATCAACGTGCCTGAGCCACGGACAGTGGTGGTCTCAGATGAGGCGGACGCATCAGATTGAAAGATCCCTACCGCCGCGAAATCCAGATTGGCAGCCTGCGTCGTATAGTCGGAGTCATTTCGGTCATGGCGGATCACGCCTGCTTCCAGCATGGAAACGCAGTTGAGCGTCACCATGGCGACGATGGCTTGGCAGATCATGCGATGGGAATGGCTCATTGTTTGGCGAAACCCCTCCAAGGTTCGTAGGTGGAGGATGCCAGAACTCCAGAACAGACCTACCAATATGACGCCACATTGTGGGAAAGGTCAAGCAAAACTAGATGGGAGTATTGGTTATTTCCATAATTTGCTGGCATAAACAAATTTTTCCAGGAGATTTTAGGGATTTTCTACCGTCCACCCCATTGAGCAGTCGAAAATCTGGCACCTTTCTCGGTGATTGGGACGGGCAGATGGGGAGGTTTTTTGCAGTTAGTTGATGGGGGTTGGGGCGGCGTCTACAATCGCCCATCTTAGGTGATGGCAAACCCCCATTAGGGCATGGCATAACGCCGTGGGAGTACGAACTTATGGCCAGCGAATCAGTACTGGAATTGACCGACGATAATTTCGAGACCGAGGTCCTCAAGAGCAATCAGCCGGTGCTTGTTGACTTCTGGGCGGAATGGTGCATGCCCTGCCGGATGCTCGCTCCGACGATCGAGGAGTTGGCCAATCAGTATGAAGGTCGGGTTAAGGTGGGGAAGGTCGATACGGATGGCAACCGCGACGTATCGATCAAATTCGGTATCAGTGCGATTCCCACGATCATCCTGTTCGACAAGGGTGAAGTAGTCAAGAAGTTTGTTGGGGTTACCGACAAGCAGCAGTTCGAGGCTGAACTCGATCGGGTGAGCCAATAGCCAAGCTATTCGCACCACTTGATGGCAACTGTTTGGCATCGATTCACCGTGGCAGGGCTCTTGACTCTCTGTGTTCTGCATCGGTCCGGTAGCATTACTCGGATTTTCACCATCAATTGGATTGCCGTTGTGCGAGACGCCTGTCGAACTGATGCCTTTTGAATTCCACAAAAAAGTATTGGACAACGATCTGACGGTGATCGCCGAATGCAATGGCGATGCCCACACCGCGGCTGTCGGGTTTTTTGTGAAGACGGGGACACGCGATGAGATCGCTTCGGAGATGGGCGTATCTCACTTCCTCGAACACATGATGTTCAAGGGCACCCAGCGGCGCAGCGCAGATGATGTCAATCGTGCCTTCGATGACATCGGCGCGAATTACAACGCGTTTACCTCCCATGAGCAGACGGTGTATTTCGCGCAGGTACTGCCGGAATACCTATCGCACGCCATCGATCTTCTGGGTGATATTCTCCGACCTTCGTTGCGCGATGATGACTTCGAGATGGAGAAGAAAGTTATCGTCGAAGAGATTGGCATGTACGATGACCGGCCCAGTTGGCGTCTGCAGGATGCAATGCTGGAAACCTATTTCGGAGGCCACACGCTGGGCTACCGGGTGTTGGGGACACCGGCGACAGTGGGGCAGTTGACTGCGACACAGATGCGGTTGTACTTCGAGCAGCGATACGCATCGGACAATATCATCGTTGTTGGGGCGGGGCGTATCGACTTTGATGCATTTGTCGACGATGTCCGCCAAATTGCCGGGCAATGGTGCCCAGCGGGTGTGACGAGGGACTACGTGGATCCCCAACCCGCTGTATTACAGCGATCGATCCGTGACCAACAGGTCACACGGCACTACCTGGCATTGATGTGTCTTGGCCCCAGCGCCCAAGATGATTTGCGGTATACAGCGAGGGTTCTTGCTGATGTGCTCGGGGACGCCGATGGCTCGCGTCTCTATTGGGATCTGGTCGACCCTGGCCTTGCCGACGAGGCCGATTTTTCGTTTTTGCCTTATGATCGCACTGGCAGCTATTTCGGATATGCATCTTGTGCGCCCGATCGGGCGTCTGAGGTCGAGTCTCGATTCATTGAAACCATCGATGCGGTGGCGGGCGCGGTCACGGCGGATGAGGTCGAACGTGTCAAGAACAAGCTTGCCACTGCCGCCACCGTTGTGGGAGAGCGGCCACTTGGCCGCATGCGCTATTTGGGCGGACAATGGAGCTACCTGGGCCAGTACCTGCCGTTGGTCGAGGAACTGCATCGCCTGATGGAGGTGAGTGTCGGCGATCTGCATGACCTTATGGACCGGATGCCATTCGAACCGAAGACAATCGTTCGGCTGACACCTGTCGAGCAGCCGAATTAAGTTCAAGACAATGCACTCAATCACAGAGATTCTCGAAGAGCTGCGCGCCGGTCGGATGATTGTGCTCGCGGATGACGAGCATCGCGAGAATGAGGGTGACCTTGTGTGTGCTGCTGAGTATGTGACCCCGCAGATCATTAATTATATGCTGCGCGAAGGTCGTGGAATGATGTGCGTGCCACTTGCGGCTGAGATCTGCGATGCCCTGGAGTTGGAGCCTCAAACCCGCATCAATACCACGCAGAGAGCGACGGCATTCACTGTCAGCGTCGATGCCCACGAGCGATTTGGGGTCACCACCGGCGTTAGCGCTTCTGATCGGGCGACAACCATTCGTGTCCTAATCGATGCCGCGAGCCAACCGGTAGATCTGGCCCGGCCGGGGCATGTCCAGCCCCTTCGGGCTCGGGCTGGCGGTTCTCTAGTCCGGGCCGGACAGACGGAAGGTTCGGTCGACCTGTGTCGTCTAGCCGGGTTGCATCATGGGGCGGTCTTGATTGAGATCATGAACGAAGACGGCACCATGGCACGCCGCCGCGACCTGGAGCATCTGTGCCAGCGACATCAGTTGAAGATGTGTTCAGTGGCGGATGTGATCCAGTATCGCCTGCAGCGTGAGAAACTCATTGAGCGGATCGAGGAAATCCCGTTTGAGAATACTTGTGGGTGTTTTCGGCTGATCGCCTATGTCTCTCAGGTCGACCCAATGCCCCACGTCGCACTGGTTAGCGGTGACCTGGGTTGTTTGGATGCGAAGGGTGAGCCGATCGAGATCACGGATCCCGTGCTTGTGCGCATGCACAGCCAGAATCTCCTAGGTGACGTGTTCGGCGACTTGACCCAGCCGTCGGGCGACACGCTGCAGAACGCCATGAGGATGATCCAACTCGCCGGCCGTGGCGCCGTAGTGTATCTGCGACACGAAGGAATGGGTCGGGGCCTGCTTAAGCGATTGCAGACAGCGTCAGTGCCCGACGCCGATCCGTCCGACGACGGCGATGCACTACGTCTGGGCAGCAGCCAGGAATCGCCAGGAATCCGCCCGCCCATGCGCACCGCGGATTATGGCATCGGCTCCCAGATCCTGCGTGATTTGGGCGCGCGCAAGTTGCGGCTGATCACGAATCACCCATTTACCCCGACGGCCTTGAGCGGGTTCGACCTATCGATTGTTGAATTTGTACCCGTAGCCGCATCGACCCCGTGATATTGCCAAGATAGTGTGTGTGGTGCCGAAGCGGGTTGATGGTCGGTATTCACATTAAGGCGGCTTATGAGAGTAGCTGCTGCAGGTCCGCGCGGGTCAGGTCGCGCAGTGGCGTCTGGTTGCCGCCGACGATGGCATCGGCGAGTTGTTTCTTCTGTGCCTGCAACTCCGTAATGCGTTGTTCAACCGTATCTTGGCAAATCATTCGGTAGGCAAATACCGGTTTGGTTTGCCCGATCCGATGGGTGCGGTCGATGGCCTGCGCCTCGACCGCGGGATTCCACCACGGGTCGAGGATGAACACATACTCGGCTGCGGTCAGATTCAGGCCAAGGCCGCCGGCTTTCAGGCTGATTAGGAATACTGGAACTTGCTCATCAGTCTGGAATTGCTCAACGACTCGCTTGCGGTCTTGTGTTTGACCGTCGAGATAGCAGTAGGGGATGTCATGTTGTTCCAGTTGCGGCTTGACCAGATCAAGCATGGAGGTGAACTGGCTGAATACCAACGCCTTGGAGCCTTCGTCGACAATGTCTTGTAGGCGATTCAGCAGCAGGTCGAGTTTTGCGGATCGGTTATGTTTGCGATTTGGGTCAATCAGGCCGGGGTGGCAAGCGGCTTGCCGCAGCCGCAGCAGAGCTTCCAGCACCACCAGGGTCGAGCGGCCCAGGGCACTCCCACCGTTTCTATCGATCCGGTCCATCAGCGTTTTCTGGTAGTAGCGGCGCAATTCTTCGTAGACTTGACGCTGTTCGGCCTCCATTTCGCACAGCAGTGTCTGCTCTGTTTTTGGCGGCAGATCCCGGAGGACCTCATGCTTGGTGCGCCGAAGTATGAACGGCCGTAGGGCGGTGGCGACCTGCTTGAGAGTCTCCTGGTTTTTGACCGCGGGTGCCTCGGTGTTGCCCATTTCACTTGCAGTGCGGGCCCCGCCCGGCGGGGTTCGCAGCAGGTCATTGAAACGCCCAATGGTACCGAGCATGCCAGGGTTGAGGAACTCGAATATCGACCATAGATCTCCTAGATGGTTCTCGATGGGGGTGCCGGTTAGGGCCAGGCGGTGATTGGCGTCGAGCAGTCGGGCCGCTTTGGCCGACAACGAACCGGGGTTCTTGATCATCTGGGCCTCGTCGAGAACGACATAGTCGAATCGGTGGCGGCACAATTCATTGATATCGCGTCGCATCAGGCCGTACGACGTGACAACCATGTCGTACTTATCGAACGATTGGCGTAGGATCTCGCGGTCCACGCCGGTATAAGCGACGACTCGCAGGTCAGGAGTAAATCGGGTCGCTTCATCAATCCAGTTGAACACCACGCTCCGGGGCACGACGACTAGTGAGGGCCGCACCTTGGGGCACGGTTCGGCAGGCTGACCCAAGGCTCCGGTTTCGTGCGATCCTACGTCGGCAGCATCATTGCCACCATGCTTGCGCCGCTGCAGCATGGCGAGGATCTGAATGGTCTTTCCTAGCCCCATATCGTCGGCAAGGATGCCGCCGAATCTGAACTCACATAGAAAATCCAGCCAACCAATTCCATCTCGCTGATAACCTCGTAGTGCCCCTTGGAATTGACCTGACGCGTCTAAAGATCGGATCCCGGTGAATTCGTGCAACCGGGTGCGGATCGCTCTAAAGGCATCGTCCACGCTTGTAAGCTGCTTTTCATCCAGCATCGCATCAAGCATCACGGCTTGGGGATACTTAAATCGCAGGTGGTCCTGTTCCACTTCCCCCAATGCTGTCAGCAATCCATGTTTGAGAAGCCACTGCTCGGGGAGCAAGCCTTGGGACCCATCACCGAGTTCGATCAGGTGGTGGCCCGATCGTACGGCAGACAGGATTTGTGGTAGCGTGATCTCCTCTTGTTGCCCGTTTTCGGTGTGGTAAATGAGGCCTCCGTGCAGCTCAAACCAGTCAGTTGACGATTTAACGTTCAATCGTGGTGGGCCAGCCGAATGCACGACACGGCGGTCGGCCCGCACGATCCAGCCCTTTCCGAGCAACGTGGCGATGGTATTGGGTGCCTGCTTGGCTGCCAACAGGAGCGTGTTACCTCCAGACACCTGGCGGAAGCCCAAGGCCGCCAGTTGTGCGACCGCTGCCTGTTCGCAGTGTTGGTTCCGGCGCACCAATGACATGTCATCGGAATCAGAGTCGGGATTGATGGGAACGAAATGTCCTGGTTGGGCGGGATTGATTCGGCGGTTCTCGTATGCCAGCCACACCTGCCCGACCAACTGGTTCTTGGCGCCAGGTGACAGTTTGGCAGCATCGCTTGAACCCGGACCAAACAGATCCAGATGTGGGATAGGATTGATGTGCCGCTCACGTCGGCCCAGTTTTGGGGGGAACTCAATCTCAGGCAACTGAGGCAGCATGTACAGTCGCTCCACGAATCGTGCTGCGTCCGCCATGGGTACGTGGATCGGCTTGGCGCCTTCAAGGTCACTCTGAAAGTCCTCGCGGAACTGATGGACCCATTGGAACGCATTGCGGTCCTCGAATGGAGCAGCTTGGCCACCAGCAATCAGCAGACCGTCATTGCCGCCAAGGATCAATTCCGGTTGTTCCACCGGCATGGATTGGGTGCCACGTCGCAATTGGACATTCACGACCAGTTGGTCCTCTACTTCGGTGGCGACCAGCCAGGGAACCCAAGGTTCATCACCATCCCACAGCACTGGCGTTTCTTGGGGGCTGCTGATCGCGTCGCCGTTGTCAATGTAGCAGCGGCCTGTGTCAATCATTCGGCGTAGCATCATGCACCGTGCGCCTGATGGAAGGCTCAGAACCTCGCACGATTTTTCGTATCGGAACCCGCCAGATCGATCGGCATCATCGGAGGGTGCGGCGCCGAGGATGAGGGCACATAATTGGCGATCGGTGGGATCGGCCAGGGAGTTCAGCGTGATGGCACTGAGCTTGAGAGGTTTGGTTTGGCTCCAGCCTCTGGCGATGGCATGGCGTTGCCGTAGTGCGATGACCAGCCCCCCCTGACGCCCCGAAGCCTGCGGTAACAAGACGTAGCATACTTGCCGTTGAGCGGTCAGCATGGCATTGGTCGGTGGTTGCTCATCATTTGTTGGCCGCAGCAGCGCCAAGCGTCCAATCCATTCCGGCTCGTGTGCTCGCGGCGTTTGTGACTGGGGATCTCGTTTGCGTGCTTTGGGTGAGCGGACCCGAAGCTTGGCCAACTCAGATTCACTGATGTCCGGAGAACCGGCATGATTCTGGATATCCAACAGCAATGCCCAGATGTGCTTGCAGAACGAGCCGCGTTCGAAGTGCAGACAATTGCACTGGGCCACCGCGTAGTGACCCTCCTGGGTGATTGTGACGGCATAAGCTTCGCGGCCACGAACTTCAGCCTGGACCATTTCTGTGCCCTGGGGCTTCTGTCGCCGTACCCGTCCGGCGAGATAGTAGGAGCGTCCGCGCATGCGGACGGGGCTTTGAAAATGCGGAGACCAGATCGTCACCAGTGACATGCTCTTTATTGCCTCCTGCAATCAGGCGTGAAATACCAAGCCCTCCAGCTTAGGCGAATCGATGATCCAGATCAATTTCTTTGGTTTCTTGATTGGCTACAGCTGCAAATCGGGCACCTTTGGTGTGGGACCGCTACACTCGCGGGGTGACCTGGGACGATGTCGTTGACTACTGGTGGTGGATTGGGCCATGGGCCATGGCCGCGCTGGTTCTGGTCTGGCATGTTGGCTGGTTGAGTCCGCGTGCGATGATCTCCGGTCCGCGCCGGATCGTTGGATTGGGCCCGTTTGATCTGGTAGCGGCTTTAGGTTTGATGCTGCTGGGATCCAGTGTGGCCACTCTTGTGACCGACCAGGTTGCACCACCGGCGAAGATGATGCTCGCCTCACCGACGCACCGCGCTGCCCTGATCTTGTGGAGCCAGGTGGCGACGTTTCTCGGCCCCACGGTGTACGTGCTCTGGCGGGCTCGGATGCATGCTGATGGATGGAGGCGTCTTGGGGTGATACCACGTCAGCCGTTGCGTGACATAGGTGCGGCCCTGATTGGCTTGGTCGTAGCACTGCCGCTGGTATTCGGTGCGATCCTGTCCGCGGTTTGCGTTGAAATTCTGCTGGGGGTGCCCGTACTCAAGGATGGTCATGAGATGATCACCTTGCTGAAGCAATCAAAGTCAGGAGTGGTGCAGGCTTTGGTTGGGACAATGGCGATCGGGCTGGCACCAGTATTTGAGGAACTTCTTTATCGCGGATTGTTGCAGACCGCGTTAGTCTCTGTGTTACCGAGGCGTCGCTGGGTCGTGGTACTGGTGGCATCGGCGATGTTTGCCTTGGTTCACGCTGTGGTGCCTTGGCACGCACTGCCGGGCTTGTTTGTGCTCGGGGTTGTACTTGGTTGGTTATACGAACGCACCGGCAGTTTGTGGCCACCAATCGGTGTGCATGCCGGCTTCAATGCCGTCAACGTGGCGCTGACGATCTGGGCGACATGATGACATCAGTGGACATCAAGAACATTCAGTGGGTTGGTGATGGGCCCAGCGGGCATCTGAGACTGCTGGATCAGACGCTTCTACCCGGTAAGGTGGCCTACCTAGACTGTTACGAGGTGCCACAGTTGGCTAACGCCATCAAGCAGCTCTCGGTTCGCGGTGCTCCTGCGATCGGTATCGCCGCGGCCTATGGCTGTGTACTCAGTGTTCGGGGAGATTGCTTCGAGTCGTCGATTCAATTGCTGGCCGCAAGCCGGCCCACGGCGGTAAACCTGACCTGGGCGTTGCGACGAATGCAGTGCGTCGATCCACGTACCTGCGACGCATTACTGGCGGAGGCCAAGACCATTCACGACGAGGACCGTCAGATGTGCCGGCGGATCGGCGAGCACGCACTGCCGCTGGTGGCGAGGTTGAATGCCGAACGGCCGGGTCTACTGACCCACTGCAATGCTGGGGCCTTGGCTACTGGTGGCATTGGCACAGCAACTGCGCCGATGTATCTGGCCCGGGAACAGGGGCGGGCGTTTACCGTATTTGCGGACGAAACTCGCCCGCTGCTTCAGGGCGCACGACTGACGGCGTTCGAACTGGCGGCGGCTGGGATGGACGTGACTCTGATCTGTGACAACATGGCGGCTCAGGTGATGCGAGAGGGCAAGGTTGCCATGGTGATCACCGGAGCTGATCGGATTGCCGCCAACGGGGATGTTGCAAACAAGATCGGGACATACAATCTTGCGGTGCTGGCTCGGCATCACGGCATCCCGTTCTACGTAGCGGCACCGTCATCGTCCTTTGACCTGCCGATTGCTACTGGCGAGCAGATTCCCATCGAATCACGCCCGGCACAGGAGATCACCGAGGGCTTTGGGATGCGCACAGCGCCATTGGGAATCAAGACCTACAGCCCGGCATTTGATGTGACCCCGGGCGAACTTTTAACCGCCATCGTTACGGAAAACGGATTGATTGAGCCGGTGAACTTTAAGACGGTGGCAGTGAATCTTGCCCATGGATCAGGCGAGGTCACGCCCACGGCATGATTTGGTTCGAAATGGGATGGCATTGAGGCGGGAAGAATAGGAGTCAACCTGCCTATGAAGGACTTCTGCCTAGGATTGATTGCGCATGCCAGTCCGTTGGGCAAGAAGCAGCAGAATCTGGCTGCCACGGAGTATTGGGTTCGCCAGGCCAAGCGTAAGGGTGCTGACTTGGTGGTTTTGCCCGAATTAAGCATCACTGGGCATGGGGGCCATCCGGCGATGATTGCAGAAGCCGAGCGGGTTCCCGACGGTGATGCGGTAAACCACATCGCGGGTTTGGCTGCTGAACTGGGCATCTACATCTGTGCCGGAATCGCCGAGTCAGAGGCCGGTGCCGTTTACAACACGCAATTTATCGTGGGTCCCGAGGGGTTCATCGGTAAGCAGCGTAAGGTGCACCTGTCTCACGATGAGTACTTCCTTTTTCGTGGGGGAACGTCAGTCCCAGTCTTTGACTTGCCATTTGCTTGCGTGGGCGTGGTGATCTGTTATGACAATCTGTTGCCTGAGATGGCAAGGATTTGCGCAGTTCGAGGGGCGGAATTAATCTTGAGTCCCCATGCCGCCCGTTTCGGTGCTTGGCCCCGTGGCCTGGAGGGACGGCGCAAGGCCGTTGCCAACCTCAAGCAACAATGGCGGGTCATACACAGGTGCCGGGCCTTGGAGAATGGTGTGTACGTCGGTTTGTGCAATACGGTCGGCCGCTCGGCTGGGGGCCGACACGGGGTGCAGGCCAATCATGCTGGGGGCTGCATGATTGTAGATCCAGGTGGCCAGGTGGCTGCTGAGAGCCGTAGTCGCGATATTGTCGAACAGATGCTTATCCGCCGCCTGCAAGCCGACAAATTGCACCAAGTCCGTCGGCAGATTTGCTTTAATCTGCGTACGCGCCGGAGCGATGCCTTTGAGGCGTTGACGATCGCCACGGAATAGCTTTGATCTCTCTCTATACATTCGTCTACGGGCGCGATGAGGCGATCCCGATTACTCCCTGACCGATCCGAGCACCGGCGTTGCCGGTGGGTTGGCCGCCATCATCCGATTTGGCGTGGATGATCATGCCTCGGCCGATAATGGGGTTGTGAGTGCCGGCCAGGCTAATGTTTCGCATTGTGATCTGGGCGTGGGCGTGACCTTGTGCGTCAGCCACTAGATTGCCAAAGTCACCGGCGTGGCGCTGCGGGTTATCGGGAAGGCCGTGGCGCATCCGTTCAGGGTTGTAATGGCCACCCGTGGCCTGACCCGCGGGGTCGGTGATATCGCCGAACTCGTGGATGTGCCAAGCGTGCTTGCTATGGGGCTTAAGTCCTGAGAATTTCGCGACCACATGGACCTGCTCACCCCGCTGATGGAAGCGGACCACGCCCGAGACGGAATTGCCTTTGGTAGGAGAGATGGTGCAGACGGCAGCTCTGATTGCTCGCATCTGCTGGGCGTGTACTTGGGCTGATGCTACCTCGGCCGGCTGCGTCGCTTGGGATGCCCAACCGTGGTGGACGCCAACGGTGGCAAGACCGGCTACGGCGAGCAATAAGATGATCTGGACGTGATACTTTTTCATGAGGTGCCTCCTGAACGGCGGGATGCCCCACCGGGTTGCTAGGTGTGTGGGTGTGCTACGGGTGCCGTATTTGGCACTAAGGTTACGGCGTTCGGCAGACTGATAGGAAAATGGTCCAAGGCAAGTCCTATTGGTTCGGCTTCCGATGTTTGTATGGCAGATCCGTTGTGATCTGGTGGCTGATATTCATATTACCACTGATGCCAGCGGCACGATCCGATCAATCAGGTCGTCTTGCTCGTAATGTTGCGATAGATCTATCGGTAGCGCAACGCCGTGATCGTGATCCGAAGCCAGGATGATCATGTTGTTTGCTACAGGTTCGAAACCCATCTCTGCCGGTTGATGGCCCATCACAAATTGCCGTGCACCCCATTTTTCAGTGAGCAGATCGCTTACCTGCTGGGTATGATTTCGGCCCCAGACCATCAGGTATGCCGAACCGCCAGAGCCCAGATCCTCATCGGTGGGTACACGATTCAGCACTTGGGGATCGAACTGTTCGAGGCGACGTGGGGATGGCAGACTGTGGCTGAATAGCACACCATTGGCGCAGCGGACTGCCAGCAAGAGGCTGCGCAGGAATTGGTTCATGGTTTCTCGGACATATTCGGCATCGTTGACATAGAGAAAATCAATGCCTGCATTGAAGGCTTCGACGAGGTCGCCGGAATCCTTGCTGATTCTCTCACCCAGCAACTGCGCCAATTCGTGGTTGGATTGTAGAATCAGTACCTGCTCAGGGTAGGCGCACTTAAGTGCCGCGGCCCGGGCCAGCATGCGGATGGAGAGATCTCGCCCATTTACCCGCGAGGAACCGTGTACGATTTCATGTAGGATCAAGTGGTTGTGAGCCGATTCCTGCAGTCGGGCGAGTTTCAGGATGCGATGGAAGTTTAGGCCATGGTCGTGCAGGTCGCCGGTCATCAGCAGTCGGCCGGAGCGTTGGAGATCAGCCACGGCTCCTTGGCGTCCACCGGTGGTCAGGTTCAGTTCGCAGGCCTGATGGAACAGGTCAATCACGACTGCGGAGTCCTGCAGGTCCACTTCTTTTGCCGGTCTGGGCGACATAGGGGGAGTATGGGGGATATGATGGTTAGGTGCCACTTGGGCTGGGCTAGGACAAACCCCCGATGAGGGCTGTGGCAGGCAATAAAGACCCGGGTTGGGCGTTTGCCCCAAGGAATCGGTGCGTATGACCGGATCCGCGGAAGCCGACCTGCCTCTCGCGGCAACGCTGCGGCGTGCGGCCCAGGGCGACCAGGATGCCTGGCGGTTACTGGTGGAGAGGTATACGCCACGGGTGTTCGGATTGCTTTTGAAGCAATGCGCCGACCGGGAGTTGGCCGAGGAGATTACTCAGGCGACCTTCACGGCGGTCGTGACCAAGCTTGCCGATGGATACGACGAAAGGGGGCGGTTTGAGTCATGGCTATTTCGAATTGCGATGAATGCATTGCGTGATGAGATGCGGCGACGGAAAAGACAGGCCGTGGTCATGGAAATGACCCCTGCCACGGCACAGGATGAGCAGGCTAATACTTGGGCATCGGCAAAGAATGGACTGTCCGAACTGCCGCATGAACAGTTGATCCACCAGGAACAGATCGAGCAGATGCGCCAGGCGGTGGCCAAGATGACCGAAGCAGACCGGGAAATCCTTCACCTTCGCCACACGGCTGATCTGAGCTTTGCCCAGATTGCCGAGGTGCTGGATCAGCCTTTGGGAACGGTGCTGGCCCGATGCCATCGAGCGTTGGGTAAGCTACGCAAGTTGTTGCATGATTCGGACCGACACAGCATATGAGATCCGACTGAGACCGGCCCATGGAATCACCACCTGTCGAATCACCGATTGATCCACAGTTGCAGGCCCTGCTCGATGAGGCTTTGGCACCCGATCAGGTGCCAGCCGATTTAGCCGAGCGGGTTGCGAGGCAGACGAGTCCTCAGCTTTTGCGTTCGTCGGTAGCAGGGCGTCTGTTTGTGGCGATGCGCGCAGCAGCGGCGATTGCCCTTGTTGCTACAGTGACCGCGGCTTTTTGGAGCGTGTCTCACCGGCCCGTAGATGTCCCGGGTTTAATGGTCCGGGCGGATGAGATTCAGATGCTCGCCCAGGATCTGGCCGAATGGGACGTGGTGACGGATCAATCCGAGAGTGATCCGCTGGATGATCAGATCGCGATGGTGGCGATGCAGGTGGACTTATTGCAGCAGCTCGAAACGGCCATTGATGGCGGACAGGAATTGGTAGATCAGGCCGTGACCAACCAGCAACTGGACGAACTGGTTGGCCAGATGCAACTGTTCTTCTAGCGATGGTTGTGTGCCTAAGGATAGCAGCGTCATGAACAAGACCTTGGCTTTGTTGGTGATGTTGATGTGCACTGTTGTGTCGGCAGCCCAGGACCAACCGACCGCCGATTCCAAGGATGGGCCTGATAATCTGCGGCGGCACCGGCTACACCGGCCCCATCGGGTTCCATTGAAGCCCGAGCGTCCTTTGACCGAAGGGCAGTTGGATCAGGCCTTGGAAGTGATGCGCCGGATTGATCCATCGATGGCGGATCGTTTGGAGCAGCTACGCGACCAAGACCCCAAGGCTGCAATCCGGATGCTGGAACGGCGATTTCCTAAGGTTCGAGACCTGATTTTTCTCGGTAAGCGGGATCCTCAGATGTTGGAGTTCCGGATTGAGCAACTCCGTCTAGCACGCAGCATCAGGCGATTGATACAGCGGTACCGGCAGGCGAGGTCTGAGAATCAGGCCGAGCAGGGCGAGCGTATAGAAGCCGAGCTGGTTGAATCGCTTGAGCAGCGTTTCGATCAGCAACAGGGGATGCGCCGGGCCCAGATTCACAAATTGGAACAGCGGATCGAAGGGCTTCGTCGTAAATTAGAGGAGCAATCCGAGAATAAGCCTCGCATTGTTCAGCAGCAACTGGAGCGAATCCAGAACACGAATCGAGGCCGTTCAGTTGGCAGGCGTTTGCAGGGGCCACCGCAGGATCTCGACAGCCAAACTAATCGCGGCCGTGTGCCCACTCGTCCTGAATCGCGACAGAGTGATTAGTGGGCTGGCGATGCCAAAACCGAATGGTGGTGGCTTCCGATCAGGTCGACCATGCCTGCCGCAGCGAATGCATTCTTTCGGCGCTGGCAGGCAGCGCAAGTATGACAGGGTTTGTCGGTTGCGGCCAGGCATGACTTGGCCAGCTGCCAGTCTAGATCTAACTGGGCTCCGACTTCAAGGACCTGCCGATCAGTTAGTTCCAGCAGCGGTGCGTCCAGTTGTGGCATAGGGTCGTATTCGATCTGTGCCAGATGGCCAATCAGTACCATCTGCTCAGTGGCCCGTGCCATCGCGGTTTCATCGCCATCAAACGATGCTGGCCAGATGACCTGGTCCGCCTGTTGCCATCGAGCCTGACCAAGTGCTGCCAGCAGCACCTGCGGTGTGCTTAGGGTGTCGATAGGCAAGCCGTCCTTGTCGCGACCGGGCCTGTGTTCGTAGAGATTCCGCAGATCGATCTCAACGATTCGTGTCAGTTGGAACTGTTTGGCCTGCATGCGAACGTACTTGATTCGGATGCCATTATCGCGCCCGTCAATGACGTGAAGAAGGCTCACCTGGGTCTTCTGTGGTTCCGGGTCACGTATGGCCAGGGCGGTTGCAACCAAGCTGCGCAAGCCGCCATTATTGAGGATCATGATATGCGGACTGGACATATGCGGCTTATCGACCATTGGAGAGGTCAGCCGCCACCCCGGTGATCCGGTAACGATTGGTCACGGTTACACGAGGTTCGTGGTGACACAGTCGGGTGAAACGTCTAGCATGATCATCATGGCTATTTTGATATTCGAACACGATTCGGCGGATGCTTCCTGTCGGTTGGGGGAGATCTTGCGCGACCGTGGGCATCGATTACGTGTGATCCAGACCCATCAGACATCGGGCGACGTCCTACCCACCGATCTGGCCAACATCGACGGGGTGGTCAGCATGGGTGGACCGATGAACGTAGACGAGCAGGAGACCTATCCCTGGATACAGCCACAGATGCAGTTGATTCGTGCTGCCTATGACTCACGCCTACCGGTTGTTGGTGTCTGCTTGGGCGCACAACTGGTCTCTGCCGCTCTTGGTGGGCAGGTAGGACCGATGGACCGGGCTGAAATTGGTTTCGGGCCGGTCGAACTGACCTTTGCCGGAAAGAGTGATCCGGTCTTCTCTGGGCTTCCATGGCACACGAATCAGTTCCATGCCCACAGCCAGCAGGTGAGTGAATTGCCACAGGGGGCAACTTCTCTGGCAACTTCGTCAGCATGTGCCCATCAGGCCTTCCGGGTGGGGCTGACCACATATGGCTTTCAGTACCACTTCGAATGGGGCCGGGCCGACATTGATCGGTTTGTCTGTGAACAGGCCGATTGGATCCGGGGCCACGGGCAGGATCCCGATGCGGTGCGGGAGGGGGGCCAGACATTTTATGCACTCTATCGGCACCTAGGGGACCGGCTCTGTCACCGACTGGTGGATCTGGTGTTTCCGATTGACAAACGGCTCGATCACAAAACCGGTCCGGTCCAGAACTACCATGCGTCGTACTTTTGAGCCACGTTCGGTATTGCAGAATCGCCGCTGATGAATCTCGCTGAGCCCACGCAACGAAGCGATCCAACGGTATCTGGCGGATTGTTCTGGCCAATGGCCGCATTGATTGCGTTTGTGGTCGGCCTAGTGCTGGGATTGAATCTGAGGCAGCCGTCTGTACAGCCGTTTGGCAGGGATGAGTTGGCTCTAGAGGTCCGGTGGCAACTGGAACAGTCACTTCGCAACGACTGGCCAACAACCCAGACGGCTGATCCGTTGGTGCCTTAGTGGGGTACTGCAAAAAACAGGCTTTTTGCAAAAAGATCCGAACCCGATAATCGGAGGCGCCCCGCTCTTTCTGCCAGCCAGTTACGTTTAAACACAGTTACAGCCCAATGGCTGAATATTTTAGATCCCCAATTTGGCAGCAGGAGCTTTTTACCGTATTCCGCTAGAGCATCCGTCATTCATACTTGTGCCTCGGTTGCAATGAATTTGGGTACTGGCGGCAATAACCGGTCTCTCCGGGCGTTCTATTTCCGTAGATCTGGTTGCCTGGGGGGACTTTGGCCGGATCACTTGAGCCAGCCACGCAAGAAATTGGGATCGAGTTCTTTAGGTGAAATGGAGAAGACAGAGACACAAGCCGTTGTAAGGTCGGCATTAGAATGAAGGCCATTGGGATCCATTGCGTGAAAGCATTTCCCCGATCTGCCACAACTGTTTCTCGTCGCAAAAGGCGTAAAACCAGCTGAAATATCTGGCAATTTAGACAATCCGGATCTACCACCAGTGGACCAGTTTGGGCATTGCGGTAGACACCTGCAACCAACATTTATCGAGACACACCATTGCATTCGGCAACTCAAAGACGACAAGAAAATCAAAGCATCAATCGCTGCCCAAGGGCATGGTTGCCTGCTTTTACCCTCATCGAATTACTCGTTGTCATTAGCATCATTTCTTTATTGATATCGCTTCTTCTGCCGGCATTACGATCTGCCAGGGATTCGGCTCGAACCATTTTGTGTTCAAGTAACCTACGGCAATTGGGCATTGTCTTCCCGTTGTATGCCAATGACCATAGTGGTCAATTGCCACCGGCGATTGTCGGTACGATCACTCCTGGGGATTGGCACAGATTTATTTCCCCGTATCTGGGGCATGAAAGCTCTGAGCGTTTTGGCCTTAAGTACTTGCCTTGTCCGGTCGAGGTCGGCTCCTACAACGGTCAGTTCAGGGAATGGCATGCATGGGGTTCGGTGGGTTCATACGGGGTCAATTACGCTGGAAACGGCAGCAAGCCCTTTGGATACTGGCGGACGGAAGATGGCCCCAAAGATGGCCAGAACAGCAAAAAGATGGCCCAACTCGAGGCTCGAGAATTTCTGGCGGCGGACGCGGTACTACCCTACATTGATAATCCAGCGTGGTTGCCATTCATCATTGATCTCGATGGCGATGATATTCTCGACAGCTACCGAATTTCAAACACCGGGCCATGGCTGTACAACCAGTTTGAACCGCGGCATTCCAAGACGGGAAACATCGTTTTTGCCGACGGCTCAGTTCAACGAACTACCTTGGGAGACTGGCTGAAGGGCGACAGAAATCTGTGGTGATCATATCGGTTCCAGTTTAAATGTGTTTCGGTTTGCCCTTGGGAGTTGAGCCAATACGTCTAGCGTACAAAACCGATCATCCGTCGAAGGGGTTCTGAACTGGCATTGCGCGAATCGGCACACGGCCCAAGCAATAGGAATTGCTTCTGGTGCGATGGCATTGATGGCTTCACGCAATGAGGGAACGGCGGGCATGCTGGGCTTCAGATTGGTGGGGGTGCCGATGATGTATCAGCGGCTTCTGATCGTCACCAGCATAGGCCAGTAGTTCCCAGGGGCGACTTTCTGGAGCACCGTTCAGCCAAGGCGATTGTTCCCGGCACCTATTCTGGGCGCCTAGTGCTGTCCGTTACCGGCCGCCTTGATCTGTTGGGCGCCATTGGCCTTCAACTTCGTTTTGCCAAGTGATATCAGGCCTGTCCGGTGATGCTTGCTGTTCTTACCATTTCCTTCGGTTGCAGGTGGTGTGCAACTTGATCACGCATAGTTTGGAGATACGAGATCTATTTTGGTCATGTCTATGCCTTCTTCTGAACGCGTCCACAATCCTCGGATACTCGAATGAGATCTATATTAAATTGACAGAGGGCAAGAAAAGTGTTTACAGGAGATTGTTTCTGAAAAGAAGTGTCAGCGTTGGGGTGTTCTGGAATCTCTGCGTTTATCCGGGCGGCCACGTCAAAGGCA
>Ga0310123_10000857_pt1 | contig 26662 bp, 29 predicted proteins | sample CB6_AW_1057_MG_FD_203505 | JGI IMG/M metagenome (GOLD analysis project Ga0310123, IMG submission 203505) | Marine microbial communities from Western Arctic Ocean, Canada - CB6_AW_1057 | ecosystem: Environmental > Aquatic > Marine > Oceanic | place: Canada: Western Arctic Ocean | collected... | reverse complement strand
TCGGCCAGACCACCTGCGTCGGGATCGGTGGCGACCCGCTGATCGGGACCAGCTTCGTCGACTGCCTGGAAGCGTTTGTGGGAGATCCCGAGACGAAGGCCCTCGTCATTATCGGCGAGATCGGGGGGACGGACGAGCAGGAGGCGGCTCGCACCGTCAAGGAGCGCGTCCGAGTACCCGTGGTCGGGTTTATCGCGGGACAGACCGCCCCACCCGGGCGCCGCATGGGCCACGCGGGTGCGATCATCAGCGGCGGCTCGGGCACGGCAGCCGAGAAGATGCAGGCCTTCGAGGAGGCGGGTATCGCGGTCGCAAAGCGACCAGCGGAGATCGCGGAGCTCGTCGGAAAAGCATTGAGGCACTGAGGAGCGATGCCGATGTCCTCCCGCTGGGGCCCGTCAAATGGGATGCTCCGGCAGGAGGACGAGCGGATGCGACTGAGACGGACTCGTAGTACGTCGCAGGGAGCAGCCGCGAAGCCCGGCGAACCGGAGCGCCCATTTCACGGGCCCCCACCCGGAGCGCCGATCTCACGGCCCTGACATGAAACTCGCCGATCTGCTCCTCGACGACTGGATCGCCATTCCGCTCGAGGCGGCGGATCTCGCGGAGGCGCTCCGCGTCCTGCTCTCCCGTCTGCGGGGCGCCGGCCTGGGCGACCCGGACGACGTGGGTCGCCTCGCCGAGGGGCTGGCGGACGGCAGCGCTGGAGAGTTGATCCGGGTGAACGCGGACGTCGTTCTGGTGATCGGCCGGGCCGAGCTGCTGGAGGGCGTCTCGGTCACGCTCGGGGTCGCCACCTCACCCTTCCGCATGGGCCCGGACGAGGTCGCGGGGACGGCCCGCGCGCTGCTCGTGCTGCTCACGCCGAAGAGCCTTCAGATGCTCAAGTCCGAGGTCGTCCCGACGCTCGTGCGGGTGCTGCGCGACGAAGAGCGGAATCGGCGCCTGCTGGCAGCCGACTCAGTGGTCGAGGTGCGGGGGCTGCGCGAGCTGATGGAAGCCGAGCTGCGCGAGCGCCATCTCGTGACCGACGCCATGACCCCGGTGCGCTACCTGGTCTACCCGGACACGCCCCTGCTGGAGGTCGTCGACCTGATGGTCCGGCACAGCCTGCGGGCGGTCCCGGTCGTGGGCGAGCGATACGAGGTGCTGGGGCTGATCACGGTGGGCGACGCCCTCGGGGAGCTGCTGCCGCGGCGTGCGGAGGGCGAGCTCCCCGGAGCCAGCCTGCGGGCCCGCGACGTGATGACGCGGAGCATTCTCTGCGTCTCGGAGGATCAGGCCCTGATGGATGCGGCGACCGGGATGGTCAACCGCGGGGTGGATCAGCTTCCGGTGGTGCGCGAGGGGGAGCTGGTCGCCTTTCTGACCCGCGACGCCATCCTGCGCCTGCTCTTCCCGGGAGGGGCGGAGACCCCCCCGGGGGACGCGGGGCGGACGGACTCGAGCGATCGAGCGGAGCCAGGGAGCAAGGGGACGACGTGAGGGACGACGTGAGGGACGACGTGAGGGACGACGTGAAAAGGATGCGATGAGCCAGACGCTTGCGATCATCAAGCCCGATGCGGTCCAGGCCGGCCGGGCCGGCGAAATCCTATCACACCTGGAGCAGGCCGGGTTCCGGGTGCGCGCCCTGCGCATGACCCGGCTCGACGCGGGAGCGGCCGGGGAATTCTACGCCGTGCACCGCGCGCGCCCCTTTTACGGCTCGCTGGTCGCGTTCATGACCTCGGGGCCGGCGATCCCGATGGTACTGGAGGCGCCCGACGCGGTGAAGAAGCTGCGTGAGGTGATCGGCGCGACCGACCCGGCCGAGACCGACCCGGGGACCGTCCGGAAGCTCTACGCCGAGTCGAAGGAGCGGAACGCGATCCATGCCTCGGACTCGGACGAGAATGCCGCCCGGGAGATCGCCTTCTTCTTCTCCGAGCGGGAGTTGATCTGGAACCACTGAGCGGAAGGGGGGCCACGGGGACTGGAGAGCGCGGCGGCCGCCCATCGGAGGGCACGCTCCGTGCGGGGTCGGAGCGTACGAACGCCGGTCTGGGCGAGGCCCGCAACCCCTTGTGGGACGCGGACCTTCGCGTTGACAGGCCTATCCGTCATCTCTAGCTTCCGCGACTATGCTCCTGCTCGATCTCGCCCGCCTCGACCGGGAGGGCACACTTCGGGTCGAGGGGCAGATCACGCCGGACGATCCGCTCTGGGAAGGGACCGGCATCCGCCTCCAGGACCCGCTCCGCGTGGAGCTGAGGGCGACCGGGGCTCGGAGCGGAGAGATCATCGTTCGCGGGCTGATCGAGGGTACGCTGGCGCAGGAGTGCCGGCGCTGCCTCGATCCCGTGGATGACCCCTTCCGGGAAGAGGTGACCCTGGTATTCGCGCCGCCCGACCCGCTCGGCAGCGGGGAGGACGGTGAGATCCGTATCCTCGCGGCGGCGGAGCGGGAGGTGGACCTGGCGGGGCCGATCCAGGAAGAGGTCATCCTGGCGGCGCCGAGGTGGACGGTGTGCGATCCGGAGTGCAAGGGCCTGTGCCCGCACTGCGGACGCGACCTGAACGAAACGACGTGCGAGTGCGGCGCGGCGGAGCCCGACCCCCGTTGGGATGCCCTGCGGTGCCCTGAGTAACGAGTGAGCTATGGCGGTCCCGAAGAAGCGTCAATCGAAGCAGCGGAAGCGGAAGCGGCGCACGCACTACAAAGCGGTCGCTCCCACGACCCAGAGCTGTCCCCGCTGTGGTGATCCGAAGGCACCCCACCGGGTGTGCCCGAGCTGTGGCTACTATCGGGAAGAGGCGGTCCTCGAGGTCGAGGTCGACTGAAGGAGTCCGGAGGGCCGGTGCGCATCGTCGTGGATGGCATGGGCACCGATCGGGCCCCCGGCATCGAGGTAGCGGGCGCGTTCGCTGCGCTGCGCGAGCTGCCGGACGACTTCGATATCGTGCTGGTCGGCGACGAGACCCTCCTGCGTGGCGAGCTCGAGCGGCACGGTGACTTTCCCTTGGAGCGCCTGCACGTGGAGCACGCCCCCGACCGGGTGATTCCAGGCGCGGCCCCGGCCTCGGTCCTCCGCAAGCATCCCGATTCCTCGATCGTCCGCGGGCTGCGTCTCCACCAGGAGGGTCGCGCCGATGCCTTTGTGAGCGCGGGATCCACTGGGGCGGTCATGGCCGCCTCGCTCTTCATCCTCCGCCCGCTCGAGGGGGTCGACCGGCCCGCGATCGGGACTCTGCTCCCGACCGCGAAGCAGCCGGTGCTCATGGTGGACGCTGGAGCCAACGTCGACTGCAAGCCTCACCACCTGGTCCAGTTCGCCCACCTCGGACACATCTACGCCCAGGACCTGATGGGCCGGGAGGAGCCGCGTATCGGCCTCCTCAACATCGGAGAGGAGCCCGAGAAGGGGGACGAGCTGTCGGTGGAGGCGCACCAGCGGCTCGCGCGCGATCCCGGACTCCTCTTCGTGGGCAACATCGAGGGTCGCGAGATCATCCGCGGTCACTGTGACGTGCTCGTCTGCGACGGGTTCTGCGGCAACGTGCTGCTCAAGTTCTACGAATCGGTCGCCCAATACTTCATGACCATGCTCCGTCGCCGGCTCGCGGGGCTGGGCGATCGGCCCGAGCTGCAGGAGACTTTCCGGGCGCTCGACTACTCCGAGTACGGCGGGGCGCCCTTGCTCGGAGTGAATGGAGTCTCGATCATCTGCCACGGCGGATCGTCCCCCAAGGCCATCCGGAACGCGATCCGCGTGGCTGCCCAGTCGGTCCGGTCGTCGATGGTCGAGCACATCGCCCGCGACCTCAGCTCGAAGGAGCCGGTCTGAAGAAGCCCGATCCCCTGGTCGAGATCGTCGCCACGGGACGGTACCTCCCCGAGCGCGTCCTCACCAATGCCGACCTGGAGCGCATGGTCGAGACCAGCGACTCTTGGATCACCGACCGCACCGGAATTCGCGAGCGGCGCATTGCTCCGGACGAGATGGGAGCCGCCGAGATGGGGGCGCGCGCGGCGCGCTGCGCCATGAAGCGCGCAGCTGTCGAGCCGGGCGAGCTCGACCTGATCGTGGTCTCCACCGCCACCCCCGACCGCTGGCTTCCCTCCACCGCGTGCGACCTCCAGGCCCTGCTGGGGGCCGACAACGCGGTCGCCTTCGACGTGAGCGCCGCGTGCACGGGATGGCTCTACGGGCTCACCGTGGCCGAGGGCTACATCACCGCCCGGCGCGCCGAGATCGCGCTCGTGATCGCGTCGGAGAAGATGAGCGCGATCGTGGACTGGAAGGACCGGCAGACCTGCGTGCTCTTCGGCGACGGCGCGGGGGCGGCAGTGCTGCGCCGGGCCTCGGGAGGACGGGGGATCCTCTCCAGCTATCAGCGCTCGGACGGGAAGCTGGGCGATCTCCTTTATCGCCCGGCCGGCGGGGCCGCCATTCCGATGACGACGGAGGTGCTGCAGCGCGGCGACCACCTGGTCCGCATGGCGGGCCGCGAGGTCTTCAAGAACGCGGTGCGCTCGATGTCGGAGGCGACCGACTTCGCGCTCCAGCACGCGGGGCTGCGTGCGGAGGACGTCGACATCCTCATCCCGCATCAGGCGAACATTCGGATCATCGAAGCCACGGCCAAGTACGCGAACATCCCGATGGAGAAGGTATTCGTGAACGTGGACCGCTTCGGCAATATGAGCTCGGCGACGATCCCGGTCGCGCTGGACGAGGCGCTCGAGCAGGGACGCCTGCGCCCCGGGATGAACCTGCTCACGGTCGCGTTCGGCGCCGGCTTCACCTGGGGCGCCACCGTGATGCGCTGGTAGGCGGCCCCTGACGCTCGCGCTCATCTTTCCCGGGCAGGGTTCTCAGCACGTGGGCATGGGCCGGGAGCTGGCCCAGGCCCTTCCGCCCGCACGACGCGTCTTTGAGGAGGCGGACGACGTGCTGGGCGCGCCGCTCAGCCGGCTCATGTGGGAGGGGCCGGAGGAAGAGCTGACGCTGACACGCGCCGCGCAACCGGCCATCCTGGTCCACTCGATGGCCGCACATGCGGTGCTCCGGGAACGACTCGGGCCGGTCGCGCTCGCGGCCGGGCACTCGCTCGGCGAGTTCAGCGCCCATGTGGCCGCGGGAACGCTCTCCTTTCCGGACGCGCTGCGTGCGGTGCGGCTGCGCGGCGAGCTGATGTTCGAGGCGGGGGTGCGCCGCCCCGGCACCATGGCAGCCGTGCTCGGCCTCTCGGACGACGCGGTGCGGGAGGTGTGCGCCGCGGTGACCGAGGGGATCTGCGTGCCCGCCAACTTCAACAGCGACGGGCAGGTGGTCATCAGCGGCGATCGCGCCGGGGTGGAGGCAGGGATGGGGCGTGCCCGTGAGGCCGGTGCCAAACGCGCGGTGGAGCTCAACGTCTCGGGGGCGTTTCACTCCCCGCTCATGCAACCGGCCCAGGAGGGGCTCGCGGCGCACCTGGCCGTGATCGCGTTCGCGGATCCCGCCTTTCCCGTCCTCAGCAACGTGACTGCGGCCCCGGTTCGCACCGGAGCGGAGGCGCGCATGCTGCTCTTCCGGCAGCTCACCGCTCCTGTGCTCTGGTCCGCGTCGATCGCGGCCATGCGGGCGGCCGGGGCCGACCGCTTCCTGGAGCTGGGACCCGGCAACGTCCTGTGTGGGCTGAACAAGCGGAACGCCCTGGGAGCCTCCTGCGCGTCCGTGGGTAGTCCGGCCGACGTCGAGCGATGGACCTCGTGAGCCGCGCTGGGGAGAGCCGGGGCGGAGGAGGTGTTCCGATGAGCGAAGTGAACGCCCGCAGGGAGCAGGACCGCGCGCCGGTCGGCGTGTCCGGCGCCGAGCTGGAGGGTCAGGCGGCCCTGGTCACCGGAGGCGCGCGCGGGATCGGGCGCGCGATCGCCGAGGCGCTCGCCGCTGGGGGCGCTCGGGTCGCGGTGGTCGACATCGACGGGGCACGCGCGGCGGAGGCCGCGGATGCGCTGCCGGGCTCCGGGCACGCCGGATTCGGCTGCGACGTGGGCGATCCCACAGCTGTTGGCGAGGTCGTCAAGGCGGTAGAGGGCGGGGTAGGGGAGCTCTCGATTCTGGTCAACAACGCGGGGATCACCCGCGACAACATCCTGCTCCGCCTCAAGGACGAGGACTGGGACGAGGTGCTTCGGGTCAACCTGAAGGGGGCGTTCAACCTGACACGGGCGGTTGCGCGCGGCATGATGAAGCGCCGGGACGGGGTGATCCTGAACGTCACCTCCGTGGTGGGCTTGATAGGGAACGCCGGGCAGGCCAACTATGCCGCCTCCAAAGCCGGCCTGATCGGGCTCACCAAGAGCGTGGCCCGCGAGCTGGCCTCGCGAAACGTGCGCTGCAACGCGATCGCGCCGGGCTTCATCCGCACTGACATGACGGCTGAGCTCGGGGCGGCCGTGCTGCAGGAGCTGGCCGCCAAGATTCCGCTCGAGCGGCTCGGGGAGCCCGCGGACGTGGCGGGGGTAGCTCGCTTTCTGGCCGGACCCGGGGCACGGTACATTACCGGCCAAGTCATCGCGGTCGACGGGGGCATGGCGATGTAGCGTCGGCGGCGAGATGGCGGGAGGCCGGCGTACGACACGGCGTGATCGAATCAAACCCAGGGAGAAAAGGGGAACTTACAATGGCGGAAGCGACCGAGGCTCGGGTTAAGGAGATCATCATCAACGAGTTGGGGGTGGAACCCGAAAAGGTTACGGACCAAGCCTCCTTCGTGGAGGACCTGGGCGCCGATTCGCTGGACACGGTCGAGCTCGTGATGGCCTTCGAGGAGGAGTTCGGCATCGACATCCCCGACGAAGACGCCGAGCAGATGCGGACCGTGGGGGATGCCATCACATACATGAAGAAGCAGAGCCAGGCCGGCTGAGCTCGATCCGGAGGGGGCGCAGTACGGTGGTTCGGCGGGTCGTGGTGACGGGTCTGGGGGTCGTGTCCCCGGTCGGTAACGACGTGCCCTGCACGTGGGACGCCCTGCTGGCCGGCAAGAGCGGCGGCGCGACCATCTCGCTGTTCGAGCACAACCAGGACTTCCCGACGCGCATCGCCGCGGAGGTGAAGGGGTTCGACCCCGGGCTCTACCTCGATCCCAAGGAAGCCCGGCGTTATGACCGATTCTCGCAATTTGCGCTCGCTGCGGCCGAGCAAGCGATGCGCGACGCGGGGCTGAGCGAGTGGGTTACCGATGTCGCGCCGGAGCGCTTCGGGGTCGTGTTCGGGAGCGGCATCGGTGGGATCTCGACGCTCGAGGAGAACGCCCGCATTCTCGCGACCAAGGGGCCCAGGCGGGTGAGCCCCTTCTTCATCCCTATGTTCATTCCGGACATCGCGGCGGGGCTGATCTCGATCCGCTACAACGCACAGGGGCCGAACTACGCCACCGTTTCGGCGTGCGCGTCCAGCGCACACGCGATCGGCAACGCGCTGCGCTACCTCCAGCGCGGGGACGTGGACCTGATGATCGCGGGCGGCGCGGAGTCCACGATCACGCCGCTCACGGTGGCGGGATTCGCGGCCATGAAGGCGATGACGACCCGTAACGACGACCCGGCGGGCGCCAGCCGGCCCTTCGACGCGACCCGTGATGGCTTCCTAATCGGCGAGGGCGCGGGCGCACTCGTACTCGAGACGCTGGAGCGCGCGCAGGCGCGGGCCGCCACCATCCACGCCGAGCTGGTGGGGTACGGTCTGTCGGCAGACGCCTACCACATCACGTCTCCCGCTCCGGAAGGCGCGGGCGCGCAGCACGCGATGCGCCAGGCGCTCACGGACGCCGCGTCGAGTGCGGACGAGGTGGACTACGTGAACGCGCACGGCACCTCCACGCCGATGAACGACACCAACGAGACGGCCGCGATCAAGGCCGTCTTCGGCGACGCGGCCTACCGCTGCGTGGTCGGCTCCACCAAGTCGATGACCGGTCACTTGCTCGGGGCCGCGGGCGGGCTGGAGGCGGTGATCTGTACGCTCGTGTGCAAGCACGGCAAGATTCCGCCGACCATCAACTTTAGCGAGCCGGATCCGACCTGCGACCTCGACTACGCGCACAACGAGATGCGCGAGCGACCGGTGCAGCTCGCGCTCAGCAACTCGTTCGGCTTCGGGGGCCATAACGTGTGCCTGGCGCTCCGCCGCTGGGACGGGGCCTGACCGGCGGACCTGCTGAGCGGAACCGCCTCGTCATGCGTGTCGGCATCGGATATGATTCGCACCGGTTCGCCCCGGGCCGGCCCCTGGTGCTGGGCGGCGTCACCATCCCCGGCCATCCGGGTCTGGCCGGGCACTCCGACGGGGACGCGGTCACGCACGCGATCCTCGACGCGCTGCTGGGCGCCGCCGGGGCGGGCGACATCGGCTCCCATTTTCCTCCCTCCGACGAGCGCTGGAAGGATGCCGACTCGATGGACCTGCTGCGGAGGGCGCTCGGCCTGTTGGAGGGGCGCAATTACCAGGTGGTCAACGTTGACGTCACCGTGATCTGCGAGAGTCCGCGCATCGGACCCTACGTAGGCGCGATGCGCGATCGCCTCGGCGAGCTGCTGGGGATCGGCCCCGACTTCGTGTCGATCAAGGGGAAGACGAACGAGGGGATGGGGTGGATCGGCGTGGGCGAGGGGCTGGCCGTCCACGCGATCGCGCTGGTGGACACGATCCGCGAGCCCACCGGGCTCGCCGGCGGCGGCGGCGGGGCGCTCCCGCTCTGAGGCGGCCGGCCCACCCTCCAGGCGCCGGAGCGGGCGTGTCCTTCCGGCTGGAGCAGTTCGCGGACTTCCTCGCCTTCGAGCGCGGCCTCTCCGAGCGCACCGTGACCGCCTACCAGCGTGACCTGCGCGGGCTGGTGGAGTTCCTGACCAGGCGCGGGATCGGCGCCCCGGAGGGGGTCGGCCATGGGGACCTGCGCGCGTACGTCTTCCATCTCAAGGACCGGGGGCAGGCTCCGACCTCCATCCGCCGCGCCCGGTCCACGCTCCGCACCTACTGGGGCTTCTTGCTCGGCGAGGGCGTGGTGGAGCGCGACCCCACCGAGCGGCTGGAGGCGCCGCGGGTCTGGCGCCGTCTGCCCGGCGTGCTCGCCCGCGCGGAGGTCGAGCGGCTGGTGGAGGCTCCCGATCCCGATCACCCGCTGCACGGGCGCGACCGCGCGGTCCTCGAGCTGCTCTACGCGACCGGCATGCGCGTCTCCGAGCTGGCCGAGCTGCCGCTGGGCGCGATCGACCTCGAGCAGCGGGTCTGCCTCGTCTTCGGGAAGGGATCGAAGGAGCGGATCGTGCCGATGGGAGGCCCTGCGGCCCGCGCGCTCGACCAGTACCTGCGGGACGTGCGTCCCCGGCTGGAGCGCGCGGCGTCCAAGCCCCAGGCCAGGGGCCGGGTATTCTTGAACGCGCGGGGGGGGGCGGTCTCCCGGCAGGCGGTCTGGACGATCGTGCGCACCGCGTGCCGGCGCACCGGGCTCGAGGAGCGCCGGGTTTCCCCCCACACGCTCCGCCACAGCTTTGCTACGCACCTGCTCGAGGGAGGGGCGGACCTGGCGGCGGTGCAGGAGCTGCTGGGGCACGCAGACATCTCGACCACCCAGATCTACACGCACCTCGACCGCAAGCACCTGCGCGATGTTCATCGCCGGTATCATCCACGCGCGTGACCAGGGGCGCTCAGCGCTCCTGGTCACGCGAATGCAGCGGGGGCGGCGGACCGTGCCGACCCGCCGCCCCCCCGGCTGCTCGGCTGCGAGCGCCCGCGCTTAGCGCGCGCCGATCGTGCTCGGGGTGTCCGAAGTCGCCTTCGCCCGCTCCGCTGCTGCAAACAGCTCGGACTGCGAAGCGGCTCCGTTCAGCAGGTCCAGGGCGCGCCGCAGGACGGAATCGCGCTCCATGCGTGCCACCGTGGCCGCACCGAAGTCGTCCATCCGCTCGGCGACGTTCACGCCCAGTCGCCAGCGCAGATACCCGCGGACCTCCTCGCGGCTCACCAGCTCGTCCAGCCCGGCCTCCGCGAGCGACTGGACGTACGCCTCGAAGGTGGCGTCGTCCACGCTCGGCTCCTGGTCGGCCTCGCGCAGCTCGCGCGCCCGCGCCAAGGCAGTCTCCTGCTCGCGCATGCCGAGCGGGATCTGCTTCTCCTGGGCGACCGCGAGCAGCTCACGCTCGACCGTGCTCAGCGAGTCCGCGGCCACGTCGAGGTCCGGGAAGATCCCGCCCCCGCCCCGAATCGTGCGTCCCCCAGGCGTCTGGATGGGGGCGCCCGCGTCGAGATTCTCGGCCAGCGGAGTGCCCTCCATGTCACGCTCGCGATGAAGCGAGCGGCCGAGCGGCGTGTGCCAGCTGCCGGTCGTGATGCGCAGCTTGTGACCGTACGGCAGGTCCACAACCGATTGCACCACGCCCTTCCCGAAGGTTCGCTCTCCCAGCACGAGCGCGCGATCGTGGTCCTGGAGCGCGCCGGTCACGATCTCGGCGGCCGACGCGGTGTAGCGGTCCACCAGGATTACGATCGGCTTGTCCGGGACCCGAGGCTGCATGCGCCCGCGATAGGACTCCTCGCTGATGTCCGCGCGCGGCGCGTTGGAGGTACGGTTGCGCGTGGTCGCGAGCACCGCACCCCGCCCCAGGAACGCATCCGCCATCGTCAGCGACTCGTCCAGGTACCCACCAGGATTGCGGCGTAGGTCGAGCACGATTCCTCGCCGGTCCGACAGGGAATCGAGCGCGGCCATCAACTCTTCCGCGGAGCGCCGCGCGACCCGGTCGAGGGCGATGTAGCCGATGTCGCCGGGCAGCACGTCCCAGTGGACGGCGGAGACGTGCACTGAGTCGCGCGCGAGGCTGAACGAGAGCGGCTGCCGGATCCCGTCGCGGCGGACGACCACTTCCACGGACGACCCCGCCGGCCCCCTAATGCTGTCGGACGCCGTCTCGGTGGTCCACGCGGTGGCGTCGGTTCCGTTCACACCGATGATCACGTCCCCGACCTCGAGGCCGGCGGAGGCTGCGGGCGCGCCGCGGAACACCCCGGTGATGGTGACCGCGTTGTTCAGCTGCACGATGGAGACGCCGATGCCGGCATAGTTGCCGGTCGTCTGTTCCTCGAACTTCCGCACCTCGGAGGGGGTGAAGACCGAGGCGTAAGGGTCGCCCAGGTTTTCGATCAGCCCGTCCAGCGCGCGCGTCCAGAGCGCGGAGTCGTTGTAGACCGAGAGGTGCATGCGCCCGATCAATTCCAGCGCGCACAGAAACACCTGGGCCTCGACCTCGGCCTGGTCGTTCCGGCATTCACGCGGCCGGCTCTGGGCATGCGCGAACGCGGGCAGGATCAGGGCGACCGCCGTCGCGAGGATGAGGAGGAGCCTACGAGACATGCGGGTTTCCCCTGGGCACGAGATATGGCGTCCCGGTTAAGACACCGGGCTGGGGATTGCGTTCTCCTCGCGACCGGGCACCTCCATGCGGGGGAACGGGTTATACGTTACCGCACCCGGGGCGCCTCCGCGACCCCGGCCGGCCATCCGCCGCCCCCTCCATCCCCCGACCTGAGCCCATGAGCCCGAGCGAAGCACGCCCTCCCCTGCGGCTCGGCCTGGTGCAGATCAAGCCGGTCAAGGGGGACGTCGGGGCGAACCTGGAGCAGGTGCGCGTCCGGATCGCCGACGCGGCCGGGAGGCACGACCTGCTCGTTTTCCCGGAAGCGTGCCTCTCCGGATACTTCCTGGAGGGGGGCGTGGCGGAGGCCGCCCTCTCCACCGACCAACTGTGCGTGCGGCTGGGCACCCCACCGGCGGAAGCCCCGGACGTGGCGCTCGGCTTCTTCGAGCGCTGGCGCCGCCGTATCTACGCGGGGGTGGCGTATCTCACGCCACAGGCTAGCCGGTGGCAGGTGGTGCACGTGCACCGGAAGATGTTCCTGCCGACGTACGGGGTCTTCGACGAGGCGCGCTTCGTGGAGCCCGGAACCGAGCTGCGCGCCTTCGACACGCGCTTCGGCCGGATCGGGATGCTGGTGTGCGAGGAGATGTGGCACTCCCTCCCCGCGACCGTGCTGGCGCTCTGGGGCGCGGAGCTGATCCTGGTCGTGAGCGCCTCGCCGGCGCGCGATTTCTCACCCCATGCCGGCGGGCGCCCGGGAAACCTGGAGCGCTGGGATACCCTCGCCCCGTCAGCAGCGGCGGAGCACGGAGTCTTCGTCGCGGTGGCGCAGCTGGTCGGATCCGAAGGGGGGAAGCTCTTTCCCGGCGGATCGGTGGCGGTGGGGCCGGATGGAACCGTGCTCGCGCGCGGTCCCCTGTACGAGGAGGCGGTTGTGGGCGCGCTGCTCGACGGGCGCGACCGCGAGCGCGCGCACCTGGCCGCCCCGCTGCTTGCCGACCTGGAGCAGATGCTTCCCCACCTCCAGCGTGCGCTCGACGAAGCGGAGGGCTGGGCCCATAAGCGCGAGGTGGGGCAGCGTCGCGCGGGTGCCCACGGCCGCTCCCCCGAGCCGAGCGGGAGCGCGGAGGACGAGCGGGTCGAGGAGCCGCCGCCCACTGCGCTGCCGCTCCAGGGGGCGGGCGGGGTCCGCCACGCGCCCCCGCAGCCGGATCCGTACGATCCCGTGCTCCTGGAGCTGGATCTCGAGCTGGTCGAGCGCACGCTGGTCGAATTCATCCGTGAGGAGGTGGGACGCCGACGCGGCTTCAAGCGCGCCGTGGTCGCGGTGTCGGGCGGCGTCGACTCGGCCGTCACCCTCCTTCTGGCGGCGCGCGCGCTCGGTCCGGGGAACGTGCGCGGCTTCCGGATGCCGTACGCGACCTCGAGCCCGGACAGCCTGGAGCATGCGCAGCTCGCCCTCGACGCCGCGGGCGTGGAGGGACGCACGATCGAGATCACCGGCCCCATCGACGCATACGTGAGCAGATACGAGCCGGACATCTCGCCGACCCGGAAGGGCAACCTGATGGCCCGGCTGCGCGCGGTGGTCCTGTTCGACCAATCCGCGTACTGGCACGCGCTGCCCCTCGGCACCGGCAACAAGAGCGAGCGGCTGCTCGGCTACTTCACCTGGCACGCGGACGACTCGCCCCCCATCAACCCACTGGGCGACCTGTTCAAGACCCAGGTGTGGGCGCTCGCGCGCCATCTCGGGGTGCTGGACCCGATCGTGGGCAAGGCCCCAACGGCCGATCTGGTGGTGGGCGTCACCGACGAGAGCGAGCTCGGGATCGGCTACCGGCGTGCCGACCCGATCCTGCACTGGCTGCTTCTGGGCCTCCCTCCCGAGGAGCTGGTGGGCCGCGGCTTCGACGAGCGTGAGGTGGAGCTCGTTCGGAGCCGGCTCAACTCCACGCACTGGAAGCGCGAGCTGCCGACGGTGGCGATCCTGTCCTCGAGCGCGATCGGAGAATTCTACCTGCGGCCTGTGGACTACTGAGCGCCGCCGAGCGAAAATTGGGGCGCGAGCGCACCGTGCCACCCCTGACTGAGCCAGGGAGGACGCTTCCGGCCCGGCCGTGGAGGGAGGACCCCATGCCGCCGTACGCGTATTCCTGTCAGAACTGCGGCCACACCTTCGAGCGTTTCGACCACATGGACGAGCACGCCGAAGCCGCTCCCGTGTGCCCCTTCTGCAAGAGCGCGAAGGTGGAGCGCGTGCTCACGAACGTGTTCGTGAAGGCGACCAAGAAGAGCTGACGGTCCGGCGTCTCGAAGATGTGCTCGGCGTCAGAACTCCTCGAGAATCTTCTTCGCCTTCTTCGGGTTGTCGGACACGACGGCGATCTCGACGAGATCGTCGAGCACTCCGGTGACGTAGAGCGACTCCAGGTTGAGCCGACCTGACCGAGCCGGGTCGTGAGCGCGGCCAGCTGGCCCGCCCGGTTCTCGAGCAGGACGACGTGCACCTCGCTCTCGACGAACCGGATGTGGGAGCCCTCGAGGGCGCGCCGCGCTTCCCGTGGCCCGGTCCTGCTCAGCGCCTCCGGATCCGCCCCGCCACCACCGCTGCGAAGAAGAGCGCCGCCGAGAGGAGCACGATCGAGGCTCCCGAGGGCAGGTCCCACAGCCAGGACAGCCAGAGTCCTCCGGCAACCGACGCGAGCGCGCAGCCGATCGCGACCGCGAGCATGCCCCGCATCGAGGCGGCCACCGCCTGGCCCGTGGCTGCGGGGACGACCAGAAAGGCCGATACCAGGACGATCCCGACCAGCTTGATCGAGGCCACGATCGTGACGGCGAGCACGGTGAGGAGCAGGTAGCGGAGCGGCTCCACGGGCACGCCGGCCGCGCGCGCCGCCTCCTCGTCCACCCCGAGGAAGAGAAACTCCTTAAAGAACGCGGCCAGGATGCCGAGCGAGACCGTGGCGAGCCCCGCCAGGATCCAGACGTCCACGGCGCGCACCGAGAGGATGTTCCCGAACAGGTAGCCGACCAGGTCCTGGCGGTAGGTGGGCGAGAGGCTGATGAGCGCGACGCCGAGCGCCATCGCGGTCGGGAAGAACACGCCGATCGTGGTGTCCTCCGAGATCTCTCCGCGCCCGGAGATCCAGCCGATCACCCACGCCACGCCGACCGAGAACGCCATCGCGGCGAGCAGGGGAGAGACGCCGAGCACCACGCCGATCGCCACTCCCCCGAGCGCCGCGTGCGAGATGCCCACGCCGATGAATGCCATGCGCCGGAGCACGACGAAGAATGCGAGGACGGCGCAGGAGAGGCCGAGCAGCACGCCGGTCGCGAGCGCACGCTGCGCGAAGCCGTACGCGAGGAACTCGCTCACGCGCCGTCCGCTCCGTGGTCGTGCGGAGCAGGGAACGTGTACGCCTGCGCCAGCGCCGAGCTCGCCAGCACCTCGCGCGGGGCGCCCGCAGCTCGCACCTCGCGGTCGAGCAGCACTAGCCGGTCCACGTGCTCGGAGACGACCTCCACGTCGTGGGAGGCGCACAGCACGGTGAGTCCCTGAGCGTGCTGGAGGTCGCAGACCAGCGCGTAGAAGCGCGCGCGGGCTGCCGGATCGAGCCCGGCGGTGGGCTCGTCCAGCAGCAGCAAGCGGGGTTCCCCCGCGAGCGCGCGCGCGATGAGCACGCGCTGCTGCTGGCCCCCCGAGAGGTCGCTGAAGCGCCGGCGCGCGTGCTCCGCCATGCCGACGCGCGCCAGCGCGTCCGCTGCCCGCGCCCGGTCCAGCGCTCCCGGTGCGTGGAAGAGCCCGAGCCTGCCGTAGCGACCCATCAGCGCCACCTCAGCTACCGAGATCGGGAAGCCTGAGGGGAGCCGGACCCGCTGGGCGACGTAGCCGATCGGATGGCTGCCGCCCGCGGCTCTGCTGCGGTGCCCGCCGGGCGGGCTGCCGAAGATCTCGACGCGTCCGCGCTCGGGCTTGAGCAGCCCGAGCAGGATGCGGAGCAGCGTGCTCTTGCCGGCCCCGTTGGGCCCGATCAGCGCCGTGAAGGATCCCGGGGCGACCTCGAAGCTGGCGCCGCGCAGCACCGGCTCATGCTCATACGTGAACCAGACGTCCTCGACCCGGACGGCGGTCACCGGAGCCCTCTGCCGAGGGCGATCACCGGTTGCTGCCCAGTGCGCGCGCGATCTGGTCGCCGTTGAAGCGCAGCAGTGCAAGATAGCCGTCCCGCCCCGGGACCCCAGGGCCGCCTAGTGGATCCAGAACGTACACCGGCACCTCCAACTCGGCGGCGAGCGCCTGCGCGCCGGTCTCCCCGAGCTGCGGCTCGGTGAATACGGCGTGCACGCCAGCAGCGCGCGCGGCGTCCACCAGCTCCGCGAGCGCGCGCGCCGAGGGCTCGCGCCCGGGGCTCCGGTGCACCGCGCCCAGCTCGCGCACGCCGTAGCGCGCCGCGAAGTACCCCCAGGCCGAGTGCGTGGCGACGAACGCCTGCCCGCGCACGGGAAGGAGCCGCTCGGCGAGCCAGTGGTCCAGCGCGGTGAGGGAGTCGGCGAGCGCGCGCGCCCGCGCCTCGATGCGCGGGCGCGCGTCCGGGCGCGCCGCGCTCAGGGCACGCTCGATCTGGGGCAGCCAGACGTCGCGCACGAGCACCGGATCCAGCCAGGTGTGCGGATCGCCCGTCCCCTCGCCCTCTCCCCCTGCGCGCAGCTGGATCCCTCCGTTCATGCGCGCCTCCGGGACGCCCGCGAGCGCGCCCGGCACGGAGCGGAGCCACTCGTCCATCCCGCCTCCGACCATGAGGTAGGCGCGCGCGCCCGCGACTCCTGCGACCTGGCGTGGGGAGGGCTCGAAGGTGGAGGGATCGGCGCGGGATGGAACCAGCACCTCGACACGCAGCTCGTCGCCGGCCACGAACGCGGCGAGGTCCCCGAGGGGAAAGATCGTGGCGATCGCGCGCGGGGTCTCGTCCCGTGGCGCCTCGTCGGTGGAGCAGCCCGCTCCCACCGCCAGAAGGACCGCGGCCCACGGCGCCGCGGTCCCGCGGCCGCGGGGAGGGCGGCGTGGCGTTCGGATCATCGTTGTCCGGCCATCCGGCGGCGGAGCTGCTCGAACAGGGGGACCGAGGTCAGCTCCCCGACCACGATTGCGGCCAGCTCCTCCTCATGCTTCCAGGTTGCCTCCAGCTCGGCCAGCTCGAGCTCCAGGAGCCGCTGCTCGGCGTGCTCGTTGGCCGCGATCTCGAGCCCGAGCGCCCCGGTCCTCTGGATCTCCCCGAACCTCCGCCCGTTGCGCACCACCAGCCGCGCGAGCTTGAGGGGGGAGCCGGCCTCCTCGATCAGCCCGGTGGCCGAGCGCACCTCGCCCTCCGAGGCTCCCGCGTGGTGGCGGTGGGCGAGCACCCGGCGGAGGACCCGCTCTCCCTCGCGGCCGCTCAGCCTGAGTCCGGAGTCCCGGTCATGGCCGCGCGCGGGACAGCGGATCACGATGTCGAGCGCGTCGTGCGCGCCCGGCAGCAGGCGGAGTCCGTGCGCCTGGCGGAACCGCAGTTCCCGGAACGCGTGCCCGCACGCGGCGCAGTGGCCGCTCCCACGCCAGGCGGTTCCGCCGAAGCGGAGCCAGCGGGCGGCGGAGGTGGCGGTATCGCGCGATCTCCCCCAGAACCACCATATCCCCAGGAAGCCCGAGGCGCCGCTTGCGATCCCGCCGAGCAGGACCGCAGCCCCTTCCGACCGACGCGGCGAGGGACAGCCGCCGATAGCGCTCGCGCCGGGCGGTGAGCTCCCGGCCGTAGCGCCACCACGCCTCTTCCGCGAGCCGCGCCCGCCCCACGCGGACGATCTCGAGTGGGCCCGCCCTGAGCAACGCGATGTTGTCGGTCTGGGAGAGCAGACGCCCCCGGTCACGGGCAAGCTTCTCCAGCTCCTCGAGAGCTTCCCAGCGCTCCTCAATGGGGGCAAGCGACCAGCGTCGGCAGGCGCGGCAGATCGCCCAGAGCCGCCCGCGGTCCGGATCGAAGGCGATCCGGTTCCCGGTGGAGACTGGTTCCCGGTGGAGAAGTGTGCCAGCAGCTCATTGGCGGGAAAGGGGATCTGGCAGACCAGACAGCGCGTGAACACGACGGCTGGTACCCCGACACCGGCATCGCGGCACTCTCCTCCTGCCGGTACGCCGGGAATCCGGCTAAGATTCGCGCGTGATTCTCGTCCTCGACAATTACGACTCCTTCACCTTCAATTTGGTCCAGGCGCTGGGCGCCCTCGGCGCCGAGCCGACCGTGCTGCGCAACGACGAGCGGAGCGTGGCGGAGATCCGCTCGATGCGCCCCGAGCGGATCGTCGTCTCGCCAGGACCGTGCACGCCGCGCGAGGCCGGCGTGAGCGTGGAGCTGATCCGCGCCCTCGGCCCCGCGATTCCAACCCTGGGGGTGTGCCTGGGACACCAGGCGATCGGCGAAGCCTTCGGCGGCCGGACCGTGCGGGCAGGCCGCGTCATGCACGGCAAAACCGCTCCGGTGCGCCACGAAGGGAAGGGGATCCTCGCCGGCCTCCCCTCGCCCTTCACGGTCGCCCGCTACCACTCGCTCGTTACCGACCCGGCGGTGGTCCCGGAGGAGCTGGAGGTGATCGCATGGACCGACCTCCCGGCCGCCCAGGACGAGGTCCAGGCGGTCCGTCACCGCCGCTTTCCCGTGTGGGGGGTGCAGTTCCACCCGGAGTCTCTCTTCGGGGAGCACGGAGACGCACTCCTGCGGAACTTCCTGGCCCAGTAGCCCATCTCCTACTCCTGTCGTTTTGGCGGCATTGACCCTGCAGAACGAACCGCAGCCTCGGATGAGCAAACCCGGGCAGGAGTGATGGATATGGGGCGGATCGGGTTCACAAAATGGGGCTCGCGACCGTGCTGGTGCTCGTCGCCTGTGGGGACGATACGCCGACTGGGCTCCTGGGGATCGCGGTGGTGAGCGGCATCGGGCAGGTCGCGATTACGGTATCGGAGGACGTGACTCCCACGATCACCTGGTCGGGGGGCAACGCGCTGCGGTTCACGATCACGCAGGCGGACGGGGGCGGGGTGTGCTGGGACATCGAGGCTCTCGACAGCGCGGTCGGCTTCAGCGCCCCGGTCAATTTCGGGCTGGTCCCGAACACGGCGCGCGAGCGGAGCGACGAGGTCATCCTCACGGCCGGCACCAAACTACTGCGCGAGCGTGACCCTCGTGGACGGCACCCAGGGATCGCGGGTCTTTCGCGTGACGTCCTCGAACGGGACCACCACGTCGTGGGGCACCACCTTCTGAGCCGCGGTCGCGACGGCCGGATTGCGCACGCAACGAATCCCGTCGTCGCCTTGACCCCCGCTCCGTGGCCGGAGTACGTTCAGGGGCGTGGTAACTCCCGCCGCGGGCCCCTTGAGGCCCGGTGACCAAGAGCGTTCTGGGGATCGTCCCCGCTCGGCTCGCGTCCACTCGGCTCCCCAACAAGCCGCTGTACCCGATCCTCGGCCGCCCCCTCATCGAGTGGGTGTGGCGCCGGGTCCCGCAACTCGCCTCGCTCGACCACGCCGTGGTCGCCACCGACTCGGAGCAGGTCGCGGACGTGTGCCGCAAGCTCGGCGCGCCCGTGGAGATGACGGCCTCGGAGCATCCCTCCGGAACGGACCGCGTCGCCGAGGTTGCCGCCCGCGAGGAGTACCGCGGCTTCGCCGTAATCGTCAACATCCAGGGCGACGAGCCGCTGCTCGAGGAGCGCCAGCTCTCGGCCGCGGTCGGGCTCGTGCGCGACGAGGGTTGGGAGATCGGGACGTGCGCGACGCCCCTGATCGAGGACGACGCGCGCAAGGATCCGTCGGTGGTTAAGGTGGTGCGCGCGGTGAGCGGCCGCGCGCTCTATTTCTCTCGCGCGCAGATCCCGTACAGGCGGGACGGCAAGCCAACGCGCGAGGAGCTGGAGCGGGCGCCGTTTCTGCGCCACATCGGGATTTACGCGTACACGCGCGACGCGCTCGCGGCCTGGGTGGCGCTTTCGCCCACGCCTCTGGAGGAGCTGGAGAAGCTCGAGCAGCTGCGCCCGCTGGAGGCGGGGCTGCGCATCGGGGTGGCCGTGGTGGGCACCGCGGATCCCGGAGTGGACACCCCGGCCGACGTGGCGCGGCTGGAGGAGAAGTTGATCGAGATGGGACATGCCCAGACCGTACCTGACCCTTACGTGGCGAGCCGATGACAGATCGCAGCGACCGTCCGACCAAGTATGTGTTCGTCACCGGCGGGGTGGTCTCCTCCCTCGGGAAGGGGATCGCGGCCGCGTCGCTCGGCCGGCTGCTCAAGGAGCGCGGGCTGGAGGTGACGCTCCAGAAGTTCGACCCGTACATCAACGTCGATCCCGGCACGCTATCGCCGTTCCAGCACGGCGAGGTGTACGTGACCGACGACGGGGCGGAGACCGATCTGGATCTGGGCCATTACGAGCGCTTCATCGAGCGCTCCCTCTCGCGGGCCAACAACATCTCCAGCGGGCGCATCTACCAGAACGTCATCAACAAGGAGCGCCGCGGGGACTACCTGGGATCCACCGTGCAGGTGATCCCGCACGTGACCGACGAGATCAAGGCGACGATCCGCCGGCTCGCGGCCGAGCACGACGTCGTGATCACCGAGATCGGCGGCACGGTGGGCGACATCGAGAGCCTTCCCTTCCTGGAGGCGATCCGTCAGTTCCGACAGGACGTCGGGCGCGAGAACGCGCTCTTCATACACCTGACCCTGGTTCCCTACGTCGCGGCGGCTGGGGAGCTCAAGACCAAGCCCACCCAGCACTCCGTGCGCGAGCTGATGAAGATCGGGATCCAACCCGACATCGTGATCTGCCGCACCGAGCGCCCGCTCGACGAGGACATTCGCGCCAAGATCGCGCTCTTCACCAATGTCTCGGTGGAGGCGGTGATCGAGGCGCGCGACGTCGAGACCATCTACGAGGTACCGCTCGCGTTCCGCGGGCAGCGGCTGGACGACGTGGTGCTCGAGCGGCTGGGGCTCGACGCGCCGGCGCCCGACCTGGGCCCCTGGACCTGCATGGTGGAGCGCATCAACCAGCCCGGCCGCGGGGACGTGCGCATTGCCGTCGTGGGCAAGTACACGGAGCTGGTGGATTCGTACAAGTCAGTACAAGAGGCGCTGATCCACGGCGGGATCGCGAACGACGTCGGCGTCGACATCGACTGGCTCGCGAGCGAGCAATTCGAGCACGACGCGGGCGCGGAGCGGCTCCAGGCGTACGACGGGCTCCTCATCCCGGGCGGCTTCGGGCCGCGCGGGATCGAGGGGATGCTCGCCGCGATTCGCTGGGCGCGCGAGCGCGAGCTGCCCTTCTTCGGCATCTGTCTGGGACTCCAGTGCACGGTGATCGAGTTCGCGCGCAACGTGGTGGGGCTCGCGGAGTCGGACTCCTCAGAGTTCGCCGAGGCCTCGCCGGATCCGGTGATCTGCCTGATGGACTCCCAGCGCAACGTGACCACCAAGGGCGGGACGATGCGTCTGGGTGCGTACCCCACTCTGCTGCGGCCCGACTCGCGCGTGGCCGAGATCTACGGCGAGACCGAGATCAGCGAGCGGCACCGGCACCGCTTCGAGGTCAACAATGCCTACCGCGAGCGTCTCGAGGCCGGAGGGATGGCGATTAGCGGCACGTCGCCGGACGGGAAGCTGGTCGAGATGATCGAGGTGGCGAGCCATCCCTGGTTCATCGCGTGCCAGTTCCACCCGGAGCTGAAGAGCCGTCCGCTCTCACCCGCCCCGCTCTTCTCGTCCTTCATCGAGGCTGCCGCGCGCCACGCCGGGTTGCTCGCGGTGGAGCCGAGGGCGGCGCACGGCGCCGCCCTCGGGGCGGCCGGCTGAGGTCACGGTGCTCGAGCGCTTCACCCTGATCGCGGGACCCTGCGTGCTGGAGGATGACGCGCTCAATCTCGAGGTTGCGGGTGCGCTAGCCCATCTGGCCGCCGAGCTCGATCTGCCGGTGGTGTTCAAGGCCTCCTTCGACAAGGCGAACCGCGCGCGCCCCGACGCGCCGCGCGGACCGGGGCTCGAAGAGGGGCTCCGCCAGTTGGCGCGCGTGGGGGCGGAGACCGGGCTGCCGCTGCTCACCGACGTGCACGAGCCTGCGCAGGCGGCGCGCGCCGCGGCAGTCGTGGACATGCTGCAGATTCCCGGCTTCTTGAGCCGGCAGACGGAACTGGTCGTCGCGGCTGGCCGGACCGGCAAGCCGGTCAACCTGAAGAAGGCCCAGTGGATGGCGCCGGAGGAGATGGCGGGGGCGGTCGCCAAGGCGCGCGGCGCGGGCGCGGCCGAGGTGGCGGTGACGGAACGCGGCACCTTCTTCGGCTACGGGGATCTGGTCGTCGACATGCGCGCCTTCGCGCGGCTGCGCGAGGCGTGCGGCTGTCCCGTCGCGTTCGACGGCACGCACTCGGTGCAGCGGCCCGGGCGTGCGGCGGGAGCGAGCGGAGGAGATCCGGAGCACACGCCCGCGCTCGTCCGCGCGGCGGTTGCGGCGGGGTGCGACGCGCTCTTCCTCGAGGTGCATCCGCGACCGCAGAGCGCACCCTCCGATGGCGCGACCATGCTCCCGCTCGACCGCCTCCCCGCGCTGCTGGACGAGGTGCTCGCGATTCGGCAGGCGCTCGGCGGCGGGCGGGGCGCGGTTCCCCTGCCGGGCTGACCCCGCCTGACATGAACGCTCCGACTGCCGGAGAAGAGCCCGCACCAGGGTACGGGGAGGGGCTCCAGGAGGCGCGCGCCCGCTCCGTCCGCCTGGTGATCCTCGACGTGGACGGGGTGCTGACCGACGCCGGAGTGTACATGGGGACCTGGCCAGGGGGCGGTGCCGTTGAGCTCAAGCGCTACGACATCCAGGACGGGCTCGGGATCCATCTGCTCAAGCGCGCGGGGATCCGCGTGGCGTTCGTCTCCGGCCGGCTCTCGGAGGCCACTGCGCTGCGGGCCGCGGAGCTGGGGGTCGACGAGTGCCATCATGATCCCGACGCCCGCAAGATTCCGGTGGTCGAGGGAATTCTCCGGCGCGCCGGCGCGTCCTGGGAGGAGACCGCGATGCTCGCCGACGATCTTCCCGACATCGCGGTGTTCCGTCGCGTAGGGCTCAAGGCCGCGGTGGCGAACGCGCAGCCGGAGATCGCCGCGCTGGCCGACTGGCGGTCACGCGCCCGCGGAGGGCACGGCGCAGTGCGCGAGTTCGCCCGCGCACTGCTCGCGGCGCGCGGCGAGTGGGAGCGGCTGATCCGAGAGTACGAGCGTGAGCGGAGCTGACGGAAGCGGGGATTCCGCGCGGCTGCTCGAGGAGGGAAGGCGGGTGCTTCGCCTCGAGGCCGCCGCGGTGTCGGCGCTCGAGGCCCGGCTGGGTGACGGCTTCGTGAAGGCGTGCACGCTGCTTGCCGACGCGGCTGGCCGCGTGATCGTCTCCGGCATCGGCAAGAGCGGGATCGTGGCACGCAAGATCGCCGCCACTCTTACCTCCACCGGCACGCCCGCAACCTTCCTCCATCCCATCGAAGGGCTGCACGGCGACCTCGGGATCGTCTCGCGGAGCGACGTCGCGCTCCTCGTCTCTAAGAGCGGGGAGACGTCCGAGCTGGCGGGGCTCATCGACTACCTCCTTCGGTTTGGGGTCCCGATCGTAGCGCTCACCGGGGAGCCGCGCTCCTCGCTCGCCCGTCACGCCCGGGCCCTCCTCGACTGCTCCGTGGCGGAGGAGGCCTGCCCCCTCGACCTGACTCCCACCTCCACCACCACCGCCGCGCTCGCGATGGGCGACGCGCTCGCGGTCGCGGTGTTCCGTCGGAAGGGGTTCCGCACGGAGGACTTCGCCCTGCTGCACCCCGGCGGGGCCCTGGGCCGGAAGCTGAGTCTTCGGGTAGAAGAGGTGATGATGGAAGAGCCCTATCCGTCGCTCCCGGAGGGTGCGCTCATGCGCGACACGGTCATGCCGATCGCGGAGCTGCGCGGGACGGTTCCCATAGTCGACGGGGAGCGCAGAGTCGTGGGAGTGATCACAGCCGGGGACCTCACCCGCCTGATGGAGCGCGACGAGCGCTGGCCGGCGCGTTCGGTCGCCGAGGTGATGACCCGGAGCCCCCGGACCGCGCGCGTGGGTGAGCTCGCGTCAGCTACGGTGCACCGCATGGAGCAAGCCCGTGTGATGGCCCTTCCAGTGGTCGACGAGCAGGGCGTGCTGAGGGGGGTGGTGCACCTGCACGATCTGCTCAGATCGGGAGTCGTATGACGATGCGGGGGCAGGCAATACATCGGATCGCCGGATTTCGGGCCGGGGCGCTCGCGCCCAGGCTCGTGCTCGTGCTCGCGGCGTGCGGCGACGGACCCCCCACTCCCGTCGCCGGGGAGGACCTGCTCGAGATGCAGGCCGATATGGTGAGCTACGACATGGTCACCTACTTCACCAACGCGGAGGGGATCCGCACGGGGAAGATCGAAGCGGACAGCGCGTTCTTCTTCCAGGACTCGACGGTCGTGCACATGCGAGGGGTCGATATGACTGTCTATGCCGAGACCGGCGAAGTGCGCGCGACGGTCACTGCCAACCGCGGACGCTACGAGGAGCGCTATCGGAAGATGCACGCGCTGGGGGATGTGGTGCTCGTTATGCCCGCGGACAGCCGCCGGCTGGAGAGCGAGGAGCTGCACTACGATCCGCTGACCGAGAGGATCTGGAGCGACTCGGCCTCGACCTATCGGTATCAGGGGCAGGTCACGATGGGCACCTGCTTCCGCTCGGATATGAGCTTCCAGAACTACGAGGTCTGCAACATCCGCGGGTCCGCGGACATCGGGGGCCGGTGATCTGCGGAAGCTGCGCCTGGCTGCGCGTCCTCGATCCCGTCGGCAGACGTTCCGAGCGGGTTGGTAGCGCCGGGCCTCCAGTGAGAACTGGGATACCCCAGCGCGTCAGCGGCGCGCTCTGGGTTTTGGCGGTCGCCGCGCTCGGGGCGTCGCTCGGCGGGGCCGAGAAGCTCGCGCCTCAGGAGGGGTGCTCGTTCGTGGAGGGCTCCGGCAACCTGCGGACCATCGATTTCGGAGGCAATCCGATCACGTACGTGAGCACGCCCAACCTGGTGTGCCGGGACGGCGTGCGGATCCGGGCGGACAGCGCAGTCGCGTATCAGGCCTCCAACTACGTTCAACTGATCGGGACCGTGCGTTTCGAGGACCTGGAGCGGCGGATGAGTGCGGCCAGTGGCGAGTACTTCACGACCGTCGGGCGGCTGCAGGGGCACGGCGGGATTCGCGTGGAACAGAAGGCGGACGGAGGGACCATCCGGGGGGAGGAGATGATCTATCTCCGCGCTGGGCCGGAGCGGGTGCGCGACCAGCTGGACGTGTTCGGCGGGCGCCCGACCGCGCGGCTGTATGTGCGCCCGCGGGCTTCCCCGGACCCCCAGCCCGACCGCGCGCCCGTCCCGTACGACGTCGAGGCCAACCGGATCTTGATCGAGGGTGACAGCTACATCCGCGCTGTGGGACGCGTGCAGATTACCCGCGAGGAGGAGCTCTCTGCCTTCGGTGACTCGGTCGAGTACGATCAGATCGCGGGGACGCTACGGCTTACCGACGAGGCGCGTGTGATCATGGACGACCGTGAGCTGACCGCGGCGGTCATCCAGATATGGCTCCCCGGTGAGGTGGTGAGCGAGGTGGTTGCGCGCGAGCACGCCGTGCTCGCGACCGCCGACGTGCGGCTCGAGGCACCCCTGGTGCGCGTGTTCTTTACGGACGGAGTCATGGAGCGGCTGGTCGCGACCCCGATGGCGGCTGAGCGGGGGAGTCCACGGGGGCCGCTCCCGCCCCCCTCGCAGGCGGATTCCACCCGGCCCCGCGTGCGCGCGGAGGCGTTCACGATCGTCGCTGACTCGCTCGACGTCCTCACCCCCGGTGAGATTCTCGAGCGCATCCATGCGGTCGGGGACGCGCGGGCCGAGTCCTCGGTGCGCGACTCGCTGAATACCGCCGACACTCCCGCGATCGCGCGCACGGACTGGATGGAGGGGGACACGATCGTCGCCCGCTTCGCGCGCGTTGACGCGGCCGCGGCAGCCGCCGATACGGCCGTCGTGCAGGACGAGCACCGGCTCGAGCGGCTGGCCGCGATGGGCTCGGCGCGCTCGCTGTACCGCATAGTGCCGAACGACTCCGCGCGCGGACGCGGCGACCGCCGGCCCGCCATCCACTATGTGACAGCGGCGGAGATCGTGATCGAGCTGGACGATGGGGTGATCGAGCGCATGCAGGTGAGCGGCCAGACGGTCGGCGTCCACGCAGAGCCTACCGGAGCCTCGACTGCGGCCCCTGTTGCGGACAGTGCGGCCGCGGACGCCCTCTCCGCGGACGCCCTCTCCGCGGACACCCTTCCTGCCGACCCCATGCCTCCCGACAGGCGGCTCCCCTCTCCCACCTACAGGAGCGCCCGCGCAGAGCCGGGGTCGCGCCGCGGAGATCGCCCGTGAGCCGGGACCAGTTGCTCGCTTGGGTCCGGGGGCTCGGCCCGGGCGACCTCTCGGTGGCGGTCGCCGTGGCCGAGCTCGTCAGGCACGCAGACGACCAGGGGTCGGTCGATCGCGGCGAGTGGCTGGCTGCGGTCCGGGAGGCGTACGACGAGACCGCCGGCGCGCCGGTGGACGGCTCGGGGTTCCCGATAGTGACGGAGCGGGGGGAGGCGGTCGGCGAGGATCTCGAGGAGCAGGTGATCGCCTGCCTCGAGGCCACGGGAGCCGGCGCGCGCGAGCCCCCGCACGAAGGGTGGGAGCGGATCCGGGTCCACCCGGAGCTCTGGGGAGAGATCCAGCCCGAAAAAGCCGCGATTCTCGAGGAACTTCACGGGTTGGCACGGGTCCTGCAGGAGGGACGTGTGTCCAGCCCTGCCAGCGCGCCCGCTGCCGCCTCTCCGGCCCGGGAGAGCCGCCTCCGCGCGCAGGGGCTGGTGAAGATCTACCGGAAGCGGAAGGTGGTGAACGACGTCGCCATCTCGGTCTCCCAGGGGGAGATCGTCGGGCTGCTGGGCCCGAACGGAGCGGGGAAGACCACCACGTTCTACATGATCGTGGGGCTGATCCCGCCGAACGCCGGGCGGGTCTACCTGGACGACGCCGACATCACCGAGACGCCCATGTACAAGCGGGCGCGCATGGGGGTCGGCTACCTGGCCCAGGAGCCGTCGATCTTCCGGAAGCTGACCGTCGAGGAAAAC
>Ga0310123_10000855_pt1 | contig 26677 bp, 24 predicted proteins | sample CB6_AW_1057_MG_FD_203505 | JGI IMG/M metagenome (GOLD analysis project Ga0310123, IMG submission 203505) | Marine microbial communities from Western Arctic Ocean, Canada - CB6_AW_1057 | ecosystem: Environmental > Aquatic > Marine > Oceanic | place: Canada: Western Arctic Ocean | collected... | reverse complement strand
TAATTCGAATTGACTTCCGATTACTCATCATCACCGCCTCCTTTCACACCGAATGTCATCATTCGACGCCAGAAAGATGCAACCTTCCCTTCCGATTCGGGCAAATCACCTCTCGCATCATCCTTGGTCAAGGCAACATATGCGGATTCCAGATCGGCGGTTTCAGTCGATTGCAGCAACGTGTCCGGCCCCCCATCCGCTCGGATAGTACCATTGTGGATGATGACGATGCGGTCACAGACCTGTTGCGCCTCCGCAAGATTGTGGGTGCTGTAGATGACTGTTCCACCCTCATCACCCAATTTACGGACCAGTTTGCGCACAGCACGAGCACTAGTCACATCAAGACCATTGGTTGGCTCATCAAGCAACAGAATTTTCGGACCGTGCGCCAATGCCCGAAGTAGTGCTGTTTTCTGCCGCATGCCCTTGCTGAATCCTCTGGTTGGACGGTGCAGACAGTCAGCGAAGTCAAGAGCCTTGGAGAATTGAAGAGTGCGCTCCCATGCTCGGTCATCATCTAGCCCATTCAGTCGGCTGTGGTAGCGGATATTTTCCCATGCAGTCAGCCTAGAATACAGACCGGTTGCCTCAGGCACCACCCCAACACTTCCGCGCATATCGTGTATCGCAGTCGTTTGACCCTCAAGCGAGCCCTGCACCGTACCATCTGTTGGTCGGTATAGTCCACACAGTAGTCGCAGCAGAGTAGTCTTGCCAGCACCATTGCCGCCTACCAGTCCGACAACCTCGCCCGCATGAAAACTGACATCAATATCATTGAGGGCGACGATATCACCGAAACGTTTGGTGACGCCACGGACGGAGAGAAGTGGCGCATTTACCAAGCGCCCGCCCCCATATCAACGTCGACTATTGATCGCGCCATCGAGTTCGGGATGTTCCTCATCTAACTTGATGGCTCGTATCAGGAGGTCCCTCAGATGCGTCTGCACTTCATCTCGTGAAATACCCGCATCGAGCATATTTCTAATCATCGATATCCCACCTTGTACAGCGCCTGCTGCTAGATACGCGTCGTTTGTGATAGCATCATCACTCCTCAGTGTTTCAAGACTACTCTCGATGAAGACTATCTCGTTGTGCAGGGTTATGCTATCGACGTGCGGCAGCGCGATTAGTGACTCAATTACAGTACGCATGAGAACGGCCGCGCTACACTTCCGCTATGACAGTTATGTATGGACAAATTGAAATCAATATTCGACCAATTCGACTAGCACTCCTCCGGTGCTGCTCGGATGGACGAAGGCAATTCTGCTTCCACCTGCACCCTTGCGCGTCTCATCACCAATCAAACGGATGTCTGCAGCCTTCAATTCAGCAAGAAGAGCCTCGAGGTCATCCACCCTGAAGGCTACTTGCTGCACACCAACCCCACGCTTCTCAATGAAGCGACCCACTGGAGTTTCCGGCCCCGTGGGCTCTAGAAGTTCCAAACGAGTACCACCTCTCCCATCATTTGTCGGTTCAGTGTCGAAAAATCGAATCCGCACCCCCTGCTCAGCATTGGATTCGTCATCATCATGCTGAGTCAAACCGAGTATACGCCAAAATTTCGAACCCTCCTCAAGATTGCTTACAGCAATACCGATGTGGTCGAGTCGAATCTCACCTATATCACCCACAACATCACCTCAGAATCCACTTGGTGGCATCCATGTACCGAATACGGCTTTCATGGCATTCATGATTTCGCCGATTGAGCATTCACATTTCACAGCAGCGAGAACAGCGGGGAATAGGTTCCGTCCATCGGTAGCCCTGTCAGTAATCTCAGCCAAAGCTACCTGTACGGCCTCTGAATCCCGCCTGTCACGGAGTCGAGTCAGTTGGGCTGCTTGATTTTCTGCTATTGATGAGTCCAAACTCTGGCCCCTTGGTGATGCCTCACCTTCAAGTCGGGCGTGATTTACCCCAATCACCCTACGCTCGCCGGATTCCATGTCCTTGAGTTGCTTCCAAGCCGACTCATGAATGCACCTCTGCTGAAAACCGGCCTGTAACGCTGGCAATGCACCACCCATGCCATCCATCTCTGCAATAAGGGCGCGAGCCTCCTCCTCAATACGATTAGTCAGTGTTTCTACATGGTACGAACCAGCAAGCGGGTCGACAACATCCGCCACACCAGTTTCCTCGGCCAATACTTGCTGAGTTCTAAGGGCGATTGTCGCTGATTCATCAGTTGGTAGCCCCAACGCTTCATCGTAGGAATTGGTGTGAAGGCTCTGAGTCCCGCCTAGAACAGCAGACATTGCCTGATACGAGACTCTGGCGACATTATTCAGCGGTTGTTGAGCAGTTAGGGTAACACCAGCGGTCTGTGTGTGAAATCTCAACATGCAACTCTTCTCATTGCTCGGAGAGTATCTCTCAGTCATCAGTCGATACCACAATCGGCGGGCGGCCCTGAATTTCGCCACTTCCTCAAAGAAGTCATTGTGACAGCCAAAGAAGAAGGAAAGTCGTGGGGCAAAATCATCCACATCCATTCCGCAGGCTACAGCCGCATCGACATACGCAAGTGCATTCGATAGTGTGAATGCAACTTCCTCGACTGCGGTAGACCCAGCTTCTCTGATGTGGTAACCAGATACGCTGATGGTATTCCATTGTGGATACTCATCTTTGCAGTGTGACATCAGGTCGGTAATTAGCCGAACACTGGCCTCGGGTGGGAAAACATGGGTGCCTCTAGCAATGTATTCCTTCAAGATGTCATTTTGCACAGTTCCCCTGAGCGCCGCCAAGTCACAGCCCTGCTCCTCAGCCACAGCGACATACATTGCGAGAATGATGATTGCAGGAGAGTTGATTGTCATCGAAGTAGATACAGCATCAAGCCTAATCCGATCAAATAGAGCCCGCATGTCCTCAATCGAGTCAATGGGGACTCCGACCCTCCCCACCTCACCCATCGAGTGCGGATCATCGCTATCCATGCCCAACTGGGTCGGGAGGTCAAACGCGACTGAAAGTCCACTTTGCCCCTTATCCAACAGCATTCGGAACCGCTGATTGGTCTCCACAGCACTACTGAATCCAGCATATTGACGCATTGTCCACAACTTGCTGCGATACATGGTAGAGTGGACGCCACGCGTATACGGTGGGTCACCAGGTGCCCCGAGGTCAGTCGGATCAAAGCCGATATCAGCCAAATCCTGTGACTTAGGGATATCTGAGATAGGCAGCCCGCCAAGGGTGTGGAAATCATCCTTCCTCAGCTTGCCTTCCTTCGACAACGGAGCCCCCCTCAAACGGGTCTATGGGGTGGGGTCCATCAAGGGTTCCGGTATCAGTCGTGGTGATGATGGCCATCGGGCCCGTGTGCGTGTCCATGCGCCAACTCATCTTCCGTCGCCTCTCTAAGGTCGACGATATCGACCTGAAAATGTAGTGTTTTCCCAGCCATGGGGTGGTTGAAATCACACTTGACTTCAATATCACTGAATCCCACAATCGTGAAGGGTTGGGGGTGGCCGCCGATATCAGCAACGAGTTGTAGGCCGAGTTCCAATGGCATTTCAGCCGGAAATTGTTCTCGAGGGGTGCTAACAACGCGACCTTCCTCGACATCTCCGTAAGCATCAGATGGCTCTAGAGTAAATTCTACCTCATCACCAACAGAGGCACCCATGACTCCCGCCTCAAAGCCCGGAATCATGTTCTTGTGGCCGATGAGGAAAGTCATTGGCTCTTTATCTCTTGAAGTATCAAATACCTCACCATCATCTGGGAATGTACCAGTATAATGGACCGTCACTACTGTATTTTCACTAACTGTTGCATCACTCATCAACTCATCTCCTTGTGGTTAGGGAATTGATTAGGGAAATAATTCTTGCTGCGGCCCTTTTGGGCAATTCCCCTGCAGCAACTTTGTCGTTGAGGAATGTCTTGGCATCCTCCACCCCCATTCGCTCACCCTTGGCCCAAGTCTGACCAAGGATGTTTGAACGAAACTCTTCTGATACGGTTTCCTCATCTAGGATCTTGCGAACATCGTACTTGAATTCCATATATTTACCTCTGTGAAGTTTCTTCACCCTCTTTGCCGGAGCGCGTGGACGATTCTTCTTTTTCCAAGCATTGGCTCGACGTTGTTCTGGCGTGAGTTTCTTAGCAGCGGTAGATGGCATGACTCGCGTCGGTGCTGCGGCAGTTGTCTCAACAGATACGGCCACGACTTCATCCTGAGCCAGTTCAGTCTCTTCCTTCTGCTCGATTAGCAACTTGGCGCGTTCCTCAGTCGGTATTGGCTCAGATTTTGCCTCCTTGACTTGGGGGCGCAGACCAACGCTTTTCCTACCTCCGGCAGCGGCAGGAGAACCTCGTGCGACGTTGTTCTCCTCAGGTTTCTTGGATTCAGACTTATCTCCACCGGGTGGCGGCGGTGCTTGAACGGGCTTACGAGTACCCGGTGGTTGAGGAGCCGAACCAGGCGTGCGCTTGGCTCGAGAATCTTCGCGAGGTGGGCGGCCGTACCGTGGCCCAGAATGGCCTGGCTTCTTCGTGAATGGGTTATCTGGTTCATCTCGACGTGCCAAGAGTCCCGCTCCTATGCCGCTCTCGTCCCACCGACCTATGATAACCATTTGGATTGGAAAGCATTGGTCTATGCATCAGTTCCAGACGATCTCCGTCTCATCAGTCCTAAGGTCCTGACGAACACCAGAGGCATCTAGCGCGGTGGCATCACCCCACAATAGATGCAGACGACCGAGCGTTGCAATCATCGAACCATTGTCGATGCAGAACATCTTCTCGGGTACATGCGAGGTCGCTCCACGTTCCTCAGCCATCACCTCACACATTTCCCGTAGTCTCTGATTACAGGCAACGCCACCACCGAGCAGTAACTCACTTTTGCCCGAGTGTGCTAATGCACGTTCAGCGACTTCGACACAGGCGGCGTAAGCATGTTCCTGCAAACTCCAACAAACCGAAGGCAGACTTGCCCCCTTATCGATAAGGTGTTGAGCTGCATTGAGAATTCCAGAGAAAGCCAAGTCCATTCCCTGAACTGCATATGGCAATTCCAAACCCTGCAAGGTTGGCTTATCCTCAGACTGACAATATTCTGCAGCCAATTGCTCAATTCTCGGTCCTCCTGGAAATGGGATATCCTGTGCGCGCGCGAATTTGTCCAGCATATTTCCGATACCAATGTCCAGTGTTTCTCCTAGAACCCTGTACCTCCCATCTAGCCTCGTGATAATCTGGGTATTTCCACCACTGACATACAGAAGGACCGGGTCATCACACCGGCATCTCTCGCGTCCGACTTCGATGTGTGCCACACAATGGTTGACTCCAAGCAATGGCACCTCCAATCTTGTTGAGAGAGCCCGAGCAATACTGGCTCCAATGCGTAAACAGGGTCCCAATCCCGGCCCTTGCGAGAACGCAATAGCAATCACACTATCCAGGCAGAAATCGTCGTCCTTGAGCAGGCTCTCAAGCAGTTCTGCAGTATTCTCAGTGTGATGGTCTGCGGCTTCACGCGGGTGAATACCACCCTTTATTGGCCGGACGAAGGATGAGTGAGATTTGCCCGGAACACCTCTACCGTCGACCCATCCGAAGGAAAGGGTATGCGCAGTTGATTCGATTCCGATGATGATGCCCCCTGCATCTTTTTCGCCATTTGCGATGCAAGATGGGGCCATGCCTGACGCCGTTGACATACAAGGCCCGAGGGACCGCATCATTTCAAGCCTGATGGCAAATGCGACATCATGCGCACAGTGTTACTGAATGCAGGTCCCATCGCGCATCTCGCCGGTGATAGGTCCGATTCGGCGCTGACTGGCGTAGCCATGATGGACATGGATGCACTGGTCCATCCTAGTGGATTTGGTTTGGTGATAGAGGGAGGAGTCTTCACTCATCTCTCCGATAGTGAATCACTTGCTGTAGAGTATAGTAACGATTCCCAGACCAAGGTGCATGACCTCGGAGGTCGAGCCATAGTCCCCGGGCTTGTCGATGCACACACCCATCTCCTCTGGGCTGGAGACCGTTCCAATGAGATGCGTCTACGGCAGAGTGGTGCGTCCTACCAAGACATTGCTGAGGCCGGCGGCGGCATCTCGTCAACGGTCTCACAAACACGCAAGGCATTGCAGAATGAGAAAGGTAGTATTCTCTCTGAAGGCCGCCGCCGCTTGTCCATAGCCCTAAGATGTGGAACCACAGCAATTGAGGCCAAGAGTGGATATGGGCTGGATACTAAATCTGAACTTGCACTGATAGAGGCGGCACACACCCTTGGGAATAATTCGCCAATCGAAATATCACCCACTTGGTTAGGTGCTCATGACTCACCCCCGGGCAAGTCACGAGAGGAATATGTCGAGGAAATCTTGTCTGAACAGTTACCGGCAGTAGTTGAGCAGGGCTTGGCAAGGTTTGCGGATGTTTTCTGTGAGGATGGCTGGTTCACTGTTGAGGAGACTGCAAGCATCTGTGAAGCCGCAGCAGAATCTGGGTTGGGCATACGATTGCATGTTGACGAATTTGCAGACAGCGGCGGCTTGCTCTTAGCAGCTGAATTGGGCGCAGTAACCGCTGACCATGCAGTACACTCAACAGATGAGTCTAGGGCATCTGCCAGCGATGGAGGTACGCTGCAGGGATTTCTGCCTGGGACACCCTACGTGCTCGGTACAGACCTATGGCCACCAATCCGGCAGAGTATCGAGGAAGATTGGGCGTGGACCCTTGCCTCCGACTTCAACCCGAACTGCCATTCACTATCGCTACCTTTCACTGGTAGTATAGTTACACAGCGCCTTGGAGTAGACCCACTCGCTGCCTTGGTTGCCTGCACACGGAATCCGGCTACGGGACTGCCAAGAGTGGATGGCCTGAAACATGGAGTAATCGAAGTAGGTGCTGTAGCCAATCTGAATGTGTTGTGGAGTGAGCACGTCGAGGGTTGGTGCCAGACCCCGGGTCAGACTCCATTTCTGGCAACCATCTCAAATGGAATTTGGCACCAACATGAATAGATGGCTGTGGTAAATTCAAAGTGTGTTTACTAAAACAAGGATTCCTGCGCCAGTTATCATTTATTCAATACTGGCATTATTGACTGAATATTACGGGCAATCTAGGTGAGCTGTCATATGGCCAGGAATATCGTTGCACGTTAGTGCTGATAAGACACATTATCAGAACTTGGACTGTAACGTCTAGTTTTGGTAGTCTGTGGACAGGCTCGCAGCGCATCGGTTTCCTTAGGCTATGGGCAGATTTCATAAGAATTACCCACTTCACCCCCCTACTTTGAGGTGCAATCAGGAAGATTGTTGAATATAGTCGTAAGTCCTAGGGATTGGCAAAATGTCAGGGACATATTTTCACTCAATACGAAGATTCGGCATGTTGTGTGTCGATGAGTGGGCCCGGCCAGATTTGAACTGGCGATCTTCGCCATGTCAAGGCGACGTCATAACCCCTAGACCACGGGCCCTGTATCTCTGTCGATTCGTATTGGATATTTGGTAGGTTCGGCCGCAACCTGAGCGCACATCAGCCGATTATCTTCGAGATTCTGCCAGTGCATCCATCCTGTGAACAGGTACCAGCAACACGCTTGCGGCCATTACTCATGGTAAAGTGCTCTGGGCCACCTATTGGACCATAGGTCTTGCACTTCAGACAGAACCCCTCGTAACTAGCCATGCGCCTCGGGGTGAAAGACCCGGGCAGGGGATATGAACACTACGTTCTCTGCATTACAAAAGTGAGTTATAATTGAAATAACGTTTGACGTAAATTGGTAGACTTATACGGGGTAGTCTCATTCACTCCATTATTATCATTAATTGAACAAATACTCAACTCGCAACTTTCCCGCACCTTTTGACTTGACTTTGCTCACAGCGACATTGGGTATTTGTCCGGTACTATCAACATGTGTTCCAGCGCATGGGCATACATCCAATTCCCCAATGGAAATAGTCCTCAGTACGTCGATATTTGCCGGCATCCTGTCAAGATTAACCCTAACTCTCGGGTCAGCAATCAATTCTTTCCTATCTCTGAATTCCATACCTATTGGCAGGTTTGATCTTATGGCATCGTTGACTAAGTCCTGTAGATGAATTGAATCGAAGGCATCTCTATCCTCGAATTGCAAGTCGATTCTGGTTCTGTCAACACCAATCTGGTTTCCAACAGTTATCGCACCCCAAGTATCGTGAGCTATGGCGCTGAATAGGTGCTGTGCGCTGTGCATTTTACACAATGAATTTCTGCGCTCCGAATTAATGCTGCAATCCACGTCGCTTAGAGTCACATCGCCTTCGACGATCTCAAAGTGGTGAAGTACGCCTTCCCTCCCCCTTACGTCATGGATTTGACAGGAAAATCCGTCACCTGAAACTATGCCATGATCTGCAGGCTGCCCCCCACCCATCGGGTAGAAGAATGTCTGGTCCAAGCGCAGCCATTCCTCACTATATTCGATAACTTTGGCCGAGAATGCAGGAGGTGTGAGACCAGGATGTTGATTCAAATGACCAAGTTCATCCATCAACTATCCTCCATCGTAAAATCGGTGGAGGCACCATCCCAGTCCTTCACCGAGTCATCGTCAGACTCGAATTCCTCGTCTGGAATATCGCCCTTAGGGTCCAAACTGTAGAAGGCTAGGTCCGACTTGCGTTCAGGCTCGGGCGCTGGCATCATCTCCGCAGGTGATGGTTCCTCGCGTTGCTCAATCAGCATGTGGAAGTGACCACATTCGGGACACCTGAGTATGCCAAATTGAGCGAGTGTAGCGCAAGAAGGACATTGGGCTAGGCCTTCGAAAATATCCAAGGGGTCTGAGTTCATGTTCATCACTCGACGAATAGGTCGTCCCAAGACACGGTGACCTCTTCACCATCCTCCATCTTGACAACAACCTCGTCATCATCATCTTTGAAGCCGACAACTTCTCCATACTCAGACTCACCATCGAATTCTACCCCAACTCGGGAACCGATTTCGATTTCCGCGTCTTCTTCATCCTCATCGGAGTCGTCGTCCGAGTCATCATCATCCTCGTCGTCCGAGTCATCATCCTCCTCGTCGTCCGAGTCATCATCATCCTCGTCGTCCGAGTCATCATCATCCTCGTCGTCCGAGTCATCATCCTCCTCGTCGTCCGAGTCATCATCATCCTCGTCCTCATCCGAGTCGTCGTCTTCATCCGCATCGGTAGACTTGCTAGAACGGCTCTCCTCGCGCCACTTCTTGGTTCTCATTTGCAGGAATCCAATTCCCACGCAACCTAGCAGACCAAGAAGCATGAACACTATTCCATCCCAATAGAACCCAACTGGCATCGATGAGGCTTTACCCGCCAGCGGTGTTAGTGAATTAGCACACTTTGACTCCTGAATTGCCTCATTACAGGGATAGATTTCCCCGGGTAATACTTGTTCATACATTGGAGTTCCATTTGCGTCCTCACCTACTTGATACAACTCTTGATATTCCCCATCGTAGGCAATCGGTCCGCCAGAACCATCTAAGGGTCCTACGATACCGTTGACTAGCCACAATACAACCCATATTGCCATCACGGCGTAGAGGATGGGGAAGATATTCTCGTAGTGACGCATCAGGAATTTCTGCCACTCTGCAGGTCCCTCTCGCTTCGGCTTCTCGATTTTCTCGACAATCTCCTCCGGCTTTTCAAGGGCCGCGGTGAGTTCAATGATATCTATGAAGCCGTCATCATCGCTGTCGAGTGAAGCGATAATTGCATCAAGGTCCTCGTCGGAGAAATCTTCACTAAAATTCTCGGCAACAACTGACTTGAATTCGTCCGGAGAGACATGCTGGCTCTCATTTCGGTCTAGATTCTCAAAGACGGCCACTGCAGTTTCGCCAGATTCCTCGATGGCCGTGACAAAACGCATGAAGACGTCGCTGGCAGAGGACTCCTCATCTTCGGAATCATCCTCGTCGTCCTCAGAGTCGTCTTCATCGGAATCATCCTCGTCGTCCTCAGAGTCGTCTTCATCGGAATCATCCTCGTCAACAGAATCCGCATCAGAATCGTCCTCATCATCAGAGTCGTCATCCTCGTCATCAGAATCCGCATCAGAATCATCCGTTTCGTCCTCAACAGTATCTTCATCCTCAGCATCATCAGAAGTTTCAGCCTCAACATCATCTTCGTCGTCAGCCTCAGCATCTGTTGCAACATCAGCGAGCAGGAGTGCGGCAGCAAGTTCACCAAATGAGATACTGCCATCACTATCTAGGTCAATCTGTGAAATGAATCGTTCAAGGTCTTGAGAGGGAAGGAAAGCAAGAGATTTGGACTTCAAGGCGTCCTTAATCTCATCAGCGGAGAGTGAACCATCACCGTCAGCATCGACCGCCCCGAACAGACTTGAGACTGTGTGACCCTCTTCCTTCATCCAACCACTAAGTGCACTGGTGAGGTCATCCAGTACAAACTGCACTCCACATTGCGAGCAGGATTTGGACTCGATAGCCACTAGGGCCCCACAGGCCCCACATTCGCCCATGTCATCTTCGGACAATCCCGTGAAAGACACGTTACACTCCGGGCAGGAATTTGAATCTGCGGGAATAATGGCGCGGCAGGCCCCACACTCTGCCATGTCAGCATCTAACTCATCATTGCCATTCGCCATAGAAGCCCCACACCGACCACAATAGCGATTGATATAACGTTTCAGCATGGGGCTTCGACAGGGTTTGGATACCAACCTAATGCTAGGATAACCGCCGAATGTGCTAAGAATCGTCAGACTCTGTTGCACTTTGTTCCTGATGACTAGCACCACCGCAGCCCTCGAGATTCCCGCCAGCGGCAGGGTACTGAGTTTACCATCGAGTTCCCCACGCGACAGTTTGCATTGGGCGGCCACTCTAAGGCATGAGACCTCAACGGATTTGGTGGTCTATACACGACTTTCCCCTCACAGATTGGCTGCACATTTCCCACTTGAGGCTATAGCATTCAAATGGCTGAGTGAGTCGGATTCTCCACACGCTCTTCAGCCTACTCTTGAGCGCATTCACCACGACATTTCAGGACGAGTTGCAGGAGGTAGTGGGCTAATACTTCTGGATGCGGTAGAATTCCTAGTCAGCGTACAGGGATTTGAGTCATTTCTTTCGTTTGTCAGAAGCATGGCTGACCTGCTCAGTAGCACGTCGTGGTCACTGATAATGCCCTACGACCCTGCCGCTATGGAGTCCAGTGAATCGGCTAGGCTGAGAAGGGAGGCCAAACCTCACACTGTAACCGAATTGATTTCCAGCGCTACCACAGAGATTTCAGTAGTTCCTGACGGATCTGCGGATGAGGACGTTAGTGAACAATCCCCGGAGGAATTGCAAGAGGTTGAGGTTACCAGTGGCAGTCTCAAATTTCTATCATCCATTCCAAAGGCCGCGTTATCAACAGAAGTACTTGTTCGTCGAATCCAGCAATGGGACGAGATGGGTTTCGACATATCCTCACTGCGTTATGCAGTCTCGGTATCTAGCCAACGTCGCTACGAGATATATCGAAACGTGGAGGCAGCGGTTCGACGGGCAGTGGAATGCGAGAGGAGAATCGGAATGATTGAGGTAAGAGGTTATTCGGTTCAGGCTGCTAAGATGCGCTTCCGGATAATGCAACTAACCGGATTAACTGATGTCGAGAATACTCTTGACGCCATTTTAAGTGGCGAGCAGTGATTATTCCAGTGGGCCGATTGCTGCTTCAACAGCCTCAATGATTTCGTCTGTCTTCAGCAACTCAACCATTCTATCGTTGTCAGGGAATAGCGGTCGGTCCTCATCCAGATGAGCAATATATTTGCGAATGACTTGGTGGGCAGCGTCGACACCGGCACCGGGCGTCCCTCCTCGAATATCGAGGGCCTGAGCCGCAGCAATCATCTCGATTGCGAGGACGCCGTAACAATTCTCAATGATTTGACGGGTCTTTTGCGTGGTTGTCATACCCATGCTGACGAAGTCCTCTTGGTCGGCGGCCGCGGGAATACTCTGGTTAGCAGCTGGATGAGAGAGTATCCTAGTTTCCGCAATCAACGCGCATGCTGTGTACTGAGCAACCATCAGCCCAGAATGCATACCCGCTCGCTCAGTGAGAAAAGGAGGTAGTCCGGAACTCAATGCAGGATTGGTCAAGCGGTTAAGACGCCTCTCCGAGAGCACTGCAGCCATTGACATTCCAGTGCCTACCATCTCCATCGGTAGGGCAACGGGAGTTCCTTGGAAGTTTGCACCGGTAATCACACTGCCATCTTCTGGAATGAATACTGGATTATCACCTACGCCATTCAGTTCAATTTCTACCTGTTCGCGCGCGAAAGCACACCCATCACGTACTGCACCAATCACTTGTGGTGTCGAACGTAGAGAATACGCATCTTGGACCTTCTTCCCGGCCTTAGCGAGAATTTCAGAACCCTCGGTCAGACGGAGCAGGTTCGCGGCGACCTTCTGAGAGCCGCTGAATCCACGCAGTTCGTGCAAACGTGCATCATATGGAGTCATATTGGCATTCAAGGCCTCCAGAGTCATCGCTGCTGCAATATCTTGGAACTTGAGCCACCTCTCCACATCACACAGACTCAAAGCGGCCATTGCCGTCAGCATGTTACTGCCATTGATGATGGCCAGACCGTCTCTTGCATGCAATACGAGCGGCTGTAGACCTGCTGCTTCTAGGGCAACATTCGATGGAAGTCGCTTACCATCATAGATGGCCTCACCCTCACCCATCATCGACATGGCTATCTGAGACATGGGTGAGAGGTCACCACAAGCTCCCACTGACCCCTTAGCCGCTGTTATGGGGGTGACGCCACGGTTCAGCATGTTGACCATCTGTTCGGTGACCTCGGAGCGTCCACCGGAATTGCCGTGGCAGTGAACATTGATTCGACCCGCCATCGCTCCTCGAACAACTTCCTCGACCATTGCATCCCCTATGCCGGCGGCGTGGGAATAGATGAGGAATCTCTGAAATTCCTGTACTTGTTCTGGGGTGAGAACTACTTCACTGAATTCACCAATACCAGTGGTAACGCCATACATTATCTCGTGGTCGTCTACCTTCTGTTGAATCACCGAGCGACACAACTCGATACGCTTCCAAGCATCCGAAGAGACGCTCACATTCTCGCGATTTCTCGCGACGGCCACTATGCCGTGTATGGTAAGGCCGGTCCCGCAGAGTTCTACCGCCATGATTCGCGCCACCTAGGTGCGCAATATAACCATATCAGGAGCGCAGAACCTCGTTAATTAGGTCATCATCTGCATGATGAGGCATAGTGATGGACAGATTATCATCGCGCTGCATGGCCCTTTCGGCAGCCTGCTCAGCACCAATATTGCGGGCCCATGCCCTTCTAGCGACACCGCTATTCACATCCCAACTGAGCATCGATTGCAATCTGCGCTCCGAATCTTCCGACCCGTCGAGTACCAAGCCGAACCCGCCATTTACAACCTCGCCCCACCCGACTCCGCCGCCGTTGTGCAGGCTGACCCAGGTTGCACCTCGAAATCCATCACCGACGAAATTCTGTATTGACATATCCGCGGTGAACATTGACCCGTCGTGAATATTCGCAGTTTCCCGATAAGGTGAATCTGTGCCACTGACATCATGGTGGTCCCTACCTAGTACGACAGGGCCTTGCAACACTCCCTCACGGATTGCACTGTTGAATGCCGATGCCACGGCTCTACGCCCCTGCTCATCTGCATACAGAATACGGGCCATGCTACCGACCACCAATTGATTCGCACCTGCTTCTTCAATCCAACGGATATTGTCAGAATATTGCTGTTTGATATCACCCGAAGCTGCATCAGCCAAGATTCTCAGAGCCTTGGCTGCAATAGAGTCAGTCAGTTCGAGATCACCAGCAAGTCCTGAACAGCAGACCCACCTGAAGGGGCCAAAGCCGTAATCAAAGCACATTGGTCCCATAATATCCTCGACATATGATGGATAGATGAACGAACCATCTGGATTGAGTATGTCTGCCCCTGCCCGCGATGCTTCGAGAAGGAAGGCATTACCATAGTCCCAGAAGTGCATGCCATTGGCCACCATCCGGCCCACAGCATTTGAATGCCTGAGCAGGCTGGTCTGCACTGCTTGTTTGAATGCGTCTGGCTGCTCAACAATCAGAGACCCAGCCTCATCGAATGAGATGCCAACGGGAAAATAGCCACCTTGGAATGGATTATGCAGGCTGGTCTGATCACTGCCGAGGTCAATTTCAACTCCTCGATTGGCTAATCGCTCCCAAAGGTCGACGATGTTTCCAATGTATCCAATACTGGTGGCTTGCGAAGAATCCTTGGCCGCAATCAACTTGTCTATTGCCTCATCAACATCGTCGGTCAGTTGCTCCAGCCAGCCTTGCTCATGCCGCTTTCGTGCAGCGCTTGGATTGATTTCGGCAATGAGACATGAAGCACCAGCGATTACTGCAGCCTTAGCCTGTGCACCTGACATCCCCCCTAGTCCAGAAGAGACGAATGTAACCCCTGACAGGCCTTCCTCGGCAGTTCTACCAAGATAACGGCGTGCCGCATTGAGAATTGTGATTGTCGTCCCATGCACGATGCCCTGTGGACCGATGTACATGTAGGAACCAGCAGTCATCTGCCCATACTGAGTAACACCGAGTGCATTGTATCGCTCATAATCCTCCTGAGAACTATGATTAGGAATCATCATCCCATTGGTAACAACCACCCGTGGTGCATCGTTGCTGCTTGGAAATAGCCCAAGAGGGTGACCTGAATACATCACAAGGGTTTGCTCATCGGTCATTTGACTGAGATATTGCATGACGAGACGATATTGCGCCCAATTTTGGAATACTGCACCATTACCACCGTATGTGATTAATTCGTGCGGAAATTGGGCTACAGTCGGGTCGAGGTTGTTCTGTATCATCAGCATGATTGCAGCAGCCTGTTTGCAATTAGCAGGATATTCATTGATTGGGTGGGCACGCATCTCATACTCAGTAGGCCGATAACGGTACATCCAGATTCGACCCCAAGTCTCCAATTCATTGGCAAATTCTGCCGCAAGTGTCGAATGTAGGTGTGTGGGAAAATATCGCAAAGCATTGCGCAGCGCCAGTGCCTTTTCGCTGCGATTCAAAACTTGTCTACGCGCGGGCGCATGTTCCACTGTGCCATCCCTCTCGGGCATTGCTGGAAGTTCCTGTGGGATACCTGAACCGATATGCGCAGCAAGTGCTCCGTCATCCCCCATGGGCAGGATTCGCTGTGTTCTATCCTTGAGCGTTACCTATGGAGCAGTCTAAAGACGGGGTCGGGCCGTGGTAGGGCGATGGATGCTGAGAAGGCGAGTTGGTGCCTGTCTGAGATGGCCAACGGCATGGAGAGGAGCCGTATCCTATCTATCGCAGCCGATGTGCGTGCGCTGATTGCCGAGGGCCGTGAAATTACTGCCTTCACTGTTGGAGACTTTTCACCCGCCCAATTCAGTGTTCCAGATGAAATAATCGAGGAGACTATAGAGGCATTTTCTCAGCGAGAGACCAACTATCCACCTGCGGCCGGTCTTCCAGAAGTGAGGACAAGTCTTGCGGAGTGGATGTCACACCGATATGGAGTGGATGTTGGAGCAGAGGGAATTATCCTCGGCTCTGGTGCTCGCCCCGTCCTCTATGCATCGTTTCGCCTTTTCCTAGAGCCAGGGGATGGTCTGGCATATGGTGTGCCAGCGTGGAATAATCACTACTATGTTCATCTGAATGATGCGAAGAAGATTCCCATCAAGACCAGTGCAGAAAATAGATTTCTGCCGACTGCCGAACAGATATTCGAGGTTATTGGTGACATTCGCGTCCTAATCCTTAACAGCCCACTGAATCCCACTGGCACATGCTTCTCATCAACTGAATTACAGGCGATATGTGAGGTTATTCTCAATGAAAACAATAAGAGAAAAGAAGCAGATTGCAAGCCTGTAATGCTGGTATTTGACCAAGTCTATTCCACCATGACCACTCCCGGAGTTGAGCATGTCCACCCTGTACAGTGTTGTCCAGAGATTGCTGATTACACAGTCACGCTAGATGCAATTAGTAAATCATTGACTGCGACGGGGCTGCGATTAGGATGGATGGCGATACCAGCAGCGATGGCCCCTCCAGTAATTGCTCTAATTGGCCACATGGGTGCTTGGCCCACTCGACCATTGCAAAAGGCGGTCGCCTCCTTCTACTCGGACCACAGCAAGGTTGAGTCCTATGTATCCCAACTGAATCAGGGAATCCAGTGTCGAATGGAGGCACTGATGGCGGGTTTGGACAAGGTTCAGGCGGCAGGGCATGCGGTGGATTATGTTCCTCCGCAGGGTGGTATTTACCTTTCAACAAGATTCAATCTGTTTGAACAACTAGGAGTATCCACAAATGAGCAAATTCGACAATGGCTTCTGCAGGTACCCGGAATCGCCGTAGTACCGTTCCAAGCATTCGGCTTGGAGGATGACTCCGGCTGGTTCAGAATCTCCGTAGGGGCGGTATCGGTAGAGGATATTGAGTTCGCAATGCAGAGATTATTGACTTCCCTCAGTCACTGAGCCGAGAATCTACGACATTCATCACCATTTTTGATACAGCCCGCATCCTGCCGCGCAGAGAATCGACCTCGGCAAGTAGTTCATCACTTTGAGCCGCGGGTAGAGATGAGGCGTTGATCTGAACATTGAACAAAGCACCTCTGCAGGCTGCACTCAGCAGTAGGGCTGATACCCCAACATCACTGACTGCATTTCCATTCCCATACTCAGCAAGTGGTGGCAGAGTCTCAAGGAGGCCCAAAGCGCAAATCGCCGTCTCTAATGGGACTTCAGCAGCACCAAGGGTAGCCACTTCAATTGCAGTTCTGCGTTCCGATTTCTCACCATCGGATTCACGTGGCATCCTGAAAGCAGCCATTACTGCATCAAATGCTGCTGCATCTTCACTCGCAAGTTCGTGTCCACGAATCAACAGTGGCTCGGCGATTTTCCTGACTTCATCAGCGGCATCCCATCCTGCCTGCCATTTTTCCCTTCCAGAAGTCAACTCACAAACCATGTAGGCAAGAGCAGCACCTTGAGCCAAGGCAACTGCAGCAGCAGTGCCACCACCAGGGGTGGGGTCGGAACTGGCCAAGGCATCACGGTATTGGTCAAGAGTGAATCCAGAATAATCGCTCATCATTTCGCCTCCGCAGCCCATTCAATGATTCGCTCATTGGCATCGAACGGGCCAAGTTGGTCCAGTCCAAGGCCCATAATCGCTGCTTGCACCAATTGATCATCTGTAGCGTGCTCAGAAGATGCATGATACCACCGACCAGCATTGAGCAGAGAGGATAACGGTGCAAGTCCCACCAATTCGCTGCCGCATACCTCAACCCCATGGTCTGCTACTACGGTTTTGATGCATTCATACGCATCGTGCATATCAGTCACTGATACATCGATAAGGTTCATCGATACCTGACTGATTCCATGAGATTCCAGTGGAACACCCATACCCTGAACCTTGTCGAGCATGCCACTCACGCGCATCTTCCTACCGTCCTCTCCTTTGATGAGACGACCGGAACTTCGAACGAGGCTTCCACACAATTTCGCCACTTTGGCATCCTTCTCATCGAGATTTACATTGTAGGCAACCAGAATAGGTCGAGAACCGATTACAACAGCACCAAAACGGGCCACATCCTCATTCCATTCCCGTGGACCCAAATCAGGATACCGGGTTTCCTCACCATGGCTGGAATCACCATCACTCAGCCGTTCCTGTAAACCCTCATATTGGCCCTTCCGCAAGTCAGAAAGCATACATCTTTCAGGGATACGAGCAGCATGCCCATACAGAAACACTGGCAAATCAAGTTCCTCGGCAACCCTTGTTGCAAGGCCACTCGCCAATGCAGAACAGTCCTCGAATGTTGAATCTCGCAGGGGGACGAATGGGCAAACATCCACTGCACCGATGCGAGGGTGCTCTCCGTGATGCTGTTGCATATCAATGAGTTCCTTCGCTTTTGAAATCAGTCTGAACGCCGCCTCGCTGACAGCATCAGGTTCGCCGGCAATTGTCACCACTGTGCGGTTGTAATCAGCATCGGGCTCGGCAGATAGAACTCTACAGCCGTCAATACCACGCGCGGAGTCAACTATGGCTTCAATGACAGTGCTATCGCCCCCCTCTGAGAAGTTGGGCACACATTCTACCAATGGCTGCATGGTTCCACCGAGGGGGTATGGGAAATAATCGTGACCGTCTCAACCGTAGATACTTGCAGGGGCATCACCGATTGCATTGGCCTTCTTATCCTTAACACGCAGAATCGCCTTCTTGAAATTACGAGCGCTGACTTTCTTGCTGCCCGCCCGAATAGCAATCATCGCCGACTCGACACAAGTTGCCTTCAACTCGGCACCAGTGAAGTCTCGCGTTTGGGCTACGATGTCTTTGATTGAAAGTCCGCGTTGCAGCGGCATCTTTTGTGTGTGAATCTTCAGTATAGCCTCACGCGCCTTTTCGTTGGGCAGAGGAATCTCAATAATCCGATCAAACCTACCCGGGCGCAGCAAGGCCTCATCGAGGATATCTGGCCTATTAGTAGCAGCAATGAGTTTCACCTCGTCAAGTGCATCGAATCCATCCAATTCAGCTAGTAACTGCATCAATGTTCGCTGTACTTCTCTATCTCCACTGGTGGCGGTGTCGAGGCGCTTAGCACCGATTGCATCGATCTCGTCGATAAATACGATTGCTGGCGCCTTTTCTCGAGCAAGGTCGAATAATTCCCTTACCATTCGCCCACCCTCACCGATATACTTCTGGGCCAACTCACTGGCAACAATACGGATGAAGGTACACTCCGTGGATGATGCGACGGCCTTAGCCAACATCGTCTTTCCACACCCAGGTGGGCCGATTAGCAAAACTCCATTCGGAGGCTCTATGCCAAAATTGATGAATGACTCGGGCTCTTGTAACGGTAGTTCGACGCTCTCCTTGACCAGCAATATCTGCTCCTCCAATCCACCCAGATCATCATAGGTGATACCGGGCTTATCCAACAGTTCAGCACCACTGACCAGTGGGTCCCACGAATCATGCAGTACATCGACAACAGCCAGTGAGTCCTGATTCAGCGCTACTCTTGTGCCCGGTCCGAGACTCTCTGGGTCCAGACGTCGGTTATTGGCGACGAGGAATACAGTGCCATTCGATGAGCGGACAACCATCCGGTCATCATCAATGATGTCCTGAATATGTCCAATAATGTGTGGGGGGGACTTGAGTAGACGTACTTCCTCCTCCAGTCTGCTAACCTTCTTCTTCTGCTGGCTAACCTCATTCTCGAGATACACTCTCTCTGTGAGCAACTGCTGCGCAGTATCAGTCAATTCCCGGTAATCTTTCTCAAGCCGTGATAATTGCCCATCCAAATCCGACTCAGTAGCCGCTTTACGCCCATCTTCCTTGCCGGGATTGATTGCATCCGCATCCGAAGTCATCCCATCACCGGGTGTTTCGTAGCATCTATCGTTCTTGAAATCTTGCAATTGCGAACAGTTGATTGAGTGATTGCAGAACAAACAACATCTAAACGTTATTTGATATGTGTGAATCGAAAGTTGGGTTTGGGATGGGAGATTGCGAGTTGTGCGGTGCAATGGGCACAGGCACGAGGCATGCGCGCACGGGACGGACTAGGGTTGAGGCCTGCAATCGTTGTATCGAGCGGATGGGTCTTGAGGTTGAGTCTCTCCCGACTGCTCGAGTAGAGAATCCACGAACTTCCAAGCCAGCGCGAACCTCGGGGGAATATGCCCGTCTTGGCTCCAAGGGTAAAGACATCATGCTCAAGCAGGAGAAGGTGTTGCGTGATGACTTCGCATCCACCATTCGCTCTGCACGCGAAAATAGCGGATTGGATCAGCGCGAACTCGCACAAAAGATGGCTGAGCGGGTCAATATCATCCAACACAGCGAATCTGGCAAAAGGCCTACTGATACAGTAATACGCAAATTCGAGAGAATACTGGAGATTGAATTGATGGTTGTCAGGGACGAAGATGACGAACGCAGCGTCAAGCGCACTAGTTCGCGGGGGCTTACTCTCGCAGATTTCCTCGACGAAGCGCGTGAGGGTTCCTGATGACCGATTCCAACATAGATGATGTGCCACTGCACATCATCCATCTCGACCAAGATGACCCAAAGAAGTGTACTGCTAGGAAGTTAGCACGCCGGGGCCTCGCCATCCTGCATGAGAATATGCGAAGACCACCACGCCGAGGCTTCCTATTGGACCCAGCAGCAGGAGTAATCCTTGGACCTGATGATTTACCTCTCATTGAGAGGGGAGAGGCACTTGTTGCGCTCGATTGCTCTTGGAAGCAATTGGACACTAGTTTAGCGGGCGTCAAGAGTCGGTCTCCAAGGTTACAAGGCCGAACATTACCCCTAGTTCTCGCTGCGAATCCAGTTTCATGGGGTAAACCAGGTCGCCTCTCAACAGTCGAGGCTCTTGCAACTTGCCTGATGCTACTGAGCCGTGAAGAACAGGCACGTAGGATTCTGCGTCCATTCGCATGGGGTGAGCAATTCCTGACTCTGAATGCAGAGCCACTGGCCGCATATGCGGCCGCAGCTGACAGGGCTGAACTGGTTGAGATACAGTGGGAATTCTTCGATAAGCCTTGATTATCTCACAGTGGAACCATTGCTGATACTGCCATCTACGGTGATGAGGCGAACCGCTCCTTCACCATCATCTGCTGCGAGCAACATTCCATTGCTCATTACGCCTCGAAGTTCGCGGGGTTGTAGGTTGGCAACGAAGACAACTGACATACCTGTCAACTCCTCCTTACTGTAGTATTCCTTCAGGCCGGCACAGACAGTTCTGCCATCGGGACTTCCATCATCTATACCGATGACAATTAGTTTATCGGCGTTCGGATGGTCATCCACTGTGGTGATTGTACCCGTTCTCAAATCCACCGAAGTGAATGTTTCAAAATCAATGTACGTCGTTCCTTCTGGTGCTTCAGTCATATCGTCGTCTCCTTTGTTTTTCCTACTACTGCCCTTTACTCCGTGTCCAGGGTCTTCCATGCCATCATCTGCTCCTTCAGCAAGAGCTCGTTCCTGCGCAAGAATCTCGTCAAGGTCCAGACGTTGGAATAGCGGCGCTGCCTTACCTCTGTCCCAAGTCATCTGCACACTCCAGTCAATCGCGGAATCCCACGGTGCTTCGCTGGCCTCACCCGGCTGCCCGAGCATCTCCCAAAGTCGCTGTGCACTGAATGGCAGGAAAGGTTGCGTGGTAATCGCGAGGAACCTAGCGATTCGCCAACTGAATGCCAAGTGAGCCATGCTGGCTGTAGCCTCTTCGTCATCAGGCTGCTTGATGTGAGTCCAAGGTGCAGCCTGCTGCATCAGTTGGTTGCCGTATTGCGCTGCGGACATCACATGGCGCAATGCCTCTTTGTAGCGGTGCCTACCAAGGCTCTCAACAATCTCGGAATGAATCTTCTCTAGGTGCGCCATGGACTCGGAGCTGTGCTCTTCGCTCTCATATCGAGAGAGTGGAATGTCACCTTCAAGTCGATTTGCTAGAGATGTGATTCGGTTGATGTAATTACCATATGTCCCATTCAACTCATTGTTTACCTTCTCTACAAAGTCAGGCCAATTGAAGTCAGTATCATGACTCTCTGGCATATTGATGCTAAGGTAGTAACGCAGAGTATCGGGGTCAAATCTCTCTAGGAAAGAGGGCAGCCACACTGCATGCTTTCGGCTTTTGGAAAATTGGCCACCTGCGAGCATCAGGTATTCCATCGCTGGAACATTGTCCTCAATTTGTAGATCACCGGGCCCGGGGAGTGTGGGTGCATCATCTGCCTTCTTACCTGATGCGGCATGATTCAGTCCCATGATGATTGCAGGCCAAATTACCGTGTGGAATGGAATGTTGTCCTTACCGAGGAAATACAGATGTCGAGGCGCGACACCATCCTCGGATATGCGCCACCAATTCTCCCAAGCATCTCGACCTGCAGGATGACCGGCACCATCGGCTATTCTGTCAGCCCATATTCTCGCACAGCTGTAGTAACCTTGTACAGCCTCAAACCATACGTATACACATTTGCCTACCCATTCATCATCATCCATCGGCAGGGAAATACCCCATTCTAAATCCCTAGTGACTGCACGTGGCCGCAGCCCCATATCCAACCACTGCTTGGTCATGGCTCGAACATTCGCCTTCCTGTAGGGGTCACGGTTCTTTGAGTGCTCCTCAAGAGGTGCTTGAAACAAATCCAATCGGTAGAATAGGTGGTCTGTGTTGCGAATCTCTATTGTTGCACCCGGATTCATCTTGGAACGAGGTTGTTTCAATTCGTGGGATTCGTAGGTAGTTCCACACTCATCACACTGGTCTCCTCGTGCTCCGTCAGAATTGCAGTGGGGACAAATTCCCTCAATGTACCGATCGGGTAGGAAGCGGCCACCATCTTCCCTCACCTCGTAGTACTGCTGCATGGTCTTCTTCTCAAACAATCCAGCATCCATCAGTGAGAGAAAGTTCTCTTGCACGTATCGCTTATGCTCGGGGTCACTGGTTCTATTGAACAGAGCCCCACCATATTCAATTCCTCGAGCATCGATATTCGGCTTCCAGGCACAGCCGAGAGCGAGTAAGGCGTCCGTATTGATTCGGTGATACCTATCGACTACACTCTGGGGGGCCTCCCCAGTGGTTTCGGCTGTAACCGTAATCGGAGTCCCGTGTTCATCAGAACCACTCACCATCAGGACACGATTACCCCTAGCTCTTTCGTATCTGAATTGGATATCTGGCGGCAGATAACATCCAGCAACATGGCCTAGATGCAGCGGACCATTGGCATAGGGCCAAGCCACACAGATGAGAACATGTTCATCACTCACTTCAGCCACTTCAGATATCGCGAAGTAAACTCGCTATGTATGCATTGGTGAGAAAATACCACTGATAATATCAGTGGGGAGCAGGATGGTCGTCACCGTTCTCGGCAAATTTCTCCTTAGCATACTCACGCATATCCTCGGCAGCAGTACCTTCCTCTATCGCCTCGATATCAGCCTCATCGACAATTTCAACACCGAGGAGGGTCTCGATGATATCCTCCATTGTGATTAGGCCAAGGGTGCCACCAAACTGGTCACGGACAATCAATATCTGTTCCCGCTTCTCCAGTAATATGTCGAGTACAGCATCTACACTGTCGCTCTCGTCACAGAAGGCCACATCCCGCATGATTTCCACGACTTTCATATCATGGTCATCTACCGCTGCGCACCCTAGGATATCGCTTCGAAGTACTATTCCGCGCACATCATCGATTGACTCGCCAAGCACAGGCATCCTACCATGAGTCATGATTGGCAAGTCCTCCATAATCTGCGAAACTGTGTAGTCAGCACTGATGGTAGTCATTACCACGCGTGGAGTCATTACCTCAACCACACTGATTTCCCTCAATCTAAGTAGATTGGTAATCACCTTCTCCTCATCTTCCTCGATAGTCCCCTCATCCTCCCCTATCTCCGCCAATGCAGCCAATTCCTCTCTGCTGATCTTTTCCTGGCTTGGTGTTGGGAACAACTTGCGGATCAATTCAATCGGGATGACAATCCAAATCAGCAGGATGATGAGCATCTGTAGTATGAAAGCCGCTGGTTTGCTCAGTGACTTCCAGTATAGTGTACCAATAGTCTTGGGTAGTATCTCGGAGAGCAACAAAATACCCAATGTTAGTAGCGCAGAAGCAATAATCATCCCGTATTGGCCCGGATTTCCTTTTTCAACTTCTATACCAACACCCAGAGCACCAACCGTGTGCGCGATTGTATTCAGTGTGAGAATTGCTGTCAATGGCCTTTCAGGGTCAGCCTTGAACCTAGTCCAGAGAGGGGCAGCCCTGCTGCCTTTCTGTTCAAGAACTCCGACAAATCCTTGACTCGTTGAAAGCAATACTGCCTCAAGTATGGAGCACAGGAATGATGCACCAAGGGCGAAGCCCCCGTACAGAATTATCATCGTCCAATTAACATCAATCAATCAGCTACACCCCGATTCCTGTCTTGTTTGGGAATAACGCACCATGGTGCACCCAAGTAAGGGGAGTTTCCATTTTCGGATTCATCCTGTAGTTGGAGTTCGGCCATGCTACGATAAGGGTAGGCAGATGTGGTATTTCTCTCCTTCCCGCGAATAATATCAAATTCAGCAATCAACTCTCATCCTCAGTATCGGCAGAATCATCTTCTTCATCGTCGCCACCAGCCCAGCCTCGCTTCTCTCCCCAGTCACCTAGTGACTCAAGGCGTTCCATCCAGCGACTTCCACCTTCAGTCTCTTCCTTCTTTCCAACAACTAACCATGCACCATACATAGTGTCCCACATGTTTTGGTCATGCCCATTGGCGATGCGTATTTTTGTAAAGATGTAATTCGAAATTGGTATCAATCCGATGGCGATTGCTATTCCGAGGATGGTCCAGTTCATCTCAGCACTTCCGGTTCCACCGGCACCGAGAGCGACTCCAATGATTGCTGCCATGACAAACAAGGTTGTCAGATTCCGGAGAACCTGGTGGGACCAATGTGGGTGATTTCCCTTCCAATTAATAAATCGGGTTCTAGTCAGAAACATTCCAACAGAACGGTTGGTTTTCCATGGAAGAACGGCAATATTCACCAGCATCAATGCGAATGCAGCAATCCAGAAGATAGTAAAATCACTATCAACCATTGCGAAAGTACCTAATGTTGCGAATAGAGCTCCATATGTCACTATCGTGTCGACAAGACGTCGGGCGAATTTCGCAGCCTTACCGGCGCTTTCGTACCCCTCCGGCATGGTTCGGGGCACCCTCGCCTTTCTCTCCCTCTTTTTGCGAGGTGCTCGTTCCTTCTTCTGTCGACGCTCCTTGCGAGGCTTTGGCACAGCCTTTGGCTCAGCGACCTTCTTATCAGCCTTCTTTTTAGCAGCCTTCGGCTCGTCAGTCTGCATCTTTCCTGCTTTTTCAAGAAGTCCCATTCACATCACTCTCCGTACAATTCACCCATCTGCTGGAAGAACTGGAAGTCGGCGGAGTTCAAGAAATCGTCCAACATGTCCTCAGGCATTTCACCCAGTTCCTCATTTATCATCCTAAAGAAGCGTTTTCGCGACTTGGTGTCGGCTCCACCGGGGTCAGCCCCGACCTTTTCAAACAACTTGAATGACTTGCTTTCCACGAAAGCGCCGACCCAATCTTCCGGCATCTCACCGAGTAGACTGTTGATCATAGCGAAGAAATCAGCGAAGCGGTCCTCGTCCTCTTCTTCCTCATCCTGTGAAGGCAGTTCGGGAATTTCAGGTCTGGCTGGCAGATCATCGAGAGATTCCTCATCTGCATCACCGCCGAGGACAGCGAGCAGTGCTTTCCGCTCTGCAATCAGAGACTTGAGTGCTGGTGCAACGAGTTTCTTCTCCGACTTATTGCTCGCTGCCTTGTAGAATCTCTGTAGTGGTCGTAGTAGGTCCTCGACCTCGCTCAGGTCTGCCCGAAGTTCCTCCTCGGTTTCGGAATCAAGTTCATTCTCAAAGGTCTCCTCCTCCTCCTCCTCTTCCTCTTCACTTGGTGTTGAAATCAGTTCCACAGTTGGCACAGCATCGCGACGCGCGACCTGCTCGGCCTTGCGCATCACAATAATTTCTCGGTCCAACTCGTGACCGAATCGGTCTGAATAGCGGTCGAGTAGGGTGCCTACCTCTCCACTGGCTATACGGTCGATAGCCCCGTACACTTGCGGGAGTGATTTCCCACTACGTCGCCTCCACAGTTCTGAATAGGAATCGGTGTGCTCCATTGGTGCTTCCTCAACTTCAACCTCTTCCTCCTCCTCAATGACCACAACAGGCGGTGCCGGTGCTGGTGGTGAAGGGGGCTCAGGCGCAGCCGGTGGGGGCAATTCCGGTTCTTCCTCGGGCGGTGCCTCCTCAACAGGGACTGGTGGAGGGGGCAAAGGTGGAGGTGGTAGGTCAACAACTGGAGGAGCAGGTGGCTCCGGAGCAGGCTCTTGCACATCGCTCACAGCACTATCATCAGCAGTCGCCTCGGATGAATCTTCGGACGAATCGGTTGTAGCAGCATCCTCAGTTTCAGGCTCTGCATCCACTTCAGGAGGGTTCTCAACCAGCCATGCGTCGATTGCATCTTGAATCTCACTCTTCTTGAGGTACTGATTCTGGTCCGCATCATAGTAAATTGCATGCTCGAGGAACGCATCTCTATCTGTAATTCCATTCTTATCGAGTAGTTTCTGGAGGACATTCTCGTTCCACTTGAAGTCCTCGACGGTTAACTCATCTTCTTCCTCATCCATATCCGGCTCGGAAGGCGCATCAAGCACACCGAGTAGGTTATCGGAAATACCAGCCTCTCCAGAATCAGCGGCTTCCACCACTTCTTCCACGGGCTCCGAACTCAGTGCATCGAAAGCTGAGAGCGCATCGAATGGAGGTTCAGGTTCA